>PJUE01000152.1_pt1 | contig 79619 bp, 56 predicted proteins | sample 1512171 | NCBI WGS metagenome assembly PJUE01 (sample SAMN08177674, study PRJNA422409) | Feces metagenome, whole genome shotgun sequencing project. | isolation source: Chicken feces (3) enriched on wood chips: alkali lignin treatment | host: Gallus gallus | place: USA: Madison | collected 2015-01-15
CCTTGGGCGTGCGCGCCACGACCTGACGCGTATCGGACGGGTTCAGGCTCTCGCCCGGCCGCGACCCGGCGATCTTCTCGCCGCCGATCCAGTGCGATAGCTCAAGCGTCTCGGTCATGGGGATCATCCTTGTTGCAGGGCTGGATTGCCCGACGACGGCTGTTCGGACAAGGCGTAGATGCGGGTCATCTCGACCCAGGTCTGGTCGGGCGCGAAGGGCAGGGGCTTCTGGAAGCTGCGCATCAGGGCGTCCCAGGCCTGGACATCCGGATTGGCCGCGTCGCGTGCGGCCTTGGCGGCGGCGTCATAGGCGTCCCCCTGTTCCAGGATCATGAACATGCGGTCGCCCACCAGCCAGATCTCCAGATCGCGCACGTCATCGGCGCGGATGGCTTCTGTCACGGCGGCGGGCGGCCCTCCGGCGCGATGCCATTCCCGATAGCGAGCGATCTGAACGGGATCGTCGTGCAGATCCACGGCAAAGCAGCGACGCGTGGCGGGTGAACTCACAGGGACCTCATGGAGGGCGTTGACGGGCCGGAAAGGCCATCTATAAACATAATACATATTATAATAACGAGCCTGCTTAGGGAGGCAAGCCGTGACCCAATTGTATGGCCGGACGCTGAGTCGTCGCGCCCTGTCCGAGCGCACCGGCGCCTTGTCGCAGTTCGCCGGAGTCCGTCTTGCCACCCTGGGCGACGGCGTCGAGCGGGGCGTGCGCCAATTGGAATTCCGCACGGGCACGGGGTTGCGCTTCACCGTCCTGATTGATCGGGCCATGGACATTGCTGAGTGCGAGCACAACGGGCGCGCCGTGGGGTGGCATTCGCCATCCGGCTTCCGCCATCCAGGTCTTCACGAATATGAAGGAGAGGGCGGCCTGGGCTGGTTCCGTTCCTTCTCGGGCCTGATGGTGACGTGCGGGCTGGACCACGTCCTGTTCATGCACGACGATCCGGCGGAGCATTATTTCTATGGCCCGCGCAAAACGGTCAGTTCGTCTCTGCACGGCCGCGTGGGGACGATTCCCGCGCGCCTGACCGGCTATGGCGAGCGGTGGGAAGGCGACGACTGCATCCTGTGGGCCGAGGGGGTGGTGCAGCAGGCCACGGTTTTCGGCGAAGACCTGCATCTGATCCGCCGCATCGAGGCGACGGTCGGCGGTGACGAAATCCGGCTGCACGACCGGGTGGTGAACCACGGCTTCTATCGAACGCCGCACATGTATTGCTATCATATCAACGTCGGCTATCCGGTGCTGGATGAAGGCGCGCGTTATGTGGCGCCGATCCGGGACGTGGTCTGGGCGGCGCATGCCGGCGAGGATTATCGCAAGCAGAGCGCCGGATATCGCACCCTGCCGACGCCGATCCGCAATTTCCACGAGCAGGTCTGGCAGCATGACATGGCGCCGGACGCCGAGGGGCGGGTGAGCGTCGCCCTGGTCAATGAGGCTCTGGGCTTCGGCTTCGAGGTCGAGACGCTGAAGTCGCAGTTCCCGGCCATGTACGAATGGCAGAATCTGCACGCCGGGCACTACGCCGTGGGGATCGAACCCTCGACCAACCATGTGCTCGGCAAGGATTTCGCCCGCGACCGGGGCGAACTGATCCAGCTCGAGCATGGCGAGGAGCGGCGTTACGACAGCGTCTTCCGCATCCTGCCCGATAAGGCCGCGGTGGCGGACGCCGTTCGCCGCATCGAGGGCGTGCAGCGCCAACCCGAGGACGAGTATCCCGAACCCTCAGGCGTCTATCCGCCGATTGGGGGATGCTGAGGATGGCGGGTGTTCAGGACATGCAGGGGAAGGTCGTTCTCTACACGGGCGCGGCGGGCGGGCTGGGTCTCCAGACGACGCTGCGGTTGATGCAACGTGGGGCGACCGTGGTGGCGGTCGATAACGACCCAGCCAAGGTGGCGGCGCTGCAAGATGCGGCGACCTCGGTCACGACGGGACGGCTGGTGGTCTCGACCGCCGACCTGTCGGACCTTGAGGGCTTTCGCGCCGAGCTGAAGGCGCGTCTGGTCGAGGTCGGCGGCTTCGACGTGGTGATCAATAACGCCGCCGTCTATCCGTCCAAGCCCTTTGAGGACTACTCCATCGAGGAGCATCAGGCGGTCCAGCGCATCAATGTCGATGCGGGCGTCGTGGCGGTGCAGCAAGCTCTTCCGGGCATGCGCGAGCGCGCCTTCGGCCGCATCATCAATATCTCCAGCATCACCATCTCGGGCGAGTGGGCCAACCTGTCGCCCTATGTGGCGTCGAAGGGCGCGCTTATCGGTCTGACGAGGGCCTGGGCGCGTGAGTTCGGCGCCTATGGGATCACCGTCAACGCCATAGCGCCGGGGGCCTTTCCCACCGACGCCGAGGCCATTCATCCGGACCCCGAAGGCTATGTCCGTCACGTGCTGGACAGCCAGGCCGTCAAACGACGGGGGCACGTCGGCGACATCGCCCACGCCATCGCTTTTTTCGCCGCCGAAGAGGCGGGCTTCATCACCGGTCAGACGCTGCACGTCAACGGCGGCTGGGTGATGGGCTGAACTTGCAAGGGTATTGAAGACAATGGGAATCCTCAGCGGAATCCGCGTTCTGGACTGCTCCATCGCCATGGCCGGTCCCTTCGCCGCCCAACGCATGGGCGATATGGGCGCCGACGTGATCAAGGTCGAGCCGACGACCGGCGAGTGGCAGCGTCACGTCGCAGCCGGCGGCGCGCGCGGCAATCAGATCAACGTCTCCTTCCTGTCGCTGAATCGGAACAAGCGGTCGCTGGCCGTCGACCTGAAGGCGGACGAGGGCAAGGCCCTGCTGCTGGAAATGGTCAAGACGGCGGACGTCTTCCTGCAGAATTATCGGCCCGGCGTGGCCGCACGCCTGGGCGTCGACTACGAGACCCTGTCGAAGATCAATCCGCGTCTGATCTACGTCTCCATGTCCGGCTACGGCGAGGACGGGCCTTACCGGAACTATCCGGGCCAGGACCTGCTGCTGCAGGCCATGTCGGGGGCGATGATGTCCTCGGGGTCGGCGGATCAGCCGCCGTCGCCGGCGGGCCAGTATCTCGTCGACGCCATCACCGCCTACACCGCCTTCGAGGGTGCGCTGGCGGCCCTGTTCCATCGCGAGCGTACGGGCGAAGGGCAACTGGTCCAGGTCAACATGCTGGACGCCATCACCACCATTCAGATGCAGGAGCTGTCGGTCTTCACCGTCGGCGGCAAGCCCCAAACCCGATCGGCCGAACCGCACGCCCATAGCTATATTCGCGCGCCTTACGGGGTCTTCGCCACCAGTGACGGCCATATCTCCATCGCCATGGCCTCGCTGAAGGCTCTCGGCCGCCTGATCGAGGAGCCCTTCTTCGCCGAACTGGACGATGAGACAGACAGCTGGACCCACCGCGACAACATCTACGCCTGCGTCCGGCGTCGTCTGGTCAACCGCACCAGCGCCGAATGGCTGGCCCTGTTCCGTGAGAACGACATCTGGTGCGGCCCTGTCTACGGCTATGCGGACGTCGTCGATGATCCCCAGATCCAGCACAATGGAACCTTCGTCGAATACGACCATCCGACAGAAGGCCGGGTGAAGACGCCGGGCTTCCCGATCAAATTCTCCAAGACTCCGTCCGTGGTCGAGCGCGGCGCGCCTCTGGTCGGCGAGCACACGCGCGAGATCCTGGGCGAGACGGGCCGCGACCCAACCGAGATCGAGGCCCTGATCGCGGCGGGCGTGGTGCGGGCGGGATGACGGCGCCTGCCTATCGCGGCCTGACCTGGGACCACCCGCGCGGCTACCGCGCGCTGGAATCCGCCGCCGCCCGGATCGACCCGGCGCGCGACGGCTTCGCCCTGAGCTGGGACCGCCATTCGTTGGAAGGATTCGAAGAACGACCGATCGCCGAGCAGTGCGGCCTCTACGATCTGGTCGTGCTGGATCACCCGCATGTGGGTGAAGCCGTCGCCGCCGACTGCCTGATCCCGCTCGAAGAGCTCTTCACCGCCGAAGAGATCGCGAACTGGGGGGCGAAAGTGATGGGACGCAGCCTGTCCTCCTATCGCTACGCAGGGCGGCACTGGGCCCTGCCCCTGGACGCCGCGACCCAGGTCATGGCCTGGCGGCGCGAGTCGATGGAGAGTCCGCCGACGACGTGGGACGACGTGGCCGATCTGGCGGAGCAGGGCGGCGTCGTTCTTTCGCTGTCCGGTCCGCACGCCGCGCTCAGCTTCCAGTCCATCTGCGCCGCGCTGGGCGCGAACCCGGCGGCTGACGGCCAGATTTTCGTCGAACGAGCGGCGGGGCGCGAAGCCTGGGCGTTGCTGTCGCGGCTGGCGGCGCATAGTCCGAAAGGGCTGGGCGGGCTGAATCCTATCGGCATCCTGGAGCACATGAGCCGTCACGAAGACGTGGTCCTGTGTCCCCTGGTCTATGGCTATGTGAACTATGCGCCCGGAGGCGTGCTGGGTTTCGCTGATGCGCCGCGCGCCCGCGCCGGTGGACCCGTGGGTTCGATTCTGGGCGGCACGGGGATCGGCGTCTCGAAACGTTGCGCCGTCACGCCGGGTTTGCTGAACCACCTGCGGTGGCTGATGTCGCCCGAGGCTCAGAGCGGATTCATCCCCGAGCATGACGGTCAACCGTCGCTCAAAAGCGCGTGGCGCGACGCGGAGGTCAACGCCCGCTGGGGCGGCTTCTACGCCGATACATTCGCGACCCTGGAAGGAGCGAGCCTGCGCCCGCGTCATGACGGCGCCATCGCCTTTCAGACCGCCGCCTCGGAACGTCTGCGCCAAGGGCTGGAAGCCGGCGACGACGCTGATGTGGTGCTGAACCATCTGCAGGCGCTGTTTGTGCGGCTCCGGCCGAACGGCGCTGAAACTTGAGGACGATCGACATGAGCGAAGAGCCCGAACTGTTGTTTGAAGTGGACGGCCATGTCGCCGTCATCACCCTGAACCGACCGCAGAAGCTGAACGCGGTCACGCCCGAGATGGCCCACGCCGTCGAGGCCGCCATCGCCGAGTGCGACGCCTCCGAGACCATTCGCTGCGTCGTCATCACCGGGGCGGGGGAGAAGGCGTTCTGCGCCGGGTCGGACATCAGGACCCTGGATGACTACAAGACGCCGTGGCAGTTCCGGAACCGGGGCGACTATTGCGACGCGGTGCGCCTGTGCCGCAAGCCGACCATCGCGGCGGTCAACGGCTACGCGCTCGGCGGCGGGCTGGAGACGGCGATGAGCTGCGACATCCGCATCGCCTCGACCAACGCCAGGTTCGCCGCGCCCGAGATCAAACTGGGCTGGATCGGCGGCGGCGGCATGGCGGCGGGCCTGTCCCATTCCATCGGCGCGTCCAATGCGGCGCTGATGATCCTGACAGGCGACCCGGTGGACGCGGAAACGGCCAGAGGATGGGGTCTGGTCAGCGAGGTGACGGCGCCCGGCGATCTGCTGGCCCGCGCCCGCGCCATCGCCGAGGTCATCGCCTCGCGCGCGCCCATCGCCGCCGAAACGGCCAAGCTGAACCTGAAGGCGGCCCACGCCATGCCTTATGAGAAAGCAGTCGAGTACGAACGCGACCTGCAGACCATCTGCTTCGCCACCGAGGACGCGCGCGAGGGCCGGGCCGCCTTCGCCGAAAAGCGCGCGCCCGTATTCAAGTATCGCTGAGGATCAAGAGATGCGTCTGACCCCCGCCGCCATCCTGCCCGTTGATGACGACGCCCTTCTTTTCGGTCGGATCTGGTCTCCGGCGGCCGAAGGTCCGGTCCTGGTGCGCGTTGACGGCGCGCGCCTGACGGACGTCTCGCGGACCTTTCCGACCGCGCGCGACCTGTGCGAGGAGAGCGATCCCACGGCGGCTTTGAAGGCGGCCGAGGGCGAGGATGCGGGGACTCTGGCGGATGTCCTGGCCAATACGGACGCCGAGACGCGCGATCCGACGCGGCCCTGGCTGCTGTCGCCGATCGATCTGCAGGCGGTGAAGGCGGCAGGCGTGACCTTCGTCACCTCCATGCTGGAGCGCGTGATCGAGGAGCGCGCGCGCGGCGATCTGTCGGCGGCGGCGGGCATCCGTGACCATATCCGCGACCTGGTGGGCGACGATCTGCGTCGCCTCAAGCCCGGATCGCCGGAGGCGGCGGCGCTGAAACAGACCCTTATCGCGGCGGGCGCCTGGAGCCAGTATCTGGAGGTCGGCATCGGTCCCGACGCCGAAATCTTCACCAAGGGTCAGCCGCTGTCGAGCGTGGGAGCCGGCGCCGACATCGGCGTCCATCCGGCCTCGACCTGGAACAACCCCGAGCCGGAGGTGGTGCTGGTCGTCTCCTCGCGCGGTTCCATCATCGGCGCGACCTTGGGCAACGACGTCAACCTGCGCGACGTCGAGGGGCGTTCGGCCCTGTTGCTGGGCAAGGCCAAGGACAACAACGCCGCCGCCGCCGTCGGCCCGTTCGTGCGCTTGTTCGACAGGATGTTCGACCTGGAGGCGGTGCGTCGGCTGGAGATCGCGCTGACGGTGACGGGCCGAGACGGCTTCGTCATGAACGGGCGCTCGGCCATGAGCGAGATCAGCCGTGATCCCGCCGATCTGGCGGCCCAGGCGATCAATGATCATCACCGCTATCCGGATGGGCTCGTGCTGTTTCTCGGGACCCTGTTCGCGCCGGTCGAGGACCGCTACGAAAAGGGGAAGGGCTTCACTCACGCGTCGGGCGATGTGGTGCGGATCGCCTGCGACCGCTTGGGCGCGCTGGTGAACCGGGTGCGGCCGACCGACCAGTGCGAGCCGTGGACCTTCGGTGCGGCGGACCTGATGCGCAACCTGGCCCGACGCGGCCTGATCTGAGGCGAGGCATGAAGCCGAAAATCCTGATCACCCGGCGCTGGCCCCAGGCCGTGGAGACGCGCCTGGCGCAGCACTATGAGGTGACGCTGAACGAGAGCGATACACCGCTTGGTCTGGAGCAACTGCGCGCCGCTATGGGCGATTACGACGCCCTGTGCCCGACGGTGTCCGATCGGGTTCCAGCCGAGGTGCTGTCCGCCCCGGGCGCACGCGTACGCATCATCGCCAACTATGGCGCTGGCTATGAACATATCGATCTGGAAGCGGCCAAGGCCGCCGGGATCGCTGTCACCAACACGCCGGACGTCCTGACCGACGCCACGGCGGAGCTGGCGCTTCTGCTGATGCTGACGGCGGCGCGCCGTTCCGGCGAAGGGGAGCGTGAGTTGAGGGCCGGGGCGTGGCAGGGTTGGCGTCCGACCCATCTTCTGGGCCAGTCTCTGGCGGGCAAGACCCTGGGCCTGGTCGGCTATGGCCGGATCGCGCGCGCTACTGCGGATCGGGCGAGGGCGGCTCTCGGCATGAAGATCGCTTATCACAGCCGACGTCGAGCGGAGGATGAGGGAGACGCCGCCTATCACGACACCCTGGAAAGCCTGGCCGAGGCGTCTGACGTCCTGTCGCTGCACACGCCGGGGGGAGCGGCCACGCACCACCTGATCGATGCGCACGTGTTGCGGCGGATGAAGCCCACCGCCATCCTGATCAATACGGCGCGGGGGTCTGTCGTGAACGAGAACGACCTGGCTCAGGCGCTGCAGGATGGCGTGATCGCCGGGGCCGGTCTGGACGTCTATCAGGGCGAGCCCGCCGTCAATCCCGCTCTGTTGCAGGCGCCGAACGCGGTGCTGTCGCCGCACCTGGGAAGCGCCACCGTGGAGACCCGCGTCGCCATGGGGATGCGGGCGGCCGACAATCTCGACCGCTTCTTTGCCGGAGAGCCGCTGCTTGACCAGGTCGCTTGACGCTCTCGAGCAGGCGCTGGACGACTGGCGCGGCGCGGGGCCGTTCGTCCTGGGCCTTTGCGGCGCGCAAGGGTCCGGCAAGTCGACCTTGTCGGCCGCGCTTGAGCAGCGGCTGAACGGGCGGGGCGTTCGGGCGGCGGTCCTGTCGCTGGACGATCTCTATCTGTCGCATGATCGGCGTCAGGCGTTGGCGCGGGCGGTCCATCCCCTGTTCGCCGTGCGGGGCGCGCCTGGAACCCACGACGTGCCGCAAGGACTGGCGCTGGTGGAGGCGGCGAAGGCCGGACAAGACGTGCTTCTGCCGCGTTTTGACAAGGCGACGGACGATCCCGCCCCTGAAGCGGGCTGGACCCGAGCCCAGGGGCCGCTGGACGCGCTGATCTTCGAGGGATGGTGCGTCGGCGCCCGGCCTCAGGCCGAGGCGGACCTGGTCGCTCCTGTGAACGATCTGGAGGCGCGGTGCGACCCAGACGGCGTCTGGCGGCGTTACGCCAATGAGGCCCTGGCCGGCGCCTATGCAGATCTTTTCGCACGCATCGACCGGCTGGTGTTGCTGGCCGCCCCGGGTTTTGAAGTAGTGGCGCGTTGGCGCCTGCAGCAGGAACAGGCCCTGCGCGCCCAGGCCCCTGACGGCGCCCGCGTCATGAGCGACGCCGAGGTCGCGCGCTTCATTCAGCACTATGAGCGGCTGACCCGCCATATCCTGTCCGACATGCCGTCCTATGCTGATCTGACGTTGAGGTTGGACGAGGATCGGCGACTGAAAGACCTGTCATGATCATCGCCTCGACCACCGACTTTCGCGAGGCGGCGCGCCGTCGTCTGCCGCGCTTCCTGTTCGACTATATCGATGGCGGCGCCTTCGCCGAGAAGACGCTGCGCGACAATGTCGATGATCTGGCGGGCGTGGCGCTGCGTCAGCGCGTCTTGCGCGACGTCTCGAGCCTGAGCCTGACGACCGAGCTGTTCGACGAGAAGATCGCCATGCCGGTGGCGCTGGCGCCCATCGGCCTGGGCGGCATGTCGGCGCGACGGGGCGAGGTGCAGGTGGCTCGCGCCGCCTGCGCCGCCGGCGTGCCCTACATCCTGTCCACTGTCAGCGTCTGCTCGATGAAGGAAGTGATCGACGGTTGCGGCCGGCCGATATGGTTCCAGCTCTATGTGCTGAAGGACCGAGCCTTCATGCGCGATGCGCTGGAGCGGGCCATGGCTCTGGGCGTGACCAAGCTGGTCTTCACCGTCGATATGCCGGTGCCTGGGTCGCGCTATCGCGATCCCCATTCGGGCATGAGCGGCCCATGGTCGGGCGCGCGTCGCATGATCCAGGCCGCCCTGCATCCGCACTGGGCGTTTGACGTCGGCCTGCTGGGGCATCCGCATGATCTGGGGAACATCTCGGCCTATCGCGGCAAGGCGACGGGTCTGGCCGATTACATCGGCTGGCTGGGTCAGAATTTCGATCCGTCGATCAGTTGGTCGGACCTGGAATGGATTCGCGACGTGTGGAAGGGCGACATCATCATCAAGGGCGTGCTCGACCCCGAAGATGCGCGCGACGCCCTGCGCTTCGGCGCGACGGGGCTGGTGGTGTCGAACCACGGCGGACGTCAGCTGGATGGAGCCATCTCGACCGCTCGCGCCCTGCCGGCCATCGCCGAGGCGGTGGGCGGCGATCTGACGGTGCTCGTCGACGGCGGGGTCCGCACCGGGCTCGACGTGATGCGAATGCTGGCGTTGGGGGCGAAGGGCGTCCTGCTGGGACGGGCCTACATCTATGCGTTGGCGGCCGGCGGCGAGGCGGGGGTGGCTCGCCTGCTGGAGTTGGTCGCAGCGGAGATGAGGGTGGCCATGGCTCTGTCTGGCGTCACGTCGATCGAGGATATCTCGTCCGAGGCGCTGGTGTCGCAGGGTTGACCCGATGCCGCAGGCTATTCAGCCGGCTCAGACTTGATTTAAGGTAATACGTCATACAACATGCCTTCCAACGAAGAGGGATGGAACGCATGGCGGATGGCGCATTGGGAGAGAGGGCGGAATTCAGCCGTCGGTTCGTGACCCTGGGACTGGGCGCGGCCATGGCGATGAGCCCGACGATCGTGCGCGCCTCAGGCTCCCTGAGAGGCTTCTACAACGTCCGCGACTATGGGGCGGCGGGCGACGGCATCGCCATCGATTCCGACGCCATCAACAAGGCGATCGAGGCCGCTTCGGCCAAGGGCGGCGGCACAGTGGTGGTGCCGCCGGGTCATTATCTGTGTTTCTCGATCCGTCTGCGCAGCTTCATCACCCTGGTGCTGATGAACGGTTCCGTCATTGAGGCGGCGGATCCGCGCAAGCACGCGGGCCGCTACGACCTGCCCGAAAACGTCTTCGAGGAGCAGCTTCAGGATTATGGCGTCAGCCATTTCCACAACAGCCTGATCTATGGCGACGGCGTCACGGACGTCGCCATCATCGGCAAGGGGCTGATTCACGGCATCGGTCTGGATCGCGAGGGTCCGACGCCGCGCTGGCACGGCATGGCGGGCTGGAAATCGCCGAGCGAACAGGGCCTGACCGCCGACGAGGCGCGCCGCGCCATCCCGCGCGAGATGGCCTATGAAGGGCGAGGCAACAAGGCGGTCGCCTTCACCCGCTGTCGCAACATTCTCCTGCGCGATTTCACCATTCTGCAGGGCGGGCATTTCGCCTGCTATGTCCTCGGCTCGACCAACGTACGGATCGACGGCCTGACCGTGGATACGGACCGCGACGGCATCGACATCGACGCCTGCCGGGACGTGCGGGTGACCAACTGCCTGGTCAACGCCCCCAAGGACGACGCCATCGTGCTGAAGAGCAGCATGGCGCTGCAGGAATTCCGCATGTGCGAGGACGTCAGCGTCATCGGCTGCAAGACCAGCGGCTATCTGCTGGGCACGGTGGTGGACGGGACCTATCAGCCTTCGCCCTATATGTCGGTGGATAACGTCGGGGTGCTGGGCCGGATCAAGCTGGGCACGGATTCGGCGGCGGGCTTCCGCAATATCCTGGTGTCGGACTGCACCTGCGAGAACACGCGCGGACTGCAGATGGGCGCCATCGACGGCGGGGTGCTGGAGGACGTGGTCTTTTCCAACATAATCCTGCGCAATCCGGTGAACCATCCGATCTTCGTGCGGTTGTCGGCGCGCAATCGGGCGCCGCGCGGCGCCCAGATGTCGCGCGTGCGTCGCGTACGGTTCTCGAACATCAACGTCTCGGGCGCGCGGGGCGATTTCGTCAGCGGGGTGGTCGGCATTCCAGGCGGAACGATCGAGGACGTCAGATTCTCCGACATCCATGTGCGTTCCAGCGGCGGCGGTACGCGTGAGGACGCGTCGCGGGACATCCCCGAGCGCATCAACTCCTCGCTCGAACCCAGCTTCATGGGGACCTTCCCCGCCCACGGGCTCTATGTCCGCCACGCCCGCAACATCAGCGTCAAGGACACGACCTTCGAGGTTGAGGAGGCGGACGCGCGGCCCGCCGTCGTCATGGACGATGTCCAGGGCGCCGTCATTGACGGTCTGCGCTCCAGCGCCGCGCCGCGAGGCGCGGTCCGGACCGTCCGAAGCCGTGACATCCGCACCGGCGACGTCAGCCGCCTGACCTGACCACTCCAAAGCGACGTAACGACGCCCGCCAAGGGCGCGAGGAGGATCTTTCATGAAGCGCATCTCACCCCAATCCCTGCGCGCGCGCCTGATCATAGGCGGCGCGACGTGGGTTCTGGCCGCCGGCGCGGCCTCGGCGGCGGACGAAAGGCCCCTGACCGACGGCTGGCGCTTTACGCGGACCGACGCCGTCGGCGCCCAGGCGTCCCGGTTCGACGATCGGGCCTGGAGCGCGGTCGTCGTGCCGCATACCTACAATGTCGAGGATTCCGGCATCGGCGGAGCCAAGGCGCGGGGCGAGCCGGAAGGCGTCTATTATCGCGGTCCCGCCTGGTATCGTCTGACGCTGGATCAGACGCCCCGACCGGGCAAGCGTTACTTCCTGCATTTCGGCGGCGCGACGTTGAGGGCCGACGTCTATCTGAACGGCCGCGCCGTGGGTACGCACGAGGGCGGATACGCCGCCTTCCGCTATGATGTGACCGACGCCCTGCGTAGCGGGGGCAACCTGTTGGCCGTCCGTGTCGATAACGCGCGCAACACCCGATACGCGCCGCTGAACGGCGACTTCAACATCTTCGGCGGCCTGTATCGCGAGGTGAAGCTGATCGAGACGCCGGACCTGCACATTGACCTGATGCAGCAGGGCGGGCCGGGCCTGCATGTCCGCACCGAGGCCCTGACGCCTGGGCAGGCGACGATCGGCGCTAGAGTGCAGGTGCGTAACGACAGCCGCGCGGCGCGGCGGTTCGAGGTGCTGACGCGCATCATCGATGCGGACGGCGCCGTTGTTGCCGAGACCCGTACGCCGACGACCCTGGCGGCCGGCCGGGGGCAGACAGTGGAGCAGACCCTGGCGCTGGCCAACCCGAGATTGTGGGAAGGACGGCGATCGCCGTACCTCTACAGGGCGGTGTCTGAAATCCTGCTGGACGGTCAGGCGATCGACAGCGCCGAGGTTCCTCTGGGCGTTCGCACCGTGGGTCTCAGCGACAAGGGCGAGTTCCTGCTGAACGGCCAACCCTACGCCCTCTACGGAGCCAACATCCAGATGCCGACCCGCTTCGGCAAGGGACCCATCGTCACGGACGCCGAGATCGACGAGGACATGCAGATCATGTCGGACATGGGCGTCACCGCCCTGCGTCTGGCGCATATGCAGCATCCCCAACGCGTCTATGAGACGGCGAACCGTCTTGGGCTGCTGCTGGTCACGGAAGTGCCGCTGATCGACGACATGGACCCCTCCGATCAGTTCCGTGAAAACCTGGTCCAGCAGATGCGCGAGCTGATCGCCCAGAACGACAATCATCCCTCCGTGGGCTTGTGGGGCATCGGCAATGAACTGCGGACCTCGGGCGACGCGGCCAACCGGCTGATGGCGGCGCTGCAGAGCACCGCCAAGGAAATGGATCCGACCCGGCCGACCACCTATGCCCACTGCTGTCTGGCCGATGACGACTCCATCGCTCAGCACAGCGACACCGTTTCCTATAATCGCTATTTCGGCTGGTACTGGACCGAACCCAAGGACATCGGTCCCTGGGCGGACGAGTTGCACGCGCGGATGCCGCACCGTCCGATCGGCGTCAGCGAGTACGGCGCGGGGGCCAGCATCCAGCATCAGGAGGATCCGGTGCTGCGCCGGCCTGTGGCTGACGGCTACTGGCATCCCGAACAGTGGCAGACGACCTTCCATGAAGTGCATTGGCGCGAGATGCGTCAGCGGCCTTTCCTGTGGTCCAACTTCATCTGGCTGGGTTTCGACTTCCCATCGTTCAAGCGCAACGAGGGCGACCGTCCGGCCATCAACGACAAGGGCCTGGTCACCGAGGACCGCCAGACGCGCAAGGACGCCTACTACTGGTATCAGGCCAATTGGTCGGATGAGCCGATGCTTCACATCACCAGTCGCCGCGACGTTAACAAGCGCACCCAACGGGTGAAGGTGAAGGTCTTCTCCAACCAGGATCAGGTACGGCTGCGTCTGAACGGCGGCGACTGGACGGCCGTGCCGGTCGAGGACCACGCCGCCGTCTGGGAGATCGATCTGGCGCCGGGCGAAAACCTGGTCGAGGCGACGACCGAGGCCGGCGGCCGCGAGCTGAGCGACAGCGTGCGCTGGAACTATCGCACCACGCCTTGATCAGCCCTTTTCACTCCTGAACCTTCAGCCCTCCCGTATTCGCCGGGAGGGCTTCTTTTTGGAGCGGCCGCCACACGAAAAACCCCTCCCGGCGCGGACCGGGAGGGGCGTTTCGGGGAGGAGGGGAGGACGAGATCAGGCTCTGGACGTGAACCTGTAATCGCCGGAGCCGACCTCCAGCACCAGACGATCGCCGTCCATGCCGCGCACGACGACGCCCTCGACCTGGGTCAGGGGCAGGCCGGTCTCGCGCACCTTGTCGGCGGAGCGCGCCGGGATGCGGACCTCGGCCCGGCTGTTGGTCGGCACGACCAGACGCAGGTCGAAGCCGCCGTCCGGCTGCATCTCCCAGTCGGTGGTGATGCGGCCCAGGATGCTGTCGTAATCGCCCCCGCCGCGCGGCACGCGGGAGTCCAAGACAGGATCGAAGCGGAAACTGAGGAAGCCGGCGCGGATCGGATCGATCCCCGCGATACGGCGGAAGACGAATCCCGTCACCGCACCAAGGGCGTAGTGATTGAACGAGTTCATGGCCACGTCGCCGACATCGCCGTTCCAGCGCTCCCAGATGGTCGTGGCGTCCTTGCGGATCATATAGCCCCAGGATGGGAAGTCCGTGCGCAGCAGCAGGTCGTAGACGAGGCTGTCCTGTCCGTTCTCCACCAGGGCGTCGAGGCTGTAGGGCGTGCCGAGGAAGCCCGTGGAAAGAAGCGTTCCCCGACGACGGATATCGGCGACCAGATGGCCCGTCGCGGCGGCGCGCAGAGCATCGGGCACGAGCCCGAACCACAGCGCCAGGATGTAGCCGGCCTGAGAGCCGTTGCCCATGGAGCCGTCCGGCCGCACGAATTCCTGCTGGAAGGCTGCGGTGATGCGCTGCGAAAGTTCCTGATAGCGGACCGCTTCCGGGCGTCGGCCGGAGCCGAGCGCCATCTCAGCCATGGCGTCGACCGAGTGCTTCCACATCGCCGTGCCGATCAGGGCCTTGGGGGTGGTCTCGTCGCCTGGATTGACCGCGTCCAGCGCCACCCAGTCGCCAAAATCATAGCCGCGTTCGCGGCGCCAGATGTAGTCTGGGTTGTGCTCCAGGATGAAGCGCAGATAGCGCGTCATCGCGGCCCAGTTCTGATCCACCACGGCGGTGTCGCCGTAACGCTTCCACGCCGTCCAGGGCAGGATGACCCCGCCGTCGGCCCAGCCGGGCGAGGCGCCCAGCCCCAGGTCCTGCCAGCCGGCGGGCGCATAGTCGGGAAACTCTCCGCGCGGCCCCTGGGCGTCGCGCACGTCTCCCATGAACCGTTCGGTGAAGGCGGCGACGTCCATGTTGAAGGCGGCCGCGTCCCAGAAGACGTTGGCGTCGCCAGTCCAGCCCAGGCGCTCATCGCGTTGCGGGCAGTCGGTCGGCACGCCGAAGAAGTTGGAGCGTTGGCTCCACAGGGTGTTGCGCCACAGGCCGTGGATCACGGGATTGGCCACTCTCAGGTGACCCGTCTCGGTCAGGTTGGAGGAGACGACGATGCCTTCGATATCATCGGCCGTGGGCGCGCGCCCCGTCGCTTCCTCAAAACCTTCGACCTCCACGTAGCGGAAGCCGAAATAGGTGAAACGCGGCTCATAGGTCTCCCCGGCCGGATCGCCCCTCAGGGTATAGACGAGCGCGGCGCGTGCGGCGCGCAGGTTGGACTGGTCGACGTGTCCGTCGTTCTGCAGCACCTCGGCGAACTTCAGCGTGACGGCCTGGCCGGCGCGGCCCTTCGCCTTCAGGCGCGACCAGCCGGAGAAGTTCTGCCCGTAGTCGAGGATATAGTTCGAGCCGATCTTTGTGATCGACCTGGCTTTCAGCGTCTCGATGCGGCGCAAGGGCGGGCTGACCTGGGCCTTGAGCGCGCACGGCGGCGTCGGTGCGATCTCGACCGTGCGCCATCCGCCGGCGTCATAGCCGGGCGCCGCCCAACCGATCTTCTCCAGCCGGGCGTCATAGTCCTCGCCATAGTAGATTTCGCCCTTGGTGACCGGGGCCTCGGTCAGGCTCCAGCTGTCGTCGGTGACGATGGTCTCGCGCACGCCGTCCGCATAGGTGACCTCCAACTGGGCGAAGAAGCGCAGCGGCGCGTCGCCGAAAGCGTAGCGGCCCGCCGGTGCATGATAGCTGCCGTACCAGCCGTCGCCGACCATGGCGCCGATGGCGTTCTCGCCGGGCGACAGCAGATCGGTCACGTCGTGCACCTGATAGAGGGCCGTCTTGCGGAAGTCGGTGCTTTCAGGGCTGAGCAGGGCGTCGCCGACGCGGCGGCCGTTGATCTGCGCCTCATAGACGCCGAGGGCTGTCGCATAGAGGCGGGCGTGGGCGACCGGGCGCGACAGGGTGAACCCCTTGCGCAGCAGAAACGCGCCATAGCCTGGCCAGGCCTGAGGCTGGTTCTTCGAAACATCGGCGGCGGACCAGCGGGCGTCGTTGAAGCTCGGCTGCTCCCAACCGGTCGGGGCGTGCAGCGCCGTCTTCATGCCGCGCGAGGTGATGCGCTCGACGCGGCCGCCGCCCATGTCGGCGCGGATCATGGCCGCCGCTGCGATTTCGTGCAGCTTGGGCTCGTTGAAGGCGTTGGGATCCTTGACCCGGAAGGCCACGACGTGACGGCCTGCGCCCAGGCGGTGGCGGGTCTCGGCGATCGGCGCGACGCCGAACGAGATGGACGGGTGATGCGGGCGCTCCACCGTGCGTCCGTCCAGCCAGATTTCGGCGTCGAAATTGGCGATGGAGAAAAGGGTGACGTCGGCCGCCGAAGGCAGGGTGAAGTTCAGGCGGAAATAGCGGTCGGATCGGTCCGCCGGACGATCGCCGCGCATCCACAGAAGACCCGCCTCGCGGTCTGCGCGGGCCATGACGGTCTCGGCCGCGATCCAGTTCGCTCGCCAATCCGAAGGCTGAATCAGGCCCATTTCGAAGCGCGAGACGGCGCTGGTCGCACGCCGTCCCTTGTTGTCGCGCACCAGCACCCTCCACCAGACGACCTGGCGCGATTTGAGCGGACTGCCCAGCCAGGACACGTCCATGCTCTGATCCGTCAGCACTTCGCCTGCGTGCCAAAGATCGGGCGCGCCGCTCTCCAGCAGTTCGCGCGTGCTGGCGGCCTGGATCTCGTAGCGGGTCTGATGAACGTCCCGGTCGGGGCTTTGCAGCCGCCAGGACAGGCGCACGGCCTGATCCTCAAGCCCGATCGGTTCAACGGCGGAGGAGGCTCTGAGGTCGAGCACCTCCAGCGGGGGCGCCTGCAGGGCGCGGGCCGAGGCGGCGGGAGCGGCGGCGGCCAGTCCAGCCAGTCCTGCTCCGCCCAGCAGGCCGCGACGCGAAACCGCGCTCATCGGGCGGACTCAGCGATAGGGCGAGGGCCTGCGGCGTCCATGACGGCCCTGGCCTCGGCCGGCCAGTCGCGAGCCGGATAGAGGAAGTTGCCCTCGGCCGTGTTGCCGATGCGGGCCAGCCAGCGGCCGCCGGTGCGCAGGGAATTGTGCCAGTTTCCGGTCGCGCGGTTGTCGGTCGAGATGCCGCGGTCATACATTCGCCCGGCCGTGTTGATGTTCAGCCACTTGCCCTGGGTGTCGATGACGTTGCCGGTGACGGTGAAGTGCTTGGACCCCTCGTCCAGATAGACGCCGATCTTGTCGCGAATGTCGAAGATGTGGTTGCCGCGGATGATCGCGTTCGGGTTGGCGGACAGGTTGTAGATGGCTCCGCCGTCCATGTACCAGGTCTTCACCCCGTGGATGCGGTTGCCTTCGATCAGTGTGTTGCGGAGCGTCGTGGGCGTGGTGAAGCGGGTGTTGTAGAGATACCCCTTCTGGTTCTGGTCGTAGTTGGGGTTGCCCCCAGCGTCGTTGTAGCCCCAGCCCCAGCCGACGGCGATCGCGTCATAGGGGGCGTCGGTGATGTCGTTGTGCAGGATGCGCGCGCCGTCGACGTAGGTCGTCAGGATGGCGGCGTTGTCCTTGTAGTCCTGGCTGACGCCGGTGATGACGTTATCGGCGATCTCAATGTTGCGAAGGATCAGGTTCGGATCTGTAGGGTGGTGAGCGTCCAGGCGCACTCCGCCCGCCATGATGGCGCTGCCGGACAGGACGCCGAAGTGGTTGCGGCTGACCCGCACGTCCTGAACCGCCAGGCCGACTCCAGACAGATTGGCGTTGGCCTCATTGCCCAGACCGAGCGCGATCTGGCCCAACTGGGTGAAATGGTTGTTCTCGAACACGATGTTGCGGGCCGCCGCTACCTGCACGGCGGCGGGAATCTGATGCCACAGCTGGCGCATGGATTCGAACTCCGGGCAGCCCCAACCGCACGAGGACCAGGCGTCCGCTGGTCGGATGGACGACACATCCTTGAGGAAGGCTCCGCTCTGCTGGTTGGCGTAGCCGGTCGACTCGGAAGGACCCATCCACGAGGTGTAGGAGAAGCGAAGACCGCTGAAGGAGAGGTTGCGGATCGGCGCCTCGGGCGTGCCGCTGATCGACATCAGGGCGGGCAGGGCGGGAATCGTGACCCGCAGCCTGGCGATGTCGTCGTCCTGGGCGATGCGAAGATAGAGTTTTCCCGCCTTTGGATCGATGAACCACTGATAGGGCTTGGCGTGCCAGTCGTTGGTCTTGCCGATCAGTTCGGGAGCATTGACCAGAAACAGGCGGGAATCGTCTGGGAAGATGGGCTTCGAGATGGTGTCGTAGCCCCAGGTGTTGTTGTCCCAGGCGGGTTGCTGCATCGTCAGCGTCGTCCCGCTGATCGAGGCGACGGGCGAGAAGCGGTCTGTAAAGAAGCCGGTCGCCTCGATCTCCAGCCGTTCCGGGTGTTGCAGCGAGCCGATGAAGGCCAGGTCAGGGTTGGTGATCTGCAGGCCCGTTGCGGTGAAGCTGACGTCCGAATGACGGATCTCGAGCCAGGGGCGTTCGGCCAGGGTGTCGTTGACCCAGACCTGCCGGGCGTCCAACCCCTTGGGTAGGTCGGCCACATAGATGCGGCGATCTTCATCGAACAGGGTGAAGCCGGAGACGTCGAAGCCGCCGGAGACGACCGGTCGATCCGCGTCCTTGGCGCGCCAGGTCACTGAGTGGTCGCCCTGACCGCCGTCGGCCGCCTTGAAGACGAGAGGTTGATCCAGGCGATAGACGCCGCCTGCGATCTCGACGATCACGTCGTCGCGCCGATTGTGATCCCGAACAAGGGCCTGGGCGCGGGGCAGGGTCTTGACGGGCCGGGCGGCGCTGCCGGGATTGCGGTCATCGCCGCCGGGCGCGACATGGATCATTGTCTGCGCCGCGGCGGCGTTCGCTGAAAGCATGAGCCCTGCGGTGAAAACCCCCGCTGCGAGTCTGCCGAAACCTGTTGCCTGCCCCATGTCCCGCACTCCCCATAATCATATTATGTATTATGATATGAGCCTAGCGGATGAACCCTCGGTGTCAATGCTGGACGGGGGCGGAAATCAGGCCTGCGCGACGACCTGTCGCTGCTCGCCCAGGCCTGCGATCCCGAGTTCCATCACGTCGCCGGCGTTCAGGTAAAGCGGCTCGGGCCTTTGGCCCAGGCCGACGCCCGGCGGGGTGCCGGTGGAGATGACGTCGCCCGGCTGCAGGCTCATGAACTGGCTGACGTAGTGGACGATGAAGGCGGGCTTGAAGATCATGGTGGCGGTCGAGCCGTCCTGGAAGGTCTTGCCGTTGACCTTCAGCCACATGTGCAGGTCGGTGGGGTCGGGAACCTCGTCGCGGGTGACCAGCCAGGGGCCGATCGGGCCGAAGGTGTCGCAACCCTTGCCCTTGTCCCAGGTGCCGCCCCGCTCGGTCTGGAAGGCGCGCTCGGACACGTCGTTGATCGTGCAGTAGCCGGCGATGCAGGCCTCGGCCTCTTCTTCCGAAACGTAGGCGGCGTCCTTGCCGATGACGATGCCCAGCTCGACTTCCCAGTCCAGCTTGGTGGAGCCTCGGGGCTTCAGCACCGTGTCGTTCGGGCCGACGATGCAGGAGGTCGCCTTGGAGAAGAGCACGGGCTCTTCAGGGATGGGCAGGCCGGACTCTTCGGCGTGGTCGGCGTAGTTCAGGCCGATGCAGAGGAACTTCCCGACCCTGCCCACGCAGGCGCCGTAGCGGACGCCCTCCGGCGCCAGAGGCAGGGCGGTCAGGTCGAGCGCGCGCAGGCGGGCCAGGCTGTCGTCCGACAGGGCGGCGCCGTCGATGTCCGGGATGACGCCGCTGAGGTCGCGGATACGGCCGTCGGCGTCGATCACGCCAGGCTTTTCCTGACCCTGGGGGCCGAAGCGAAGAAGTTTCATCGTGAACGGTTCCTGCAGAAGCTCAGTTGACCCAGCCGCCGTCGATCACATTGACCGTGCCGGTGGTGAAGGCGGATTCATCGGAGGCCAGGTAGACGGCCAGGGCCGCCAGCTCGGTCGGGTGGCCGAAACGGCCCATGGCCTGACGGGCGGTGAATTCGGCATAAGCCTTGTCGAAGTCGCCGGTGTCGCGCAGCCGCTGCAGCAGTGACGGGGTTTCGACCGTACCGGGGCAGATAGCGTTGCAGCGAATGCCATGGGTGACGAAGTCGGCGGCGACGGATTTCGTCAGGCCGATCACGGCGGCCTTGGTGGCGCCATAGGCGAAGCGGTTGGGCACGGCCTTGATGCTGGAGCAGACCGAGGACATGTTGATGATCGAGCCGCCGCCGCCCGCGATCATCTGGGGCAGGAAGGCGCGGATCATGCGGTACTGGGCGGTGACGTTCAGGGTGTTGGAAAAGGCCCAGTCGTCTTCTTCGCAGTCCAGGATGGTGCCCGCATGGACGAACCCGGCGCAGTTGTAGAGCACGTCGACCTGGGGGAACTCCGCGGCGATGGCTCGGACCGCCTGCGGATCGGTGACATCCAGCCTGCGCGTCGTCGCGCCCTCCAGGTCGGCCAGGCCGTCGGCGTTGATGTCCACGGCGATAACGGTCGCGCCTTCGCGCAGGAAGGCTTCGGCCGTCGCGCGCCCGATCCCCTGCGCCGCCGCCGTCACCAGGGCGGTCTTGCCTGCCAGTCTCATCCCTGAGCTCCTAAACATAAGACATATTATGTTTAGCTAGGCCTCCATAGGCCCATCGTCAAGCGGGAGAGAGGAGGCTTGCAGACAAAGAAAAACCGCCCCCCGACGAACGGGAGGCGGCGCACCAAAACGGCAGGGAGAGAGGGGTCAGAAGCGCATGCGCACTCCGGCGGACACGCGGCGGCCGGTGGTGCGGAACTCCTTGGTCCGGTCCGGAGAGACCGAATAGAGGAACTCCTCCTCGTCGGTCAGATTGAGGGCGTCCAGGAAGACGGTGACCTTGTCCGTCACGTCGTAGGAAACGCCGGCGTCCAACTGGCCATAGGCGTCGAAGAACTCCGGCTCGCTGTTGCGGCCGACGGCGACGGCGACAAACTCATCGCGCCACGTATAGGCCAGGCGAGCCTGGATCGGGCCCTTCTCATAGAAACCGACGAGGCTGTAGGAGTATTTCGACAGCCCTTCCAGGCCGTATGAGACGCCGCCGGCGTTGGAGTATTCGGCGTCGGAGTCGGCGTAGGTGAAGCTGGCCTGGGCGCCCAGGGCGTCGAACGGCGCCGGCAGGTTGTCGAACACCTGACGATAGCCCAGTTCGACGCCCTTGATGGTCGCGCCGTCGCCATTGCTCGGCACCGTGACCGAGAAGTCGACCTCGTCGACGCGTTCCGTAGTCGTGCTGGTGCTCACGAAGGAGTCCAGGTTCTTGTAGAAGGCCGCGAAGGACAGCAGCGACGTCGGAGCGAAGTACCACTCGACCCCCGCCTCGAACTGCGTCGCGCGGAAGGGCTTCAGGTCGGGGTTGCCGCGCTTGATCGATTCATTGCCGGGGTTGGTCTGGATCGACTGGCGGGGCGACAGGTCGCTGAGCGTCGGGCGCGTCATGACGCGCGAGGCGGCGAAGCGCACGATGACGTCGTCGGTGACGGAAAGGCGGGCGTTCAACGACGGCAGGATGTCAGTGTATTCGCCCTTGAAGCTGATCGGCTCCACGTCGGACAGGACGATGATGTTCTGACCGGCGCCGTTGGGCTTGGCGCTCAGCACCGTGCGCGAGGCGCCGGACGAGGTGTAGGAGGTGTCCTCGATGCGAACGCCCATGTTCACCGTCAGCGGCATTCCGCCCAGGTCGGCCTCGACCTGACCCATCAGATAGCCGGTCCAGACCTTCTCATCGACGACGGACGAACCGGAAGGGTCATGGACGCTGGGTTCGAACGGCTTGCCGTCGCGATCGGCCAGACCCTTCACATAGGCGATCAGGGCGTTGGGATCATAGGTCAGCCAGTCGTGCATGATGTCGCCGCCGCGACCGTCGAAGAAGTTCATGCCGGTCGGCGTGAACAGGTCCGCCGGCAGGGCCTCGTTGGAGTCGCAATAGGCGCACTGCTGATCGAACGGCATGGAGGTGCCGTAGATGTCCTTGACGCGGTTCTGATAACCCATGCCGGCATAGACTGTGACGTTGCCGGCCGGCGCCCATTCGCCGTCGATACGGTATTCGTCGATGGTGTCCTTGGTCCGGCCGGGGCTGTTCCAGATGTAGTAGTGTGCGGTCAGGCCGTTCGGATCGACGGCGGCGTCGGCGTTCGAACCCGGGTAGCCGAAGCCGTATTCATAGATGGGCGAACCGCCACGACGATCCCACCACAGGTCGACGCCCTTGCGGCGGATGGTGGTGAAGCTGGGCGCCTGGTCGCTCTTGCGTTCCGCGGTCGAGGTCGAGACGTCGAACGACAGCTTCAGATCGTCGGTGACCTGCCAGTCCGCGTTGAAGCCCAACTGACGGGTTTCGACGTTGCGGGTGTCGTATTGCATGATCTGGTCGACGAAGCCGCCGACGTAGCGCTGATAGACCGCCTCATTGCCCTGGACCACCTGCTCGACCAAGTCGCCGCCGGCGAAGTCGAAGGCAAGTCCGGTCTGCCGTTCGGTGATGTCCGCCTTCACGTACATGGCGTCGAGCGTCAGGGTCAGATTATCCTGCGGGCGATACTGGCCCGAGGCGTTCAGGCCCAGCATCTGCTTGCTGCGCTCGAAGAAGAAGGGCGACAGGTTCGACGGCATGGAGACCTTGTCGAAAGGCGCCACGTCGGGTCCGATGCGCGCGCCCTGGACGCCGCCGCGGCTGTAGTAGGAATCACCGCTGGAGCGGAAGACGTGGCCGGCGCCGATGGTGAATTCGTCGTTGCGGGTGTCCTGGTCGATGTAGGAGGCGGCCAGGGCGAAGCCCAGGGTGCGGTCGTCATTGCGCCAGGACAGGACGCCCGAAGCGTCCGAGCTGTAGCTGTCGGCCAGTTCGGCCCAGGTCGAGCCGACCGAGGCGGCGGCGGCGAAGGGTTCGCGCTGGTCCAGCGGACGCAGGGTGCGGACATTGATGGTGGCGCCGATCGAGGCGCCGTTGATGTCGGCCTGGGGCGATTTGTAGACATCGGCGCCGGCGATGATTTCGGACGGCAGGACGTCGAAGGAGAACTCGCGGCCGTTGTTGTCCGTGGCCAGGGTGCGGCCGTTGACGGTGACGGCGTTGAACTTGGGGCCGAAGCCGCGCACGGTCACGAAACGGCCTTCGCCGCGGTTGCGGTCGATGGTGACGCCAGGCACGCGCTGAAGCGATTCCGCCACGTTCTGATCGGGCAGCTTGCCCAGGTCCTCGGACGCGATCGAGTCGACGACGCCGACGGCTTTACGCTTGATGTCGATGGACTGCTGCTGGCTGGCGCGGATGCCGGTGACAACAATCTCGTCTACGACGGTGGCGTCCTGGCCACCGGTATCAGAAGCAGATGCGACTTGAGCCGAGGCGACGGCGGGTAGGGCGACGGCCAGCACGCCCAAGGCGGTCGCGGCCATCAGATGGGTCTTTGTTGACATCACGGGGTCCTGCTGAGGTTCCAACCTGGCGGCCTGTTTTTTCCGGCCTTGACGAAACCCTACGAACGCCGTTTCGGTATGTCAAATTATCATCATACGTATTATAACATTTCGCTGCGTTAGCGGACGGATCGGATCGGCATGACGCAGAGGGCGGAACCGAAGACGAAGATCACAGCGGCGATGAAGATCACCGAATAGTCGCCGTCGAACAGGTGCAGCAGAACGGCGGCCATGACCGGGCTGATGATCTGGGGAATGTTGACCGCTGTGGTCAGCACGCCCAGGTCCTTGCCTTCATCCCCCTCAGCGCTTTGAGGCAGGACCTGGGTCATCAGGGCCATGTCGATCGACATGAACATGCCGTAGCCCAGGCCGATGATCCCGGCGTAGATCCACATCCCCGTCATGTTCGGCAGCAGCAGGGGAGCCAGCATGGCGCAGCCCATGATCAGGCTGGCGCCGAAGACGAAGGGCTTGCGGCGCTGATAACGGTCCGACAGCCAGCCCGAGACCAGCGACGACGCCACCAGACAGATCAGGGTCAGGATCGCCATATTGGCGATGGCGATGTTGGAGTCGCCGTCCGACAGACCGATATAGTCGCGCAGGATGTAGAGCATGTAGGCCGCGATGGCCTGGTAGCCCATGTAGACCGTGAAGCGTCCCGCGAAGGCCCAGGCGAAGTCGGGATGCTCCTTCGGACTGATCCAGAACCCCTTGGCGAAGGCGATCCACGAAAAAGGCCGGGCGGGCAGGTCGGCGCTGGACGGCTCGCGGTTGATGACCACGAAGACGAGGCAGGAGGCGGCGATGGCCAGGGCGAATAGGGCGTAGGCCATGACCTGGGCGCCCGCCAGATAGCCGGCGACCACCGTGCCGGCGGTCAGGCCGGCCGTCATCCCGGCGCCGACGATGCCGGACACCACGCCGCGCGCCTCGGGCGCGAAGCGGTCGGCGATGACGGTGGTCATGGCCGGCTGCATGGAGTTGTAGGCGACCGTAGCCATGACCCAGAACACCATCAGGGCCCAGAAGCTGGTCATCCAGGACACGCCGAAAAGACAGATCGAGCCGATCACCGAGGCGATGGCGATCCACGGAGACCGCCGCCCCCAGCGTGAACGGGTCCGGTCGGAAAGAGCGCCGGCGATCGGCGTCGTCAGGGTCGAGAAGACCGAGGTGACGGCGAACAGCAGGGCCAGGTTGTTGGCCTTGTTCGCGGGGTCCAGGGCCGCGATCTGATTGGGCAGCAGCACGCCGAGCACGCCGCTGTAGAGCGCCATCAGCAGGAAGAAGTTGACCATCAGCGATAGCTGGAGCCGGCGACGGCGAACGCCTTCGACGGTCTGGGCGGTTCGTTCGAGGGTCATGGGAAATCCAGGGCTCGCGGCGATATCAGACGGGTGGCAGGCGGTAGAAGCCGCGCGCGGTCTCATGACGGATGAGCGCACGCTCGGCGTTCGAAAGGCCGGCTGTGGCGATGTCGAAAAGCGTCCGCCAGCGGGACAGGCCCCCTCGGGCCAGTTTAGCGACAGGCCAGTCCCCGCCGTACATCAGGCGCGAAGGACCGAAGCAGGCCAGGGCATGGTCGATATAGGGGCGCAAGGCCTCGTCCCGGCCCTCGGCCCAGTCGTCCTGGGTCGTCAGGCCGGACAGTTTGGCGAAAATCTGAGGCCGCTTCGCCAGATGCTCCAGATTGGCGGCCCAATCGCTATGGCGGATGTCGCCCTTGCCGACGGCGATGTCGGGTTTGCCGAGATGGTCCAAGACGACGCGCGCGTGCGGCGCGGCCGCGAACAGCGCGTCCAGGGCTTCGGTCAGTTCGGGCAACTGGTGGTCGCGGGCGCAGAGGTCCAGGCTGAGTCCTTCTTCGGCTGACGCGACCAGACCCTCGATATGGGCGGCCGAGGAGATGAAGCCGGGCGCTTCATTCTGGACCGAGCGACGGACGCCGCAAACCAGAGGTCGTTGTTTCAATTGGCGCAGCAGGGGCCTGACGGCTTCCCCTTCTTCCAGCGGCGCAAAGGCGACCACGCCGAGAATCTGCAAGGGGGAGCGATCCAGGCCGCTGACCCAATCGACCTCATTCAGGGTTTGTTCGAGCGCGCAGTCGGCCTGGACGAAGACGGCTTGGCGAGGCTCCGCCTGCTGGCGCGCCCACTCCTCGGGGCCGTGACGTCCGGCGATGGATGGAACGTGCTTCAGCCAGTCATAGCTGAGACGCTGCGGGTCCCACAGGTGAAGGTGAGCGTCGATCATCGGCCGGCCTTGCCGCCATCGCCGGGCAGTACGTCCCAACCGATGTCGCGCACGGAGGCCAGGGCGGCCTCGACGGCGGCGAGGATCGCCGGATCCAGCGGGGCGGTCATGGCTTCGATGTTGCGGGTCAGATTGGACGCCTTGGACATGCCGACCACGGTGGAAGCGACGTCGATCCGGGCCGCGGTCTGAAAGGCGAACTGCAGCGCGACGACGGACAGGTCCGTACCGAGTGCGGCGCAGGCCTTCGCCGCTTCTGCAGCCGCCTGACGCACGGCGGGGTGGGCGGGATGCCAGTCCGGAGGGCCCTTGGCCGTCAGCAGTCCCATGCCGAGCGGCGAGGCGTTGAAGACGCTGATTCCCGCCGCGTTCAGGCGTCGGGCCGTTTCGGCCAGACGTCGATCCTGAAGGGTGTAGGTGCAATAGGCCATGACGGTGTCGACCTGCTGCTCAACGGCGACGTCTTCGAGCAGGGAGAGGTCGTAGCCGGTGACGCCGATCCGTCCGATGACGCCCTCGCTCTTGAGCGTCCGCAGGGTCGGCAGGGCTTCGTCCAGCAACTGGCGTCTGTCGCCATGCTCTATGTCGTGGCATTGCAGCACGTCGATGTGGTCGACGCCGAGACGCGCGAGGCTGGCGTCCAGGCTGCGCAGGGTGGCGTCGCGCGAGAAGTCCCAATCCTTGTCGCCATAGCGGCCCACCTTGGTCATCAGGACGTAGTCGTTGCGCGCCGCGCCGCGCAGGGCGACGCCCAGGGCCGTCTCGGCGCGGGTCAGGCCGTAATAGGGCGCGACATCGATCAGATTGACGCCGGCCTGCAACGCGGCGGCGACCACTTCATCGGCTTCGGCCTGCGATACGTCCTGATAGACGCCGCCCAGAGAGGCTCCGCCGAGCGCCAGCGTGGACACCAGAGGGCCGTCGCCGCCTAGACTGTTCTGCTGCATCCTGTCGTTTCCAATCGCGTCTTGTGACGTCTTATCGGTTGGCGGCGGTCCGGTTGTTCGGGACCAGGTCGAGCCCGGCCCGCTTGGGGCGGACATGAGGCCCGCTGGGGCTGGACCAGGTTCCGCTCAGCCGGTTGGCGTTGATCGCCGCCTCGTCGACCTCAATTCCCAAGCCCGGACGATCACCCAGAATCAGGCCGCCGTCAGCGATTTCCTGATCGACCTTGAGGCCGATCGGGAAGCCGAAGTCCTGAAGTTCGACGCCGAGCATGTTGGGAGCGGCGGCGGCGGCGTGAGCGATCGGGTTGCAGTCGTAGCCGACCGGCGAAACCGGCAGGTTGTGGGCATGGGCGGCCATGGATACGCGGTGGAAGTGGGTGACGCCCCAAACGCTGCCGGTCTGGACGATGTCGACCGCCTTGGCGTCGAACAGGGGGGTGAACTGATCCAGACCCGTCAGGTTCTCGCCGGTGGCGACGGCGCAATGGGCGGCGCGGCTGATCATGGCGTGGCCGTCGGCGTCCCAGCGACGGACCGGCTCCTCAATCCAGGTCAAATCCAGATGCTGCTGGATCTCCGCGAGATGGCGGACAGCCTGTTTGCGGCTCCAGCACTCGTTGACGTCGAGCATGAGGGCGGGGCGCGCGCTGTTGCGGCCGAGCACCTCGCGGGCGATCTTGAGGCGGCGGATGTCGCGATCCAGATCCAGGCCGCCCTTGACCTTGGCGGAGCTGAATCCGCGCTCGGCCCATTGGGCGTAATGGGCGGCGAAGGCGTCGTCGTCCAGGCCGAAGCATAGTCCCGACGCATAGCCGGGAACGAAGCGATCACGCGCGCCCAGCATCCGCCACAGCGGTTCGTCAGCCATCTTGGCCTTCAGATCCCAAAGGGCCATGTCGATGGCGGCGATGGCCCCGAAGGTGGCGCCGGCGTGGCCGCTCTTGAACACATGGGCCAGCATTCTGTCATAGAGGGCGGTGACGGCGCGGGGGTCCTCGTTCTCGACAGCGGGAAAGACCCTGGCGATGTCGGCATGCTGACCCAGACCCACCCCAGTCAGGCCGCCATCCGTCTCAAGCAGGAGGATGGCGTTCTCGGTGACGCCCGATGCGATCACCCCGTTGGCGTCGCCGATCGGGCGGCCCCAGTCGTGGACGGTGGTGAGGCTGCGATAGCCGGTGATCTTCATGAAACTCTCAAGCCAACCGAATGCAGTGTGATAATATGTATGATGTTTTGGGCTGGCAAGTCCCAACTGGCGGGAAAACAGAGCCTTTCAATGGCGGTCGGCGTCTCGACTCTCATATCGTGATACGTATGCTGGCCCAGCCTGGCGCGGAGCGTCGAACGAGATCAGATCATGGCTGTGACCCCCCAAACGTCGTCTCGCGTCGCGCGTCGGCCGCGACTGTCGGCCGCCGTGGTCGAGGATCTCGTCAACGCCATCGTCACCGAGATTCATCCCGCCGGATCGGCCCTGCCGCCCGAGAACGTCCTGTGCGACATCTATGGCGTCAGTCGGACCGTGGTCCGTGAAGCCACGACCGCGCTGACGGAGAAGGGACTGGTCGTCTCGCAGCAGGGTCGCGGCACCATCATCCAGGATCCGTCCTCATGGAACCTGCTGGATCCCATGATCCTGAGCGCTCTGTTCCGCCGCGAGGACGGCCTGTCCTATCTGGACAACCTGTCGGAAATTCGCGCCTCCCTGGAGGGCGAGATGGCCGCCAAGGCCGCGCGCAAGCTGACGCCTGAGGCCGCCGAGGAACTGACTCGGCAAATGCAGAAGCTGGAGAGCCTGATCACCACGCCCGCAGGCTATGTGCATGAGGACGTGGCCTTTCACGACATCATCATGAGCCTGTCGGGCGATCGGCTGAGCAAGGCCATCATCGACAGCATCCAGAGCAAGGCCGTGAAGACCCACAGCTACAGCGGCAAGCTGAACGTGGAGCATATCCGTGCGACGCATGAGGCCCACGTAAGGGTCTATGACGCCATCATGGCGCGCGATCCGGAAGGCGCGGCCAAGGCCATGCGCGACCACATCGAGGGGTCGTGGAAGAAGCGTCGCCCGGCGAAGCTGCACCAGGTCTGACGCGGCGCAAGGCCGCGCCTTGCACACATAACTTGTATGATGATTTTTGATCGGCTTATCTACCCGCTGCCAGGGGAGGATGAGTCGATGAAACTGACGATGACGCGCAGAAGCGTAGTGGCGAGCGGCGCGGCCGGAGCCGCCTGGGCCGCGCTCGGCGGAGGCGCGGCGCGTGCTGCGAGCCAGGCCGCCCAGGTCGAGCAGTGGGGTCTGTTCGAAACGGCTCTGACGGCGCCCGGAGCGCCGGAGCCGTTCCGGACGGCCGTGACGGGCGTCTTCACACAGGGCGAGACGACGGTCCGAGCGCCAGGCTTCTATGACGGTAGAGACGTCTATCGCATTCGCTTCTCGCCGCCGGCCCCGGGCGCGTGGCGTTGGCGGGTCGAAAGCGACCTGAAGGCGCTGAACGGTCGGGAAGGCAGATTCGAGGCGATCGCGCCTTCCAGCCGCAACCACGGTCCGGTGGCGGTCCAGGACGACTACCACTTCGCCTACGCCGATGGAACGTCCTTCCGCCAGGTCGGAACCACCAGCTACGGCTGGACCCATCAGCCGGAAGCCCGGCGGCGGCAGACACTGGAGACTCTGGCCGCCTCTCCATTCAACAAGCTGCGGATGCTGGTCTTTCCCAACGCCACCATCGCCACGAACGAGGCTCTCTCTCCCTATGAGAAGACGGGGCCGGGGCCGCGTGACTGGGATTTCACGCGCTTCAATCCAGCCTATTTCCAGCGCCTCGACGCCTGCGTGGCGGCTCTGTGCGACCTGGGGATCCAGGCGGACGTCATCCTGTTCCACCCGTACGACGAGACCTTCGGTTTCGAGGAAATGGCGGCCGAGGCGGATGACCATTACGTCCGTTATGTCGTCGCGCGCCTAGCGGCCTATCGAAACGTCTGGTGGTCGCTGGCCAATGAGTTCGACCTGCTGAAGACCAAGACGGACTCTGACTTCGACCGACTGTTCCAGTTGGTGCAAAGCCAGGACCCGTACGGTCGCCTGCGCTCCATCCATAACTGGCGGCGGCTTTACGACCACGGCAAGCCCTGGGTGACTCACGCCAGCATCCAGAACGGTTCGGCTGTGCTCGACGACGTGCGGGCGGAAACCTATCGCAGCGTGTGGCGGAAGCCGGTGATCTTCGACGAGGTCTGCTACGAAGGCTCGCTGGAAGACCGTTGGGGCGACCTGACCGGGCCGGAAATGGTGCGAGGCTTCTGGCACGGCCTGATCGGCGGAACCTATGTCGGTCACAGCGAGTGTCTGCCCCGGCATAAGGGCGACGGCTTCTGGCTGGGCGAGGGCGGCGACCTGCGAGGCGAGAGCGCGCCGCGCCTGGCCTTCCTCAGGTCGATCATGGAGGCTGGGCCGACCCCAGGCGTCGAACCGATCGACAAGTGGTGGGAACAGCATCTGGGCGGCGTCGCCGGGCAGTACTACCTGCGCTACTTCGGCGATGCGGCGCCGACCGAATGGGCGTTGGATCTGCCGCGTGACGAGATTACGGGCGGAGAACGCTTCCGGGTCGACGTCATCGATACCTGGAACATGACGATCGAGGCCCTGCCGGGCGAGTTCGTCATGGCGGCCAAGGAAACCAAATACTTCTTCCATGATCCCGCGCGCCCGACCGTCGCCCTGCCGGGGCGGCCCTGGATGGCGGTGCGGGTGACGCGCCTGGCGTGATCGAAAGCGGGCGGCAGGAGCGGAAACGCCCCTGCCGCCGAGGGTCAGAAGGCCAGGGCTGTGGCGGCCACGTGCGCTTCCCAGGCTTCGCGGGTCTTGAAGTCCAGGCCGCCGTCCCAGGCGGAGCCCATGTAGTAGGTGAAGGGCCGGCCCGGCGTGACGCGGACCAGGATCAGATAGTTGTCGGCGTCCTCGGCGAAGCCTTCGACCTGGGCCGGGTCGACAGCGATGGCGATGCCGATGGAGCCGTGCTCGGGGTCAGCCGGCTCCCAGAACGTCAGGCGGCCGTTGGGGGCGTCGCGGGTGACGAAGCCGGCGCCCGCCGCGTTGCGGCGCTTGGATATGCCGACGCCGACGATCAGGGGCTCGCTCGTGTCCGAGTTCACGGTCGAGGTCATGCGGGTGAAGCTGGAGCCCAGCGGCAGGCTGAACTCGCGCGTCTCCCAGACCTTGCGGGCCACATCGACGGGCCAGGGGCGATAGTCGACGCTGAAGCGGGCCTCGTCGCCGCCGGTCGCCTCGATGCGATAGGTCGAGAAGTTGCGGCTGGTCCACAGCTTGTTGTCGTACCAGACGCCCAGGCCGCCCGCGCCGCGACCACGACCGACGTCGTAGTAGTCCAGCCCCTCGCCGCGATCGACGTGGTAGTTGGGGAAGCGCAACTGGCGGTCCATGTAGGGATAGCGGACGCGCTTGGCCCAGACGTCGACGCCCGAGCCGGAGGGCGCTTCTCGCGCCTCCAGGGCGGGACCGTAGATCCGGTGCGCGACGCGGTCGTTCTCCCACAGAAGATCGTCGAGGCGGTCGGGTGCGAAGCGGACGACGGCGCGAGGCTGCTGCTGGTCGGCGGGCGGCGGGGTCAGGCGCTCGACCTCGGCGGGGCGGCCCAGCGAGGACGGGTCATAGGCCAGGGCGCGGGTCGCCTGCATCTCCTCGGCGCGACGCTTGATCTCGGCCTCGCCGACGACGGTGACCGGCGCCGGCGGCGCGGGCGTGGTGGCGGCGATCACCTCGGGCGCATCGCGCGCAGGCTCGGCCAGGGGGAGGCTCTTTTGCGGACCGTTCAGGTCGGCGACCTCCAGCCCCGCCAGGATGTAGGTCCCGGTGGTGTAGAGGCCGACCTCGTTCGGATCGGTCGGGACGGGCATGTCGCCGGTCTTCTGCGTGGCGCCGATCAGGCCGCTGGGCAGGATGTGGCGGTTGAGCGCAGCCCAGCCCTTGAGCACAGCGGGCTCATAGGTCGCGCGGTCCAGCAGGCCGTGGTTGATCCCCCAAGCCAAGGCGTAGACGTAGAAGACCGAACCCGAGGTCTCGGCCTGAGGATAGAGTTCGGGGGCCAGCAGGCTGGCGCGCCACAGGCCGTCGTCCTGTTGCAGTTCGCGGATGCGTCCGGCCATGGCCTGGAAGATGTCGACGTAGTCCTGACGGCCCTCGAAGTCGGCGGGCATGGCCTCCAGGGTGCGGGCCAGGCCGCCCATGACCCAGCCGTTGGCGCGGCTCCAGTAGACGGGCTGGCCATTGGCCTCGGTGCGGCCCTCGAAGCGCTGGTCGCGCAGGAAGAGGCGCTGCTCGGGGACCCACAGGCGGTCGATGGTGCGCCGGAATTCCTTATCCATGGCGCGGACGTATTTCGGGTCGCCGGTCACCGCCGACATGCGCGCCAGAACCGGCGGCGCCATGTAGAGGGCGTCGGCCCACCACCAGATCAGGGCGTCAGTCTCGGTCGCGCGGTTCAGGTGCGGGATCATATAGTCCAGCCGCTGGCGCAGCGGCATCAGCACTCCGTCCTGACCCCGGCGCGAATAGAGCTCCAGATACAGGTCGCCGATGGTCTGGTCGTCGGCGTTCAGCATGGTCGGACCCGAGCGCGCGCCGCGCAGGCTGTAGTTGTAGTGCTCGGCTACGGCCGTCAGGAAGCGCAGGGTCTCGGGGTCGTCCGAGACGCGCGCCAGCCGCGCCGCGCCGATGTAGAAGGTCGCGGCCACCCAGTTGGACGACATCTGCGTCAGATTGCTGCCGGTCGACAGGGCCAGGGGACGCGAGGCCATGTCGGTGATCTGGGAGGAGGCGACGTATTCGACCGCCGTCAGGGTCTGTTCGCGCGAAGGGCGGGCGTCCGCGCGAAAATCCAGGTTGGGGCGCGGGCGCGCGGTCAGCCATTCGGCCTCAACGCCGGGGTTGGACTGCGGCGCCCAGGGCTCGCCTGCGGCCGATTGGGCGAGCGCAGGTGCGGTCAGGACGGTGCTGGCGAGCAGGAAGGCGATCGTCGGGGCGGCGCGGCGTAGCGTCACAGGCGTTCTCTCCGGTACGGACCCCGTGGCGTTTGGGGTTTCACTATTTGCTGATGCGTACCATAAAATGGTCTTCAACCAGCGCAAGCCGGAATGACACCGGTAAACCGCGACAAGACGCCGTCCATCTTGCGGCGCGACCATGTGAGGAACGCCTATGCATCGCCGCTCTTTGTTGCAACTCGGAATTACCGGCGCCCTGGCGACCGGCGTGGCGGCCGCGCCCGCCTGGGCGCAGGGAACCGGCCGGACCTTCGACGCCGCCGACTTCGGCGCGGTCGGGGACGGCGAGACCATCAACACCCGCCCGATCCAGGCCGCCATCGACGCGGCGGCGGGGGCGGGCGGCGGCACGGTGGTGCTGAAGCCCGGCGTCTATCTGTCCGGCTCCCTGTTCGTGAAGTCGAACGTCACCCTGCTGATCGGGCGCGGCGCGACGCTGAAGGGGCTGCGCGACATCGCGGCCTATCCCCTGGTGCGCACGCGCGTCGCCGGGATCGAGATGGAGTGGCCCGCGGGCCTGCTGAACGTCTATCGCGAACGGAACGCCCGCATCACCGGCGAAGGCCTGGTCGACGGCGACGGCAAGGTCTTCTGGGACGCCTATTGGGCGATGCGGCGCGATTATGACCCGCGCGACCTGCGCTGGGCGGCGGACTACGACTGTCGCCGCCCGCGCCTGATCCATGTCTATGACGCGGACCAGGTCGAGGTGTCGGGCCTGAACCTGGCGCGTTCGGGCTTCTGGACCGTGCACGTCTGCTATTCGCGCGACGTGAAGGTGTCGGACCTGATCATCCGCAACAACCTGGGCGGCCGGGGGCCCTCGACCGACGGGATCGACATCGATTCCTCGGAGCGGGTGCTGGTCGAGCGCTGCGACCTGTCGGTCAACGACGACGCCATCTGCATCAAGGCGGGGCGCGACTGGGACGGCCTGAGGGTCGCCCGGCCGTGCCGCGAGGTGAAGGTGCGCGACTGCATCGTGCGCGACGCCCTGGCCGGCATGACCTTCGGCAGCGAGACCTCGGGCGGGTTCCAGGACATCGAGGTGTCGGGCCTGCGGATCGAGTACCCCGTGCCGCTGGGAATCTTCTTCAAGTCGGGCCACACGCGCGGCGGGGTCATCAACAACATCGCCCTGCGGGACATCCACTTGCAGGACGTGGCGACCCTGTTCCGGGTGAATCTCAACTGGTATCCGAACTATTCCTACGCCCAGATCCCCGCGGGCATGACGGATGTTCCGGACTATTGGCGGGCGCTGGCGACGCCGGTCCCGCGCGAGCAGGGCGTGCCTCGCATCCGCGACGTGCGCCTGTCGGACATCAGGGCGGTGGGCGGCAAGATCGGCTTCGAGGCCGCCGCCTATGAGGAAGCGCCCCTGCGCGACTTCACCTTCGAGCGGCTGCGCTGGGACGTGCGCGAGGCGGGGACCATCGCCAACGCCGACAACTGGCGCTTCATCGACTGCGACATCGACACTCTGGACGGAACGGGACCCAAGGTCACGGCGTCGCGCGGCGTGGTCGGCCTCTGAGGCTTCTTGTCCGGAACGGACTGTTCAAACCCCGGCGTTTCGGCGTCGGGGTTTTTCTTCGCCCGAATGCAGGGAGCCGAACAGAAAAAAGGCCCGGAGCAGATGCTCCGGGCCGAGTGGTACGCTGAAAGGTTCAGGGAGGTGAATCAGTATTTCCAGCGCAATCCGATAGCGATCTCGCGACCCGTGTGACGGTAGTCCGAGATGCGGTTCGTCTCATCGACATAGCGATCGTTGTACTCGTCGGTCAGGTTGATGCCTTCCAGCGAGATCGTCATGCTCTCCGAGATGTCGTAGGACATCGAGGCGTCGACGTAGGTCGTCGCGTTCATGCCCTCTTCCGAGTTGCCGTTGCCGCCCGGGAACGACATCAGATAGCCGCTGCGGTAGGCCGCCGAGACACGGGCCTGGAAGGGGCCGTCCTCGTAATACAGCGTCGTGTTGAAGGTGTTCTTCGACTGACCCGTCAGGCGGTTCTTGCCGGCGGCGCCATAGTCGACCTCAGAGTCGACATAGGTGAAGTTGCCGATAAAGCCGAAGTTCGACCACAGGCCAGGCAGGAAGGTGAAGGGCTGCTGGTACTGGATCTCCAGCCCGTGCAGCGAACCGCCCTCGCCGTTGAGCTTGCGCGTGACCTGGAAGACGTCGGTCGGACGCGCGGCACCTTGCAGCAGTTCGTCGGGCAGACCCAGATCGCTCCAGACGATCGATTCCGTCACCGAGGTGATGAAGCTGTCGATGTCCTTGTAGAAGACGGCGGCGGCCAGCAGGCCTTCGTTCTGGAAATACCACTCGACCGACAGGTCGTAGTTGGTGGCGCGGAACGGATCCAGCAGCGGGTTGCCGTAGGACACGGTGCGCGTGGTCGGCGAGACGCCGCCGCCCGGGGTCAGGTCGCCCAGGGTCGGACGCGACATCACCTTGGCGGCGCCCAGGCGGATCACCAGATCGTCGCGCGGCTCGATGGCCAGGTTGAACGACGGCAGGACGTCGTCGTAGTCGTTATAGGCGGTGACGTAGTCGTAGCTGGTGGTCGTGTTGCCGGCGTCATCCTTGACGGTGATCGTCTGCCAGCCCTTGGATTCGACTTCCGTCTTGGCGTAGCGGACGCCGACGTTGCCGCGCACCGTCATGTTGGCGACCTCGGTGTTGAAGTCGGCCTGGACGAAGACGCCCTTGTCCGTTTCGTCGACTTCGCGCTCGCTGCGGTTCGGCACCAGCGGGTCGTCGTAGACGCTGAGGAAGTCGTTGATCTTCGAGATGTCGGGAACGATGAAGCTCAGGTCCGACCCCGACGGCACGCCGATCTTGCCGTCGATGCTGACGATCTTGCCCAGGGCGTCCACGCCGGTGATCCGGTCAGCGCCCGCCGTAGCCGTCTGAGCCCGCGCCACGCCCCAGGTGCTGAAGCCGTAGGTGCGGTATTCGCCGCCGGCCTTGAAGGTGATGGAAGGCGTCCAGTCGTACTCCAGGGCGCCGGCGAAGACGTTGTTGTCGAAATCGCCGCCGCTGGTGGAGCGCGTGCCCTGGATCAGGGTGAAGTCCTTGCCCGAGGTGATGTCGAAGCCGTAGTCGATCATCGGCAGGCGATCGTTGCCGCGGAAGTCGATGGTGTAGCCGTTCACCCCCGCCTGTTCGAAGGCGTAGGTGACGTTTGTCGGCGTGCGAGCTTCGGATTTGTTGAGGCCCAGCTTCATGTTGCCGCGCAGGCGATCCGTGAAGTCGTGGCGGACGTTCAGCGAGGCCTGGGCGAAGGTGCTTTCATTGCGGGTGAAGCCGTTTTCCGAGCGCACCAGCATATTGTCGAACACGCCGTAGGACAGGGTGTTCTTGCCGGCGTCGATGGCGTAGTCGCGCACGATGACGTTGTTGACGGCCGCGCGGCTGAAAGCCCAGGCCTCGACGTTGGGGCTTTCCAGTTCGGAATTCAGGCGGGACCACAGCAGGTCCAGAACGACCTCTGTGCGGTCGCTGGGCCGCCATTGCAGGGCGCCGGTCATGCCCAGGCGGTCTTCCTGGGTGTTGCCGAAGGTGTAGCGTGGGATGCGTGGATAGAAGGCGTTCAGCAGTTCAGTGCGCTGGGCCTCCGTGGTGCAGGGAACGCAGCCGCCGAAGTTCTGACCAACGCCGTAGGCTTTCGTCGGGTCGCCCTTCTGCCAACGGGTCGTGTTGAAGCTCTCGAGGATCGGCGAACGTTCGGAATAGGCGATGGAGCCCAGGATGCCGAAGGTCTTGCTGTCGTTCGACCAGCTCAGCAGGCCGGCCGTGCGCGGGACGGTCTTCTCCGACAGGTCGTTGTAGGAGGCCTGGACCGACAGGGCGGAGTTGAAGCCGCTGTTCGCGAAGTCCAGCGGGCGGCCGGTCTGCAGGTCGACGGTCGATCCCAGCGAGCCTTCCTCGATCTCGGCCGACTGGGTCTTGCGGACCTTGATGCTGTTGAACAGCTCGGACGCGAACATCGAGAAGTCGAAGCTGCGGTTGCGGTTGCCGCCCGACGCCGCCTGGGCCTCCAGGCCGTTGATGCGGGTGCGGGTGAAGTCGGCGCCCAGGCCGCGCACCGAGATGGTCGTGCCCTGACCGTTGACCCGTTCGATGGTCACGCCGGGCAGGCGCTGGATGGCCTCGGCCAGGTTCTGGTCGGGGAAGTCGGCGATGTCTTCAGCCAGGATGGCGTCGACGGCGCCGGCCTCGCGGCGCTTGACGTTCAGCGCCTGCTGCAGGCTGGAGCGGAAGCCGGTGACGACGATCTCGTCGACGACGGTGGCGTCCTCGCCCGTGGTCTGATCGGCGGCGTCCTGGGCCATGGCGGGCGCAACGCCCCACATCAGGGCGGTGGCGGAAGCGCCGGCGACACAGAGAGCGCGGACGTTGCGGAAGGGTCGTGCCATATTTCTCTCCCCGCACCGAAGCCCGTGGCACCGGTGTCATTTGTTGGTATGCTGTTGCGTATAGTTGGACGATACGCGTGTCACTTCTTGCAACAGCTTCCCGCTTTTTGCAACAGGCTCGTGCCAGCCTCCGTGCGAGACTGCAGTGAGCCGCGAAAACAGCGACGATTTCATGAGGTTACGGAACTTGCCTCAAGGTGTCGCCGAAACAGGAAGGGCCCCGGATCGCTCCGGAGCCCTTTTTCGTAGAGGGGAGACGGCGGGCGTCAGGCCGCCCGCGCCACCTCCACCGCATAGACGTGATTGGCGCCATGCATGTTGGAGACGAAGACGATCCATCGGCCGTCCGGCGTGAAGGTCAGGTTGGGCTCCAGCCGGTAGTCATGGTTCGACAGGTCGACCAGGCGCTGCGACCGCAGATACTCGACGCTGATCTGATCGTCCTTGTCGCTGGACGGATCCTCGTCGACGATCGGCTCGGGACGCAGCAGGACGAGCCATTTTCCGTCCGGCGCATGGGCCACCATGTCGCCGTCGCCGCCGTCGCCCGCGAACATCCGTCCGTCCGGCGAGACGTTGTAGTGCACCGACCAGTCGTTCTGTTCGACCCGGCGATAGACGCGCTTGCCTGTCTCCAGGTCCACGGAGGCGACCCAGAAGACCTGGCCGCGCGGCGTCTGCAGATCATAGAGCACCTGCCTGCCGTCGGGGCTGAACCACTCGTGGCCGAAGATTTCGAAATTCATGGTCCGCTGGTGAGTCTTGCGCAGGTCCGAGCCGTCGACCTTCATCGTCCACATGCGGTCGACCCGGTGCCAGGGGCCTTCGTGGCAGAAGATGATGCGATCGGGATCGGTCGGCGAGAACTGGGTGTGGCCGATCCATTCATTGGTCTTGTGGATCACGCGACGCTCGCCGGTCGCCATGTCTATGACGAAGATTTCCATCGGGTAGCGGGCGGCCCAGCGCTGCAGCATCCGCACGCCCTTGGCGCGAGCGAAGTTCAGCGGCTTTCCGTCCGGCCCGGCAGCTTCGTATTCGGCCTGGTCGAAGCGGCGGTTGCGCGGATCGCCGACGCCGGGCTGGAGCGGCTGGGAATCATAGGCGACGAAGCCGAGCAGCAGGGTCTCGTCGGCATTGACCGAATTGACCTGGCCGTTGGGAATGCGGCCGATCCGGCGCACGCGCCGGGTGTCCGCATCGATGACGTAGAGGGTCTTGGCGCGGTCCATCAGCTGGGCCTCGCCCGGCTCGGTGACCGAATAATAGACGTTGCGGCCCTTGCGCCCCGTGAACATCAGATCGGCGTTCTGGTCGGGAACCAGCACGCTAAGCGCCCAGGTCTTCAGGTCCACGGTCGAGATGCCCTGGGGCGTGGAGATGACCATGAGGTCGGGCGCGCCCGCCTTCGCCGGCAGGAACATGTTCTTGTAGAAGTAGGGCTTGCCGCCGCCGCCGTCGGGCGAGACCCGGCGGATGCGATGGCCTGTGCGCGGATCGACCCATTCGCGCGGGACCGGGCCCGACCATTGCGGCGCCTGGTGCGGCGTCTCCTGGGTCGAGGGCGGCGCGGTGTTCGGGGCAGGCCAGGCGGGAACCTGGCCCTCCGGCGGCAGGGGCGGGTCGATCAGGGGAGCGGCGGCTTGCGGCGCAGCGGATCGCGCTGCGGCTGCGCCGGCGGGGGCCGCCAGGGCGGGGGTGGCCAGGGCGGGGGCGGCCAGCAGGGCCTTCAGGGCAAGGCGTCGGGACGTCGTCATCGGGCGTTCCTTGTGTAATCGCAAAGCAGGGTCAGGGAGCGGGCGTCAGGCCTTCGACCCGCACAGTCCAGCCTTCCTTGGGGAAGCCGGGCGCGTGGCCGGTCGAACCGTCCCAGCCGCCGGCCATCAGGCCCACCGCCATCAGCAGGGAGCCGTTGGAGGGGAAGTAGGTCTCGGCCGCCCGGCGATAGCCGGCGCCGTCGGGGTTGACCGCCATCTCGACGCCGCCGGCTCCGGCCGAGACCGGCACCAGTTCGTCGGCGTGCTCGTCCAGGTGGACGCGCGGGGTCATGCCGGTGACGCCCCATTGGTTGTTCTTCAGATCGGCGAACAGCCAGTCGACGGCCTTTTCCGGTTCGCCCAGGCGGGCGGCGGTCATGGCCATCATGGGGAAGTCCCAGCCCCAGGTCTGACGCACGTCCCAGTTCCGCTCCACCGCCTCGAAGGTGCGGCGCATGGCGTCCGGGTCGATGCGGGCGCCGGGAATGAAGCCGTAGGCCATCAGGAAGGAGGGGTGGTCGCGGTTCTTGCACTGGGCCGCCGCCGCGTGCTTGCGGCAGGCGTCGGACATGGCCGTCTCCCAGAAGTCCGGCACGCTCTCGACCGGCAGGTAGAGGCCGTCCTTCATCGCGGGCGGGGCGATCTTCGCCAAGGCCTGATCCCAGTCGGCGCGGCGGAGCTGGCCCTGACGAACGCGCCATTGCTGGGCGGTCTCCAGCGCCCAGCGAAAATACTCGACCTCGAAGGTCGGGTTGATCGTGGTCAGGGGATCATAGTTTTCCTGGGCCGGGATCATCGGCGCGCCCAGGTTCAGGCGGCCGTTCGCCTCGATCGGCCAGGAGGCCAGCAGGTCGGCGGTGGCCTCGACCAGTTCGGCGTAGCGGCCCAGGACGGCAGGGTCCTTTTCCGATCGCCAGATCAGTTCGGCCAGCAAGATCGGGTGCGGCTGCTGCCACATGATGAAGGGCGAGACCAGGCTGGGGCTGTTGCGGCCCTCGGGCCCGACCATCTTGGGCCACCAGGCGCCCTTGACCCCGTGACGCGCGGCCTCGGCGCGGGCGTTGTCGAGGTTGCCCAGATACCAGGGCAGGCTGCGCTCCAGCAGTTCGGGGCGGCCCCACATGGCCTGCCAGCCGGCGTGCCAGGGATGCATCTCCAGGTGGAACTTGCCGTACCAGGAGTTGGAGAAGAGACCCTCTTCCTGTGGCGGCAGCTCGCCCGCGCCGTTCACGGCGGACAGATACTGCGACAGCACCACGCGACGCTCCAGCTCATGAGCGCGCGGATCGGTCGAACCCGAGAAGTCGACGGCGCCGCCCTCGCTCCAGAAGGCGTTCCAGTGACGGGTGACGGCCTCAACGCTGGCGGAATAGGCGGGGGCGATGGTCTTGTCGGCCTGTTGATCGAAACGGACCATGACGGTCAGCCGGTCGCGACCGTTGGCGACGACGCTGAAGCTGTCGGCCCCGCTCTGTTCGATCTTTCCAGAGCCGATGATGCCTGAATAGTAGACGGTGTCGTCCAGCGTCCGACGAATGCGGACGTCGCCTGTATCGAAGGCGACGACCTCAAGGCCCTGGGCGCCCGTTGCTTCGAAGCTGGTGGGATCGGGGTTGATGGCCGGGTTCACGCCCGGATAGCGGACCTGAACGCCCAGGCCTTGAGACGCGACCAGAGGCGAGGAGATCTCGACCATCACCATGTCCAGGGTCGGATGGACGCGGGTCACGACCTCGACGGGCTGGCCGTCATAGGTGAAGCGGCTGGTCAGGGCGCCGGTCCACAGATCCAGCGTCTGGTGGGAGTCGGCCACCTTGGCGAAGTCCAGCGTGCGGCCGTCATTGAACGTCAGGCCGATGCGGCTGAGCGAGATGCGATGCGGATTGGCCCGCAGCCAGGTATAGGCGGGGTTGGTCTCTGCATCCGCCCAGGACTTCATCCAGGCGTAGGGCTGTTCGCCGCGTCCGGGGACGGGGACGTTCACGAGGCCGTCCTGCTCGGTATAGCCCTCGGGGTTGGGGAAGCTGTGCCAGCCCCACTGGGCCATGGTCAGCAGGGGAGCCAGTTCGGAATACTGCTCCGGGAAGGTCTGCAGGCCCGTGATGTCGGCGGTGAAGCCCAGATCGCCGTTGCCCAGCATGATCGGGGCGTGGCGATCCACGGCGGTCAGGACGACGTTGTGGCGCGTGACCAGGGCCTGCCGGTCGATCGGCGTCGCAGGCGCGACCGCGGCGACGGGCTGGACTGTCTGGGCGCAGGCGGCCAGCGGAGCGCCGGCCAGGAGGGTGCAGGCGAGGAGGGCGGAGCGCAGACGCATCACGAGGCCTCCGCCTTCAGGCCCAGGCCCGCGCCCTTCCAGCCGTACCAGGCGACGACGGCGAAGCAGGCGGCGGGCAGCAGGAAGGCGATGTTGGCGCCGTACAGGTCCGCCAGCTTGCCCATGGGCCAGGGCAGCAGGACGCCGCCGCCGATGGCCATGACCATGAGGGACGACGCCTTCTTGGTGCTGGCCCCCAGGCCCGTGGTGCCCAGGGCGAAGATGGTGGCGAACATGGTCGACATGAAGAAGAAGACGGCGATCAGGGCGATGGGCGACACCTTGTCGATGCCCGCCGAGACGATCAGCGTCAGGATGACGTTGATGACGCCGTAGGTGGTCAGCAGGGCGCGCGGCTTGACCTTGAGCAACAGGCCCGTGGCGGCGAAGCGCCCGACCAGATAGCCGATGGCGGCCAGCGACAGCATGTAGGCGCCCTGTTGCGACGTCAGGTCCTGCCAGTTGTGGGTCACCAGATTGATGAAGTAGGCGCCGATGCCGACCTGGGCGCCGATGTAGAGGGCCTGGGTCACCACGCCGGCGATGAAGTGAGGCTGCTGGGACAATCCCTTAGGAGCATGGGGCTTGGCCGGGGCGTCGCCCGCGATGGACTCGCCGTGGTCGGCCAGGCCGGTTTCGGGCAGGCGGGCGCGCCAGACGACGGCGGCGAACAGCAGGACGGCCACAGCGATCAGACCGTAGACGATCTGGATCGAGCGGGTGGCGCCGCCCAGGGCTTCGGTCGTCGTCGGGCTGAAGAAGACCGCGCCGCCGATCATCGGGCCGATGAAGACGCCCAGGGCGTTGAACGACTGGGCCAGGTTCAGGCGCTGCGAGGCCTTGGCCGGGTCGCCCAGAACGTTGACGTAGGTGTCGGCGGCCGTCTCGAGCACGCACAGGCCGGCGGCCAGCACGAACATGGATCCGACGAAGGGCAGGAAGGCGCCCGCATTGGCGGCCGGGATGAAGAGCAGGGCGCCGATGGCGGTGACGCAGAGGCCGGAGACAATGCCGAACTTGTAGCCGCGCGCGTTCAGCAACATGCCCGCCGGCAGGCTGAGCAGCAGATAGGCGCCGAAATAGGCGATCTGCAGCCAGGAGCTGTCCGCCTGGCTGATGCTGAGCGTTTCCTGGAAGTGCTTGTTCAGCACGTCCAGCAGGCCATAGGCCAGCCCCCAGATCAGGAAGCAGCCGATGGCGAAAGCCAGCGGTCCGCGCAGGTTTCCGGCGGGCAGGGCGAGGCCCCCCGATCCAGGAAGGTCGCGCGTGTGGGCGGCGTCGGTTTCGATACTCATGTCGTCCTCTCGGGCTTCCTCGGTCCGGCTCCGTCTTGCTGCGGGCTCGGCGAACGATGGATCAGATGCGGTAGATCGCCTCGGCGTTGGCGGCGAACAGGCGGTCGCGTTCCTCGGCCGTGAAGTCGGCCGTGATCGCGTCGAAGGCGGAATAGAAGGCGTCGAACGTGCCGTGGACTCGCTCGACCGGGAAATCGCTGGCGAACATCACCCGGCGGGCGCCGAAGATGTCGATGCACTCCAGCACGACCGGTCGGATGCTGTCGGGCGTCCAGGCGCGGTCGGTGATGCCGAGGCCGGAAATCTTGATCGAGACCTGGGGGCGTTCGGCCAGGGCCTTCAGCCCGGCGCGCCAGACGGCCATGCCGGCCTCGTCGCGATCGGTCGGCAGACCGGCGTGGTTGATGATCAGGGGGATGTCGGGATGGGCGTCGGCCAGTTCGACCGCCTCGGCCATCTGCGACGGATAGAGTTGCAGGTCGAACGACAGGCCGTGGCGGGCCAGCTTGCCGAAGCCCGCGCGCCACGCGGGATCGAGCAGGGGGTCGGTTGGATTGTAGGTCTTCTTCGGATCGGCGTGCCAGCAGACGATCTGGCGCACGCCCCGGACGCTGGACCGGGCGGCGTGGGCCTCCAGCAGGGCGTCCAGATCGGGATCGGTCAGGTCCGCCCCGGCGACCACGCCGTGCGGATAGCCGTAGTCGTCGGCCATGGCCTGAAGCCAGTCCGTCTCGGCCAGCTGCGCGCCGCGCGGCTGGCCGGCCTCGACGTGGACGATCTTGTCGACGCGCCAGTTCGCCGTGTCGGCCAGATAGTCCTTCAGCAGATAGTCTCGGTGGGCGATCGGGGACATGTCCCCCGCCGGATTGTTCGGCAGGGGATCGTCCTGCAGCCAGCCGTAGCGAGCGCGCGACAGGTCCCACAAGTGGACGTGGCAATCGACGATGCGAAGGTCGCGGCCCACTTGCGGCGCTCCTTTAATAGGTGGTGCGGCCGCCCGACGTATCGAACGTCGAGGCGGTGGTGAAGCTGCATTCCTCGGAGGCCATGAAGCAGATCATGGCGGCGCTCTCCTCGACCTCGCCCAGACGCCCCATCGGAATCTTGGAGCGCATGTAGTCCACCTGACTCTGCGGCAGCTGTTCCAGGATCGGGCTTTCGAAGGTGGCGGGGGTCAGGCTGTTGGCGATGACGCCCTTGCCGGCCAGCTCCTTGCCCAGGGACTTGGTGAAGCCGATCACCCCGGCCTTGGACGCCGAATAGGCGCTGGCGTTGGGATTGCCTTCCTTGCCCGCGACCGAGGCCACGTTGACGATCCGGCCGTAACCGTTGTCGAGCATATAGGGCGTGACGGCGCGGCAGCAGTAGAAGACGCCGTTCAGATTGATGTCGACCACGCGCTTCCAGCTGTCGACCGGGAACTCCTGCACCGGAACGGTGGCGCCGGTGATGCCGGCCGAGGCGACCAGGATGTCGATGCGGCCGCCCAGGGTCTTGTGCGATTCGGCGGCGGCGGCGACGACGGCGTCAGGGTCAGCGACGTCCAGGGCTACGACCCCGGTCGCGCCGATCTCTTCGGCGGCGGCCTTGAGCGCCTCGGCGTTCAGATCCCAGAGGACGACCTTGCCGCCTTCGGCGATGATGCGGGCGGCCGAAGCCTTGCCCAGACCCGAGGCCCCGCCGGTGACGACGGCGGTGCGGCCAGCGAAACGTCCTTCATAGGCGCTCATGCGGCGGCGTCCTTCGACCAGGCGACGACCTGCTGGCGCTGCACGCCCAGCTTCTCGATCCCCAGCTCCATGACGTCGCCCGCCTTCAGATAGAAGGGCGCGGGCTTCTGGCCCAGGCCGACGCCGGGCGGGGTGCCCGTGGTGATCAGGTCGCCCGGCTCCAGCGTCATGAACTGGCTGACGTAGGAGACGATCTCGGCGACGCCGAAGATCATGGTCTTGGTGTTGCCGGTCTGCATGCGCTTGCCGTTCAGGTCCAGCCACATGTCGAGTTGCTGCACGTCCCCGATCTCGTCGGTGGTGACGATCCAGGGGCCGACCGGGCCGAAGGTGTCGCAGCCCTTGCCCTTGTCCCAGGTGCCGCCGCGCTCGGTCTGGAAGGCGCGCTCGGACACGTCATTGATCAGGACGTAGCCCGCCACGTGGTTCAGGGCGTCCGCCTGTTCGACGTAGGAGGCGCGCTTGCCGATGACGATGCCCAGCTCGACTTCCCAGTCGGTCTTTTCCGAACCACGAGGAATGACAACGGTATCATTCGGGCCCGTCAAACAGGAGACGGCCTTGGTGAAGACCACGGGTTCTTCCGGAATCGGCAGGTTGGATTCGGCGGCGTGGTCGGCGAAGTTCAGGCCGATGGCGATGAATTTGCGCACGCCGTTCACCGGCACGCCATAGCGGGGCGAGCCCTCGACCAGAGGCAGGCTCTCGGGATCGACGGCCTTCAGCGCGGCGAGGCCTTCGCCCCACAGCTGGTCGGGCGTGATGTCGGCGACAATGCCGGACAGATCGCGGATGCGGCCCTCTGAATCGAGAGTGCCGGGCTTTTCCTGGCCCACAGGGCCGTAACGCAGGAGTTTCATGGGGAGGCCTTCTTATCGGGCGTAGGGGCGGTGCAGGGCGATGTCGCGGTTCAGTTCGACGCCGAAACCGGGGGTGTCGGGAACTTTCAGCTTGCCGTTCACCGGAACGGGCTCGCCGATCAACTGCGGATGGAACATGGGCACGACTTCGTCGGCGCCCGGAGCCATCATCAGGAACTCCGCGAACGGGCTGTTATGGCGCGTCACGACGAAGTGGTAGGAATAGACGGACGATCCGTGCGGGATCATCAGCACGCCCTTGGAGTCGGCCAGGGCGGAAATCTTCTGCAGCTCGGTCACGCCGCCGCACCAACCCACGTCGGGCTGGATGATGTCGCAGCATTCCATCTCCAGCAGCATGCGGAAGCCCCAGCGGGTGGCTTCATGCTCGCCGGTGGTGACCAGCATGCCCTTGGGCGCGTTCTTCTTCAGCGCCTGATAGCCCCAGTAGTCGTCGGGGCTGAGGGCCTCCTCGATCCACTTCAGGCCCAGCTTGTGGGCTTCATGGGCCAGGCGGGTGGCGTAGTTGAGATCGAGCGCCATCCAGCAGTCGAACATCAGCCAGAAGTCGTCGCCGCAGGCGTTCCGCATGGCTTCAAGCTCGGCCAGGTTCTTGCGCAGGCCCTCTTCCCCTTCGGCCGGGCCGTGGTGGAGGGGCATCTTGCCGCCGATGAAGCCCAGTTCCTTGGCCTTATCCGGGCGCGCGCCGGTGGCGTAGAAGGTCAGTTCGTCGCGCACGGCCCCGCCCAGCATGGCGAAGACCGGCTCCTGACGCAGGCGGCCAAGCAGATCCCACAGCGCCAGGTCCACGCCGGAGATGGCGTTCACGACCAGCCCCTTGCGGCCGTAATACTGGGTCGAGAAATACATCTGGTCCCAGATCTTCTCGACCTCGGACGGATCGCGGCCCTCCAGGAAGCGGGCCAGGTGCTTCTCGACGATATAGGCGGCGGGTTCGCCGCCGGTCGTCACCGCAAAGCCGACGACGCCGTTGTCGGCCTCGATCTCCACCACCAGGGTGCCGAGCACATTGATGCCGAAGCTGCGGCGGCTCTGACGGTATTCCGGATACTTCGCCATGGGGGTGGCGATGTGGTCGTCGATCCAGTGGCCGTCGCCCTGGTCGTGATAGTCGGCGCCTCCCCCATGATTGGCGCCCGTGCCGTCGTTTTTCACGACGAAGGCGCGCACGTGCTTGATCTTGGGCAGGCGGCTCATTGGGTATGCACCATATTTCGGCACATAACTCCCATAATGCGGGATTTCACTGGCATTCCTCCGAGCGTGGCGTCAAACTCAATCCCTGTTGCGGGGATCAGCTTGCGTCTTTTGCTACATTCTGGGAATGAGGATTACGAGATGGGACGAATGGCGTCAATCAAGAGCGAACAGGCGGACGGCGAAGCGGAGGTCGGGGCGAAGGCCTCCGGCAGCCAGACCCTTCTGCGCGGCCTGGACGTGATCGACGCCCTGATCGACGGCTCCCTTCCGTTGGCGGAGTTGTCGGAAAAGCTCGAACTGACGCGCAGCACCACCCATCGCCTGGCCTCGGCCCTGGTCGACCGGCGAATCCTGTCGTTCCGCCCGCGCGAGGGCTATTCCCTGGGACCCAAGCTGCTGGAACTGGGCCACGCCGCCAGCCAGCAGATGCATCTGCCGCGCGTCGCCCGGCCCTATCTGGAGCATCTGTCCACGGTGACCGACGATACGGTGCACCTGGGCGTGCTGGACGGTCGTCATGCGCTTTACCTGGACAAGGTCCCCGGTCGTCGCCGCGTGAATATCGGTTCGCGCCTCGGCGAGCGTCACCCCATCGCCTCCACCGGACTGGGCAAGGCGCTGATTCTGGACAAGAGCGAGCCGGAATGGTGTGACTTCTACGCGCCCGAAGGGGCCGAATTCGACGCCGCCTCGCGCGCGGTCTGGCTGGAGCGGATGCGCAGCTACGCCGAGAAGGGCCACGCCTTCGACCTTGAGGAGAACGAGGATCAGGTCCGCTGTGTCGCCGCGCCGATTCGGTCCGTCGACGGGCATATCGTGGCCGCGATCAGCGTCTCGTCCGCCGCTCAATACATGTCCGACGCCCGAATGGCCGAACTGACCAAGACGGTCACCGACGCCGCCAACGCCATCAGCGGCGACCTGGGCTGGACCCCTAAAACCTGAACACGCTTACTGTACGGAGCCTCCATGCTGCTTAAAGACAAGGTCGTCCTCATCACCGGGGGATCGCGAGGCATCGGGGCCGCCGTGGCCGTGGAAATGGCCAGGCAGGGCGCGGACGTCGCCATCAACAGCCACTCGGGCGGCGCTGCTGCGGCCGAGGTGATCGCCGCGGTCGAGGCGCAGGGGCGCCGTTGCATCTCGGTCGAGGGCGACGTGGCCCTGCCGGAAACGGCGGCCGCCTTCGTCGAGGCCGCCGTCGAGGCTTTCGGCAAGGTGGACGTCTTCGTCTCCAACGCCGGCATCTGCCCCTTCCACGCCTTCCTCGACATGCCGGCGGAGACGCTGAAGCGCACCATGGAGGTCAACCTCCACGGCGCCTATTTCATGACCCAGGCCGCCGCGAACCAGATGGTCAAGCAGGGAAACGGCGGAGCCATCGTCGCCATCAGCTCGATCTCGGCCCTGGTCGGCGGCGAGTTCCAGACCCACTACACCCCGACCAAGGCGGGCGTGCACAGTCTGATGCAGTCCTGCGCCATCGCCCTGGGCAAGCACGGCATCCGCTGCAATTCGGTCCTGCCCGGCACCATTCTGACCGACATCAACAAGGACGACCTGGCCGACCCGAAGAAGCGGGAATACATGGAAGGCCGCATCCCGCTGGGCCGTCTGGGCCAGCCCGAGGACATCGGCGGCGCCGTGGCCTTCCTGGCCTCGGACATGGCGGCCTATGTCACCGGCGCGGCCCTGCTGGTCGACGGCGGCGCCTTCGTGAACCTGCAGTAGGCCGTCCAGCGTGAATGCGGCCTCCATCTCCGACTATCGCGAGCTGGCGCGTCGGCGCCTGCCGCGATTCCTGTTCGAATACATCGACGGCGGCTCCTATGCCGAGACGACGCTGGGGCGGAACGTCAGCGACCTGCGCGACGTGGCCCTGCGTCAGCGGGTGCTGCGCGACGTATCGGACATCGACCTGTCCACGACCCTGTTCGGACAAGAGGTCAGTTTGCCGGTCGCGCTCGCGCCGGTCGGTCTGGCGGGAATGAATGCGAGGCGCGGCGAGGTTCAGGCCGCCCGCGCCGCCGCCGCCTTCGGCGTGCCCTTCACCCTGTCCACGGTCGGCGCCTGTTCGATCGGAGAGGTGGCGGCGGGCAGTCCGACGCCCTTCTGGTTCCAGCTCTACATGATCCGCGATCGCGCCTTCATGGCCGACCTGCTGGATCTGGCCGAACAGGCGAAATGTCCCGCTCTGGTCTTCACGGTCGACATGCCGGTGCCGGGTTCGCGCTATCGCGACTACCGCTCAGGGCTGGCGGGGGCGTCGGGCTTCTTCGGCGACATGCGGCGCGCGCTGCAGGCGGTCGGCCGACCCGCCTGGGCCTGGGATGTGGGCGTCAACGGCGGCCCGCACTCGCTGGGCAATGTCGCGCCGGTGCTGAAGGGCAAGACGGGCATCGACGACTTCTTCGCCTGGATGCGTGACAACTTCGATCCCACCGTGACCTGGGAGGATCTGGCCTGGGTGCGCGAGCGCTGGAAGGGGCCGCTGATCATCAAGGGCGTGCTGGACGCCGACGACGCTCGGCGCGTGGCCGATCTCGGGGCTGACGGCCTCGTGGTGTCGAACCACGGCGGGCGTCAGCTGGACGGCGTCCTGTCCTCGACCCGCGCCCTGCCGCCGATCGCCGAGGCGGTCGGGGGGCAGCTGACGGTCCTGGCCGACGGCGGAATCCGCAGCGGCCTAGATGTCGCGCGAATGCTGGCTCTGGGCGCCGACGGCGTGCTGATCGGACGGGCCTGGGCCTATGCCCTGGCGGCGCGGGGAGAGGCGGGGGTCAGCCACGTCCTGAATCTGATGGCGGCCGAGATGAAGGTGGCCATGGCGCTGACCGGCGTCACGCGCGTGGATCAACTGGACCGCAACGCCCTGGCCTGATCCGGGCCGGTCGCGGCTTCTTCAAGAAAAAGGCGCCGGCGAATGGATCGCCGGCGCCCAGGTTTCACCGCTCAGGAGGGCGGTGGAAAGCGTCAGAACTTGTAGCGGGCGCCCACGAACACCTGACGGCCGGTGTGGTGGTAGACGTAGGTGCTGTCCCGCACCCCATCGAGCTCGCCGTGGTTCTGGCGGTTGGCCTCGTCCGTGAGGTTGATGCCCTCGAGCGTCAGCGTGAGGTGGTCGGTGACGTCGAACGAAGCCGAGGCGTCGATGCTGAGCGTCTCGGTCTTGCCGGTGGCGACGATGCCGCGCGAGCCGCCGTTGGAGGCCGGCACCTGCTGGTAATAGGTGTCGCGATAGGCCGCCGACACCCGGGCGTTGAAACGACCGTCGTCATAGTAGAGCGTGGCGTTCCAGGCGTCGGGCGACAGGTTCACCAGATTGGCCGTCACATAGGCGGTGCAGGCGGCGGTGGTGCAGTAGTCGATTTCCGACTCCACATGGGTGAAGTTGGCCTGGACGCCCAGGTTCGAGAAAGCGCCCGGCAGGAAGATGAAGGGCTGCTGATAGCTGATCTCGAAGCCCTTCAGCGGGCCGCCCGGCGTGTTGGTCGGACGGCTGAAGACGTAATCTTCCGCCGGGGGACGGTCGACGGCAGCGGGGAAGGCTTCCGGGTTCATCGCCGTCAGCTCGGCATAGGTCAGCCGTTGCTGGGTCGTCTGAACGTAGGTCGAGATGTCCTTGTAGAAGAACGCCAGCGACAGCAGGGACTCCGGCGCGAAATACCATTCCAGCGACAGGTCGAAGGTGTCGGCGCGATAAGGGTCCAGGTTCACATTGCCCAGCGACGCCGTGCGGTTGGCGGCGTTCGGCGCGCTGAGCGAGAAGACCGGCACCAGATTGGTTACGGGCGGACGCGCCATGACGCGGGCCGCGCCGAAGCGGACCATGACGTTTTCGATCGGCTCGATCGACAGGTTCAGCGACGGCAGGATGTCGTCATAGTTGTTGGAGCCGGTGATGCGCGTCGTCACTCCGCTGAGGGAGGAGTAGCCGGCGGCCTCGATCTCCGTGTTCACCCAGCGTGCGCCGAAGTTGCCGCGGACCGGCATGCCCGCCCATTCGGTGTTCCAGTCCAACTGGGCCCATAGGCCGGTGTCCTTTTCCGTCACGTCGCGCCAGTTGCCCAGCGCCGTGGACCCGTTCTCCAGTCCCAGCAGACGGAAGTCGCCCTCAGCCACGCCGGTGTCGCACAGGCAGTCGGCCCCATAGGCCTTCATGATCGCGTCGAGGTTGGGCGAGATCCAGGCCGTGGCCGAGCCCGCAGGCAGGTCCAGGTTCCTGCCGAAGCCGTCGAGCAGATAGGTGAGGTCGCCGATGGAGGTTCCGGCCGGCATGGCGGGCGCGGCGTTGGTCTTGCGGGCGTAGCCCGAACCTTCGGATTGATATTCCTTGTAGCTGGCGCCGACCTTGAGGGTCATGCGGTCGTCGATGTCGAACTCGAAGCCGCCCTCGAAGGTGGTGTAGGTATTGGACTGCTTGCTCGACAGGATGCGCAGTTCCGACAGCGGCGCCACGCCCCCCGGGCCCGTGATCGTCCACTGGTTCGGATCGGTGACGTCGAAGCCGTAGTCGATCTTGGGCAGGTCGCGATTGTCGCGGAAATCGATCGACCAGCCGGCGCCGTCCTGATGGTCGATGATGGCGTTGACCTGCAGGGGGTTGCCGAATTCCGACTTGGAGCGGCCGGCCACGCCCCTGAAGCGCACGCTGTCCGAGAAGTCGTGTTCGACCTCCAGCGTGTACTGCGAGAATTCGCTCTTCAGCTCGTCGAAGCGCTCTTCGGTGCGCATGTCCATACCGTCGAGGAGCAGGTAGACCAGTTCGCCCGTTTCGGCGTCGGCGACGGCGTCGACGATCGTAACTCCAGGCTTGCCGCCCTGGCTGGCGTTGCGGCTCAACGACCAGGCCTCGAGGAAGTTCTCCTGACGGGTCGAATCCAGCTTGGAATAGAGGCCGTCCAGGCTGATCGTCGTGGCGTCCGAGGGGCGCCATTGCAGCGACAGGGTCGCGCCCAGACGCTCCTGCTCATGGCTCAGACGGCCGTAGCGCGGAATGCGCGGGTGGAACAGGCCGGCGGCCGCATCGGACCCGCCCGGCAGGGCCTCGGGGTTCAGGAAGCCGTTGTCGCCATTGGCCGGACCCCAGCGCACCGAGCTGAAGCCTTCCTCGATGGAGCTCTTGTCGCTGTAGGCCAGCGACAGCAGGGCTCCGAACTTGCCGTCCATCCAGGTGTTGGAGATCAAGCCGGCGAAGCGCGGGCTCCAGTTCTCCGACAGGTCGTTGTAGCCGCCCTGGACCGAGGCCACGGCGTTGAAGCCTGAATAGTCGAACGGCCGGGCCGTGCGCAGATCGACCGTGGCGCCCAGGGAGCCTTCCTCAACCTCGGCCGAGGCGGTCTTGCGCACGGTGATGTTGTTGAAAAGTTCGGAGGCGAAGACGTTGAAGTCGAACCCGCGGCCGCGGTTCACGCCGCCCGAGGAGTCCGTGGCGCCGGTGGTCGCCTGAGCCTCGATGCCGTTGATGCGGGTGCGGGTGAACTCCGAGCTGAGGCCGCGCACCGTGATGGAGCGGCCTTCGCCCGCGTCGCGGTCGATGGAGACGCCGGGGATGCGCTGGATCGATTCCGCCAGGTTGGTGTCGGGGAAATCGGCGATGTCTTCGGCCGAGATGGCGTCCACCACCCCGGCTTCCTTGCGCTTGATGTTGAGCGCGTTCTGCAGGCTGGCGCGGAAGCCGGTGACGACGATTTCGTCGACGGCGGTCGGCTGGTCGTCGGCCGGCGTCGACTGAGCCTGCGCCGCGCCGGCGAAGGTCAAGACGGCGAGCGAGGCGCCGAGCAGCAGCGAGGCGCGCGCAGGGGCGGCGTGATAGGGCATATGGTTCTCCTCCCAGTTGGACCCGCCAGGGAACGCCCGTCCCAGTTCAGGTCGCCGCTTTCGCGGGAACCGGTGTCAATTGCTGTTTGTCAGCGAGTTCCACCGGTGTCATACAGAGCTACGCACGTTTTTTATCCTGTGGCAAGATGATGGCGAAACGCTCCTCCGGCTAAGGTTTGAACCCTGCGAAACAACAACCGGAGCCGGCGCCTGACGACCCCCGGCCCTTGAGGGAGACATCGTCAGCGCCGCCCAGGCGGGCGTTTTCATGCTGTCGCCGCCTCCCTTCTTCTCCGCCCGATTCGCTTCCGTTCCGATTTCGAGTTTCAGATGACCCAACCGCTTCGCTTGAATCCTGATCGTCTTCTGCCGGCCGATACCGACACCCGCGCCGTCGCGAGGCGGCTGTACGCCGAGATCAAGGCTCTGCCGATCATCAGCCCGCACGGCCACACCGACCCGTCCTGGTTCGCGGGGAACGCCACCTTCGCCAATCCGGCCGAACTGCTGATCACGCCGGATCACTACGTCTTCCGCATGCTCTACAGCCAGGGCATGGCGATGGAGGATCTGGGCGTTCCGCGCGCCGACGGCGGGGCGGTCGAGACGGACCCGCGCAAGATCTGGCGACGGTTCGCCGAGAACTATCACCTGTTCCGCGGCACGCCTTCGCGGATGTGGCACGACTGGGTCTATGCCGAAGTCTTCGGCCTGGACGTGCGCCTGTCGGCCGAGACGGCGGGCCACTATTACGACGTCATCGACGCAGCCCTGCAGACCGAAGCCTTCCGGCCGCGCGCCCTGTTCGACCGCTACAATATCGAGGTGCTGACCACGACCGAGTCGCCGCTCGACACCCTGGAGCATCACAAGGCGATCAATGCTTCGGGCTGGAAGGGGCGGGTGCTGACCGCCTATCGTCCCGACCCCGTGCTGGACCCGGACTATGAAGGGTTCCGCGACAATCTGAAGGTTCTGGCCGAACAGACCGGCCGGGACACCCTGTCGTGGAACGGCTACCTGCAGGCGCTGCGCGATCGGCGCGCCTTCTTCATCGAGATGGGCGCCACCTCGACGGATCACGGCCACCCGACCGCCTTCACCGCCGACCTGTCTCGCGCCGAGGCCGAGGCCCTGTTCAAGCGCGTGTCGACCGCGCCGCCCAGCGCCGAGGACGCTGAACTGTTCCGCGGCCAGATGCTGACGGAGATGGCGGCCATGTCGGTCGAGGATGGCCTGGTGATGCAACTGCACCCCGGCTCCTTCCGCAATCACAACGGCTTCGTCTTCGAGCGCTTCGGCCGCGACAAGGGCGCGGACATTCCCACGCGCACAGACTATGTACGCGCGCTGAAGCCCCTGCTGGACCGGTTCGGCTCGGACAACCGGCTGACCCTGATCCTGTTCACCCTGGACGAGAGCGTCTATGCGCGCGAACTGGCGCCGCTGGCGGGCCATTATCCGGCGTTGAAGCTGGGCCCCAGCTGGTGGTTCCACGACAGCCCGGAGGGGATGCGCCGCTTCCGCGAGAACGTCACCGAGACGGCGGGTTTCTACAACACGGTCGGCTTCAACGACGACACCCGCGCCTTCCTGTCCATTCCGGCGCGGCATGATGTGGCCCGTCGCATGGACTGCGGCTTCCTGGCCCGCCTGGTGGTCGAGCATCGGATGGAAGAGGACGAGGCCCATGAGGTGGCGCGCGCCCTGACCTATGATCTGGTCAAGGCGGCCTACAAGCTGTGACCCGCCTCGATGAAGCGGCCCTGACGAACCTGCCGGACGATGTCGTACGGCCCGGCTATGATCGTACGGCGACCAGGACGGGCGTCGTGCACCTGGGCATCGGCGCCTTCCACCGGGCGCACCAGGCGGTGGTGTTCGACGATGCGCTCAAGCGCGGCGACCTGCGCTGGGGCGTGCTGGGCGCGTCGCTGCGGTCGCCCGGCGTGCGCGATCAACTGAATCCGCAGGACGGCCTCTACACCCTGGTCGTGCGCGACGGCGAACGCGAGGACCTGCGGGTCATCGGCGCCTGTCGCAGCGTGATGGTGGGGCCCGAAGACCCTGCGGCGCTCGTCGCGGCCATGGCCGACGCCGATGTCCACATCGTCACCCTGACGGTGACCGAGAAGGGCTATCGCCTGGACCCGGCCAGCGGCGAACTGCTGGTCGAGGACCCGGACGTGGCGGCCGACATCGCGGACATCGAGCGTCCTCGCACGGCACCCGGTTTCATCGTCGCCGCCCTGCGCGCCCGGCGCGCTGCGGGATTGGGGCCCTTTACGGTGATTTCCTGCGACAACCTTCCGCACAATGGACGGCGGATCCGCGCCGGGGTGCTGGCCATGGCCAGGGCGGTGGATTCGTCGCTCGCCGAGTGGATCGCGGCCGAGGGCGCCTTCCCCCAGACCATGATCGACCGGATCGTGCCGGCGACGACGGCCGAGGACGTGGTTCGCCTGACGGCCCGCCTCGGCGTCGAGGACCAGGGGATGGTCAAGGCCGAGCCCTTCACCCAATGGGTGATCGAGGACCGCTTCGCCGGCGAACGGCCCGATTTCGCCGCCCTGGGTGTGCAGTTGACCGACGCGGTCGAGCCCTGGGAGGACGCCAAGCTAAGGCTTCTGAACGGCGCCCACTCGGCGGTCGCCTATCTGGGCGCGCTGTCGGGTCATGAGCACGTTCACGAGGCGGTGGCCGTTCCGGCGCTCCGCGCCTATGTCGAAGCTCTATGGGACGAGGCGCAGACGACGCTGAACCCGCCGCCGGGCCTGGGCGTGGCCGCCTATCGCGCCGAGCTGATGGCGCGGTTCTCCAACTCCGCCCTGATGCATCGCACGCGTCAGATCGCCATGGACGGTTCGCAGAAGCTGCCGCAGCGCCTGCTGGCCGGCGCCGCCGAGCGCCTGGCGGCGGATCAGGGGGTCGAAGCCATGGCCCTGGGCGTCGCCGCCTGGATGCGCTGGCAGGAAGGCGTGACGGAGCGGGGAGAGAGCGTCGTGGTCGATGACCCGCTGGCGTCCCGAACCGCCGAACTGATCGAGGCGTCCGAGACCGACGAAGCCCAGGTCCGCGCCCTGTTGGGCCTGTCGGCGGTCTTCCCGGCGTCGCTGGCCGAGGAGTCGCGCTTCGTCGAGGCGGTGACGGCCGCCTTCCTGGCGTTGAGAGAGCATGGCGCGGTTGAGGCCGCCCGCCGCGTGACGGAGTAGAAGATGAGCCGGGTCCTGATCCTGAACCCCGCCGATGACGTCGCCATCGCCCTGGACGACATCGCTGCGGGCGAGACGCCCGAGGGCCTGGAGACGCCGGCGCGCGCCGCCGTCGCCACCGGCCACAAGATCGCCCGGCGGGCGGTGGAGGAGGGCGGCCTGGTCCGCCGTTATGGCCAGGTCATCGGCCGGGCGCGCGAAGCCATCGCCGCCGGGGACCATGTCCACGTCCACAATCTCGCCATGGCCGAGGACGGACGCGAGGCCGAGGTGGGCGCCGACGTCCGCCGCCCGGCGCCGCTGTCCGGCGCGACTTTCAACGGCATCGTGCGGCCGGACGGCCGGGTCGGCACGCGCAACTACATCGGCGTCCTGACCAGCGTGAACTGCTCGGCCACGGTGGCGCGCCGCATCGCCGACGCCTTCCCTGACGCCAGCCTGCCCGACGGCGTGGACGGCGTCGTCGCCTTCACCCATCAGGGCGGTTGCGGAGGCTCGTCGCTGTCGAGCGACGTGACCCTGCTGCAGCGGACGCTGGCGGGTTACGCCCGGCATCCGAACTTCCATTCGATCCTCATCGTCGGCCTGGGCTGCGAGGCGAACCAGATTCCGGCCTGGCTGGCCAATGAGGGGCTGGAGGCGGGGCCGACCTTGCGCGCCCTGACCATTCAGGAGGCAGGCGGCACGGCCCGCGCCATCGAGGCGGGGATCGAGATCGTACGCGAACTGGCGGCCGAGGCCGCCAAGGTCGAGCGTCAGCCGGTGTCGGCCTCGCACCTGACGGTCGGTCTGCAATGCGGAGGCTCGGACGGCTGGTCCGGCGTGACCGCCAATCCGGCGCTGGGCGCGGCCGTGGACCTGCTGGTCGCGCACGGCGGATCGGCCATGCTGTCGGAGACGCCCGAGATCTGGGGCGCCGAACACCTGCTTCTGCGGCGTGCGGCGTCGCAAGGGGTGGCGGACAAGCTGAACGCTCGCCTTGCCTGGTGGCGCGCCTATGCCGACAGGCACGGGATGGAGCTGAACAACAATCCGTCGCCCGGCAATCTGAAGGGCGGCCTGACCACCATTCTGGAGAAGTCGCTGGGGGCGGTGGCCAAGTCCGGCTCCACGCCGCTGAACGACGTGATCGGCTATGCCGAACCGCTGGCCGCCAAGGGGCTGAGCTTCATGGACAGCCCTGGGTATGATCCTTGCTCGGCGACGGGCCAGATCGCCTCGGGCGCCAATCTGATCGTGTTCACGACCGGACGGGGCTCGGTGTTCGGGGCCAAGCCCGCGCCGTCGATCAAGGTCGCCTCCAACGCCAGGCTGGCCAGCTGGATGGACGAGGACATGGACATCGACGCCTCGCCGGTGCTGACGGGCGCGTCGATGGAGGCGGTCGGGCAGGCCATCTTCGAGCGGATGCTGGCCGTGGCCTCGGGCGAGCCGTCGAAGTCCGAGGCCCTGGGCATCGGCGATAATGAGTTCGTGCCCTGGCAGGCGGGCGCCTATCTCTAGGCGCCCGCCTCAAGGCTGAGTTCAGCCTTCCAGCGCCTCGATCAGTTCGCCCATGTTGCGGATGAAGACCTGGGTTGAGACGCACTCGACCGGGTAGTCGGTGGTGTAGGGCGAGGTGTCCCACAGGTCGCCGACGCGAGTGGTCTGATACTCTCCGCCCGTCACCGCCGCCGGCGCCTCCCCGATGTAGGGGTTGGAGGTCGTGGTCATGAGCGAGGGCCAGTAGCCGCGCGCGTTCAGCGTCGTCACCAGCTGACCCGCCCGGTCCGCTGCAGGCCGGGTCAGGCGTCGGGCGTCGGTGGACATGTCCCAGACGTCCACGTCCTGAAGCGTGAAGTATTTCGGCAGTTGCAGCGCGCCCGGACGGGCCTTGAGCGGGGAGTTGCGGCTGACCTCGTCCGGGGTCTGGGACGCCAGCGCCTCGTACTCGCGGCGCAGGGCGGCGGTGTCGACGTTGCGGAACGAGCCGTAGTGGACGATCAGGTTGTTGGGGTTGTCGTCGTAATAATACTGACCGTTGGTGATGTTCGACCCGCGCCGGTGGATGTAGACGGGCGTGTTCGATCCCTCGAGGATGAAGGTCGGGTGGGTGCGCCCCGGCGCGATCAGGTTCTGGGGCGTCTTCACCTGATCCAGCCAGTCCAGGGCCTCGGGCAGGCGGGCGATGTATTTGCGCTCGCCGGTCAGACGATAGAAGCCCATCATCGACTTGATGTTGGTTCCCGTGGCGTGGGTGGCGAAGGCCTGGGGCTCGATGGTTCGGGCGCCCGCGGGCTTCAGCGTGTCGGGGAAGTGCTGCAGACCCCATGCCGGCTGGGGCAGGGGCTGCTGGGTCTTCACGAAGATGTCCATACCGCGATGGATGGCGTCCAGCACCCGCGGGTCGCCACGGCCGTTCGTCGCCAGCCCGTGATAGGCGTAGAGCAGGAACTCCAGGTTCTCGCCCGCCACATCGTCGTTGAAGGTGATGTAGGGGGTGTAGTCCTCATGGCCGTGCAGGCCGCCGTTTTCGACGAAGGGATAGCGCTGGGGCCAGCCGCCGTTCGGATACTGGGCGTCGAGGACGAACTGAATCGCCTTGTCCAGGGGCGCGCGGTATTTGCGCTCGCGCTTCTCCAGATAGATCCGCAACAGCAGTTGCGAAGCCTCGGCCGTTCCCGCGTCGTCGAAGGTGGCGTTGCCGTAGTAGCGGTGGAATTCCTCCATCCGCCAGGCGTTCTTGCCGTAGGTGGCGTACCAGCGCTTGAGCGACTCCTCGCCCGCCATGTCGATGACGTAGTTCCAGCCGCCGGCGGGATGCTGGCCGCGGATCAGGGCGTCGGCGGCGGACTTGGCGGCTTCATAGAACTGTTCGTCGCCGGTGGCGTGATAGGCGTCCAGGAAGACGTGGCCGACCGTGGCGGTGCCGGGCGGCTGGACCCAGATCATCGTCGGCGAGGCTTCCAGTTCGCCCCAGCGACGCGAGAAGTCCGGCAGGACATTCCACACATAGCCGCCTCCGACGGCGGCCTCATCGGTCATGAAGCGGGTCGCCCGCTTCATCGTCGCCACGATGGCGTCGCGGTCGGGCGCGGTCTGGATCATGCCCCGGGCCAGGGCGGGGGCGGAGGCGGCCGTGAAGGTCGCGGCGGCGCCGGCGGCCAGCAGGGCGCGGCGATTCATGGATGTTGCGGACATGGTGTCTCCCTCTGATGCGTCGCCTCGCAGCTCTGACGGCTGCTTGCAGGCGAAGCTAAACACGGGTGACACCGGTTTCCTAGTGTTTGAGCGCGGCTGTGACAGCGCGCGGTTTCACGAAACCGTCAGCGGCGGATGTCGAAGCCCCCGTCGCCCATCGCCGCGCGGACCTCGGCGGCGGTGAACAGGTTGAAGTCGCCGGGCACCGAGTGTTTCAGACCGGCGGCGGCCAGACCGAAGTCGAGCGCCTCCTGGTCCGACCAGCCGCTCCACAGGCCGAACAGCACGCCGGAGGCGAAGGCGTCGCCGCCGCCCACCCGGTCGACCACGCCGGTCATGTGGATGGCCTCGGCGGCGGTTTCGGTCACCTCGCCGTTCGCGCCGCGCGTCAGCATGACGGCGGACAGGGCCTGATCCGCGACGCTCTCCTGAACGCGCAGGGTGCAGGAGATTCGCTGCAGGCGCGGGAAGGCCTCAAATGCGGCGGCGGCGGCCAGGCGGCGGCGCGCGCCGGGGTCGGCGTGATCGAAGCGGCGGCCGAGCACCAGGGCGAAGTCGCGATCATCGGCGAAGGCGACCTCGGCCCCCGCCAGCATCCGGCCCAGGGTTCCGGGGGGATCGCCGTCCCACTGTTCCCACAGTTTGCCGCGGAAATTGCCGTCGTAGCTGATGCGGACGCCCTTGCGGACGGCGGCTTCGACCAGTTCGACAGCCGCGCGCGAGCCGTTGGGGCCGGTGGCCGGCGTCACGCCCGAGACGTGCAGCCATTCATAGCCGTCCAGCAGGGTGTCCCAGTCGAAGACGTCGGCGACGCGTTCGACGAAGGCGGAGCCGGCGCGGTCATAGAGGACTTCCGACGGTCGCCGCACGGCGCCGGGCGTCAGGAAGTAAAGCCCCATGCGGCCGGGCGAGAAAACGATGGGGGAGGCGTCCACGCCATAGCGACGCACTTCGTCGCGCGCCGCCTGTCCCAGGGCGTTGTCGGGCAGGACGGTCGCCATCGTCGCCGGCGCGCCGAACCGAGCCAGGGCGACGGCGACATTGGCCTCGGCCCCGCCCGGACGCACGGTCAGGGCGGGGGATTGAAGCAGCAGCTCGTTCTGGTTCGGGCTGAACCGCAGCAACATCTCGCCGAAGCAGAGAATCTTGCCGCCGTTCGCGGTTTGAGGCCCGGGGGCTGCTGGGTGGTCGTCGCTCATGGTCTGGACGCTAGCGCGGGATCAGCGCGCCAGCCAGCCGCCGTCGACCGGCAGGGTGATCCCCTGCACATAGTCGCTGGCGCGGCTGGCCAGGAAGACGGCCGCGCCGCCCAGGTCGGCCGGATCGCCCCAGCGGCCGGCAGGAATACGCCCGAGGATTTCCTTGGAGCGCACCGGGTCGTCCTGCAGCGCCTGGGTGTTGTCCGTGGCGAAATAGCCCGGTGCGATGGCGTTGGCGTTGATCCCATGCTTGGCCCACTCATTGGCCATCAGCTTGGTCAGCCCCGCCACGCCGGATTTCGACGCGGTGTAGGACGGGACCCGGATGCCGCCCTGATAGGACAGCATGGAGGCGGTGTTGATGATCTTGCCCGGACGGTCGCCCGCGATCATCCGCTTCACCGCCGCCTGGCTGAGGAAGAAGAGGACCTTGAGGTTGACGTTCATCACGTCGTCCCAGTCCTGCTCGGTGAAATCCACGGCGTCGGCGCGGCGGATGATGCCGGCGTTGTTCACCAGGATGTCCACCGGGCCGAGAGCGGCCTCGGTCTCGTCCAGAATCCGCTCGATCGGCTCCATGGAGGTCAGATCGGCCTGGATGGAGACGGCCTTGCGGCCCTTGGCCAGGACCTTGCCCACGGTGTCGTCTGACGCCCGGCGGGCGACCGAGGCGACGTCCGCCCCGGCCGCAGCTAGGGCCAGGGCGATGCCCTGACCCAGGCCGGTGTTGCCGCCGGTCACCAGGGCGACCTTGCCCGTCAGATCGAAAGGATCAGCCATGCCCTGGTTCCCCTTACTTCAGCTGACAGATGTCGAGCTTGTTCATGTCGGTGTAGTCGAGGTTCTCACCGCCCATGCCCCAGATGAAGGTGTAGTTCGACGTGCCGGCGCCCATGTGGATCGACCACGGCGGGCTGATGACGGCCTCGCCGTCGGCCATGATGATGTGACGCGCCTTGTCCGGCTCGCCCATGAAGTGGAAGACGCGGTCGTCTTCGCCCAGGCCGAAGTAGAGATAGGCCTCCGAACGACGATCGTGCAGGTGCGGCGGCATGGTGTTCCACACCGAGCCGGGCTTCAGCACGGTCACGCCCAGCAGCAGCTGGCAGGACTTCACCTTGGCGGGGACGATGTACTGATAGATGGTGCGTTCGTTCGAGGTCTCGAGCGAACCCATCTCCAGCGGCACAGCCTCGGCGATCGATATCTTGGCCAGGTCGTAGCGCGTGTGGGCCGGGGTCGAGACCAGGTAATACTTAGCCGGATTGGCGGCGTCCTTCGAGGTGAAGGAGACGTCGGCGGCGCCCATCGGGATGTAGAGGCCGTCACGGAAATCCAGGTCCAGGGTCTCGCCGTCGACGGTCACCGCGCCGGCGCCGCCGATGTTGACCACGCCCAGTTCGCGCGCGACCAGGAAAGGCTGGCCGGCCAGCGACGGGGGCTCGGAATGGGTCGGCAGGCTTAGCGCCGCGTCGGTCGGCATGGCGCCGCCGATGATCATGCGCTCGTTGTGCGAATAGTTCAGGCTGATCCGGCCCGCCTGGAACAGGCCGCCGACCAGATAGCGGTCGCGCAGCTGTTCGTTGGAGGCGCCCTCCATCATGTCCGGATGGGTCGCGTGATAAACCTTGTCGTACACCTTGTTCCTCCAGGATTCCGCAGGCCGGAATCATTCATCGGCGGGATGATCCGCCTATGTCGTGTCCAGTTTGGTAACCGGTGTCAGTGCTTTGGGCAAGAGGAGGCCTTTTGTCGCGGGCGCGTCGGCCGCGCGCAGGCGGACGGCCTAGATCTGGATGGCGGAGCGACGCACCACGAGGGAAGGGCGGATTTCGGGTTGCTGCAGCCTGGCGGGATCGACGCCGCGCATGGGCGCCAGCAGTTTTTCCGCCGCCATCCGACCCATGTCGCGGATCGGCAGGCGCACTGAGGTCAGATTGGGCCAGATATGCGCCGCCATCGGCAGGTCGTCATACCCCACCACCGACAGGTCGCGCGGCAGCTCCAGCCCCCGTTCGCGCGCGGCCTGCATGACGCCCAGGGCCATGTCGTCGTTCAGGGTGAAGATGGCGGTGGGCGGTTCCGGCAGGGACAGCAGGGCGTGGGCGGCTTCGCGTCCCGAATCGAAGGTGTAGGCGCCCTGGATGTCATAGGCGGGCGGCAAGTCCACGCCGCGTTCCTTCAAGGCGTCGATGAAGCCCTGGCCGCGCACGACCGATGAGCGGAAGGAGGCCAGGCCGCGCACCAGGGCGATGCGCCGATGGCCCAGGTCCACCAGGTGCCGGGCGGCCTCGGCGGCGCCGATCCAGTCGTTGGTCACCACCATGTTCTGGGGCTGGTCCAGGGCGATCGAGGCGATGCGGACATAGGGAGTGTCCAGCTCGCGCAGCAGTTCGATCACCGTCTCGTCCTCGGACACCGAGGGCGGCATGATGACGCCGAACAGCCGCTGGCGTTCGACGAAGCCGCGAATGTCCTTCAGCAGGGTGGGGGAGGTGCGGCTGCACGGATGCACCACCAGTTCCAGGCCCGATCCCTTCAGGGCGTCCAGGATGCCCTGCTGCATGTTGACCACATAGGTGGGGCTGGGCTGATCGTAGATCATCCCGACCAGGAAGGACCGGCGGAAGGCCAGGCCGCGCGCCTGCGGATCGGGCACGAAGCCCAGTTCGTCGATCGCCTCCTGAACGCGGGCGCGGGTTTCCTCGCGCACGAACGGAGACTGGTTGATGACGCGCGACACGGTCTTCTTGGAGACCTGCGCCACGCGGGCGACGTCATTGATGGTGGCGCGCTTGCCGGATTTCGCCGGTTGCGAATCCCGTTCTGACAAAGGCGTCCCCCTTTCCTGGTTCTTGGACCAGCCATAGCCGCGCCGGGCGTCAGACGCCACGGTTCATTGGCGATGAATGATTGACACCGGTTTCCATGAGCCGCCATTATCCGGAGCTTTCAATCGGGGCGTCACATTGATCCATCAGATTCTATCTTCGGAGCGCGGCCTGTGACGGCGGCGACGGACCCGGCCGCCGACCTGGCCGTAGCGCAGGCTTTCGTGGACCATCGGCTGGCGGCGCGAGCCCTGCCGGATTACCCGGGGGCGACGCCTGACGCCCTGAGCCGGTCCTACGCCATTCAGGATCAGGCGATCGCCCTGTTCCCGGACCAGGTCGTCGGCTGGAAGGTCGGCGGCGTCCCGCCGGCGCAACAGGCCGTGCTGGGCGCGCACCGGGTGGCGGGCGCCATCTTCGCGGCCAACGTCTGGACCGCAGGCGCGCAGCCGACGGACCTGCCGGCCATCGAAGGCGGTTTCGCCGCCGTGGAGGCCGAGTTCATCGCCCGCATCGGCGCCGACGTCGATCCGAACCGCACGGACTGGACGCTGGCGGACGTGGCCGATCAGATCGACGCCGTCTTCATCGGGGTGGAACTGGCCGGCAGCCCGCTGTCCAGCATCAACGACCTGGGCTCGGCCGTGGTGGCGTCGGACTTCGGCAACAACGGCGGACTGGTGATCGGTCCCGAACTGACCGACTGGCGCGCGCGGATGGAGACCATTGAGGTCGAGACCCTGATCAACGGCCAGAGCGTAGGTCGGGGCGGCTCGGCTTCGCTGGCCGGGGGCGCGCTGGAATCGGTCCGCTTCCTGCTGGAGCACGGCGCGCGCCGCGGACGGCCGTTGACGGCGGGGACTCTGATCTCGACAGGCGCGGTCACGGGCGTCCACCGCGTGGACATCGGCGATGAATCGGTCTGCCGTTTCGCCGGCGCCGGCGAGGTTCGCTGCCGCATGGTGAAGGCCCGCCCGCAACACGATCCGAGAGGCTGACCGATCGGCTGACACAGGAAATCAGGCGCCCACCCGTCCGCAGAGGGATGCAGAAGACGGGACGCGCCGAGGAAACAAACGGAAAAGGACGCCTTCGATGACAGAGGCTTCGCAGACCGCCGAAAAGGGAGGGCCGATCCGCGTGACGGCCCCTCCGGCCGGCAAATACCGCTGGATCGTCATGTGGCTGTTGTTCGCCGCCATGGTGATCAACTACGTCGACCGTCAGATGATCGGCTTCCTGAAGCCGACCCTGTCCGCCGAGTTCGGCTGGTCCGAGACGGATTACGCCGACATCGTTTTCTGGTTCCAGGCGTCCTACGCCGTCTTCTACCTGATCTTCGGTCGGGTCATGGACAAGATCGGCGCGCGCTGGGGCCTGGGGGTCGCCTTCTTCATCTGGCAGATCGGCCACATGATGCATGGCGCAGCCCGCGACCTGTCGCACTTCATCATGGCCCGCATGATCCTGGGCGTCGGCGAGGCTGGCGGCTTCCCTGGCGGCATCAAGGCCGTGGCCGAGTGGTTTCCCAAGAAGGAACGCGCCTTCGCCACCGGCCTGTTCAACGCCGGCACCAATATCGGCGCCATCGTCACGCCGTTGCTCGTCCCGGTTCTGGTGCTCAGCTTTGGCTGGCAGATGGCCTTCGTCATCACCGGCCTGCTGGGCCTGATCTGGCTGCCGATCTGGCTGATCGTCTATCGCCGTCCGCGTGAAGTGAAGAAGCTGTCGACGGCCGAACTGGAGTGGATCGAGCAGGACCCGGCGGACCCCGTCGAGAAGATCGGCTGGAAGAAGCTGCTGACGGTCAAGGAAACCTGGGCCTACGCCGCGGGCAAGTTCCTGATCGATCCCATCTGGTGGATGTTCCTGTTCTGGCTGCCCGACTTCCTGGGCAAGACCTACGGGCTGGATCTGAAGACCTTCGGCCCGCCGATCGTCGCCATCTACCTGCTGTCCGACGTCGGCTCGGTCGGCGGCGGCTGGCTGTCGGGACGCTTCATGAACCGCGGCATGGACCTGAACAAGGCCCGCAAGCTGACCATGCTGATCTGCGCCCTGTGCGCCGTCCCGGTCGCCTTTGCGGCGTTCGCCTCCAACCTGTGGATCGCGGTGCTGATCATCGGTCTGGCCACGGCGGCTCACCAGGGCTTCTCGGCCAACCTCTACGCCTTCCCCGGCGACGTCTTCCCGCGTGGAGCGGTGGGCTCGGTCGTCGGAATCGGCGGGATGCTGGGCGGCATCGGCGGCATGATCATGGCCAAGTACGCCGGCTTCGTGCTGGACAAGCTGGGCACCTACACCCCGATCTTCGTGGTGGCGGCCTCGGCCTATCTGGTGGCCTTGCTGGTGGTTCACATCATCTCGCCCAGATACGAACCGGCCAAGGTCTAAGGACCCGACGCCGAGAGGGGCGCTCGTCTGAGGGGGCGGGCGCCCCTCTTCAATTCCACCGGGAGGGTTTCATGAACATCCACCGCCGCGCCCTGTTGAGGGTTGGAGCCGCCGCTGGCGGCGCGTTCGCCGCGCCGGGCGTCGTCCTGGCGCGCAATCAGGCTGTTGCGCCGCCCGACCCCACCGAGACGGTCCGCCTGTGGCCCGCCGGCGCGCCGGGCGGTGAAGGCGTGAGCGTGGTTCCCATCGTGCCGGAGCGATCGACGGACCCGAGCTATCGCGACCGCTACGCCCAGTACACGACCGATCCCCTGATGACGGTGGTGCGGCCCGCCCGGCCGAACGGTTCGGCCATGCTCCTGATTCCGGGCGGCGGCTATCGCTGGTCCGTTCTGGACAAGGAGGGCTTCGACGTGGCCCGCGTCTTCGCCGCCAGCGGGACGACCTGTTTCGTACTGCGCTATCGGCTGCCGGCTGATGGTTGGGCGGCGGGACCGGACGCCCCCCTGCAGGACGTGCAGCGGGCGATCCGGCTGATCCGCAGCCGCGCGGCGGAGTTCGACGTGCGGCCGGATCGCGTGGCGGTGCTGGGCGCCTCAGCCGGCGGCCATCTGGCGGGTCTGGCCAGCGCCCGGGCGGACGCCGCCTACGCCTCGACCGACGGCGCCGATACGGCGTCCCTGCGGCCGGACCTGACGGTGTTGCTCTATCCCGTCGCGACCATGACGGACCCCTACGTCCACGCGGGGTCCCGCGCCCACCTCCTCGGCGCCGCGCCCAGCGCCGAGGAGATCGCGGCCTATTCGCTCGAGCAGATGGACTGGTCGGGCCCCGCGCCGGTCTTCCTGATCCATGCGATGGACGACGCCTCGGTGCCGGTCGAGAACAGCCTCATGCTTCTTTCCAGCCTGAAGGCGGCCGACGTCAGGACCGAAGCCCACCTGTTCCAGGAAGGCGGTCATGGTTTCGGAACGCGCCTGATCGCCGGCCGACCGGCCGACACCTGGCCCGAGCTGACGCGGCGCTGGGCCGCCCGGCTGGACTTCGCTCTTTAGAGGCTAGATCCGCTCCAGCGGGTTATCGGGAGCCAGGGACCAGCCGCGCGCCGTCAGGTCAGTAGGTTGGCCGCCCGCTTCCCCTGCCTGCCTGAACCGGAGCCGGTTCCATAAAGCTACGGGGCCCGAGATGGAGCCCTAAGCTCCGTCTGACGCGTTCCATATTTTTATTCAAAGATAATGAATTCCAGAGAGGCCGATTTGTTCATGTTGGTGTGAGGATGAATATTGTATCTGTCAGCTTAGTTTAAGGTCCATAGTTGTTAGGGTGTGTCTATATTTGACCATCTAGAGCGCGGTTCTGATTTTTCTTGTCGTTCCGCGAATAACGCGCGAGGCTTCAACCCTTGGGCGAGGGCAGCGGGCGAGGAATGGAATGGGGGGGTGGTTGCCTTTAGTCGCCGCTGTCGTGATGGGGAATGGCGGCGCTTCGATTGAAGAGGTGACGGCAGAGCCTGACCAGGTCGTGAGCGAAGATCCTCGTCTGGACGAACCGGTACAGGTCGAAGACATCGAGGTGTTCGGGCGACGTGGGGCGGCGCTGACGCCCCCGGAAATCGAATGGGACGGCGCAGATATCGACGCCCTGGGCGCATGGAGCATCGATGACGTTCTGAAACGGATGGATGAAACCCTGGCGATTGGCGGCCAGCCCCTCATCTTGATCAATGGCCGACCGACGCCCAATGTCAGCGCTTATACGGGTTTTCCGCCGGACGCCCTGGTGCGAGCGGAAGTTCTGCCGCCCGAAGCCTCAGGGCTCTACGGTGCTGTGGCCGGACAACGGGTGGTCAATCTCGTGCTGCAGCCAAAATTCTCAAGTTATGACGGGCGGGCAATGGGCGCGCGACCGACCCAGGGCGGAACCTCGACGCTGTCAGGGGACCTGCGCCGTTCGGGCATCGCAGGGCGAAACACGCACCAGTTCGGTTTGCGGGTCTCACATGAAACGGCGCTTCGGGCGGGGGAGAGAGATCGCAGTTTGATCACGGATGGGCCTGAAGCGGATCAGGCGACGTTGCGGCCGCAGTCGGATGTCCTATCCGCGAACCTCAGCCTTACTAGGGGACTCGGCGACTGGTCGGGCGTCTTCAGTCTGAACGGTCAGATGCGGGATAGTCGTTCGGTGGCGCAGGTCGGCGCAGGGGCGGTGGAAAGTCGTCGACGTTCGGACAGTCTGGGGGCGTCGGGCGGCGTCAGCGGCAATCTTTTGGGGTGGCTGGTGCAGACGAACCTGAATGGACAGATCGGACGCAATCGGGAAGCCGGCTTGCAGGATATGACGAGCGATACGCTGTCGCTCGGCTTGACCGGCTCGGGACAGCGCTCGCTCATTGAACTGCCGTCTGGGCCCTTAACCGCCAATCTGACGGCTAATTTCCAGGGAAGCCGGTCAACGGTTGAGCGCAGTCAGGACAGGACCGTCCATAGTTTTCAGACGAACAGCGCCAGGGGCATACTGACCGTTCCCTTGTTGAAGCCGGGCGGCGTAGGCTGGCGGGGGCGCCTGGGCGATATCGCCGCTACCTTCGGCGCCGGGATGCGAGAGAGCGGCGGCGGCGGCGGCGAGGATGTGAGCGCGGGTTTTGTCTGGACGCCGCGCAGAAGCGTGAGGCTGAACGGAGAATGGGCGGCGTCAACGGACAGCGTGCCGGATATTCAACGCTCTGAGCCTCAGTATTACGGAGTCCCGATCGTGGTGTTCGACTTCCGAACCGGGGAAGCGATCGAAGTCCTGCCCATCAGGGGAGGGAATCCGGATTTGACGCCGCCGGAATCCGAACGGTGGAGGGTTTCCGCGTCAGTGGGCCCGTTCACGTCCTGGAATTTGTCAGGCAATCTGGGCTACACGCGCGCCGAACTCACGAATGGGATCGGTTCCCTGCCGGAACTGACCGAAGACGTGGAGGCCGCTTTTCCTGATCGTTTCCACCGGGATGTCGATGGCCGATTGATCAGTATCGACTATCGGCCCCTGAATCTGAGTTCGATACTGACTGAAAGTCTGAACACGGGTGTGAACTTCAATCTTCCTCGCCCTGCCGCCGCGGCGGGGCAGGAAGTGACGATCATGCGTGTCGCTATGAATCATAGTCTTCAACTCTCTAACGTCGCCCGCCTGCGCGCGGGACTGCCTGAGATGGATCGTCTCAAGGGGGACGGTGGAGGGGTTGCGCAACAGAATGCGAGTATTTTGGTCGACGCTAGGCGGGGGCGCTGGGGAGCTAATATTTCAGCTCGCTGGCAGGAGGGCTATCGGACACGACGGACCGGCGGACAAGACGGGCCGGACGATCTCATCATTGCGGCGTTCACGACAGTTGATCTGAGGTTCAATTTTCAGATGACGTCCGGCGGCAGAGGACTTGGAGCGGGAGGTGATGATGCACCGCGTCGTCGCAGTACCGGCCTGCAACTTAGTCTGGACATAAGCAATCTGTTCGACGCCCGCCGTGAGGCGCGCCTCGGGGATGGATCGCCTGCTCAAGGGTATGGACGGGACATGCAGGACCCCTTGGGGCGTACGGTGCGCCTAACCTTGCAGCGCCGGTTCTGAAGGGTGTGACTTGACGAAGTCTGCGCGCCTGGGAGACAGTGACGGCTTAGCGAACAATGGTCTGGGGAGAGGCCATGGTGGAGCGACAATCACGCGCAACTAGATCAGATCATCTGGATGAGACCTTTCGGTCGAGCGCCGAAGGCTTGCGCGCGATTACGCGCCGGGTGCACGGAGATGAGGCGGATATCGCCCAGGACGCTTGCCTGAAATTAGTCGAGACTGCAGAGCGCGAACCGATCCGCGCACCTACACATCTGCTTTTCCGGCTCGCTCGCAATCTGGTGATAGATCGGCTTCGGAGCCGAACCCGGACCATGCGTCTTTTCCGTGCGGAGGGCGCCTATGACCAGCAGCCGTGTTCTTACGCCGATCCGGAACGCGTCCTGCTCGCTACGGAACGGCTGCGCAGGGCTCTGGCGGTCATTGACGCCATGCCGGATCGTCGCCGTGAGGCCTTTCTTCTGCACCGTATAGACGGCCTAAGTTATCTCGACATCGCCCGTACGATGGGGATCAGCGTGAAGGCTGTGGAAAAGCACCTTTCGGCCGCCATGCTGGAATTGGTGCAAAAAATGCAGGCAGATGAATTGGACGAGTAGGGGATAACGCCCTTCATTCGTCTATGGTGGTAATCGTACGGCTTTTACACGCCGCCAGCACGCCGGTTCATGATCTTAGACGACGACATTCAACAAGAGGCCGCGAGGTGGTTCGCCGCCCAGCGGAGAGGGCCCATGTCACTGGAAGAGCGACAGGCCTTTGACGTTTGGCGCTCGCATCCGCTGCATCAGGCTGCCCTGAACCGTATGCATGAGGTGTGGGGCGAGCTTTCGACCGTCGGCGAAATGGTTCCGGCGCCGCGTCGCAGAGCCTCTGTCCAAGGTCGTCGGGCCGCGATAGCCGCTGTCCTGGTGCTGGGCCTGGCTGTGAGCATGAGCGCGGCCGTTGTCTGGCGGCTGGATCGTACCTCCAGCGAGACCGGTGTGGGCGAGCAACGCAGTCAGGAGTTGCCGGACGGCAGCATTGTTGCGCTGAATGTGGTGACGCGCGCGCGCTATGATCTCAACGACCGCGAGCGCGTGGTGAATTTGAAGGAAGGCGAGGCGACCTTTGTCGTCAGAAAAGACCCAGAGCGTCCCTTCCTTGTGCGTGCCGGCGGCTATGAGGTGCGGGCCATCGGCACGGCGTTTAACGTCCGTAATCGCGATCGCAGTCTGGATGTCGCCGTTAAGGAAGGCGTGGTCGAGGTTCGTCGACTGGCAGGCGGCGCCAAGCCTGTTCTCCTGCGCGCTGGTCAGAGATTTCATGTTCAGGACACGACTGAGCACACCCTGAAGCACGCTAAGATCTCGAATATTTCTCCCACATCCGTCGACGAGTGGCGCCAGCGCGTTCTGACCTATGAGGACGCTCCGGTGGATCAGGTGGTCCGTGATCTCAACCGCTTCTACGAGCGCCCCGTTTCCGCTGACCCGTCGCTGGGCCGTCGTCATGTGACATTGAGGTTGGTGATCGACGACCGCGCTGACACGGTCCAGCGCCTGGCCGTCCTGCTCGACGCCGACGTCCGCAATGCGGGTCGTGAGGATCGCCTTAAGCCTGCGATCTGAAGTCTTTTTTACGATTCCTAAAAAAAAGCGCCGCCACAGGTAGGGTATTCGCCGCCTGAAACGTCAATCCCTCAAAACAACCATCTCTTGGGAGGGAGAGGCCTATGGTATTGCAGCCTTCGCGCGCGGGTTTTTCGCGTTTGCGCATGTTGGCGGGGGCGGGTTGCGCCGTACTGATGATTGCGGCGACGCCTATGGGCGCTATGGCGCAATCGGCCGTGACGTCGTTCAACATTCGCTCTGCTCCGCTGTCGCAAAGCCTGCTTGAATTCGGGCGTCAGGCCGGAATTTCGATCGCCGCAGACCAGTCCCTGACCTCCGGGCTGCGCGGTCGCGCCGTTTCGGGCGACCTGCCGGTCCATGAGGCTCTTGATCGCCTGCTCGCCGGTACGGGCCTCAGCGCCGAGTTTGCGGGCCCAAACGCAGTTCGCCTGGTGCGCGCCGGTCAAGGCGACGCAGGGGGAAACGACCTCCTGCAGCAGACGCTCACCCAAGAAACGACCAGCGTCGCCGACGTGATCGTGACGGCTCAAAAGCGTGAGCAATCGATTCAGAGCGTTCCCATCGCCGTCTCCGCCTTCTCCGCAGAGAACCTGGACGCGATGAAGATCGAGGGCGGTTCGGAGTTGATGCGCGCCATCCCGAACGTGGCCTTCTCCAAGTCGAACTTCAGCATGTACAATTTCTCGATCCGGGGGATCGGGACGAAGGCGATCTCGGCGTCGTCCGACCCTGCGGTTGCGGTCAGCTTCAACAACACGCCGCTGATCCGCAATCGCCTGTTCGAGCAGGAATACCTGGACGTCAACCGGGTGGAGGTACTGCGGGGTCCGCAGGGGACCCTGTACGGCCGCAACGCCACGGGTGGCGTTGTCAACATGATCCCCAATCTTCCTGGGCCTGACTTTGAGGGGATGCTTAAGGCCGAAGCCGGCAACTTCGGTACGATGCGCGGCCAGATGATGGTCAACCTCCCATTGGCTGACAATCTGTGGCTGCGCGTCGCCGGCTCCCTGACCAAGCGCGACGGTTTTGACCATAACACCTTCAAGGATACTCGAGTCAACGGTCGCGACCTCTATTCCACGCGTCTCTCCGCCCTGTGGGAACCGACCGACCGTCTGAACGTCAGCCTGGTTTGGGAACATTTCGGCGAGGATGACAACCGGTCCCGCACCGGCAAGCAACTTTGCCACAATGATCCGGGCCCGACCCATGTCGGGACCTATGAAATCCAGACAACCTTTATGCGCAGTGTATTGAGTCAGGGGTGCAAGCCGGGGTCACTGTACGCGGATGAAGCCTATGGCGTTCCGAACGGCTTGACTATGGGCCAGTTGCTTCCTGCGGGTGCGGCCTACTACGGTGCGACTTTGATAAATGGCATGGTAAGGACTGCTCCTGTAATAAATTCAGGTATAGATCCATATGCTGGTCAGATTCAATCTAGAGATTTGCGAGAAATTTCGACCAGCTATGATCCAAAATTTCGAGTTACTAATGATTTTTACCAATTTAATATTAATTTTGACGTCACCGATAATATCAAATTTGTTTCTCAGACCGCGTATGCAAGGGATTATTTTTGGTCAACTCAGGATTACATGCGTTATGTATCAAACGTAATGATTAACCCTAGCGACCGAACCGATCTTGTCGTTCCTGTAGCTCCGCCTGGATCAGGAGGTGTTCGTCCGAGTGTGGGGCCGTCTTTGGTGGCTCCGGGGGGGTATTTCAATGATCCTCAATTAGGCCCATCTAACCGTATGCTGTCAGCAGATTTAAGTAAGTCAAAAAATAGTCAATTTTTCCAAGAATTTCGTCTACAGTCTAATTTTGATGGGCGGTTTAATTTCAATATAGGTGCAAATTACCTAAAGTTTGAAAGTGATGATGATTATTATGTGTTCAATAATATGTTCAATATTGCAGCAATGTATTTTTATGGAAGTGGAAGGGGTGTAAATAATGAACTTATTACTCGTGAATGTATTGATGGCAGCGTAGGGGAGTGTGTTTATGTCGATACTTCTCCGCTTGAAAGTCTAGATGGTGATGGTCATAATTACTTTCGTAGTAAAAATGAAGTTACTACTGAGTCGTGGGGGGTATTTGGCGAATCCTATATGGATTTAACGAATAGTATAAAATTTACGGCGGGGCTTCGTTACACTAACGATGAAAAAACTGCTACACCATATCCGACGCAGCTGCTGTTGGGTACATGGGATTTGCTTGGTTATGGGCCGACTACGGGCGGTAATTACTCGAGAGGATTCCGCGCGGATCCTGATATCGAGCAGTCCTGGGAGGCTGTGACCGGGCGTCTGGTTCTTGATTGGAAACCGTCCGACGACCTGATGCTCTACGCCTCTTACGCACGCGGCTACAAGGGCGGCGGGGCCAACCCTCCGCGTCCCGGTCTGGACGAGCGCGTCGTGCAGTATCGCCCCCTCGCGGCCACCTTCGACCCTGAATATTTGAACGCCTTTGAAGTGGGGGTGAAATCCACCCTTCTTGATGGCCGGATGCGCCTGAACGGCACCGCATTCTACTATGACTACCAAGACTATCAGGTCTCACAGATCGTTGACCGCATCTCCCTGAACGAGAACTTCGACGCCACCAACATGGGGTTGGAGTTGGAGATGACCTATCAGGTCACGCCTAACTTCCGTCTCGACGCCAACTTCGGCTATCTGAAAACCCGCATTGCCGACGGCGAAGCCTCGATCGACGTCATGAATCGGACGCAGGGTAATCCTGACTGGATTGTGCTGCGTCCCTGGGTTCAGGTTCCCTCCAACTGCGTTGCCCCGACCGAGATTGTTGAGAAAATTCTGAGATCGGTCTTTGCGGAAGATTATAAGCAGCGTGTCTTGGGGCATTTGTGCGGTGGAGCTGGTCGCATGGGCTCCTTCGATCCCGCTGTCACTGGCGGGCCGGCCTACTGGGCGATCTTTGGCACGGACTACAACCCGATACGCGACGCCCCCAACGCGGGGAGAGGCTTTATGGCCGATCTTAGCGGCAATGAACTGCCCAACGCGCCGCGTTGGACAGCTAGCGTTGGAGCTGAATATACTTGGCGTATAGGTAGTTCCGATCTTCGTCTTCGTGGAGACTATTATCGACAGGCGCCAAGTTATTTCCGTGTTTATAATACGGAGTATGATAGGATAGAATCTTGGGATAATGTCAACATATCTGTTTCGCTGGAAACTCAAGATAACCTTACTGTTAATGCTTATGTAAAGAATGTTTTTGATGATGCGCCTATCGTCGATGCCTTTACAAACAGTGACGATACCATGTTGACTACAAACGTCTTTACGTTGGATCCTCGTGTTTATGGATTCTCAGTAACCAAACGTTTTTAAGTTCTAGTTATTTACTAATTATGTTGTAAAAAACATTTGACTCCATTTTCTTAGAATTCTATAATATAAAAATAGGTCATTTTACCTATATTGTCTAGATAAGGGGTATTAATATGTTCAAGTTAATAACTTCTGTTTCTTGTGCTGCCCTTGTTTCTTTGATGAGTGTCACCGCTGCCAGCGCCCAAAAACTGGCAGACCCGACCGCGTCTGGATCGCCTTACACGCTTTCGGGTCAGTTGTTCCTCTACCAGTCGATTCCCGATGTGTGGTGTGATGTAAGTGCCGATGTGGCCGTAAATGCTTCAGGTGTCGGAACCGCCTCCAATATTGTTTTCTCGGGTGGTTCTTTGGGGGTTTGCGGCACCCTGGTGGTGCCGAACGGCACCTGGCAGGTTCGAGGTATTGATGTTGCGACCCAGAAGATTGAGATGGACGTCAATGTGACGGCAGCTGGCGGGACTTGCGTTGGAACCCTTTCGTCGTCTCCGACCGACTATCTCTACATCTCGGGAACCAATATCGTCGCTCCGGGGGCCACGCCTTCGGCTGTCCCGATCCCCTGGGGGGCAAGTGTCAACGGCACCCCGACTACTTGTTACGTCAACGGAGAATTGACTGTGACGGCACCTTCTGGCCTCGGCAATCTCCGCGTCGTTCCCTGACCTGACCTGACCTGCTCCCCCCTTTGACCCGGACGAAGTCTTCGTCCGGGTCATGTTTTTTTGTCCAGAAGATCGGATTTATCTATCCGGTCTCCAGTCTCACCTTCCCAAATTTTCATGAGCGTCTACGGGAAGGAGAGAGGATCGCTAACCTTGCTCGGGCAGGGCGTTCTCCAGCTTGGACGGCCTTCTACGGCTTCAGATACTCCACCGCCGCAGCGTCTTGGATTCCGCGTCCAGCAGTATATGCGCTCATTCAGGGACGACGAAGCTGACCCGGTTGTGTCATGAACAGATCGGGTTGAACTGCTTGATACGGATAGTCTTGGCCTAACGCGTCTGTGTCGTGGCCGTGACGTGCTCTTTGATGGCTATTTTTTTCAGGCCCGCTCCAGCGGCAACCGCATTCCTGCGACGATCAGACAGGCCGCGTCGGCGACGGCGGCGATGCGCTGGTTCAGGCGGCCGGCCTCGTCGCGAAAGCGGCGGCCCAGTGCGTTGTCGGGGACCAGGGACCAGCCGACTTCGTTGCTGACTACCCACAGCGTGGCCGGGCAGGCGGCCAGGGCCTGCGCCAGGTCGTCGACGGCGGCGGCCAGGTCGCGCTCGGCCAGCATCTGATTGCTGAGCCACAGCGTCAGGCAGTCGACGACGGCGACGTCCTCGGCCGACAGGGCGCGCACGGCCTCGGCCAGATCCAGCGGCGCCTCGACCTGGCGCCAGCCTTGGCCGCGTTCGGCCTGATGGCGGGCGATGCGGTCGCGCATCTCGTCGTCGAAGGCCTCGGCGGTGGCGATGAAGACGGGCGGGCGGCCCGCCGCCTCGGCGGCCCTCTCGGCCTGTCGCTGGGCGTAGCCGCTCTTGCCGGAACGGGCGCCGCCGAGAACCAGCGTCAGGGTCATGCGTCGTCTCTCCGGTTGACCTGAACCGCGCGCGGTCCTACTGCCACGGTCGCGTCAGGTTCCCCGAAAGGGGATTGAAAGGGAACGGAGTGTGAAACTCCGGCTGTTCCCGCAACTGTAAGCGGCTAGCCCGCGCGTCATACGCCACTGGCGGTCCGGAAGGCCACGGCCTGAACGACTTCTGGGAAGGCGACGCGCACCGGCCTTGATCCGCGAGCCAGGAGACCTGCCTGTCGCCGTCGTTCTCCGTGCGGTCGGGATGTGCCGGGCGGTCGAGGCAACTCGTGTGACGACAGTCGTAAACCCGCCGCGTCAGCGGCCGCTTTCGCTCATCCGGGCGACGGGCGGTCCGGCGCGGCGTCGTCATATGGAGACCCGGAATGAACCGGACCGCATTCGCTACCTTGGCCGCCGCCAGCCTTCTGGCCGCCGCTCCCGCCTTCGCCATTGAAACCGTCGATCAACAGGCCGCCGCTCCTGACGTGGCGGGCCGCGCCGGCGCCACCGCCGTCGAGGACGTGGTCGTCACCGCCAACCGCTCGGCCCAGCCGATCGAGCGCGTCGGCGCTTCGGTCACCGTCCTGACCCAGGCCGCCATCGAGGCGCGTCAGACCCCGGCCGTGGTCGAGCTGCTGGCCCAGACGCCCGGCGTCAGCTTCACTCGCAACGGCGGTCCCGGCACGTCGACCAGCCTGCGCATTCGTGGTGCAGAGGGGCACCACACCGTCGTCCTGATCGACGGGGTCAAGATGAACGATCCGTCCTCGACGCAGGGCGGAAGCAATTTCGGCAATCTGCTGATCGGCGACACGGCGCGCATCGAAGTGCTGCGCGGCGCCCAATCCACCCTGTGGGGCAGCCAGGCCATCGGCGGCGTGGTCAATATCGTTACGGCCGAGCCGACCGAGGCCCGGCAGGGCAGCCTCGACGCCGAGGCCGGCGCGCGCGGCACGACCTATATCCGCGGGGGGATCGGCGGCGCGGGCGAGCGCGTCAGCTGGCGTCTGGCCGCCAGCCGTTACGACACGGACGGCTATTCGAGCTATGCGGCGGGCGAAGAAGACGACGGCTACAGCAACACCGGCCTGTCGGGACGTCTGAATGTCAAGGTGACGGACGCGGTTTCGCTGGACCTGCGCTCGGTCTGGTCCAGCGGCCGCCACGAGTTCGACGCCTATAATGGCGACAGCCGCGATTATGGCCGGACCGAAGAACTGGCCGCCTACGCCGGTGTGAATTTCGACCTGCTGGACGGCCGTTTGCGCAACCGCATCGGCTACGCCCACACCGACACCGACCGTCGGAACTTCAACCCGGACAACAAGGTCCAGACCCTGACTTTCGACGCCGAGGGCCAGAACCGTCGCTGGGAATATCAAGGCGCCTTCGCCTTCTCCGAAGCGCTGAACGCCACTTTCGGCGTCGAGCATGAAAAGTCCGAGATGAAGACGCGCTCGCCCAGCGACTGGGACCCGAACCCGGCCTTCGGTCGTGGCGAGGCCGAACTGAACAGCGCCTATGGTCAGGTTCAATGGACGGTGCTGGGCGGCCTGACGCTGACCGGCGGCCTGCGCTATGACGATCACGATCAGTATGGCGACAACCTGCTGGGTCAGGTCGCGGCGGCCTGGGCTCTGAACGAGGGCGACACGGTCCTGCGCGCCAGCTGGGGCCAAGGCTTCCGCGCGCCGGGTCTGTACGAGCTCTACAGCGAATACGGCAATCTGAACGTGCAGCCGGAAGAGTTCGACAGCTGGGAGATCGGCGTCGAACAGGGCCTGTTCGACCGCGCCGTCGTTTCGGCGACCTACTTCAACCGCCGGGCGGACAATGAGATCAACTACAACGGCTGTGTCGAAGAAGAGGGCAAGCCGAACGATCCGTTGTGCGTCATCGGCACATATATCGACGCCGACAGCAAGGAGCGCGATCTTCTGCGCTTCGGCTATTATCGCAACATGCTGAAGACCGAGGCGCAAGGGATCGAACTGATCGGCCGTGTCGATGTGACCGAGCGTCTGAACGTCAGCGCCAACTACACCTGGACCGACGCCAAGAGCGCCTCGGGCGCCACGGACGGCAAGCGCCTGACGCGCCGCCCCGAGCATATGGCGAACTTCGCCGCCGACTACGCCTTCGCCTTCGGCCTGAAGACGGGCGTGTCGGTTCGCTATGTCGGCGAGACGTTCAACAACGACACGAACACGGTGAAGGTCGACGCCTACACCCTGGTCGACCTGCGGGCCTCCTATCCGATCGACGACCACCTGGAAATCTATGGCCGGATCGAGAACGCCTTTGACGAGGAGTATCAGACGGTCATGGGCTACGGCACGGCGCGGCGCGGCGTGTTCGGCGGCGTTCGCGTCCGGTTCTGATGTGATGAAGGACGCCGCGTTCCTGACGACGGCGACCCGGCACGGCGGCGGCCTGATGAAGGCCGCCGCCGCCTATCCCGACGCGCCGCAGCCCTGGCTGGACCTGTCCACGGGGATCAATCCCGAACCGTGGCGGGGACCGCGCGCGTCGGAGGAGGCGCTGAACCGCCTGCCCGATCCCGCTGCCCTGGCGGAGTTGGAGGCCGTCGCCGCAGCCGCCTTCGGCGCTGCGCCCGAGCGGACGGCGGCGGTCGCGGGGGCCGAGGCGGCGATCCGTCTGCTGCCCCTGCTGCTGGGCGTGCGGGCGGTCGAGGTCGTCGGCCCGACCTACGGCGCCCACGCCGAGGCCTGGCGGGCGGCGGGCGTGGCGACGCGCCTGATCGCGCCCGATCAGGCGGCGGCTTCGCAGGCGGGCGTGCTGGTCGTCGTCAATCCGAACAATCCCGACGGCCGCCTGACCCGGCGGGCCGATCTGATCGCCATGGCGCGGGCGCGCTCCAAGGCGGGGCGCTGGCTGGTGGCGGACGAGTCCTTCATCGAATGCGCGCCCGGAGACAGCGTGTCGGACCTGGCCGAGCCGGGGCTGATCGTCCTGCGCTCCTTCGGCAAATTTTATGGCCTGGCCGGGGTGCGGCTGGGCTTCATGCTGGCCGCGCCCGAACTGATCCGGCGCCTGCGCGCGTTTCAGGGCGATTGGCCGGTCAGCGCCGACGCCTTGACGCTGGGGCTGGGCGCCTACGCCGACGAGACCTGGCGGCGCCGGACCGAGGCGGTTCTGGCCGAGCGGGCCGATCGGCTGGACGATCTGCTGGCGCGGGCGGGGTTCCAGATCATCGGCGGGACCAGCCTGTTTCGCATGACGCGCACGCCCCACGCCGCGCGCTGGTTCCAGCACCTGTGCCGCGCGGGCATCCTGACCCGACCGTTCGATCACACGCCCGACGCCCTGCGCTTCGGCGTCCCGGCCGAGCGCGACTTCGCCCGACTGCGACGCGCGCTGGAGACCTTCGGATGAGGGCGACCCGGCGACAGGCGTTGGCGGGAACTTTGGCGGGCGCGGGGGCCATGCTGGTCGCCGGGCCGGCTGCGGCCGACGCCGACCCGCGCCGCGTGGTGTCGCTGAACGCCTGCCTCGACGCCATCCTGGTCCACGTCGCCGACCGGGGACAGATCGCCGCCCTCAGCCACTATGCGCGCGAGCCGGTCGGCTCGACCATTTCCGAGGTGGCCAAGACCCTGCCCTTCACCTGGGAGACGGCGGAAGAGGTCATCGCCCTGCGTCCCGATCTGGTGCTGACCAGCCGCCACAGCGCCCTGGCGACGCGCAATGCGCTGGGTCGCATGAACATTCAGGCAGAGCTGTTCTCTGTGCCCGACAGCGTGGCCGCCAGCCTGGACCAGGTGCGCGAGGTCGCCCGCCTGGTCGGCCGTCCGGCGCGGGGCCAGGCCCTGATCGCGCGCATCGCGGCCGCCATCGCCGCCGCCGCCCCGCCGCCCGGATCGGCGCCGCTGACGGCCCTGATCTATCAGCCCAACGGTTTCGCCGCCGGGCGCGGCACCCTGATGGACGAGATGATGACCCGCGCAGGGTTCGAGAACGTCGCTGGCCGCTATGGCCTAGGCAAATGGGGCAATGTCCCGGTCGAGCGCCTGCTGGCCGACCCGCCCCAGGTGTTGCTCAGCGGCGTGCCGGTGCGCGGCTCGCGCACCTGGGCCGACCGCGTCATGCGTCATCCGGCGCTGAAGTCCCTGTCCGGCCGGATGGTGCAGGCGCAACTGGAAGAGAAGCTGCTCTATTGCGGCGGCCCGGTGCTGATCCAGACCGCCGCCGCCCTGGCCCGCGCGCGCCGGACGGCGCTGGAGGTTCTGACATGACCCTGCCGCGTCCCCTGGTGATGATCGGGTTGCTGCTCCTGATCGCCGTCCTGTCCGTCGCCAGCATGAGCGCGGGCCGCGTCTGGGTTCCGCGGAGCGACTGGTCGAGCGAGCGCGGCGATCCCG
>PJUE01000157.1_pt1 | contig 76536 bp, 77 predicted proteins | sample 1512171 | NCBI WGS metagenome assembly PJUE01 (sample SAMN08177674, study PRJNA422409) | Feces metagenome, whole genome shotgun sequencing project. | isolation source: Chicken feces (3) enriched on wood chips: alkali lignin treatment | host: Gallus gallus | place: USA: Madison | collected 2015-01-15
AGGAGAGGTGCCGGAGTGGTAACGGAGCAGATTGCTAATCTGTCGACGGGTAACCGTCGCCAGGGTTCGAGTCCCTGTCTCTCCGCCATTCGGGGTGTAGCGTAGCCCGGTTATCGCGCCTGCTTTGGGAGCAGGAGGCCGCAGGTTCGAATCCTGCCACCCCGACCGAGAAGCTCTGACGAAAGTCAGGGCTTTTTTTGTTTTTGTTCGGTTGGAATCTGTTGAGTATATCCGTAATTACCAAAATTGAGTTTTTTACCAACCCTTCGTTAAATTACCAATGACGACAGACTTTTTACAACTATTATAATGACGTTGCAAAAAAGGATTCGCAGTAAAGAAGTTGACTTAATCATTGTTGTCAATATGTTTCTCACAGGATTTGACAGTCCGCAACTGAATACTTTATTTGTAGATAAAAACCTGAAATATCATGGATTGATTCAGGCATTTTCCCATACCAACAGACTTTTAGGCGAAAAGAAATCACAAGGCAATATTGTTTGTTTCCGAAATCTTAAATCGGCAACCGATGATGCCGTTATATTGTTTTCTAATAAAGAAGCCATCCGGGAAATCATTATCCATCCTATCGAAGATTATATCGAACTTTTTAATTCTGCTTTAGAAACACTAAAATTAGTTGCACCGTAAGTAGACAGTGTCAACAGTTACCAAACCTAACAGGACAAGTTTGAGTTTATCACGGATTTCCGTGAACTAATGCAGGTTTTGAATATTTTTAAAATCCTTTGCAGATTTCGATTTTGACAAATTGAAAATGACCGAATTTGAATTTGATGGATACAAAAGTAAATATATCGATTTATGGACTGAAATTAAAGGAACAAAAGAGGGGGCGAAGGAAAGGTAAGTATTTTGGATGATGTAGATTTTTGAATTGGAATTAATTCATCGTGATGAAATAAATGTAGATTATATAATTTCATTATTGGCTAATCTCCCTGACTCCAATCTGAAAGGAGATAAACTGGAACTAAAGAAAAAAGAAATCAGGGATATCCTTTCTGGGTATGCTAAGCTGAGAAGCAAAAAGGAATTGATAGAGAAATTTATAGAAGAAAATCTGCCTCATATTTCCGACGGTAATAATGTAAGTGAAGAATTTTTGAATAAGGACAGATTCAGAGATGCTATTGATGATTTTCTTTTTATTGCTAAAACGCCTAAAATTAGTGATACTTTAAAGCTTCTTGAAGTAAAGCCAAAACTCACTGAAAGGAATAATATAGGAAGAAGAATTATTCAGAAAGTGCAAAATTTTGTAGACGTTTTCTTTGATGGAGTTAACGCCTGATAATAAAGCTCAACATTGTTGAGCTTTTCATTTTTTAGACTTCTTTTACGTAAAACTTTTGATGATCTGTTATTTTAAAAATTTCTAATTAACATCCAGAAAGTGAATTCCTCCTTTAAGATCAACAGAGACAACTTGTTTTTCATCTTTTGATACTCTTAGTTTATTAACAGTTGCCTTATGGGCAGTTATCGTACGCAATAGAGTTCCCGTTTCTTTGTCCCATTCACGAACAGTACGGTCTATAGAAGCAGTATATATCTTATTACCGGCAAATTTTCCTGCTGTCAGCTGCATATGAAAGGGAATGTCAAAAATTTCCTGATCATTTTCAACATTCGGTAAAGGCCAATTGGGATGTTTTAGCGTATATAGTACTTTATCTGAATTCGAATCATAGATATGACATTCATTGAAATCAATTGACAAATAATGTCCCTCTTTATCCATATCTGCAAATGTGTTTAGATTAAGCGGTGAGGATTTTAGTAAAGTATGGGATTTAAGATCCCATAAACTACTCCATTTTCTGGAAATGATCATTGCAATATCGTCCTTATTGATAGAACGGATAATACCTTTTGGAAAATCAGCAGGCAAAACCACTTCCTGATAATCATTTTTCGCATCCCATACATACACATTTCCTTTCTGATCAATAGCTGTGAGGTACTTTCCATCTTCAGAAAACAGGATGTAATTGGACCATGTAGATTTTAACCTGATCTTTTTTATTATTTTTCCATTATCTGCATTGATCAATAATATGCCGTCTTCAAATGTGCTTGCTGCAATCATTTTAGAATTGCGGTTGTAGGCCAGCGAATATATTTCTCTGTCAACTTTTGAAACAATCATTTCTTTTTCTGTTCCCCTGATTCTTTTAGCAATTCGTCCACTGAATGTCGAAACTAAAACAGTGTCGCGTATCCCTGTATAAATAACATCGGTATATGATACGGGATTAACAGCCGTATACTTTGAGATGAATAAATCACGGTTTGAACTGCACCCCGAAAATAGGATGACCATACTAAAAAAAAAGTAACTAATCTTCATGCTCATATAGTTTAATTTCTTTATTGTCTCTGGTATATTTTAAGGTTCCGTCATCATCAGAGACACTCAAATTTATTTGGTTCTTCCCATTACGGCTTTTTAAAATTAATGAGCCTGCTCCCTGAGGTTCAGCTATTAACAAAATCGGCATATTTGATTTAGAATCGAGCGACATAAATGCATTGCCATAATAGTCATCTGTCACATATCCACCTCTTTCCTGACCTTCTGAGTCATAGAGCATTATGCCAGATATTGATCCTGTTTTTCCTCTGGCGTTTATTCTGTTTCCCTGAGCAAAATTAGGCTCAGGCAAATGTGATCCTACAATAACGCGTTCTATGCCTAAAGAATCTACAACAACTATTCCTTTGACCTTGAGTATTTTTTCTTCAAAATTAATTACTTTGTTTTCGTCTTTATTTGTAAATGAAAATAGGTAGAAACTAAAAGCAGCTGCATTAAACAAACACATTAAATAAAATATTTTTGATTTCATAATGATATATAGGTTTTAATATTTACACTAAGATATTAATTTACATTATTGTAAACCTATAGTATTAACGAAAAAAAATAGTGTAATCGCTGTAGTTTTCTTATAAAAATATCACTTACATACATAAAGCCATAAATCCATAGAAATTGAGTTTTTTTACTTAAAAGTTTGAAAAACATAAATGAAACGTTATTGTTTCTGTGTTACACACCATCTTTTTCTAATTCCTGAATTTGTTGTATTATTTTTTCAGCGTGTTGTTTTGCATTGATTTTTATTTCCTCTTTTGCATAACCTGCAGTTAAAGATGTACCGTAAAAATACATAGGTTCTATATAATTCATCTGACTGTGGTACGCTGTCTGTTCCAGAGGCTTACAAAATTCATATATACGGAAATGCTGAAACCCCAAAGGCGTATAGCTGTCTTGTGATGAACCTACCGTAAAGCTGGGCAAGAAGTTTTTTCCCTTTAGTTTATCGCCTTGTGAACCATACGCAAACTGATATTCAAACACTACATCAAACCAATGTTTTAAAATTGCAGGCATATTATACCAATAGAACGGATATTGGAAAACAATAGTTTTATGCCGTAAAAGAGCTTGCTGTTCTGCTTTTACATCAACATTGTAGTCAGGGTATAACTCATGTATATTCCGGATCTCAATATCGCTATTGCTGTTTTTCAATTCTTCGATAATGATTTTGTTTGCAAAAGATTTGTCAAACGTCGGGTGTGCTAAAATTATTAAAGGCATACTATATTTATTTTAGTAACAAAATTATCTTTAGTATATTGCTTATGCAATAACTATCAAAAGAGATAGGTTTAAAAAAGTATAGAATGAAGACGGAATGTATTGGTGATTATGTAAAATTTAATGGAAAAGATTATCCATGTACGGTCAGCCTGACCATGAATATGATGGGAGGAAAGTGGAAAGCAGTTATCCTGTATCATTTAAAAGATACGTCAAAGAGATACAGTGAACTTAGGAAAGAAATGCCCTTTATCACTGAGATGACGTTAAGCCTGCAATTAAAACAGCTGGAGAAAGACAGTTTAATCATAAGAAAAGTATATGGCAAAAAGCCACCTGTAAAAGTGGTTTACAGTTTAACTGATTTTGGAAAAAGTCTTATACCTGTTTTAGAAGCTATTACAAAATGGGGCAATCAAGTTGTGCATGAAAAGGGTGAATTTATTAATAAAATATAGCTTTTCACGACTTATTTTCTGGCTCATCCATTCTCACTGAGTGTTTCTTGCTGAGTCAGATTTTTATGTTTATGCCCCCAATTACTCAATTGTTTCCATATAGGAATCAATTCAGTTGCGATTTCTGTTAACTCATAATCTACTCTCGGAGGGACTTCAGCATATACAGTTCTTTTTACCAAACCTGCTTTTTCCAATTCGCGTAGCTGTAGTGTCAGCATTCTTTCTGTAATTCCCGTAATCTGATTTCTGATCTCACTAAATCTCAGTTTTCCATATTCAAGTTTGCAGAGAATCAGCAATTTCCATCTTCCTCCTATTTTACACACGGCATAGGTGAGATCACATTCCGTAATATACTGCTCATTGATGCTATTCGTTGAATTTTCCTTTCTTTTTCCCATTACTTACAAATTTGTTAGTACCATACATTTAGCTGCGTACTATGCAAATGTAGCACTTATCTTTAGTTTTGTGTAAAACTTTAAATATAATATGAAAAAGTATATTGGAATAACCATGATAGCAGGATTAATCTCCTGTAAAACCCTTCATAATAATTCAAATATGAATACCAATCAATATAATCCGGAAATAGTAAAAATTATAGAAAACCTTCAACAGATTCATGTTTTTGATGGCAAAGACGCATTAGATATAAGCCGAAAAGGATATGAAACGATGGCCCTTCAATTGGGAGGTAAAAAAGAAATGATCAGAATGATAGAAGAATATAGTATTCTTCAAAATGACCATCATATTCCCGTGAGAATTTACAGACCAAACGGTATTGAAAGTGAAAAATCACCAGCTATCCTTTATATTCACGGTGGTTGGTTTATTTCGGGAAGTTTTGAAACGCATGATGCTCTTGTTCGTCAACTGGCCAATGCTACTGATGCCGTTATCGTTTTTGTTGATTATCGTTTGGCACCTGAACACCCATTTCCTGCAGGTTTTGATGATATTCAATCGGCTGGTGAATGGATTATCCGCCATGCAGATGCTTTGCATTTAGATAAGAATAAGATTGGAATTATAGGAGATAGTGCAGGAGCGGCTTTGGCAGCAAGTGTTTCTACACAACTCGGTCACCAACTGAAGTTTCAAGTACTCATTTATCCTGCGACTACCAATACATTCAATACCCAATCATGGAAAGACTATGAAAATGGTCCGATCATTAATAAAGAAGAAGGAATCAGAGCCTGGAAATGGTATCTAAATAGTGTCAGTGATCAACAGAATCCTTTGGCAATTCCTTTATTAATAAAAGATTTTAAAAATACCCCTTCAACATTTATTCTATTATCAGAACACGATCCACTGCGCGATGAAGGACAACAACTGGCAGAAAACATGAAAACATCCGGAGTTAAGGTTACAGTTTCGATATATAAAGACATGGTTCATGGTTTTATGCATATGGGAGCTGTAGTAAAAGAAACGAAAGAGGCGGTTGAGGAAATCTCAGTATTTACAAAACAAAATTTGAACTAATCTCAAAGGGTTACAATATGAAGAAATATGCGTATATCGGTTGTTTAGGATTTATTGCAGTCATCACTACTGAATTCGGGATTATTGGTATTTTACCTCAAATTGCTGAACATTATAAAATAAGTATCGATAAGGCCGGTTATCTATTAAGTGCTTTTGCCTTAATCATTGCTCTTACCGGACCATTTATGACATTATTGGTATCTGGTTACGACCGGAAGAAAATTATGCTGACCTCTATAGCCATATTACTTATTACAGGTTTGGTTTCATCATTTTCACCTCCTTTTTGGCTATTAATGGTCGTCCGGGTTCTTCCTGCTTTTTTGCAGCCGGTATATATTGCTACAGCTTTGTCTGTTGCTGTGTCTGATGCTACCGATAATAAAAATGAATTAATGAGTATTGTATTCAGTGGGGTAGCGCTTGCAATGGTCACCACAGTTCCTTTTGCAACATGGATCTCAAGTTTGTGGTCGTGGGAGTATTCATTTATGATTCAGACACTTGTTTGTTTTATCGCCTTTATGATGATTTATTTTATGCTCCCTTCGATACCTGTAAAGGAGAAAAAATCTTACGGATCGCAGCTCAAAATTCTGACGCAACCATCTTTTATGTTAAGTACGGCATCGAACTTTTTTATGATTACTGCATGGTTTTCCACTTATAGTTATTTTGCAGATTATTTGAATAAAGCAAAAGGTATGAACGAAACGATGATAAGTTATATGCTGTTTGTGTTCGGGATCATTGGCGTTTTATCGACATGGATTGCGGGAAAAATGCTTAAGCATGATGTGACCAAAACAATGGCCTTTTTCCTTTCGGGCACTTTAGTCGTTCCCGTTTTGTTATACGTATCCCATGATGATCTGTTTTCAACCATTATAGTAATCGGAATCTGGGGTTTTATGTATTCGCCAAGTTTTCTGAATGCTTCTACCTATATGATTTCATCGGCTCCGGATTCTTTAGAGTTTGCGAATAGTCTGGCCACGTCTTTTGGAAATTTGGGAGTTACACTGGGAACAACTTTAGGCGGATGGATGATTGTCAGCAAAGGAGTAGCATACACTATATGGATTTGTTTTGCATTTGGACTGTTGGCTATTCTGATGATGCTGCTTCGCATTATTTATGATAGCAAGGGTAAAGAAATTACAGTTGCTGATAAATAGTTTTTATCAAATAGAGTGTTCACAAATAGTAAGGAACAACATTGTGTAATTAAGTGTTACACAGCCACACTTTTTTGATGTTTAGTGAAATAATAATTTTCAGCTGTAAGGAAAGACAATTATTGTTGGTTTTCCTATTCTTCCTACATTTTATATTCGTAAATTGCTTATAAAAAATAGATGGATGCGCTCATAACAAAATTAACAGCTGTAGAACACGGCTTTAAGCCCTTTGAGCTCGAAGCTCATAAAATAGTTGAGGATCATACGTTGTCCGAAGCAAAAGCATTTGCTGTCGATATGCTTCAAAGTGAATGGTATCAGTTACGGTGTTGCGCTGTGTTCATATTAGGATTTATTGCTGTTAAGGATAGTTCCGTTTTACCTTTATTGAAACAAATTGCCCGCTCTGATCAAAGCTGGCAGGTGCAGGAAATAATAGCAAAGGCATTTGATCAATATTGTAAAGATAATGGCTATGAAAATTCCTTACACGAGATAAGAGCATGGCTTAATGATGAGCATGCAAACGTTTGCCGTGCCGTCACTGAAGGTTTGCGCATCTGGACCGGGCGCCCGTATTTTAAAACGCATCCTCAAGAGGCGATACAACTCATTAGTCAGCATAAAGCAAACGAAAGTGAGTACCTCCGTAAATCAGTAGGGAATTCATTAAGAGATATCCGTAAAAAACATGCAGATCTGGTTAGCATAGAAACGGCAACCTGGGACCTAAATGATAAGAATACAGCTTTCACTTATGATTATGTGCTGAAAAAGCATTGATATAGACCACTTTAAGAGCGAATCTTTCCATAATAATTATCAAAACCTCGCGTGGGATACTTATCTGTGAGTTCCTGTAATTTTTCAATGATGATTTGTTCATTTCTACAAGAAGTATAATATACCATACTTCGGGTAAAACAAATAATGCTACAAGCCACGGTGATACTTATACGCTCTTGAGAGAGGATCTCCAAAACAAGATTTTTTCTCTCACAGGGTTTTAGCTTTTTTCTATAACATCTTTGAGAATATGGTGATATAAACTGAAATCTGCATACATACGTTTTAAGCGTATTTTCCTCTTGTAACAATTTTAGTTCTTTGAGTTGAGACGAACTCATTCCTGAATATTTTTTTTCCAGGAGTAAAAAGTAGGTGCAGCGATTCCATATTCACGACAAATAATCTGAGTAGATTTACTAAATCATACTCTTGTAAAATCTTTACGATCTGAGCTACATTAAATTTCGATTTTTCATGACAGAACATTTTTTAAAGTTAATACTTTTAAGCTGTCTAAAAAACGGGAAAGTTTACCGTCAAGAAGTTTCAATTCGAATAGTTCAGAATCAAAATATCCTACTTAAATGAAATTAACAAAAATTTAACAAATCTTGGTTTTGTGAATAATTATAAGGTATGAGGGCTAATTTTTTCTAACTTTTTGTTTCTTAAATATTTGAGAATGTTTTTTATTCAGAATTAAGTTATATTAGCATAAATTAACATAACCAAACATTTATTTATGAAAAACTTTCTTTTTTGTGCGACTGCAGTTCTGGCATGCTCAGCTATGGCGCGAGCAAATGTAAATAGCAATGAAAAACAGGATAACAATAGACGTAAACCTATTAAAAGCTGTATCATCCACATAATCATTGTAGATGAAAATAATGTGGCGGTTGGAAGCGCAACTGTTGATATCGCAAACCCTAAAAGTTATACAGATTGTCTGAACAAAGGCATAGAAGAAGCCAATAAATTAAAGGATGCAGGTGTCATTACTGAGAAAGTGTTGGTACAATCTTACTCATAAAAACTGCATGAAATCAATTTTTCATGTATTTTTTCTTTTTTTTCTGACTAATCTCTCATCACAAAATATAAGTGTCAAGTACACCAATATATATGATCTAAGTGTTCCCATGACCAGAGAAAGCAGGATAATTATTGATCCGATTACTTTATCTGCTATGTACCACGAAGATTTTAAATCTACTAAACGAATAGGAAGGGATGGTAATGAAGAAAGCAGCACAGCTACTGCATCAGTAAAAAGATCTTTAGATAAATATTTCGTCACAGATTCTGATTGTAAAAGATTTCTGTATGATGATTTTGCACTAAAGCACTATAAAGTAGCAGATAATCATCCGTTTACTGATTGGGATATTTCAGAAGAAAGCAAACTTATTGCAGGTTTCCGTGCCTATAAAGCAACGTCAGAATTCAGAGGTAGAAAATGGATCGTTTGGTTTACACCTGACATCCCTTTTCCTTATGGACCGTGGAAATTCTGCGGACTTCCGGGTCTTATCTTGGAAGCACATGATGCAGAGAAACAGTGGACTTATGTCGCTAAGGAAATCAACCTTAATTCTAAAGACCAGATAATGATTCCTGATGATAAATTGTTCACAAAAGTTTCAATTAAGGAATTTGTTACTTTGAAAGATGAATTTCATACAAATTTTCTTAATAGTGTAGATCAGGATGAGCGGGAGGCTGTCATGGTTGAGAAAAGAAACCTGAGAGCAGGTATTGAAACTAAGTTTGAATGGGAGTAAAATCCTATTTCATTAACTCGTATAACTAAAAATATCCAAGCATATTGCTTGAATTTCAAAAGTATCTATAACCAAAAAAATTATTAATATTATGAAAAACGTTGTAATTATTGCAGCCTTGTTTGCAGCCACTGTTAATGTAAGTGCCAATACAAAAGAAATCAAAGATTCTCTGAAAGGGATTGAAGAATTTCAGAATGACAATCGTGGAAAGGGAAAAAATAAAGGTAATTGCTGGTTGCTGGTTCAGTATACAGATGAAGATGGAGCGAACTATCAAAGCAAAGATTATTACTGGGAAACTAAATCATTAGAGGAATGCTTTAGTAAAATCTCGGAAAAGACCAAATCATATGAAGAAAACAGGGCAATCTCTGTACTAAGCTTTAAGTCAGAATATAAATAAAGAAGATGAGGTATCTGTTATTAGTTATAGTAAATATCATCTCGTTGAATTTGTATCCTCAACATGTAGATATTGTCTATTCAAATTATTATGATAGTTCCATACCGATCAAGAGGGATAGCCGGCTGATAATAAATAAAGTTGAGCACAAAGCATACTATCAGGAGATCTTCAGTTCTACAAGAAATATAGATAGTGACAAAGCGGATCAACTTGAAGCTACTGTTGGCAGAGCTAAGCGGGAGATGGATATGTTTATAGTAACGGACAATAGCTGTAAACGGATCATATATGACGATTTTGTTTTAAAGAAATATACCATTCAGGACGATTTTGCAATGTTTGACTGGCAAATATCTCAGGAGTCCAAAATGATCGAAAATTTTAAAGCGTATAAGGCAAGCACTACCTTTCGGGGAAGAAAATGGATCGCCTGGTTTACCCCGGATATTCCATTTCCGTTCGGACCTTGGAAGTTTTGCGGTCTTCCCGGACTTATTCTGGAAGTGTATGATGAATCGAAAATATTTAATTTCAATGCGATTTCTATCAATCTAAATTCTAATCAAAATATTAAAATGCCTGATAGCAACAGGTTCAAACACCTCCGTATTAAAGATTTTGTAGAATTAAAAGATGATTTTTATAACAATATTATGCAGGGAGTCGGTGGCGATGATAGAAATGTTACCGTAAAAAGAGAAATGAATCTTCGTTCCGGAATTGAATCAAAATTTGAATGGGAATAAAGCTCGTTGTTAACAATTAGAAGTATGTTTAACCGGAAGGTTGCGAAATATTAATAATATTTGCAACCTTTCTTTATAATAGCCTCCTAAGTGCTCCCAAAATATATAATTGCTTGTTAAACAGCTACCTGTAACATCTCTAAAATAAGGTTTTAAGCATACTAAAATATATAACATCAAATCAATGTGTAGATTAGTACTGATATTTTTTTTGACAATGACACTAAATTATAGTTGGTCCCAAACCCGACTGGAAGGAAAGGTTGTCAGTACTGAAAATTTACCTATCAGTAATGCATCCGTCGTCATTAGAAATAGTGATAATCGCATCACCAATTATGCGTTTACAAATGAGGAGGGTACTTATACCATAATACTCGACTATCACGGTAAAATCCTAATAGAAATAAACAAGTTAGGATTTGAGAAAATTGCTAATACGATTACTATTACAAAAACTCAAAAGAATCTGCAATCAAAAATTGTACTTCAGGAAAATAGCACATTGTTAGAAGACATTATTATTAAAATCGATAATCCGGTTCAGGTACGTGGTGATACTTTAGAATATGATGCCCGGGCATTCTCTACCGGACGTGAGCAGGTTGTAGAGGATCTTCTCAAAAACATTCCCGGTATAAGTGTGGAAAAAGATGGGACGATCAAATATGAAGATAAAAAAATTGAGAAAGTAATGGTGGATGGTGATGACTTGTTTAATAGAGGGTATAGCATATTGACCAAGAATATGCCAAACAAACCGTTAAATAAGGTACAGGTATTGAAACGCTATTCTAACAATAAATTATTGAAAGGGATTGAAAATTCGGACAAAGTAGCAATTAACCTAACGATACAGGAGGACTATAAAGATGTTTGGTTCGGCGATATCAGTCTCGGATACGGTATAGTATCTGAGAACAGATATGATGTTAATGGAAATCTGATGAATTTCAGCAAAAATTTTAAGAATTTTTTGTCCTACAATTTGAATAATGTTGGTGATGACCGGGTTGGTTCGTTGGACGATATGTTCTATAATAATAGTGAGATAGAATCTGTTGGGCAGAATGCCCAACTCTACAATACTATGAATATAAACAGTGGTACAGCCAGCCGCTTAAAAGACCACCGAACACGTATTAATAATGCTGAGCATGTCGCACTGAGTAGTATTATCCCAGTCGTTGAAAAGTTAAAGCTAAAACTTACCGGATTCATTGGGGCAGATGAAAACTATTCATTTAATTCTCTAACAGAGGTGGTAGATGTTGATGAAACGTACTTTACAAATGCAGAAATAAATTCTTATAAAAATCATCTCAAAAAGGGATACCTGAATTTACTTGCTACATATGATATATCTGCCTTTCAAATGTTACAGATCAGCTCTGTATGGAATCAGGGAAATAATAATGTAGATAATGATATGATTTTCAATGGAGTGAGTACCTTAGAAAAACTACAGACTAAAAACACCTTTACTGATCAGAAAGTAACATTTACCCATAAATGGAAAGAAAAAAATGCGTTATTACTAAAAGCCCGATATTTTTCAAATAAAATACCTCAGCTCTATAATATTAATGATTTTCTTATGGACGATCTGTTTTCTTTTGACGCAAAGGGAATGGACAACACGATCCGGAACGGAAAAACATTTATAGGGGTAGAAGCCGATTTTAAACTTAAACAGGTAAATAATTCGGTTATTGAATTCCAGATCGGTTACCTCAATCATCAAGAGGACTTAAACATATCATTCCAATTATTTAACGATAATAGTCGCTTTTATCCTGAAAATTTTCAGACCCGAAGCTCATTTACTTTAGGTGATATATATGCGAAGTCCGCCTATACATGGATCAGGAAAAGTTTTAAATTAAATAGTAGCATAGATATCCATCAACTATTTAATAGTTTTACGACTTTAAAATCAACAAAGAAGAGCCAGCCCTTTTACATCAACCCTACTTTAAATGCAAGCTTCGAACTTAGCCCTACACAAATAGTCACTGCATCTTATCTTGTCAATTTTCAAAGTACTTCTATGGAAGATGTAAATGATACTTATCTGCTTACATCCTCAAGAAGTTTTCAAAAGGGGTTGGGAGAGTTTCACTTGACCGATTTTCAAATGGGAACTTTAAGATATTCCATAAGGCATTATCTGAACAGGTATAACTTTTCTATAAACCTGAATTACCGTACGCAAAACAAAGTATTATCTTCTCAAAGATTGATAGAGCAGAATAGTTCATTATCACAAACCATATTTATTAAAGGAGGAGAAACATACAGTGTAAATCTTAGTTCTACATACTCACTAAAACCTCTTTTGAGTACAATCAAAGTAGATGTAGGTTATGTAAATAGCACTACTTTTAATGAAGTGAATGATTCAGGATTAAGGAAAAATGATTTTTACGATATAAGTTATAAACTGAGTTGGAAGTCTAATTTTCGTTCTGATTTCAATTTTCTTTTAGGTTCCGAATGGTCTGTGTCAAAAGTAAAATCTTCCAATTTTGAAAATAGGTTTACAAACGGCTTCACTTTTGTAGATCTTTACTATGACATTGGAGATAGGTTCAAAAGTAAATTTGTGACGGAGTATTACTATTTTGGTAATCTACCAGATAACCAAAAACATCATAGTTTTATAGATTTTGAAGTAACCTACCGGATTATTGGCGATAGATATACAGTGGGTATCCGAGGTAACAATCTTTTAAATAAACAGAATTTCACATCGTTTTATGCAACAGATATAGGATACAGTACAACAACTTACAGACTTATGCCCAGATATTTGATAGGTAGTTTTAAGATCAGATTCTAAAAAGACGATTTTAGGTGTCATAAATGCTACTTTTGTACCCCCAATACCAGCCAAACATGACCAGTGATAACTCGAACATACTATTTCATAGATATAGGAGTGATGTGTAATGTTAAAGGATATATATTTGATCGTTGTTCCAGAAAATATATATTTAATATGGAAATAGAGTTGACTACAGGAAGAATATAATTGATTACTAAGGAAGAATTAAAATAACACAGACGCTTATTTGGTATTATATAAGGAATTTCTGTAAGCAGCTCCCCATTTGGCTATTTCGTCAATAATAGGTGATAGGGTTTTACCGTATTCTGTAATTTCATATTCTACAGTTACCGGTTTAGTATTCAAAACAGTACGGGTTATCAGATGATTCATTTCCATATCCTGTAATTCTTTAGACAGCATCTTGGCTGCAATTCCATCCACTTCCCTCAATAAATCCATAAAACGCATTTTTCCGCCTTCAATTAAAGTACCCAGTATATGAAATTTCCATTTTCCCGACAGAATTTCCATCGCATCTTTAATGGCTGATATTCTCGCTGTACAATGTGGGGTATTGTTTATATGTTTTTCTTTGCTCATCACTTTTTCTAATTTACTAATAAATGAAAGGATAAAGTTAGTAAAATGTATGGATAGTTTCCTATTGGTAATTAGTTTCTAAAAGGAAACGCATAACATTTTTAAATCTTGAAAGTGATAATTTTACCCTCATAAAAAAGAAATTTTCAATTCTGAAAAACAATAACAGACTTGAATTTATTTTCTCCAGAATAATGAAAAGCTATTACGTAATGCAAACATGTACACACAATTTGTTTCATCTTTTCCTGATGCTGTCAATTTTCAACAGTTGTCAGGGACAATTAAAAAGTGATAAAATGAAAAACGAAACGTTACAAAACAATCCACTAATATGTGATCCGGTTGAAGGAATCTGCGGAATACCAGAGAATTCAGCAGACAAGCAAATTGAGGTAGAAAAAACTGAAAAACCTCAAAAAATTATTTATTTCACTGATCCGATCTGTTCTTCATGTTGGGGGATAGAACCTCAGTTAAGAAAACTGAAACTGGAATACGGCAACAGTATAGACATTGAATATCGTATGGGCGGTTTGCTCCCCGATTGGGAGTACAATAGCGGAGGTATCAGTAAGCCTTCTGATGTAGCGCATCACTGGGATGAAGTAAGTATATATTATGATATGCCCATTGATGGTGATATTTGGCTTGAAGATCCTTTAGAATCCTCATATCCGCCTTCCATAGCTTTTAAAGCAGCACAATTACAGGATCCTGAAAAGGCTGTTTTATTCTTAAGAGAGTTACGCGAAATGGTCTTTTTGAAAAAGAAAAATATTGCGAAATGGGAACATATAGAAACAGCGGCTGGAAAAGCCGGATTAGATACAAAGCAATTAAAAACTGATTTTGATGGTAAAGCAAAAAACCTGTTTCAAGAAGATCTGAAACTGTCAAAAGACTTTGGAGTAAGAGGATTTCCTACTTTGTATTTTATGGATCACTCAGGCAATAAAGAAATCATCTACGGAACCAAGCCGTATGCTTTTTATGAAACAGCAGTTTTAAAGTTGTATCCGACAGCAGTTAAAAAAGAGTATAAAAAAGACTGGCTATCGCTTTTTACGAAATATCACTCGCTTACCGCTAAGGAATTCTCTGAACTTTCAGGTATCTACAGAAATGAAAGTGAGAATGTTTTGGATGAACTGGTTGCTCAGGAAAAATTAAGTAAACTCACAATTAAAAACGGAGCCATTTGGATGATAAAAGAAAACAAGTAATAAAAAATCGGGGTATTTACCCCGATTTTTTTATGTTCAAGTCATTTACAATAGCAATACACCTTATCATATTTCTGAAGTAAATGAATCTATTACTTCGTAATTCTGGTTTTTAATAACAAATGTATAGCTGCCCTTTTTTAAAAATAAGGGTGCTGGGTTTTGCGCATCTTGTAGTTCAATGATATCTGCCGGAATACCATCATTTTCATATTCCGAAGTACGATAGGCGAGAATCTGAACTGGGTAGGAATACTTTTTTAATCGTTTTTTTGAAATCCGATATGATTTTTTGTTGTAAGAAAGCCATTGCGGTCTGTTGTGTTGATAGTGGGTCACAGGATGTATCACCAGAACATCAGTTTGTTTAGGTTCAGTAAATCCGTTAAAAATCGTGTGATCCTGAGTTTTTAATATAAAGGGATTTTTTTCTTGAGTCGCATATAAAAAATAATGGCTGAGCTCCGGCTTACTGCGCTCAGATAGTTTTACCTGGTCAATGGTGAAAGGATCAATTCCCGTAAATTCTTTAAGTCTTCCTGCCATCGCTTTTTCCCAGTTACGCACCTCATTTTCATACACATGATCAAATCCGCAATGAATAAGATATTTTCCATCCGGATATAGTTTCATAAACTTTTTGATGTTTTCCGCTTGCTCAATCTCGCGTTCTTTACCATTTTTACCGGCAGAAGCCTCGTATCCAAAAATAGTAAAGCCTAATTTCAGAGCTTCATAAATAAGATTTCCAAATTCGGGTTCAGCGGTATAAAAGCCGCTATCGTATACCGCATATTTTCTTTGATTGATGAGGGTATCGGACAACGCTTCAAGGCCTAAAAACCGATAGCCGTTTTGATATAAGCCTTCCAGTAAACTTGTGGTAAATGTTCTGTGTCGCGGATTGTGGTGCGCCTCATTGATGATAATGAGTTGTTCTTGTTCTGATTGTTTAAGAATATACTCTTTAGCATCCAGAATATCGGAAGACTTTAGCATAAGAGAATCAGAAGCAGTAGGTTTAGCGCCTGCCTTTGGAATGGCTTTATCCCAGGCAATGAGGGTATTTTTATAATCACCGATAAAAGAATAGCGGACCGCTCCGGTTTGATATTTCCATTCGACTGTATCACGTTCAATTGTAGTTGTGATGTCTTTTGAAAATGGGTAAACTTCAGTAGTATTCTGTGCCTTGGCAACAGAGAATATACCGATAGATAGCAATAAGGTTCCTATTTTATTCTTCATTCCGTGTCTTTATGTATTCAAATAAAATCCTGAAAAGCTAAATATTAACAGCCGTAAATTAAGCCTTTCAACACAAATTTAATAAAATATAAAAGTTGTAGGAGTGATAAAATACACCAAAAGCGGATGAGAGAATAAGAAAATTTACTTGTTTTTGCTTCTTAGTTCTTTTATTTCACTTTTTAACTCCTTAAGCATTTGTATAATAGTTTGATGATCCGGTGCAAAATCTTCTTTTGTAAATTCATCCGTAGCAATACTGCAGGTGTATTCCCATATTTCGAAGACATCGCTTATGGGCAGAGCATAAGGATCATAAAAATCATTGTCGGCACTAAGCAAAAGGCTGTCCTTACTCATTTCTTTTAGCCTTTTGTAAGTAATTCCCTCTTCTCTTGTAATAAAAACATAACTCTTTCCTGTTTTGAGTTGTCCGAAACTATCTATATAGCGTCCGATGATATAGGCTCCGTCTTTATGCGGTGGCATCGAATCACCTTCTGCCGGAAAGGCACGGTATTTTCCCGAGCTCAGAAACGGAAGGGTTATATTCTGTAGTGTTTCTATATATTCAGGATCGCTATAACCCGTAAGATATCCCATTGATGCTCTGTGGGGAACGATTTCTATTCTGTTTTCTCCTGCTTCGTCAACCTTAACAGGTAATAAAATGCGGTTATCGGGTAATTCCATAATCTCCTTAATCGATATACGACGCAGATCAACTGATACCATAAGATCGATGCTGATATGGAAATAACGCGATATTCTTAACAGTAATTCTATAGGTGGTTCAGAGGCTCCGTCTTCATATTTGGCATATCGCCCTCTGGTAATGAAAAGAGCATCAGCTACTTTTTGCTGAGAACTGTTGATCTGATTTCTCAGATACCTTATGTTTTCTGATAAAATGGACATTGCTATAATTTATAGCAACAAATTTATTTATTTTTGATATAAATCCTACTAATTTTGTTTATAAATAAAGTGGAGAGAAGAAATTTTATTTATGGGTTTGATTCGTAATCCGTTTGATTGGATATCAACAGCACATAATATTTTCTTTTCATGGATAATAATAAATGAGGAACAGGATTCAACGGAGATCATCAATGAAAAAGACGGAATATGCGATTGTAGATATCGAAACCACTGGCGGGAATGCAAGCGGAAGCCGCATTACGGAAATTGCAATCATTATTTATGATGGCACAAAAATTATTGATCGTTGGGAAACATTGGTAAATCCACAAAAAGAAATACCACTTCCCATTTTTGCATTGACAGGCATTAACAACGAAATGGTACAAAATGCCCCTGTATTTGAGGACATATCTGAAAAAGTATTTGAGATGCTCACAGATCGTATTTTTGTAGCGCATAATGTGAATTTTGATTACTCTTTTATACGTTACCAGCTGGAAGAAGCTGGATGGAAGTGGTCTGCCCGAAAACTGTGTACGGTACGGGCAGCAAGAAAAATAAAACCGGGCTTAGCCTCCTACAGCCTGGGCAATCTTTGCCGTTCTCTGGATATTGCGTTGGAAAACAGACACCGTGCCGGAGGAGATGCTGATGCTACCGCAGTATTATTAGACCTCCTTATCCAATGTGATGATCAGAACGTGATACAGCAGATGATAAAGAATACAGCTTATGATCAGCGTTTGCCCCCTAATCTGCCTGCTGCAGACTTTGAACAATTACCTCAAAAGCCGGGTGTTTATTACTTCTACAATCAGGATAAAAAAGTGATTTATGTAGGTAAGGCGGTAAATATTAAAAAACGGGTAGCTTCCCATTTTAGTGGAAATAAAATTACACCTCAACGACAGCATTTTTTGAGAGATATTTATGGAATTTCTTTTGAAGTGTGCGCTACTGAACTTATGGCATTACTGCTTGAGTGTACCGAAATAAAAAAGCTCTGGCCTGTATATAACAAAGCTTTGAAGCGCTTTGAAGCCAAATACGGACTTTATGAATACACAGCCCGTAATGGTTATAAGTATCTTGCTATGGGCAAAATTGCAAAATTTCAGACCTGTATTGAAGTTTTCAATACCGTTCGTGACGGTACAGATGTGTTGCTGCGCCTTACGGAACAATTTAAAATTGACCATCGGTTTTGTAAATACTCAACTTCAGCAGAAGAAATTCCTGTGAGAGTACATGATAAAGAATTACCGCCGGTTGAGGTACACAATAAAAGCATTGAAGAGGCTATTGAGCATGTGTTGACCCATAAACAGAGTTATTTTATTACCGATAAAGGCAGAGTTCCGGCAGAGCTGAGCTGTATTTGGGTAGAAGAAGGTCAGTTTTATGGTATGGGATACATTCCTGCTGAGGCCGTGATTACCCAGACAGAAGAAATTAAAGAATACATAACACGGTATAAAAGCAATGAATATATCATGCAATTGATTCACTCGTTTGCAACAAAACATACTCATAAAGTGGTACAAATCTCGAAGTAAAAGAATGTTTTTATAAATCTTAACCTATGAACTCAAATACCATAAATCGTTTTTTAGAAGCACAAAATTATGTGTACCTAAAAGCTATTACAGAAATAAAAAAGGGGCATAAAGAAAGTGATTGGATGTGGTCTGTATTTCCACAGTTAAAAAGATGGAGTGATCATGAAGCATCCGGATTATATAGTATCGAAGATATAGAGGAAGCTCAAAAATATCTGTTACATCCGGTATTGGGAAAGCATCTTATTGAAATTTCTAAGATTGTATTTGGACTTAAAGATACCACGGCAGAGGAGATTTTCGGATTTTCTGATGCTCTTAAATTTCATTCGTGTATGACGCTATTTGCATCTGTTCCCGATACACATCCTGTTTTTGAGCAGATATTAAAGAAATATTTCGATGAGTTACCGGAATACAGTACATGGAATCTGTTATTAAAAATGCATAGTGATGATGTTGTTTGATGATGCCGAATTATTCATGTGTGGTACTAAGGGAACTAAAGACTTTAAAATTCCCGATGGAGAGCTTTTGCTTGTCGAAAATTTTTTTAATAAAAAAGAATCAGATGCTTATTATCACAGATTACTCACCGATACGGTTTGGAGGGAATATGAGATGCCGATGTATGACAAAGTTGTAAAAGCACCCAGAATGATCGCGTGGTTTGAAGATAAAGCCGATGTTCAGAATGAAAAAAAAACGATGGAACTTACAGAAGATCTGAAAAAAATACGCGAACGTGTTGAGCAGCAAACGCAATTGACCTTTAATGCGGTATTATTGAATTTGTATAGAAACGGAAACGATGGTGTTGCCTGGCACAGTGATAAAACCGGCAGATCAGGTATCAATCCTGTTATTGCTTCTGTAACATTTGGTGAAACGCGGATATTTCGTTTGCGGCATAAATTCCGTAAAGAAATCCCACAAGTAGAAATTCCATTGCATCATGGTTCTTTTCTTCTGATGTCCGGTACCACCAATAGCTTTTGGGAGCATCAGGTTCCCAAAACGGCAAGAAAAATTCTGCCCAGAATCAATCTTACGTTTAGAAGAGTTTTAAAATGATGGGATAAATGCGCTACCAATCATAAATGAATTGTAGTAAAAAGCCCGTAATAAACTTCAGTTATTACGGGCTTCATTTAAGATCAGATCACACAAAGAAGGTGTTAGGTTATATCTTTCATGTTTTCTTACCGATTTTATTTGTTCTATGGATTTTGACACATCCCATACTTATGATGCTTTTTCCTTTCTGTATTGTTTTAAACTCATTCCGGTATGCCGTTTAAAGAACTTATTGATATGGCTTTCATCTGCAAAACCGAATTCATCTGCTATTTCGTGTACTCTTTTATCGCTGAAGCGCAGACGGTGCTCAATAAGTCTGATGCGATAAGAGGATATATATTGCTGTATTGATTCATTGCACTGTTTGCGGAAATAACTTCCAAGATAGGTGGACGATAAACCGAATTTTTTGGCAATTTCAGCAATCTTGAGCAATTCCGGTTTGCGGATATGTTGTTGTATATAATCGAGTATCTGCAATAAGCGAATATCGGCATTAGGAAGGAGATTCTTTGGTTTTACAGCTGCTATATTTCGTGCTGCGATGACAATAACGGCATTGACCAGATGGCGTATGAGATCTTCTGCATACACGGATGTATGATTTATGGTTTGCTGTAAATGTTGCATCAGAGAATGCACCATTTGTTTATCGCCATTTGTAACAAGCAAAGAATCGGATAAATGAGAGGCGTAATACAGCAGGCATTCTATATGATCAATGCTTTTCCATTGATACTCCCGGATGTAATTTTCTCCAAAACGAACCACCATAAATTCACAGATACCCTCTAAATCAAATTCATGACAGTCTTTTGGAGTGAGTAAAAACAAATCTCCGGATTGATACGAAAATGTATTACCGTTGACTGTGTAATATCCGGTACCCGAAACCACATACACCAATTCAAAAAAATTAAACTGTCGGTCCCGTAAAGGACATTCCTTAACTTTTTCGTAGAATACTTCAAGGGATTGATACATATTTTCTCTTGCCATACTGCAAAGATACCTAAAGAAGCTTTAAATGTACCTGTTTTTTGGTTTTATATAGGTCTATTTTTGTGTTATAAAATTATAATATGAAAGCGATAGTATTGGAAAAATTCGGAGGTGTTGAAAACCTCGTATTTAAAAATCAGGATAAGCCGGAGATTGCAGATCACGAAGTACTTATTAGAGTAAAAGCCATAAGTATCAATCCGGTAGACATCAAAGTACGCAATGGTCACGCACCTTTAGCGCAACAATTGGCAAAGGAACAGCCTCTGATTCTGGGATGGGATATTTCCGGAGAAATTGTAGCTGCAGGCAGTGAAGTTACATCATTTAAAACCGGCGATGCAGTATTTGGTATGATCAATTTTGTAGGTCATGGTAAAGCATACGCAGAGTATGTAGCTGCTGATGCCGCACATCTGGCATTAAAGCCTGAAAATATTACTCATGAAGAAGCTGCCGCCAGCAGTCTGGCAGCGCTGACGGCTTGGCAGGCATTTGACCGGTACGGAAAATTAAGACCTAATGATACCGTTTTAATTCATGCGGCCTCAGGAGGTGTGGGGCATTTTGCGGTACAGATGGCCAAGCATATCGGCGCTTCAGTTATAGGAGTGTCATCTGCCGCCAACCGGGATTTTGTATTACAGACAGGAGCAGATCAGCACATAGATTATAAATCGGTTCATTTCGAGAAGTTCCTCAAGGATATTGATTTTGTACTGGAATCGGTCGGAGGCAGTAATTTTCAAAAATCAGTACAGGTATTAAAGCCATTTGGTACTATTGTCACATTGCCTTCGGGTCATACACAGGAAGATGAGATAAAAGCACGGGAAAAGCAACTGCATGCCTGCTATTTTATGTCGGTATATTCCAATGGAAACGATATGCGGTACATTGCCTCTCTTTTAGAAGACGGAATAGTAAAACCTCAGGTTTCGCATACATTCGGATTTGATGAAATGGCAAAGGCACATCTGCAGCTTGAAACCGGTCGTACAGTAGGTAAAGTAGTAGTAACATTGTAAACATATCACATCATGAATACTATCTTAGAAAAAATGGACTCCGGGTTGTGGAATGCAATTGAAAAAAGCGGATTTAAACATATCGATTATGAATATCTCTTAGCAACTGATCCTGCAAGAATCAGGTTGGAAGAAGATAAAGTATCAGCAGTTGAAAAACCAATCCGAATACCAGAAAAAATCGTGGTGGAAAATAAATGGATACCTTCTTCAGATCCCTCATTCAGCATAAGAGTAAGAATCTACCGCCCTAAAGACCAAGAACATTTACCTGTATGTCTATATTTTCATGGAGGTTCTTTTATCTACGGTACACCGGAACAATATGATTTTCTCTTTTTCAGATTGGTATCGGAAGTCAATATGCTTATTATTTCTGTTGATTACAGGCTGGCTCCTGAACACCCGTTTCCTGCCGCGATAAAAGACGGTTATGACGTTTTGTTATGGACATGCCGATATGCGGCTACTATAGGTGGTGATAACAAAAATATAATGATAGGGGGGAGCAGTGCAGGGGCAACTATTGCAGCGTCTATCACGCAGTGGGCAAGAGACAGGCGAGAGATAGCAATACAGCATCAGTATCTGATGTATCCGCCAATGAGCAACCTTCTCGATACAGCTTCTATGCAGGAACTGGCAAATGCACCCCTGCAGACCAAAAAAGCAGCAGCTTGGATGTGGAAACATTATTTACAAAATACGAATGACAGCCTATATAAGTATGCGGTTCCGCTGTTACAGAATACTTTTGAAAATCTGCCGGAAGCAACGCTTATTGTATGTGAGCTGGATCCACTGAAAGATGAGGGAATTATGTATGCAGAAAAATTAAAAAATGCGGGTGTTTCCGTAAACCTTATTGAGATAAAAGGAGCAGTCCACACCTTTGAATTTTTTGACTGTGCTTTATCTGAAAATTTCTATAACCTACAAATTGAGCTGTTTAAAAAAATAATAGATTAAAAAATGAGAAAAATAGTTGTCATTAACGGACATCCCGATCCGTTAAGTTTTAATGCCGCCATAGCACAGTCTTATATTCAATCTGCCAGCGATGCAGGTTCTGAAGTACGGTATATTGCCATCGGATCACTTGATTTTAATCCGAATCTTGCGTATGGCTATCGTCAGCGTATGGAACTGGAACCGGACCTTGCAGAAGCACTGGATGCGATACGTTGGAGCGATCATCAGGTATGGATACATCCTTTATGGTGGCTTGGAATGCCCGCCATTATGAAAGGCTTTTTTGATAGAGCTTTTCTTCCGGGTATTGTTTTTAAAAGTAACAAAGGCAGCCTTAGTGAAGGACTATTGAAAGGCAGAACCGGAAGAATTATAACAACAGCAGGCGATTTATCCGAAAATGTATATGAGGATGAATACAGTTCCAGCGGCCTCATACAGTTGCAAAAAGGTATTTTGGAATATTGCGGCGTTGATTCTATCCAAAACACTTTTATCGGACCCTTATATGAACTAAATGATGGCGATAGAAAAAAATGGTTGGAAGAGATTGCTTCGATTGCCGGAACAGATGTGTCTGCATCTGTGTAAATATACAAATTGATTATGAAGTTTTTTAATATAAGAACATTTTACTTCCAATAAATTATTTACAGGCTATTTAAAAAAACTTTTTATTGATTAGATTTGTTGTTAAGTAGATATAAATCTTCGAAAATTTATGCAAGAGTATGTGTACTTCTGAGTTTATCAATCAAAAAAAATTTTATGAAACCATTTTTTACCCTTTTTTTATGCTGTTTTTTTTCGGTATTATCTCTTGCACAAAATGAGATAAATCTGAATCAAGGTAGCATCGAACAAAAAAAATACCATACAACTATAAACTACGAAAAAACGAAATCAAAAATTTTTGTAGACGTAGTGATAGAGCAAAAGAAATATAAATTTCTTTTGGATACCGGAGCACCGTTTGCAGTTTCTCAAAAGTTATACAACGAACTCAAGTTATCAACAGTTGGTAAAGTAGAGGTTTTGGATGCCTCTGGCAAGAGCGGAGAAATGATTATCACTTCTGTTCCAAAGCTTCAAATGGGAGAAATTACCTTTTTAAACACGCCGGGTATTCTTTTTACAGAAGCTACAAATGAGATTTTTGATTGTTTGGATATTGACGGCATCATTGGTAGTAATATGCTGAGAAATTCTGTAATACAATTTGATGACAGAAATAATAAAATCATAGTAACAAATGATGCAGGAAAATTAGATCTGAAAAAAATACCCTATCAAAAATTAACACTGACACAGACTCAAAGTAATCCTTTTATACAAATCATATTGAAAAAAGGAAATCAGGAAGCGACTGATAATATTTTGTTCGATACGGGAGCAGACGGATTTTATGAGATGTCTTTTCAGGCATACTATTTTCTTAAAGACCGGGTAGATGTAGTAAATACTATAGCGGAAAGCGAAGGTTCTTTTACATGGGGTCTTCATGGAATGACGGACAAACAACACCAGTTTGTATTGGAGATTCCTCAGCTCAGTATCAATGGAAATATCCTTAAAAAAGTTCAGGTAACAACAACAAGCAGTAATGAATCAAGAATGGGAGCAGAGATACTTTCTCATGCTAAAGTGACTCTGGATTATAAAAAGAAACGTTTTTATTATGAGCCTTATGAAGCCGTTGATACGTTAAGTCAGCAAATATGGGTTATATCTCCTACACTGCAAAACAATAAAATGGTTGTAGGGATCATTTGGGACAAACAATTGGAAAGCAAGGTTAACATAGGGGATGAAATTCTGAATTTTAACGGCATTGATTACCAATCTATGGAGTTTTGCGATCTTGTAAGGTCAGAAAATAAATTTTCAGATAAAAAAGCAATTATTCAGCTCAAAGATGTACATACGGGAGCAGTAAAGACGCTGGAAATAAACCGTTTATAGAGCTCTGTTTTTTTATAAATCCGTTTGTGAAATTTGCCTGTATTGTTCTAACAGGGGATTTCCAAAAAATAGAAAGAGTCTGTTGAAAGACTCTTTTTTTTATAACGTTAGGGTTAACCCATCAGATTAAGGTTTATTTTTTCAGATCAAGAACTTCTTCAGCATTCTGAATAAGAGTATTGAGCAGTAGGGTAGTTGAAGCACTAGAATAATGAGTAAAACCGTTACCAGTCCAAATACTTACAAAATCCTTGTTTTTATGTTTTTTAGCTTCGTTTCTCAGTGTTGCAGTAAGCTTATTCTGATAAGGGTAAGGTAATATCTCTATACCGTGGAGTGCTTCTATAAAAGTATTGTTAATTCCTTTGGCATAACGCCCCGAAAAAGCTTTGCTAAGTATAATATCATCTTCTGTCATGCTTTTTAAAGCTTCTTTTTCAAAATCAAGCAAATTGCTTTCAGGAGTGCATAAAAGTATACTTCCGATTTGAAATCCCTGAGCTCCTAATGATTTTGTAGCATTCAGAATTTTCGCATTACTGATGCCACCGGCATATATAACGGGAATATGGACAGCATCACATACCTGTGGCAATAAAGCAAGCCCTCCAATTTCAGGAATATTATCCTGATTAAAACTGCCGCGATGTCCTCCGGCTTCCAAACCCTGTACACAAATTACATCAATCCCTGATTTTTCAAGAACAAGAGCTTCGCTTACAGACGTACAAGTACCGATAAGCCGAATTCTGTTTTCTTTTAATTTTTCAATACTTTCCTTATCCAGATTACCAAATGTAAAACTGACTATTTTACATTTTTCTTCGATTATAGCAGCTATCTGATCCCGGTAATCAGTTATAGTAAATGTATGTATATCTGGTATTTTTATCGATATTCCCTGATCCGATGCCAGTTTTTCAATAAACGAACGCATTGTGTTGTAGTGAAGGATCAATTCTTCATTCAGAGGTGGAATAGTATGAACAAAAATATTTGCTGCAAACGGTTTATCAGTTAATTTTTTGGTGGCTCTGATCCGTTCAACACATTGATCAGCAGATAAGTCTCCCAACGCAAGTGAGCCCAAACAGCCTGCTGCATTTGTCGCTGCCACCATTTCAGGTGTTGTCACTCCAAACATGGGAGCCTGAACAATAGGATATTCAATATTGAAATACTCTGTAATATCATTTTTCCAGTTCATAATTTCTCCTGTCAGGTTAAGCTAAGTGAAATTACAGGAATTTTCACTATATAAAAAATTTTAGTGGGTGTATGATAATTTTGGAAACCGTTTTTTTGGTGGTTCATAAAAATTGATGCAAATTGCATCAAAGATATCGGACAAAAAGTAAGATGTAAAAAAATTCCTTATGCCATTAGTAAGGTATTGAAGATCTTTTTTGGTGATTATAATTCTTAATTTAAAAATATGAAAAAAGTAACAGGCATCGGAGGCATATTTTTTAAATGTGAGCATCCGAAAGAAATGAATGAATGGTATGCAAAAAATTTGGGAATAGCGATCACAGATTACGGAGCAACATTTGAATGGAGAGATACAGAAGATCCGTCAAAAAAAGGTTCTACATCCTGGAGTACCTTTCCTCAGGATACTACATATTTTAAACCTTCAGTAAAACCTTTTATGATCAATTATCGGGTAGATAATATTGTTGCTTTGGTCGAAGAGTTAAAAAAAGAAGGGGTAACAATCATTGATGAAATCAGTGAATATGTTTACGGAAAATTTGTACACATCTTAGACCCGGAAGGTAATATCGTGGAGCTATGGGAGCCAGCCGGAATTTCTGATCAAAATCAGGATATTCCGTAAGCTCTTATTTTTGTATTAATTAAGGCAATAATTAATTTTAGGGCAGCTATTCATCATCTGCCTTAAATTGCATAAGAAATTCTGTTTGAGCAGTTGCCTCGTCAACAGATTCAGAAATTAGTTTAAAGCCTTTGGCCTGATAAAAATGAACACCTTGTACGTTTTTGCTATATACTTTTAAGCTGAGTTCTGTTCTATTTTTTTGGACATGAGCCAAAAGCATGCTTCCCAAGCCCATTCCTTGCATATTAGGTCTGATAAACAATGCCGCAATATGATTGCGGTCTACTAAAGAAATAAAACCATGAATACTATTTTCATCATGAATCAGATACGATTCGGATAAAGGTAAATAGTGATCTTGCATGATTTTTTTATTTTCTTGCCAATAAGATTCAGGAATAAAGTCATGTGAAAGGAGCGAAGCTTCATACCATATGTCAAGAAGAACGCCGATATCAGCTTCAGTCGCACGCTTTATAGACAGAAAATCAGAATGTATTGTATTCATTTAATTATATTTGTTCCGGGTATTATTATCGCAAAGATACTTAACAATATCAGCCCACATAGTTTAAAACAACGAAATTGTCGGAACATATCTTTTTTTATTTAGCTCTTTTTCTCTTTATCCTGCATGAAATGGATGCGATACGGTGTAAAGAATGGCGTATCTTTCCGGGGCTTTCTCTATTGGGAGATTACTGGGGATTTGTCATCTTTATGTTTGCACATCTGCCCATTTTTTTCTTTATTTATCATCAACTGAATAACCCTGAATCTTCTGAAGCATTTATGAAAGGGTTTACTATTTTTCTGATTGCCCATTTGCTGCTGCATATTTTATATCTGAAGCATAGCAAGAATGCTTTTAAAGATTGGATTTCGTGGACATTTATAGCCGGATCTGCTGTTTTTGTTCTGATAGATGTACTGGTGTAAAATACATAAGTGTTGCTTTCTATTTACATCACATGTTACGCTATCAAAAAGATAGTATCATTGCCTCAATACAGATTGAGATGAATGTTTTTATGTTCTGAAATGATTTCCAGCAATATTTCAAAATAGGTTGGTCCTGTACCTTTTTCTAAAGCAGATAATTTTTCTTCAATGATTTTTTTATTGTATGCTACTGCTTTTAATTTTTCTGAATAGTACTTTTGGGTCAGTTCAAATCCTAAAGCTTTTCTGCTATTTTCAGAATTTAACCAAATGAGCTCAACGGACTCATTCCCTTTGATAATTCCGAAGCCCCCATACAGCATATCATCAAACGCATCAAGACTGTTGCCTATTTTCCAGTCCTCTTCAGCCATAAAAATCCGGTTGATTTCATCATAAAAGGAAGGAATGTCATGAATAAGATCTCCGTTGATGGTAATTGACTTTGGCATATCACAGGCGTTTTTTCAACTCTTCTTTTATCTCCTTTATTTTTTTATAGTTGACGATTATGATGGGTGACAATGCAAAAGGAATTATGATAAGCGGCGTAAATCCTTTTCTTATACATATATATATGGCTGCAACTACTAAAATCATCAATAAACCTGTAAGAAAACCGGTTGTGCTTGCTAATGATTTCTTTTTTTTGCGTAATTCTTCATTTGTCATTTCGTGGAATTCTTTATTTTTCATTCTATACTTTTTTATTCAAAATACGTTTTTTTCTATATAAAATTGAAAAGAAATAGTTAAAAATGAAACAATAAATCTTTTTAAGATAGCAGGTTAATGTTATGATTATTTAAAGGATTATGTTATAAACCTTAAGACGGTGAAAAGTAAAAAAGCCGTCTAAAGATTAAACGGCTTATCATATGATGTATTACACAGTAACGCAACCCATTATCTTAATTGCATGAATATAAAAGAGTATCATATACCATTATATCGCAAACATCCGGATACATAGTCTGATATAACATCAGGTACATTGCTTTAACATTTGCTAATTGCGTAGCATCTAAACAAGTTGTTTGTTCGATGGCAGTTACAAAAGAATCAGTATGTCCACCAGTGGGATAACACTTCCAAAAAATTCTGATGTCTATTTTATAAACATTTCCGGTATTGAAATTAGCATCGGATTCTGAAGCTGAACTATTTTCAATTTTCACCTCATTAAAGGTTTTGTCTGCTAATTCCTTTTGCCCATTATCAGCAAAAGAAATCATGGTACACAGAGCGAATATGCTCATTATAATTATTTTTTTCATAAAATACTAATTTAGTGTGAGTTATATATGTATAAATGTACTTTAAAGTATTTAAATAAAAAAAAATATTTAATGTATTATAAAAAATATTTATTATATCTATGTGATAAATGATATAGTTATAGACTTCTTTCGCTATAGGATCTGCTGTTAAAAACTAATTTTCACTCAGTTTTCATCCTTAGTACAGATGATTTTTAAACGATAAAAGGTATTATACAGAGAGTAGGTTATTGGTCAGTAACTGAAGTTCGCTTAGATTTTGTCAGCTTTTTGTTCCAAAAAATTAATAGCAGCATAAAGATGCTAAAACAAAGCACGGCCGCGATGTTGGTTTGAATAATAAAGGCATGGATCGTTGCGGCTACAAGGATGGATTTTGTTCTTTGAATTGCAAACGTAAGGATAAACGAAAAGATAATACAGAATGCTAAAAAGATCCAGAATCCACCGTATTGGTCAAAATTTTCAAAAATCAATAAATGCCATATTGCCCATAGAATACCTGAAATAAGACTTTTTAAAATAAAAGGAATTTTCCCCATACTCTCAATGAGATAACCTCTCCACGCATACTCCTCCATGATATTGTAGATAAAGGCAAAAAAGCAAAAAATCAATGCCCAAAGATGCGGATTAACTCCATGATGATTAGAAATTCCAAACACACCGTAACACACAAACAGTATCAAAGGAAATAAAAGGCTCTTAATTTTGTGTTCTCCTAATAAGGTAATTTGTTGTTTTTCTTTGCTTAACGTATAAAATATCACCGAAACAAGAAGGGTGATAAGCCCGTGATTGTAATTAAAAGTAAAAGGAATATCTGTGACTTTTTCAAGAACCAGATTCAATAGGTTAGGGAGTTTTCTTGCAAAATAAGTACCCATAAGAACGATACTATAGAACAATAGTATTCTTAACCAATTAACATTTTTTACAGTTTTTAATACATTCATTTTTGTTGCTTTAATAATGATATTTCCTATTGTAATGGCTCAACCTGTTTCGATTATGCTGAACATTTCAATAAAACAGAAAAACACAAATTTATCTAAAATAAGCAACTATTTATCAATTCCAATATATTTCTTTTTTTTGCTTTGAAGAATAATTGAAAACTAATAAGAGATGGGATCATAACAAACTGGCAATCTCTTTGATTCCTTCTTCAAGCTGTTCTTCTGAAAGATAGGCATAACCAATACGCAAGCCGTTTACAGGATCTTTCAGACTATATGTTTCGGGCAGTATAATCTTTATTCCTTTCTTTTGAAGAGCTGTATCTACCCATTTCCATTTCACTTGTTTTTTGGGTATAATCCAAAATGCCAGGCCGCCTTCAGGAACGTGAAATTCAGCTTTGTCTGAAAGATGCTTTATCAAGATGTTTTTTACAAAATTCCGTTTGGATTTATAGTAATGAGAAGCTTTTTTAAGATGTCTTTTTATCGTTCCATCTTTGATGAGATATAAAACAGCCTGTTCCATAATTGTATCGCCCTGTACGTCAATTATTTTGCGTAGATCCCCAATTTTCGCAATCAGATTTTCATTTTTACAGACCAAATATCCGATTCGTAATGCAGGTGCCACAACCTTACTCATTGTACCTACATAAATATAGTTTTTCAATTCAGTATAACTGGAAAGAGGCAAAACAGGGCGATAACCAAAGTGAAATTCATTATCATAATCATCTTCAATGATCATAAATCCAAACTCATTTGACAATCGTATTAATTCTAATCGTCTTTGGAGCGATAAGGTTACGGTTGTCGGATATTGATGGTGAGGTGTGGTATAAATTGCTTTTATCGCAGGATATTTTTTAAGGTAGGCAAGCACATCTTCCATAATAAGACCTTCGTTATCTATACGCAAAGGAAGTAACTTTGCACCGGCATTCTCAAATGCTTTCCAGGCAGGCTTGTATCCCGGATTTTCAACCATTACATAATCCCCTTTTTTAAACAGGCAATGAGCTGCAAGATACATCGCCATCTGACTGCCGCGTGTTATACAGACATGCTCTTCACTGATCTGCATGCCACGTTGATGGTTCAGCATTTGTACAATAGCTGCTCTAAAATCCTTATCTCCCAGAACATGCGTATATCCCATCATTTGCCATTTCGCTTTTCTGTTAAAAATTTGTCGGTAAGCTCTGGCTAATTCGGTTACAGGTGCTATTTTACTGTCCGGAGATCCGTCATCAAAATTGATACGAAAAAGAGGACTTTCATTCTCTTTAGAGAGGCGGACTGAAGATTTTACAGAATTTTTTTTGAATACCGGTAACGTTTCTGCAACAAAAGTTCCTTTTCTTTCTTTTGTAACCAGCCATTCTTCATTCAACAATACCTGAAGGGCTTCCACTATTGTATTCCGGTTGAGATTGAGCTCTTTTGCCAATATTCTGCTGCCGGGCAGAGCAGTTCCGTTTTGAAGTCTTCCGGATTGGATATCCATGATAATTGCATCTGCAATTTGCAGATATATCGGTTTATCCGCTTTGTGATCTATGTGTATTTCTAATTTCCAAGGGCGTAACATCTGGACTATTTGTTTATGTGAAAACTGTACTATTTATGTAGTCCAAATATACAATAGTTTTGTTTCGCAATAATGCTATAACAATTTAAAATTTTTAATTATGTCAAAAGTAGAAAAAACAACAGCAGGTGTTCAAAAAACAGTACACGCAGAACAAAAACAATTCAGTTCTAAAGATTTTCATCAAACTTTTTCACGTCCGGTTTATATAAAACCGTCTCATGTTATTCATAAAAATGTTGAAAAAGCAGGTGTTCATGATCAGTTTTCTACAGAAAGAAAACATCCGGTATTTTTTGTGGATCTCCCAAGTAAAAATGTGAGCATGACAATAGGAGGACTTTTACCGGGACAACTGACCAACCGACACCGTCATACTTATGAAACCGTATTGTATGTGGTTGAAGGAAAAGGGTGGACGGAAGTAGAAAATGAAAGAGTTGAGTGGGAAGCTGGAGATGCTGTGTACATCCCTTCATGGGCATGGCACCGTCACCAAAACCTAAGTGACAGCGAACCAGCCAAATATATTGCCTGCGAAAATGCGCCACAGCTTCAGAATCTCGGAGTAGCATTACGCGAAGAAGAAGGACGGGATTTATAAATAATCATTGTATAAAAAAATTAATAAGTAAAAATGAAAGATACAGTATTTAAAGGCATTATTGCTTATCCGATTACACCATTTGATAAAGAAGAAAAAGTAGATATTGTTTTGTTTAAAAAACTGGTAGAGCGATTGGTGGCTGCAGGCTCGCATGCAATTGCACCTTTGGGAAGTACAGGGGTATTGCCCTATCTGTCAGATGAAGAAAAAGAAGCAGTAACGGAAGCAACAATTGATCAGGTATCCGGAAGAGTACCAACACTCGTCGGAGTATCGAATCTGACAACGGAAAAGACAATTTATCATGCCCGGTTTGCAGAGAAAGCAGGGGCAGCAGCAGTAATGATAATTCCCATGAGTTATTGGAAACTCAGTGATGATGAAATTTTCAGGCATTATGATGCGGTTGCTTCTAAAATTTCTATACCGATTATGGCTTATAACAATCCGGCTACCAGCGGCGTAGATATGTCAACAGGTTTGTTAAAGCGTTTATTGGAAATACCGAATGTGACCATGATTAAAGAAAGTACAGGCGATATTCAGCGAATGCACACTCTGAAAAAAGAATTAGGAGAAGAGGTTGCCTTTTATAACGGATCAAATCCGCTTGCACTGGCAGCATTTGCAGCAGGTGCTGACGGATGGTGTACAGCGGCTACAAATCTGATTCCGGAACTGAACATCATGTTATATGATGCTGTACAGGCAAATGACTGGGAGAAAGCCCGACAATTGTTTTATAAACAATTGGACGTATTAAAATTCATTGTTGCAAAAGGACTTCCGAGAGCAGTAAAAGCAGGACTTCATCTTTTGGATCAGGATGCTGGATATCTGCGCAGTCCTCTACAGCCTTTGGAAGAAAAGGAGGTCTTACACTTAAAACAGATTTTAAAGGATTTACCTTAAATGTAATCACTGGACTATCGGTTTATATAAAAACTGTATCAGTAAAAGATACGCTGATCAGGATAATTTAGCCTGAAAATTGTTTCACTAATTTAATGAAATGCAAAAAATGAAAAAAGTAATTTATTATCATGCAGGATGCCCGGTTTGTATGAGTGCAGAAGAAGACATACTGCAATTTATACCTTCAGCGCAATTAACTATGGTTCATTTGGGCAATGAGCCTGAGAAAGTTGCAGAAGCAGAGAGCAGAGGAGTAGTATCTGTACCGGCACTTGTATTGCCGAACGGAAACGTACTGCATATCAATTTCGGAGCTTCTATAGAAGATTTAAAATAAAAAAAACTGAGAATTATAGTATCAGACTTTAATTAATTTATAACTAACTATTTAATATAATATCTGTCATGAATTACAGCATCAAAAAAGCAAGTCTTGAAGACTTAAATGAAACCGCAGAATTATTTAATCTGTATCGTATTTTTTATCGTCAGGAATCTGATCTGGAAAGAGGGAAAGTTTTTTTAAGAGAACGATTTTTAAACAGTGAATCTGATATTTTCCTCGTAATTATGGATGAAAAAGCGGTTGGTTTTGTTCAGCTATACAAGCTATTCCACTACACCAAATTGCAAAAACAATGGCTGTTGAGTGATCTGTTTGTACATCCGGATTACAGAGGCAAGGGGCTATCAGTGGCTTTGATTGACCGCAGTAAACAATGGTGTAAGGAAACGGGAGCATGTGGACTGATGCTGGAAACCGAAAAAACAAACGATATCGGAAATCAGCTTTATCCGCGTTGTGGATTTGAATATGACGGAGCCCATAATTACTATCATTGGTGGTTATAAAAAGAAACGATGGCGGATCTCTACAGATTCGCCATTTTCATTAAAAAAAAACAGAAGAAATGGAAAAAGAGATATTGAAAAATCTGGAACAGGTTTTTACAAGAATAAAAAAAGCCTGCTATAACAGTAAAAGAGATCCGAAAGAAATAAAAGTTTTACTGGCAACAAAAACAATTTCTGCTGAGCGTATTGGTATAGCATTACATGCGGGGCTTACACTCATAGCCGAAAATAAAGTTCAGGAGTTGAAAGAAAAACATCCTTTACTCCTCCATATTCCGCATACAAATCATTTTATTGGTCACTTACAATCCAATAAAATAAAGGATCTGCTTAAATATGACGTTAGCTGTCTTCAATCTATGGACAGGCTTGATTTAGCACAGAAACTGCAAAAGAGATTGGAATATGAAAATAAAACAATGGACGTACTCATTCAGGTAAATACTTCAGGTGAAAAAAGTAAATTTGGAATAGCTCCGTCTCAGGCAATTGAATTGGTTACACACTTATCAAAACTGGACAGATTAAAGGTAAAAGGTTTGATGACCATTGGTTTATTTACGACAGATAAAGAAAAAGTGCGTTTATGCTTTCAACGGTTGCGCCATCTACAGCAACAACTTATGAACAGTAACATTCCGGGTATTGAAATGAAGGAACTTTCTATGGGAATGAGTGGTGATTTGGAAATTGCTATCGAAGAAGGAGCTACAATTCTAAGAATAGGAACGGCTGTTTTTGGTAAAAGAGACTTGCCAGACAGTTATTATTGGAATGAAACTACAACATGATTAGGCGTTTGTTAATAATTTACGCCATAAAACTATTTTTTCAGGTGTTTTTCATTTTATTTTTAGAGAATTAAATTCTGAATTATGTGTTAAAAAAAGAATTTAGTTTGTTTTATTTGTAAATTTGCAGAATTATTAAGCAAATGGAATTTAATTTAGATCATATCGACCATCATATTATTCGTAGCATCCAGGATAATGCCCGAATCAATAATGCTGAAATTGCAAGGGAGTTGGGCATGGCTCCATCGGCTATTTTAGAAAGAGTAAAAAAATTAGAACAAAAACAGGTAATTCTGCAGTACAACGCCAAAATCAATCCTTTGGCTTTCGGTCAGACACTATTATCTTTTATATTCATTAAATGTGCTGATATAATGAATCAGGAAAACATTCCCCTTATGTTAGCTGATATCCCCGAAGTTCAGGAAGTACACGATATTGCAGGTGATGATGGCTATCTGATAAAAGTACGTACAGCTGACACTATGGGGCTTGCGGATCTAATGCGCAACAGTCTTGGAAAAATAGAAGGTATTCTATCTACCAGAACAACTATTGTACTCGAAACCATTAAAGAACAACAAAAAATAGTAATTCCTTCAGAAGAATAATCATGACAGCAAATAAAACTTCTACCATCAGCATTGTATTGGCCTATTTGGTGGTGTACTTCGTATGGGGCTCTACATACTTTTTTATAGAAAAAGCCCTGCATTCATTTCCTCCTTTTGTATTAGGTTCTATTCGCTTTATCATAGCGGGTAGCTTACTTATGGGGTATTGTGCGCTTCGCGGCTACAAACTCTTCAATAAAAGAGATGTAAAAAGAGCGGCATTGATTGGTTTCCTGTTGCTTTTTATTGATATGGCGGCTGTGATATGGGCTGAGCAGTATATCTCCAGTGGTATTGTTTCCATACTGGGTGCTGCCGCTGCTATCTGGTTTATTCTTTTGGATAAGCCTAAATGGAAAGCCAACTTTGGCAGTCTCCCTATTGTATTAGGATTATTATTAGGGTTTACCGGAGTTGTCATGCTTTTTGGTGAACAGATATTTAATGCTGATGTAAATAATGGAGATGGTAAGAATATTATTGCTATGGTAGTGATGACGGTGGGGACAATTGGCTGGACGGTTGGTTCTCTTTATACAAAATACACACAGGATAAAAAAGATCCGATTGAAGAAGAGAAAAAAGAAAAACCTTTAAATGTTATTGTTAAAACAGCCTGGCAAATGGTAACAGCCGGTGTAGCATTTACTACTGTTGCGTTGGCAACAGGAGAGTACAGTAGTTTTCATATAGAAACGGTGCCACTACATGACTGGGGAGCTCTTGCTTATCTGATAACCATGGGATCAATATTGGCTTTTAGCTGTTATATCTGGTTGTTACAGGTAAGACCTGCTACTGAAGTAAGTACGTATGCCTATGTTAATCCTATTGTTGCATTAATTCTGGCTCACTTTTTTACAAAACATCTGGTGACGGAATTACAGGTTTTCGGGTTGATCATTATTTTATTTTCTGTATTACTGATGAATTGGAATTTATATAAAAATAACAGAACATTCAGAGTACTCCGTGCCCGTAAGAAAATTAAAAGACTTAAATATATGGCACCTAAAAGTAGTATTCCGCGTATTGTTGAAGTAGCTGATTTTGATGAACGGGAAAAAAAGAAAAATCAAGCTAAAATTGATGAAAACAATTCTTAACAAGTAATGAGAGAGAATACAAAAGCAGTTGTATCTTTGTTTTATAAATAAATTAAAATGTCAAAAGAAACAAAAGAAGGTCTTTATCAGGGAATTATTGAAAAAGATGCGAAAGGAAACTATTTCTGCGGACCGTATTTACTGGATTATAAATTTACAGAAGCTAATTTCCAATTGGGAGATAAAATAAGTATCAAAACCCTTATTAATAATCCAAGCGATATTACGGTAGAGCAGTATCCGAAAAAGTCCATGAAATTTTCAAAGGCAGCAGATAAATAATAAAAAAACCGTTTAAAGAATTAAACGGTTTTTTTTAGTAAGTCATTATAATTGAGAGCTAAAATTATAAAGAATCTTTTTCTTTTCTAAATCCATAATTGTCATTTCCTTCTTTAAACAGCATTGTTCCATCAGCCGGATTAAATTTTATCTGAAGATGATTTTCAAAATTAAATTCGGTATCAGAAGTTGGTTTTAAGAGAAACGGTATTTGTTCTTCTTCCATTCCTAATCCGTATAAACTTCCTCCTTCGTTATATATTTTTATTTTAAATGGATAGTCAGCTGATTCGTATATGCCTGAATATTGATTGAGTATATCATCGGATATAAAAAGAGGATAAGGCAGATTGCCATTGTAAATAGCGTTGAATATTCCAACATAAAAATCACTTTTTACAGAACGGTTTCCATTAATCGCCATAGCAATAGAAAGATCGTTTTTTTCGTTGTAGGTTAACAAGGTATGGGAACCTGTTGTATCACCTCCGTGACCATACATAATAACTTCATAGAAAGGGATTTTCATAATTCCTCTGCCGAAATAGCTGTCAGTGACCGGTTTCATCAGTTCTACACTCTCCTTACTGATTATTTTTCCATGAAATAAAGCATAAATAAGTTTGTTCATTTCGGTTGTAGTGGATGAGATACCTGTATACCCTATAATATATTTAGAAATATAGTCTTGTTCAGGCTGCCATGAATTATCTGTATAACGATATGAATCAAAGTAGTTCTGAGACGAATTTACCAATCTGAAATCGTATAAATTCAGTGGTGCAGCAATATATTTTTGAAGGATATCTTTATACGCCATCTGATACTTTTGCTCTATAATTTTTCCCAGCAGATAATAGGCAGAATTAGAATAAGACATAGAAGTACCCGGAGAAAATAAGACACCTGTTTTTTTAATCTCTGCCAGCATTTCTTTATCCGTAACCTCTCTTTCCTTTAACCAGCCATAAACACCATTATGAAAATTGACATCTCCTAAACCACTCGTATGGTTTAGCAACTGTTCAATAGTAATTTTCTTTGCATCTGGCATATCAGGAAAAAAGGCCGCTAATTTGTCCTGAAGATTTAATTTTTTTTCTTCGATAAGCTTAAAGACCAAAGTAGCCGTAACCATTTTAGAAATAGAGGCTATCTGATAAGTAGTATGTGTATCAAATTGTAAACCCTGAATATTTTGCTGACCAAAATCTCTGTAATAAATTTCTGTATTCCCTTTAAAAATAGAGATACTGCCTACTGCTCTGTTATTTTGTTCAATATAATCAATAAAGTGGTCTATTTTTTCCTGTTCGATATCCTGTGCATAAATGCTGAGGCTCAAAAATAGTGTGATACCACAAAATAAAGCCCTTTTAATAAGTGAAATGATACCTTTATTTACAGTTGCTGTAATAGAATGTTTCATATATAGAATTTAATTTTAGTAAATAGAAATAGCTATTGTTCTTATACTGGTACAAAGAAACGGAAGATATAGTTTGTCCAAAGATTTATTTGACCAACAGCACACAATCTGGGACAAAAAGTATTGTGTCTGTGGTGGAATTGTTTGTCCTGATTTTAGACAATTTGGTGTAAAAAGAAATAAACAACTTTGTAAAAACTGTACATTTACAGTATAATGAAATCGAAATCAATGGAACTAAAAAGAAGTACTGTAGTCAGATTCTTATTAAATAGCTTCTTTACAGGGTGGATACTATATACCGCAATAGATAATAATGATGAAAAACTTCCTTTAGTCCATATCGTGATGTATAATGTATTGCTTTTTGTTCCGTCCTGGATTAATAATTTCTTGTTTTTTCCTTTAGTGCGTAAAAACAGAAATATTCTGCAATTTCTCTTATCAATGGCAGGCGTATTTATAGCAATAATTTTCATACAGGGAAATTATTTCAATTGGCTGAAACAAACCTTTCATACCAATGAGTTAAATGATTTTACTCCATTAGCGATTACATATTCATCTCCGGAATTTTTAAAAAACTACCAATATTACTTTGATGTGTTCCCCGGTATTTTGATGATTACTGTTCTAATGGCAATAGGCTATGTCATGCAGGAACTTATTCTTAAAATTAAGAAACAAAAGCAGATAGAAAGCCAGCAGATTCTGGCAGAACTTCAATTACTTAAATCCCAAATAAGTCCGCATTTTTTGTTTAATGTTCTCAACAGTCTTTATGCATTATCGCTGAAAACATCCCGTGAAACTCCTGATGTCATTTTAAAACTGTCGGATATTTTGCGGTACTCTCTATATGAAGCTCAGGAAAAAGAAGTACCCGTACGCGATGAAATACATATTATCAATACGTATATTGCAATCGAATCCCTTCGAATTTCTGAAAGAGCAGATGTATCTTTTGTGAATGAAGGAATAAATGATACCATCAGGATTGCACCAATGCTTTTATTACCTTTGATTGAAAATGCTTTCAAGCATGGTATTGACTCCACAGTCGGACATTCTTATATCAAGGCTTCTCTCCACTATAAGGAAAATGCTCTGATATTTAGATGCGAAAACAATTTTAAAGAAACAGCAGTAAAAAAAATAGGAGGTATTGGTATAGATAACATCCGCAAACGCTTGCAATTGCTTTATCCGGCTATGCACAAAATTGACTTGGAAAAAAAAGACGATGTATTTACAGTAACCCTCAAAATTAATTTGTAAGGTATGGAAAAAAAAATCAGATGTCTCGTAGTAGATGATGAAAAACTGGCTCAGGATGTGCTTATGCATCACATTTCAAAATTTGAGGTATTGGAATTACAGGGAGTGTGCAATAATGTTTTTGAGCTTATTGCTTTTCTGAACAGAGATAAAAACATAGACCTGATTTTTCTGGACATTAAAATGCCTGAAATCAGCGGAACAGATTTTATAAACATGTTCAATCATCCGCCTGCCATTATCTATACTACTGCTTATAATCAATATGCTTTAGATGCATTTGAACACAATGCTATAGACTATCTCTTAAAACCCATTTCACTCGACCGGTTTTCTAAAGCGATACAGAAGGCATTGCCTATTCTGGGAATACAAACAAGCCATAAAGCAACAACAGTAGTTTCAGATAAAGATGATGATAGTTTTTATGTAAAAAGCGATAAGAGACTTATAAAAATAGATCCGGGAGAACTGGTGTATATAGAGGGGATGAGAAATTATCTGTGTATATATACAACATCAGAAAAAGTGATGGTTCATGGTACTTTATCTTCTATAGAAGAAAACCTGAAACATTTGGAATATATATGCCGTGTACATAAATCATTTTTTATAAATCTGCGTATGATTAACTATATTGAACAGCAGGTAATTGTATTGACCAATAAAAAAACGATACCTGTAGGCTTAAGTTATCGCGATAAGGTATATGAAAAACTAAACATAATTTAATCCGGAAAATAGCGATATAAAACAGGGATACTGCAAGAGCGCAGTATCCCTGTAATTTTTGAGTATTATAAATATTTTTTTAATTAAGAGCCCATATCAGTGCTTTTTCTTTTGTAGCTCTTAGTATCGTATGATGTTGTTCCTTTGGTTCATGGGAATAAAGCCATCTGAGTCCTGAAACGTTTTCTTCCTTTAGAATACCAGCAAGTTCATTAGTATAGGTTGCTATATCTACTGCTGAAGAACCGGCAAACCATACCGTTTTTTTATCTGCGGGTAAATGACCAAGCGTATTTTTGGCTGCTTTTACAAGAGCATGGTCATTCCACCACAATGAAGGATCAAATGCGATATAATAAGTAAACATATCAGGCTGTAACAGGAATGTTTCCATAACAAATAATCCGGCAAGTGATTCTCCTAATATTCCTCTGTCTGAAGTTGTTTTATAACGCGAACTGATTTCAGGAAACAGCTCTTCTTTCAAAAAAGCTCTGAATTTTTCTGAACCGCCTACAACCGGTGCAATTTCTTTGTCTTCAGCCACTTCTGTAGGTCCTGTCAAATCTCTTCTGCGTTGCGTATTTTCAATACCCACTAAAATAAAGGCAGGAATTTTTTTTGCTTTGATCAGCTTCGCAAATGTATTGGCAATATGAGGAAAATCTTCTTTTACGCCTCCGTCAGCCATGTACATTACAGGAAGAGGTTTTCCTTCTTTCGCGTAGGCTTCGGGAATCCATACATTGATGACTCTGTTTTCATTTACTATTTTAGAAGCAATGGTAAAGGTATCATGAACCGGAACCGGATCATTTGATGTATTATTTATTTTGGTACATCCGGTAAGGAATACAATTCCAATTAAAAAGGCGGAACATAAAAGCAGCATCCATTTTGTTTTCATATATATTCGGGTAAAGTTATTGATTATAACTGCCAGAAGACAGTTTAGGTTATTACCCGTAAAAATAAAAAAAAGAGAGCTATTTCCCTCTTTTTATTTATGATCTTTTTCATTCTTATTATTCAGGGTTCAGTGCTTTTTTTAAAGCAATGGCAGCCTGATGTACAGAAGTCTGTACTGCCGGAATATGTGCCAACGGATTCAACATTCCATAGTCATGTATAAAGCCTTTATATACCGTTATGGTTGTTGGTACACCCGCTTCATCGAGTTTTCGGGCATAGGCAAGTCCTTCATCATGAAGAATGTCATTTTCTGCAATCTGAACCAGAGCCGGAGGCAGGTTTTTTAATTCCTGCAAGGTAGCCTGTAGCGGTGATGCATATTTTTCTTTACGTTTATTGAGATCTGTCGTATAATGATTCCACATCCATTTCATCATAGGAGTCGTTAGAAAACGATCCTGTGCATATTTTATATACGATTCACGAGTGAAATCCGCGTCCGTCACAGGCCATAACAAAACCTGATAGGCAATTTCAGGACCACTTTTGTCTTTAGCCATAAGCGCAACGACTGCTGCCATATTTCCACCAACACTATTACCGGCTACGGCAAGTCTTGAGCCATCAACACCAATTTCTTTTCCGTTTTCAGCTACCCACTTTGTAGCGGCATAGGCTTCGTTTACAGCAACAGGATATTGAGCTTCAGGTGAGGGAGTATAATCAGGAAATACGGCAACTGCTCCGCTGTTTACAACTAAATCACGTACCAATCGTTTATGAGTTGGATAATCGCCTAAAACCCATCCGCCTCCGTGAAAAAACATAAATACGGGTAAGTTAGTTCCGGAACCCGCAGGTTTTACAATATGGATGTTTACAGTAAGGCCATCCTGTGTAATAGTTCTTTCAGATTCTTCAATATCAGAATAATCAAAATCAACAGATTTTTGAGCATCAATAAGTACCTGACGGGCTTCTTCAGGAGTCATTTCTTCCATAGGTTTGCCACCTTCATTATTGAGTTCTTTTAGAAATTCACGAATGTCTTTAGAAATTTCAGGATCTTGATGTGCAGGAATGTTGGTATGCGCCATAATGTATCAGAGTTTAGGTTTATAGTTCGATCTCTGTTATAAGATCGGGTTTAGGTTACTATATAAATTTAATACATTAATTTAAAATAAGCCCAATCACAAATCCATAAAATGAAAATAAGGTGTTATCCGTTTATTTTTTTTCCATCTTTTCGATTTTCTCTTCGAGTTTTTCCAGTAATTTTAACTGGGCTACCTGAGATTCATATAATGCTTTAATTTCCTCATTGAGCAAAAGATCCAGTTTTTGATGCAGACTGCGTATTTCGAGTTCTGCTTTTAAATTGATAAGGTAATCATTTTCTCCTCTCATACGGTCTTTTTCTTCCTGACGGTTCTGGCTCATCATGATAATGGGAGCCTGAAGAGCCGCAATACAGGACAATACAAGATTCATAAGGATAAACGGATACGGATCGAATTCAAGTTCTTTTGTAGCCATCGTATTGAATACAATCCAAATGGCTAAAACAAGCGTAAAAATAATGATGAACTTCCAGCTGCCGCCAAATCGTGCCACTTTATCCGATATCCGCTGTCCGCTTGACAATATTTCTTTGGGAGGATGCAGCAGATTATTGATGATGAGCTGCTCTTCTTCCATTGTTGTGGCTACAATCTTATGAAGCTTGCGTAAGTTTTCATTGCTCTGATCAATCATGGTATTGATTTCGTCTTGTTGCATTGTTAAGAAGTTTTAGGATCTACTAATGTAATAAAAATCTTTTTAGAGATCATTGAAAAGAATAGGGGAATGCCGTATCTTAGTAATATAAACTTAAACAAAAACCTACATAACATAATGTCTAATTACCATACATACATCGCTACACCGGTTGGAGTATTAAAACTGATCGCAACAGAAAAGGAACTGGCGGCTGTGTTGTGGGAAAACGATGATGCAACACGGGTGACCCTTTCAGAAGGAATACGTTTTGATGAACACCCTGTGTTGGTGGAAACCGCAATTCAACTTCAGGAGTATTTTGCTAAAAAGCGTAAAGTATTTGACCTCCCTTTAGACTTTACTGGTACTGCATTTCAGCAGCAAATATGGCAACAGTTATTGAAAATTCCTTATGGAGAAACGAGAAGCTATGGTGATCTGGCCAGAGAAATTGCCAATGAAAAGTCCGTTAGGGCAGTAGGGGCGGCTAACGGTAAAAATCCTATTTCTATCATTGCTCCATGCCATCGCGTTATAGGTACATCCGGTAAACTGACAGGATTTGCAGGCGGATTAAAAAACAAAGCGTTTCTGTTAGCTCTCGAAAGATCACAAACACAACCCACACTTTGGGATGAGGAATAAGAAAAGGCAGTAAAAAAATTAATTCAAACTTTTCCTTATTCCAAAAGACATATCCAAGAAACAGGTTTATGCAAAAAATCATTTTATAATAATTGAATAATTGGAATTTATAAATACATATCAATTAATAAAATAGTTGTAGATATAGAGAATAATAATTTTATTTGCTTAAAAAATACCAAATAGTATTTAATATGAAAAAAGCAGAAGCAACTCGTTTAACCATTTTGAAAAAGGCTTATGAGCTTATTTATATCAACGGTTACCAGACTACAAGTATTGACGATATTTTGGCGACGACCAAAGTTACCAAAGGAGCACTTTATTATCATTTCAAAAATAAAGACGAAATGGGGGTGGCTATTATCAGAGAGATAATAAAACCAAAATTTTTAACACAGATTACACGTATTTTTAGTCTTGAAACTAATTCTGTTGAAGCTCTTTATATAATGGTAACTATGCTTTTGTCGGATAATGACTTTATGAAATTTGAACAGGGTTGTCCGCTTTCCAACTTCATACAGGAAATGGCACCTAAAAATGCTGTTTTTACAGAAGTGCTTACAGAAGTGACAGATGAATGGCAAAAAATAATGGTTTCAAATATCGAAGCAGGAAAAAGAGCAGGCTTTATAAACGTAGATGTACAATCGGAATCCGTTACCCTTTTTATCATTTCAAGCTATTGGGGCATACGCAATTTTGGTAGAATAAATGGCGAAAACAATGTCTATCGCACCTATTTAAAAGAACTTAAGAATTACCTAAATTCACTTAAATAATTTTTTATTTTATAAAAACATACCAATCGGTATGTTTTTTTATTTATCTTTGCTTCATTAAAATTCAGAAGCAGTGTACGTATTTCTCGTTTCTTTACATTCTATATGCAGATGGCTGATACTTGTAACTCTTTTGTATGCTATCGGCAGAGCGTATTCAGGTTATAAATCGCAACGGGATTGTTCGGATTACGATGATCAAGTAAGAAAATGGACAGTTAGAATAGCACATATCCAACTCATTATTGGAATGATATTATATATTAAAAGTCCGCTCATATCTTATTTTTGGAAAAATACAGATACTTCCTTACAACATATCGAAATCGCTTTTTATGGCTTTCTACACCCTTTACTTATGCTTGTCGCTGTCGTGATGATAACCATAGGTTCATCTTTGGCCAAAAGAAAAGAAGAAAGCACAGCGAAATATAGAACATTGCTTTTTTGGTTTTCAGTTGCTTTGCTGATTATTTTTTTAGCCATTCCCTGGCCATTTTCATTTTTCTCCCAAAGACCCTATATACGTGAATTTTAAGTCTTAAAATTGAGAGAAAATTTTACATCGCAATACTTGCACTACTTTTAGTTCTTTCTCTCTTTTATTAATATTAAATGACAGAGGAATAAACGAAACTATTGATGATGATAACATAGTTTTTCAAGCAGAAACTTTCTGAACATGGTCTTTATCAAGGCAAAATATCCAAATTGATATCCTACGAAGGAACCGAGAAAGACAACATTCGAAAAATTACATATGCCCAAAATAGGTATGATAATCTCACACAATGACAGGGATAAAGCTGATTTTGGGTTATATCAGTAACATTAAATAAGCAGATAAACACCTAAATAGAATATAAAAATGATACAATTACTAAAGACAAAAATTGGACGATTGCGGATAATTGCCATTTTAGAGGGGATTTCATTACTTATCCTTGTATTTATCGCTATGCCGTTAAAATATTTTTTTTCCTATCCGAACATTTCCCAGTTCATTGGACCAATACATGGAGCTCTATTTCTGCTTTTCGTATTAAATACGTTGAACGTAGGGATAGAACAGCAGTGGAAATTCAGCAAAACCACATGGAAAGTGTTGATAGCCTGTATTATTCCGTTCGGTACTTTTTATATCAACAGAAAGATTCTAAATAAAATATAAAACTTTTTAACAATGGAAATTATCATCCCTACATCAGGAATTTTAAGCAAAAATGAAATTAAAAAATTTAAAATGATGCTTATTGAATCACAAATCAAAGAAAAATACAATAAAGCATTGGCTTTACTACATATAAAAAGATATATGAAATTTGATTTTAAAGATATATTAATTCCGGATTCATCATTATGTAGTAAAGCAATAGAGGAAGCACAGGATAGTTTTAATTCTATTTTATTTTATCATTCATATAGAACCTATTTTTGGAGTGCAGGATTTGCATTATCAGAAAAACTAAATGTAGATAATGAGCTATTGTTTGTCTCATCCATTTTACATGATATAGGATTAAGTGAAAAACATAATCATATTTGTTCAAAACAATGTTTTGCCAATTATGGAGGTGAATTCAGTCAAAATTTTTGTTTGAAAAATGGATTAGATAAGAATAAAGCTATAATTGTTAAACAAGCCATTGATATGCATTTGAATCCTGTCATAGACAGAGAAAAGTATGGAAATGAATCCTATTTTCTCTCCAAGGGAGCTGCTATGGATGTAATAGGATTAAATAAATTTCAGTTAACTAAAAAATTTATGTTGGAAGTTGATAAATCTTATTCAAGAAAAGGATTTAAAAATGATATTATTTATACTATGGAAAATTTTCATCATAGAGAAGGGACAAGAGCTGATATTTTGTACAAAATGGGGTTCGCACAAATGGCAGATAAAAACGCTCTTGATGAAGAATGATAAAATATATCCATATAAATACTTGGATATAACGAATATTTCAATGAACTTATTTAACAAATGTATGAGAGGGATAAAGTGTATTCGGTTAAAAGGTTTTTTTCCTGAAATCTTAAAAACCAAGCTACCGGAAACCGATAGCTTTATAGGTTATACATCCAAAGCCGTCTGTATGCTTTGGTAAATATATCTCAAATCCGGAGTTGAGATACAATAGGGAGGTACCAGATACAGAATATTCCCTAAAGGGCGTAAGATAATACCTTTGCTCAAAAAATAGGGATACAGTTTTTCATATTGCCTGTTGAAATAGGATGTTTCTTCTGTTATTTTTAATTCCAATGCCAGAATGGTACCGCATTGTCGAACGGTTTTTACAGCGGAATGGCTTTTTATTTCATTTAAAAACTGTTGATGCTCCGAACATATTCTTTCAATATTTTCAAGAGTTTGTTTTTTCAAAAGCAAATCAAGACTGGCCAGTGCAGCAGTACAAGCCAAAGGGTTGGCGGTAAAAGAATGACCGTGGAATAATGCTTTACAGGTGTCATCAGCATAAAAAGCTTCATAAACAGCTTCAGAGCAAGTAGTCATTCCCAAAGGAAAAGTACCTCCTGTCAGGCCTTTTGAAAAGCACATAATATCCGGTTTTTCTGTTAAATAATCCGCTGCAAACAATTTGCCTGTACGACCAAACCCTACAAAAATTTCATCCTGTACCATTAAAATATTTTTAAAGCGGCAGTATTGCATCAACGCACTGAGATCTTCAGGTTCATGCATGAGCATTCCGGCTGCTCCCTGTACAAGCGGTTCATATATAAAACAGGCCAATTCATCAGAATAGAGGTCAATTGTTTTCTTTAATTCCTCCAGATTATTTTTTGTCGGTACATCGATAAAAATCACTTCAAAAAGCATTTCTCCAAAAGGCTGTGTCCATACAGTTCTGCTGCTTACAGACATGGCACCAAAAGTATCCCCATGATAGGCATTGTGAAAAGAAAGGATTTTATTTTTTTTCAATCCCTTATTATGTGCATACTGAATGCACATTTTTAAGGCTACTTCAACCGCAGTAGATCCATTGTCGGTATAAAAAACCTTAGTTTGATTTGCAGGCAGTAATTTCAGGAGATTTTCGGAAAGCTTTATCGCAGGTTCATGTGTAAAACCTGCAAATATCACTTGTTCCAGTTCCAGTAACTGTTCCGATACTTTTTGTGCAATATAGGGATGTGCATGACCGTGTAAGGTAACCCACCACGAAGAAACTGCATCGATATAACGATTGCCCTTGTCATCAAAAAGATACGCATCTTTTCCCTTAACGATTGGTATTATCTCAGAAGCCACTTTCATTTGAGTATACGGATGCCAGTTTACCGCTCTGTCTCTTTGTTTCAGATCGTTGTACATACAGCTTCTTTTTCTTTTACCATAGGTTGTAATCCTAAATTTTGAAACATTTGCATATCTTCACTAACTCCCGGATTTGGGGTAACCAATAGCGTTTCGCGTTCCCCTGTAAAAATAGAATTGGCTCCTGCCATAAAGCACCATGCCTGTTCTTCTTCCGTCATCTCAATGCGCCCTGCGCTTAATCGTACTACAGATGCTGGCATAATGATACGGGCAGTAGCAATCATACGTACCATATCCCAGATAGGTACTTTTGGCTGATTTTCAAGCGGCGTGCCTTTTACCCGTGCCAGAGCATTTACCGGAACCGACTCAGGATGTTTAGGCATCGTAGCCAATGTCAGCAACATGGAAATGCGATCTGCAGTTGTTTCTCCCAATCCAATAATGCCGCCGGAACAAACTGTAATTCCGGCTTTTCTTACATTTTGAATGGTTTTTATACGATTGTCAAATTTTCGGGTAGAGATAATTTCATCATAATAAGCTTCCGAAGTATCCAGATTGTGGTTGTACGCATGAAGTCCGGCTTCCTGTAATCTCAAAGCCTGTTCTTCTGTAAGCATCCCCAGTGTACAACATACTTCAAGACCTAATTCATTCACTCCTTTCACCATATCAATGATGCGGTCAAAATCGCGGTTATTGCGTACTTCCCGCCAGGCTGCTGCCATACAGAATCGGGATGAGCCGGCGTCTTTTGCTTTTTTTGCATGTGCAATAACCGTTTCAGTGGGTAAAAGTGCCTGTACTTTGATATCAGTATGATATCTGGCAGCCTGCCCGCAGTAGGAGCAGTCTTCGGGGCATCCTCCTGTTTTTACAGAAAGCAGCGTACAAACCTGTATTTCTGAAGCTTTATGCCATTGTCTGTGGACGGTAGCAGCCTCATAGACCAATTCCAGTAAAGGTTTTTGGTAGATAGCTTCAATCTCTTCTTTTGTCCAGTTGTGTCTTAGTGGTTCTGTTGTTTGCATACGATCAGATGTTTGTTAGTTGTTGTACAATCTTGTTGAGGTTATGTTTGTTTATTGTTTTGAGATGCGGAATCTGTAGAATTTTTGTTGATGTTTCCAGATTTTTAGCAATGATGCGGTACGTATCAGGATCAAAAGTGCCATTGAATATAAAGTAGGTCAACGGAATTTTATTTTTTCGCAGCATGTCCAAGGATAATAAAGTATGATTGATACACCCCAGATAGTCCTTTGCGACCAGTACTGCCGGGAGACCTAATTTTTTTATGAGGTCAATGATATAGACATCATCAGAAAGGGGAACACAAAGCCCGCCTGCACCTTCTACAATCAAAGAATTATTCGTTTCTGGTAATTGGAAATCTTCAAGATGTATGGTAAGGTTTTCCTTAGCTGCTGATTTATGAGGAGAGGCAGCCAGTTCTAAAGAATATCTTTCGGGATGTATGACCACAGGAGCTTCTACGAGATGTTTTATCATCATACTGTCTGTCTGTTTCAAATCTCCTGATTGTACAGGTTTCCAGTAATCAGCCTTAAAATAAGCGGTCAGTACAGCGGAACAAATTGTTTTGCCAATACCGGTTCCGATACCGGTTACAAATAATTTTTCGGGTGTTATAGTCATTATAAATGTTTTTTTATGAGATCACTCAACTGGTTAATTTCATCCGATGAATTATAGCTGTGCAAACAGATTCGAAGTCTTTCTTCGCCTTTCTTTACAGTAGGAGCAAGAGCTGCAAAAGTCAGAAATCCCTCTTTCTCCAGCTGTTGCTGTAGGTTCTTTACGCAAGTAATTGTTGACCCGCGCAAAATCTGTATCGGACTTTCTGAAGCAGACGAAAAGGGTAGTCCGCTGTTTCTCAATAGCAAAATGTTATTTTGGAGATGCTGTATTCTTTCGGGATTTTCCTGTAGAAATTCATATCCTTTCTGAATGCTTATGGCATGCCAATCACAACTTCCGGTTGTATAGATAAAAGCTGAACTGAAATTGACAAGAAAGGAAATAAGCAATTCAGTTCCTAAAATAGCTGCTCCGTGTAAGCCTAATGCTTTTCCGTATGTAATCATTGTTGCAAATACCAGATGCTGTAGTTTTTTTTGACTTACAAGTCCATATCCGAATACGCCGAATGCGTGGGCTTCATCTACAATCAGATGGGCATTATATCGTTTTGCTATTTGAGTTAAGGCATACAGCGGAGCAAAATCGCCGTCCATGGAATAAAGACTTTCAACTGCAATAAAGCAGTTACCCCTGGCTCTTTTTAATAATTCCTCCAGATGCTGCATATCGTTATGACGAAACTTCATCTTCTGAGCAGCAGATAATCTCGCCCCATCCCGTACTGATCGGTGAATACATGCGTCCATTAATATCGTATCGCCGCGTTGTGGTACGGACGAAAAAAAAGCCAAATTAGCGGTATAACCCGAAGGAAACAATAGCGCACTCTGAACCTGATGTTTATGTGCCAAAAAGGATTCTACCTGCATGGTGCGATCAGAATTACCACTTATAAGTCTTGAGCCCGTAGCACCTTTCAACAAATCGGGTTGTTGTATTATTTCGTTTACTACTATTTCTGTTAATCCGGATTCTGTAGAAAACCCCAGATAATCATTGGAATAGAAATCTATTCCACTTTTAGCAATGCGGAGTTGTCGGAAAGCTTTTTCCTGTTTTCGTTTCTCAATGGCTTGCTCCAAAAATGAGAGGGTACTAAGCATCTTTTAATTCTGTTTTTATAGCCGTAATCCATTCTGTAAACAACGATTGCTCCATTAGGAGAATAGCCTGTGCGTGTTGTTTCCAGTCTTTATGGAAGTTCTGGAGTTGCAGAATCATTTCTTCCAGATGTCCTTCTTCCTCTGTAATAATGGATTTCACCATTACTTTGTGTTTGTTCTGCGTAAGCACTTTCTGATATTGCGGATACAGTTCATCTGCACGTACCTCAATAGCATAGGTTACAAATAAATAGGCCGCATGTTTTAAGGCATAGCCGCTCAATTCAAAATGTTTTTTCAGATAGCGGCTCGTCTTTACATCCAAAAGATCCAAATAATAACGGGTAGCTTTTGCCGCCAGTAATTCATCATTGGTATAGGTTACACAACTTTTGGGACTGATTTTACCAATCTGTTTTTTTAGATAATAAGCATGTCGGTGTTCTTCTGCCGCATGTTTGAGTTGCAGCAAATCTACTTTTGAAGGATGCTCACACAAAGAGATTTTTCGGGCTCCTGCATTTTCCATAAAAGATAAAGTATTGAGCCACTTTGAATGTAATTCATTGTCATTTACCAGATGTTGAAGTAAATTATGCATACTATTTTTAGTTTATGCCAAAAGTAGTATCTTGCCGGCTAATCAAATGGTGCCACTTTTTATATTATGAGTAGTCCGGTTATAATTCCTTATCAGAGTTTTGTACAAATTGACCGTACATCGGCTACGGCTGTTTATTTGCAGATTGCCTATCAGCTGATTAATGCGATACAGAGAGGCTATCTTAATGCCGGAACGAAATTGCCGGGAACGCGTATGCTTAGTGAAATTCTGGAAGTACACCGCAAAACCATTGTGGCTGTTTATGAAGAACTCGATGCACAGGGATGGGTAGAAACACGACCTAATAAAGGAACGTTTGTATTGCGTAAAAAAGAAGAGAGACCAGATCGTTTTCAGATTTCATTAGAACATCAGCTGGCATTATATCCTCAAAAAACAGGGTATTCATTCACAGAATCCAACCTCTTAGACAATCCTTTTGAACACTCTGTCTGTGAATATGTCTTTAATGACGGAACACCTGATATAAGACTTACACAAATAGAATATTTATCCCGTTTGTACAGTTCTAATATGAAACGCAAAAGCAATCAGCGTAAATTCGGATATTACAATCAGGAAGGCAGCGAATATTTTAAAGAAAACCTGTCTAATTATCTCAATCTGTCCCGTGGGCTGCATATTTCTAAAAAGAATGTCCTCATTACACGTAGTATGGAAATGAGCGTTTATATTATTTCTGAAATACTATTAAACGCAGGTGATATTGTTGTGGTAGCGTCTCTGAGTTATTTTTCGGTAAACATGATCTTTCAGAAATCCGGTGCCCGTATTCTTCAGGTACCTATTGATGCCGAAGGTATACAAACAGATGCCGTTCGTGATTTGTGCCGTAAGCATCGGATACGAATGCTGTATCTGACCCCTCATCATCATTATCCAACCACTGTTACACTGAGTGCCCGACGCAGAATTGAACTTTTGGATCTGGCCAATGAATACGGATTTGTCATTCTGGAAGATGACTATGATTATGATTTTCACTATGATAAAAGTGCTGTTTTGCCTTTGGCAAGTGCAGATACCAACGGAATGGTTATTTATGCAGGTTCTTTTGGTAAATCGCTGGCACCGGGTTTTAGAACCGGTTTTATTGTAGCTCCGGAAAATCTGATGAGCGAAATGCGCAAATATTTGGGAATTATAGACCGGCAGGGAGATGTACTGATGGAACAGGTTTTAGGAGAAATGATTGAAGAAGGAGAAATCCACAGACACCTTAAAAAATCTATAAAAGTATACCATCAGAGAAGAGATGTATTTACCGCACTTTTAGAACAAAAATTTGAACATATTCTTCATTTTCAAAAGCCATCAGGTGGTTTGGCGGTTTGGGTAGAATGGCAGCAGCCGGTCAATCTTCTGCAGTTGAGTAATGCCTGTGCAAAAGACAATCTTTTTATTCCTAAAACTTTATTGTATCAAAACCGGCAGCTTACCGCCATGAGGCTTGGTTTCGGACATTTGGATGAGATTGAGATGCAGCACAGCATGAATATTTTGGAATACCACATCAAAAAACAATCTTAAGGTGGTCAAAATATTTTGACAATGGATATTCCCTTACCTTTGTAAGGAGTCCATTTCCTAAAAAACTATTTGTATAATAGGAACTATAAATATCAGGTTACTTATGGAAAATATACTATCTGAAATCAGAAACACATTGAAAGAAAATGCTGACGAGCAAACACTTCTTTCCAGTCAGCGTTTTTTTAAAGAAACTACACGTCAATATGGCGTTAAAAACCCGGAAGTGCGTAAAATAAGTAAAGTATATTTCAAAGAAATTAAAGATCTTTCCAAGGAAGAAATCTTCTCATATTGTGAGCAATTGCTACAGTCCGGATATATGGAGGAAGCTTTTATTGCCTGTCACTGGTCACAAAATCTCCATAAAAAATATGAGCCTTCAGATTTTCAGCTGTTTAAAAAATGGATTGATACGTATATTGACAATTGGGCTACATGTGATACATTTTGTAATCATACAATGGGAATGTTTATTGAAAAATACCCCAAATATATTGAGAAACTAAAAACATTTACCCAATCTGAGAACCGCTGGATGAAAAGAGCAGCAGCGGTAAGCCTGATAGTACCGGCAAGAAAAGGCGCATTTTTGCAGGACATTTTTGAAATAGCAGATGCTCTGCTTATGGACCCTGATGATATGGTTCAAAAAGGGACAGGTTGGCTGTTAAAAACAGCAAGTGAAGCCCATCAGGATGAAGTTTTTAATTACTTGATGCAACATAAAGACCATATGCCACGAACTTCATTGCGATATGCTCTCGAAAAAATGCCGGCAGAAAAACGAGCAGCCGCAATGCAGCGAAGCTAAAGAATATTTAAAAAGATTAAAAAAGATCTCATGAAAGTAATTCCGTTGAAAGAAGGCCGTTTTGCGGTTAACAAGCAGAAAGAATTTACCCGTTTAGAACAAGGAGAAAGGATTGATGACGGACGGCTTAAAATGGCCATTCAGCCTTTCCTGATCCAGACAGACAATGATATCATCCTTTTTGATCTTGGTTTGGGAATTGTACAGGACGGCAAGCCGTTGATGTATAAACTTTTGGAGGATGAAGGTGTTTTTCCGCATCAGATCACCAAAATTGTACTTTCTCATCTGCATAAAGATCATTTAGACGGCATAGGGCATTTTTCCGGTAATGAATTTATTCCTCATTTTCCTGAAGCGACCCTCTATATACAAAAAAGAGAATTTGATTTTGCCCTGACACAGAAAGAAACTTATTCTTATAATTCTAAAGTATTGGAATCCATTCCTTTTCTGACCAATATAGTTTGGATGGAAGAAGATAAAGGACAAATCACCGGGGAACTGTTTTTTGAAGTTACAGGCGGTCACACGCCGTTTCATCAGGTATTTTGGATGAAAGGACAGCAAACGGTTTTTTACGCAGCCGATAATCTGCCACAAAAGGGATATTTAGATTATGCTATAGCCTACAAGACGGATTATGATGGTAAACATGCAATGGAGCTCCGGAAAGAATGGCAAACATTAGCTGAAAAAGAACATTGGATGGTATTACTGTATCACGATATGAAAACTCCCATACTTTATTACTAAATACTCAGTATACAAAGAAGATGCTGGTATAAAAATGGAAGTAAGATATGGTTAACAGATGATTCTGTAGAAAAATCAAAGTGATATTCTTTTTAAACCCAGTGTTTTAGGGAATAGTTCAAAAAAAGGTGCAGATTTATGGTATGATAATTAAAAAAAGCAATATATTTGCACCGTTAAAATTTTAAACACAGTTCTGACATCAGAATGTGTTAAAAAGGTAAGGTCCAATAGCTCAGCTGGATAGAGCAACTGCCTTCTAAGCAGTAGGTCTCAGGTTCGAATCCTGATTGGATCACTTTACGGAACAAAATAGAGAAATCTACTTTGTTCCGTTTTTTTTTCTAATTGCTTTTCGGTTAATACGATTTATAAATCTACTTCGTTTGATAATCAAAACTTTCGTTAATCTTTTTAAAATTATTTACAATTGAAGGAGACTAAATTTTAATTTTTTTGGTAAGATCCATAACATTATTTTAAATTCAGTAACAGAATAAATATATATTTCTCTATAGTGTTATTTAACTTAAATTATGATGAATTTTATGATTTTTATAATAAAATTATTTAAAATAAATTTTGTTTGTTAAAAATAAATTTATTTCTTTATAAAATATTTTAACTTTTTCAATTATATATACCACGAAAATTATGAAAAAAACTATTTTTAATGTCGGATGGATTTGTTTATTAGTGCTCAATCTTTCTTTAACATCATGTAGTAATGATGCTGAAGATGTTTTTTCTGAAACAGAGAATACTTCAAAAAATTACAGTAAAATAATTACTATTGCGCAGGCAAAGGAAACAGCTGTTAAATTTTTTAATCAAAAAGGAAAACAAATAAAAGGCTTGCCTAATTTTTCGCAGGATAATATCAGAGAGGTACAAACCATTGAAAATGATAATGGAATTCCTATTATGTATGCGCTGAATATTGGTGAGAATAATGGTTATGTAGTGCTATCTGCAGCACTTATAGAAAAACCTATTTTAGCTTACGGTCACGAAGGAAAATTTGATTTTGCGACTATTGGTGATTATAATGGAGTAGCGGACTGGGCATTGACGAAATATTTGAAAATAAATGGCTTATTAGAATCAGGTAGTGAACCAAGCAGCTATGTCACAAATCAATGGAATGCCGTAAATCCATCGCTTGGCTTTGATTTTGTTGATCATAATGGTAATGTTATACCTTGGATACCACCAGTTATTGTTGATCAATGGGATGAAGTGGAAACCTATGGTCCACACCTATCTACAAGATGGAATCAACGATTAAGTACTAACTCGGGGTCACCAGTGATTGGTTACAATAATTTTGTTCGTTTTAACAATTGCTCTTCAGGGATAGCTCCTGTAGGTTGTGTTGCTACAGCAATAGGGCAAATTATGAAATATTATAATTGGCCAAATATATATAACATTAGTGGTATGCCTAATATTGTTAATTCAACTAATTATACCACAACAGTATCACATAATATAGCCTATTTTATGCAAGATATTGGATCAAAAGTAGCGATGTCATATACCTGTACGGGCTCAGCAGCATATTCAACAAATGCCCGTACTGCATTAGTTGGACCTTACTATTATAATGCGTCAGGTGTAGTTCCGATGAACTTTAATCCTCTTGTAAGTGATCTTAAAACATCTAAACCTGTATATTTGGATGGATGCCGTACAAGAGAAATAAAAACAAAACCTGTTAAGTTAGGTATTTTCCGTTGGTCAATCGGTAAGACAACCTATTCTTACAAAGATTGTCATGCATGGGTAGCTGATGGTTTTGAAGTTATTAACAGAACAGTAGTGTATGATACAGGACGCTCCTACACATCACCAATAGCAGAGCATATCCATATGAATTGGGGCTGGGGTGAAAGCGGTTGGAATGGTTGGTATGACTACGAAACATGGGATGGTATTAACGGTGTTGATTTTGAACAAATAGATTATATCTACAATCAGAATATGATACACAATATAACACCAAGATAATTAATGAAAAAGCTATGTTTATTTTTAATGTTAGCAACAATTTCGTCAGCCTGTGAAGGAGAATCTGCGCAGCAAACAGATGAAAACCCATGCCCTGACTGGCAGATACAAGTTAGTACTACACAAAAAATACGTTTAGTAAATAGTAATGGAGAACCAAACCAAAATATAAACCCAGATAGACTCAGTGTTATTTCTACTGACCAAAATTGGAATCCTTTGTTTACTGATGATGGGGTTCCTATTAGAGACTTAGGGAATATTATTGGAGTGACACCAGTTTTGAGCAGTTCAGGTTATGTTGATTATTTAATTGTAGGTTTAGGACAAGTTAAGATTGAAAATAGATGTTATTTCTTATTACAGATAAATGATTCTGTCTATCACCAAATAATTGCTAATTACAATATAGATTGTGGTGATATGATTTTAACAAATTTTCAATATAATGGTATAGCATATACAGCAAACGATTGGGATGTAATTGACGTTGTTGTCGATTAGAATAAAACGGAGCAACCTAAAAATTGTTCCGTTTTATTTTTAGTTCATAAGGTTTCTTATATAGCTAAAATACATATCCTATTTTCGCATTTAATTCGGGTGAAATTCCATTATCGCTTTTATAGAATTTTTCTGTAAAGGCATCATATCGAAAACCAGCTGACAGTTCATATACAAAATTTGAAGAGGCTATTGTTCTGCGAATATTCCAGGCTGCGCCAAAAGAGAATACTTCAGGTTTGTAATAATCTTTATTGGACATGTTTATCTCTGATGATTTGTATACAGCATGGGCAGAGAAAAAATTAGCTGCGTTATAGGCCGTATTTTTACCTTTTGCCTGCCGTTTTTCAATATTATAATAATAACGGGGTTGAATTTGGATCGCAGGTTGCAATACAAATACCGTTTTAGTACCATTCGTAAATACATTATTAGAAAAGTAAAAACTTCCATCGTATTCTACTGAAGATCTTACGCTGAAATTCTGCGAAAAGTTTTTTTCAAAAGACAGACCTCCACCTACAATATGTATTCCGGCTTCAAAAAAATGGTTCTTTTCAGATTGGCTGTAGCCATTCACTGTATTTGCAACAACTATTAAGGCACATACATATTTTACTAAAGAAAGATTATTCATTATTTGTGTTATTAAGGCATTTATAATTTCATTCCATTCATGGCAATCGTGTAATCGCTATTGATGTTTTATTCGAATACTTTTGGTTCAAGCAAGTCATGTTGCATTTCTATAAAAGGGCATATGAGATTAGTGGTGCAAATATATTTTAATTTATTTCAATAGAATATTTTAATCTTAAAATGTCTATTATACTGAACTAAGGCAAGTAAACTTAAAAAGGTAATAATCAATAATAATGGAACTCTCGTATATAAAAACATATTTTGTTGTATATTTATCTTAATAAAAAGATATAAAAAGAAAGTGTTATATAGTTGATTTTCAAAATATTATTTTCATAATATTTAATTTTTTCACTGAAAATAATTTGTTTCTTTAAATTATTATACTTTACTTTGAGAATAACCTACCACAAGACTTAGACGGGTAACAGACTGCAGACCACTACCACACATGCAGCTGACTACAGTAGATTTTTAGATAACAAAAATAGTTGTATGGGATTTTGTGAGATCACTGATATCATAAAATTTTAGTATCCCTTGCTATAATAAAGTTTAGAGATCTATAAAATTCTATAACTAAAAAATAATATAAGTGGATAACTTAAAAAATAGTAAAACTAAAAACCTTGAATTATGAAAAAAACAATTGTATTATTAGGGCTAATGCTTTTTGGCTTAGTTACAAAAGCACAGGAGCAAGAACGAGACCGCTCACAAGCAGTTCGAGATTTGTTGGAAGAAAGTGTATCATATTATGCCTCTGACGAATATAAGTCAAGTATGGAAGTATCAAGTACGTTTTTTGATAAAATAAATATTTATGAGTCAAATCCACCTATTGGATCCAATCAGAATATAGATTTTACTGATTGGCTAACAGATAATTTGACTTTTACTAAGTTTAAAACTGTTGAAGAAGGTGTACAACTATTCTATCAATATGAAGTTACACTAGCAATGCTTACGGAAAAACACCGGATACTATCTGAAAGAATGAATTTATTACTTCAGCAGCTGACTAAAAATGAAATTATCGAACTGTATGATGATATGTTTTCGGATTATATTTACCTAGAAGCAAAAGAATCCAGGAAGAGAGACGAAATGTATAACAAGTATTTACTTCTTTCCGATACCACCGCACAGATCAAACATAGCAATCCTTAAAAGATGAAAAAAACAGTTGTAGTATTAGCGCTAATGCTTTTTGGCTTAGGTACAAAAGCACAGGAGCAGAAATTTGATAGTGTAGAGAAATTTTATAATCTTATAGACGAATCAGTTAATTACTACGCATCGGATGAGAATATATCCCGTGCTAAAGTAGAAGATGAATTTTTTGATAAATTAAATCTATACGAGTTAAATCCACCAGTAGGATCCAATCAGAATATAGATTTTACAGACTGGCTAACTGACAATTTATCAAAAACGAAGTTTAGATCAGTAGAGGAAGGAGTTCAACTTTTGTATAAATTTCAAGATAATATTGCTCAGTTTAGTAAAAAACAAGACGAGCTATTCGATAAGTTAGAAGTATTAGTCGAAAATTTAAACAAGGAGCAAATTACAGAACTGTTTAGTTTTCTAATTTCTCGGTATGCCTATATTGAAGGTCAGAATAAGATCAAAATAAAAAATGAACTATCTGAAAGCATTATCCGTAATTCCGATACCACCGCACAGATCAAACATAGCAATCCTTAAAAGATGAAAAAAACAGTTGTATTATTAGGACTATTGCTTTTTGGTTTAAGTACAAAAGCACAGGAGCAAGCAAGCGATCGGGTACAGCAATTCCGCGATCTGATTGAAGAGTCAGTAAATTATTATACTTCTGACGAATATAGAGCATCAATAAAAATATATGAGGAGTTTTCTGATAAGGTACATTCATACGAGACAAAACCACCATTGCAAGGAGGTGAGCAAATGGATTTTATGGATTGGCTTACCGAAAACCTGTCGTTGACGAAGTTTAAAACAGTAGAAGAGGGGGTACAACTCCTATATAAATGGGAAGATACCTCTATGGCTGTCGTCATTAAAAAGGAAGAATTATATCAAAAAAAGGAAAAGCTACTTGCACAGCTTAGTCGTGAAGAAATAGCTGAATTGTTTGATGAAATTACGAGTATTTATATTCAATATGAAGCTATTGGGATTAATAGATTCAATGATATGGTAAAAGAGGTTAACAGTATATCCGATGTAACAGTACAAGTAAAACCCTAAAAAACATGCTTTTAAATGTTGAACAGATATACTCCAATCTGTTTTAACCTACAATTAAAAACATAAAAACCCCGGCAAATAGCCGGGGTTTTGTTTTAGCGATGTCCAATCGCTCAAAGCACTTTATTCTGATAAAGTACCATTCTAAACTACTAAAATAAGAGTTTCCAAAGAGGTTTTCTTTTAAAAAGATGCCGGTTTTCCTGCAGGTATTCATCCATAATGCGTGGTTTTCTTACAATCAGATCAGTGACTGTATCGGTTTGAGGTTCCGGAACGTGTAGTGCCAGCTCATCTAATTCTACAATATGTGAAGCCAGCCATGCAGGTAATTTGGCTTTCTTTACTAATTGATGAAACAATTCGTCAGCAGTAATATTTACATACTGAATTTTACGACCTGTAATATGAGATAACTTGGCTGCCATCTCTGTATGGGTCAGAGCCTCCGGACCTGCAAGAATAACAGAGTTTAATTGTACGGCTTCCGTTGCTAATAAATAATTTACAGCAACCGTTGCTACATCGCGGCAATCGATATAATTTCTTTTGGCATGGTCCAAAGCACCATAAATTTTACCGAAATATTGAATTGTGAACGTATTTCTTTCCCAATTCTGCATAAAGGAATGCGGTCTCAGGCAACAAAACTCCTCTATATTTTGGATGAGGTAATGATCTATTGTATTATGCCACTGGCTTACTTCTACATGAGCAGAAGGTTGAACAACCGGAGCAGATAGTTTGACAATTCTTTTAATACCGCTTTGTTTAGCCGCATCGATAATATTGATTTCGTAATCAACCTGATGTGGAGACGTTGCTGTCAGTAAAAACAAGGCATCTGCTCCTGTGCATACCTGTTTGAGCTGTTCTTTTGAATTTAGATTAGCACTTACATAGGTAATGTTTGATGTGTTGGTATCAATCTGTACCGGGTAGGAACGTTCCGGATTTCTCAGAACACCTCTTACCATACAGTCACGGTCTTTTAATTGTCGCATTACCTCAGTACCAACGGTTCCCGTACAACCAAAAACAACAATAGTAGGTTTAATTTTTTTCATCTCTATAGTTATTTACTTTTTGGCGAATGGTTATTATGGCTGCTCCTAAAAAAGCAGAAAAAACAATATTAAATGCCTCTGAAGGAAGATTGAGTATGGATGTAAAAAAAGCTCCGAGACTGACCATTAATCCGATGATGAGTAATGATCTTATCAACTTATTACTTACCAGAATTTGTTTAAGTTCAAATTGCCACAGCAGTAAAAAACTCAATACAGTGGAAACTAAGGAAGAGAGACCTATAGTGGTATAGCTTGCCGACATAAGTTCTGATTTATGTAAAAAATAACCGGATAAAAACGACATCACAGTAGGAAATACATAAGAGGGTATTGCTGCTGCTGCAAGAGATCGCAGGTTAAAAGATGATATAAATTGTGGATGATTCTTCATGATAGTTCTATAGTTTTAGAAAACCGGAAAGCCATAAAACAGAGCCTTCCGGATGTTATATTTTATTAATAAAGTTTGATTGTTTGCGTTACCTGACCGCTATTTACTTGTATGGCACAATCGTTGAATTTTGGTTTGGCAGACGGTTTAAAATTATTGCCGTAACCTACAGGCTCCTGCGGTATGCCCAACCAGTCTTGTTTCAATTTCTTATTGTTGTCCACATCCTGAAAAAGAGTAACGGCATAAGTTCCTTTTTGCGGCAGATCTACAACAAATGTGAGGGTTGATTTATCTGCTTTAAGTGTTTTAGTAATATAAACCGTTTTCAAAAAATTTTCTTTTGTATTGTAGATGTTTAATACAACCGAGCCTTTGCCCGCTTCGATATTGGTAACGTTGATGTTTAGTTTTGCCTGTTGTGCTTTTGCAGTAATAAAGGATGCACATAGGATTAGTGCTGTAAAAATTGATTTTTTCATCATTTCAAAGATTATTTAGAAGTTGTTGATTATTTATTTTCTACCGATACGATAGGTAAGCGTTGCTTTTCCGTAAGCCATATTGGAAACAGAGAAATCATTTACGGTTTTCTGCTTGGTATCAAATACTTCATAGCTGTTCAAAAGTCCCATTCCACCTTGTAGCTGCAGCCAGATGCCTCCAAACAGATGCTGATGTAACTGCAGACCGCCATGAATTGTTGAAAATTGAGCATAGTCGACTTCTTTACCATTATTTCCGGTATAATTTTTCAGGTTAAACCGGGTCCAGTCAATAGAACCTGCCAAACCGATCTGTGTGTTCTCACTTACATTATAGAGCACATTCAATCTCGGCCAGTAAAACTGTGCCAGCCATTTATTGTTAGTACTGCGGTAGTCAATAGATATTCCGGGTGTAATAAGAGCTTCACCGAACGAATACATAGCATGTACTCCAAAACCAATTTCCAGATTTGATGCAGCACCAAACTTCTTTGATACTCCGAATATTCCGTCCAGAACCAGATCATCAAAGGATATCGATTCTTTCTTATCCGAAGCAAGCGCTGGCATTGCAATTGCTAAAACAGACCAATTAGTTGAAATGGGATGCCGGATAATAATCACCGACTTGATTTCCTGAATTTTTTTAATACGATTTAGATCTTCTGCTGCATTGCCGCTGTAATCGAACTCCATCAATCGGTAATTCAGATTACTGAAAATACTCGTTTTACCGATGGTAGCTGGAGGTAAAGGGATCCAGGCATCATAGGTATTCAGCTGAAACTCATTTTCGGGAGCCGCTCCTTCAAAAGGATTGTTTTTAAAAGAAGTCTTTGCATGGGTGGTGATGGCAACACCGCCAACATCCTGAATAATCTGACTATAAATTTGATTAGAAAAAAGGATAGATAAAAAAGCGACTAAGGAAAGTATAAACCGAATGATCATCGCTTTGAATTTTAATAAAGAGGTAATTGGATGTCTATCGCTGCTACCAGTACCTTTAACAGAATTTGTTGTTTTCATTTTCTTCGTATTTAATGATGCAAAGATGGGACTGAAAACAACCATTGTTTTAAAACGAAATCACGCTTTACTCGGACAAATCTTGCATAAATGAAATTCGATATTGTGAAGGTGTCATTCCGGTTATCTTTTTAAACAAACGGCCAAAATAACTTGGATCACCATAATTGAGTTCAAAAGCAATTTCCGAAATGCTCTTGGTAAGATCCTGCAAAAGCAGCTGGCTTTGAAGAATACTTACTTTATTGATCCATTCTTTAGGGCTCTCACCGATGGTTTCTTTAATACACCGGTGCAGGTAATTTTCAGAGACCGATAACGCAGCAGCGTAAAAGAGGATTGATTTATTTTGCAGATAGTATTTATAAACCAATTCTTTAAAATTAAACGTAATTTCTGCGCTTCGGTTCATATTCTTCTTCAGTTCTTTACTTGAGGTAAAGATTTTTTGCAGTCCGGCCTGAAAAAGGGAATAACAGGTACCGAGATTGGCATTGGGCTGATAAATTTCAATACTCAAGAGTTCAAACAAAGCATTGAGCCATATACTACTTTCTTTAGGGATATGAATAACCACATTGGCAGAAAAGAGTTTGATGAGTTCTTGTTTTGAGAGCAATTGATTAAGGGTCTGGTCTTCAAATAAAATCATATATCCCGCAGCATCCTGACTTACTTCTCTTAACGAAGTTACATTGCCCTGTCTGACGAATAAGATCTCATTTTCCTTTATAGATACCACATTAGCATCTATCTGTTGTTTGGCACTTCCTTTAGTGATATGAACAATAAAGTTAAATTCAGGTCGGTGGAGTGGAGTAGGTACCTTAATAAAACCCGATGTTTTGGCTATATCGTGTACCTGAATCGGAGTTTTCAGAATCGCAAAATCAGCCGATATTTCCGGCATAAATTCTCCTCTGAAATCCGTAGGAGTTATTCTTTTTATTGTATTCATAATTATAAATTGTTAACACATGAGATGAGAAGGTAAGCTTTTAAAACTCGGACAAACATTAAGAGGTTGTTTTTTGATTTTAGCAACAGATGAAGAGATGTCCATCAAAAAGAAAAAACAGGATTTTTATTTAAAGTATCCCGTTACATGTGAAAAGGTTACCTACAATAATGCCTTCTCATAAGAAGTACAAATATAGTAGAAATTTTATAAATGACGCAGGAAACCATTTTCTTAGCCCTGATATTTCCTACATGATTTTGACAGATTCTGTTCTCAAGACTTTAAAATGGATTTCTATCTTTGCTTAAAAAACAAGCAATATGAAACAGATTATCTTAAATTTGGCGATGAGTTTAGACGGTTTTATTGAAGGACCAAACGGAGAAACCGACTGGTGTATTATGGACGATGATATGGATTTTGATGCTTTTCTCGATAGTATTGATACCATATTGTATGGACGCATTAGTTATGAGCAATGGGGAAATTACCAACCTGATGAAAATGCAGAAAAGACAGAAAAAGAAATGTGGGCTGCAATTCATTCCAAAAACAAAGTAGTGTTTTCTCATCAGAGCAAAACAGATAAAAATGCGATCTATATTTCGGATAATATCGCAGATAAGATGGCTGAAATAAAACAAAATGCCAAAAAGGACCTCTGGCTTTATGGAGGGGCCCATCTTATCAAAACCTTTATTGGTTTAGGCCTGATTGATGTTTATAAAATATCTGTTCATCCGGTAGTTCTGGGAAGCGGTAAGCCTTTGTTTGAAAGTATCAAAGATCGTATACCGTTGAAATTAACAGATACAAAAATTTTCAGATCTGGTGTAGTGGAACTCACTTATCATTCTCTGTGATAAAGTGCGTATAATTCATCAGACCTTTATTTAAAAAATTTAGTATTTTCATAGAGCAACTCCAAAAGTTGCTCTTTTTTTTGTTTTTCGGCATAACTGATTTTGTAAAAAACAACATTTTAATTGTATTTATTTGACACATAATTGTTTATAAATGATGTTTTTTGTCCTTATTTAAGGATAAATTAAAATTATTGTTTATTTCTCATTTTCGTTAAAAAAAACAGATCATTATAAATAACTATAATTTGTTTTTTGTTAAAAATCATTTTTTATCATAAAATTATTGATTAAAAATATTGTTTTTGGGAGTTTTTTTATTGTTATTTTTATTAAAATTATTTTTTTTACAAATAATTTGTATTTTTATCATCCTTAAAACATTAATAAAATACGCATGAAAACAAAGTTATTTTTAACTTTTTTCGTGGTATTTATACTTTTTGATTGTTTTTCTCAAAAAAGCCCTTCATTTCGACCTTCCTTATGGGTGTACAATCATCAGAAAGTTAACGATACCACTGCTACAGTTAGCACTTTAAATTTCCATACCAATATCAACGCTTCCGGAGCTGGTATATGGAGTTCTTCTAAAAAAATCAATAATTCGAATCACTTATTTCTGGTTTATAAATCAGAAAAAGGAAAAGAAGAATATCTGATCTCGATTTTAGGTGAAAATAACAGCCTGTTCCTCGATGGTAAAAATCAGGTTATAAATGATTCAATAAGGCTTTCCGGATACAATGAGGCATTCGGAGAACTGGTGGATATTAGTTTTTCAAATATAGAGAACGGAAGGTTCTGGATGAATGCCGACCTGAAAAATACCGATCTGTATGAACTTATTTTAGTCAACGGATTCGGTTATGACAATGCAAATGAGATCAGAACCTATCTAAGCCTTAAATACGGAATTGACCTGATCGATTATAAAAAATATGTGTACAAAGGCAAAAGATTATGGGAGGGCAAAGAGAAAGCATTTAACCATGCTATTTTCGGAATCGGATATGCCTCATATTTCAATTTATGGCAGGATAAAAGTATTCATTCGAAAGATCAGGATCTGATGGTTTCGTTTTCAACTCCTGAAAACGTTTTGGGCAGAGACGGTTCATTTGTATTATTTGGAAATAATAAAAAAGAATTTGCCTTTGATAAAAAAACAAAACGCAGCAAAAAAATATGGCTTGCCCGGACCGGTATGCAGAATGTAGAAGTGGATCTTGCTTTTCCGGAAAAACTATTGCAGGGAAAAGAGCTGTCTGATTATGAGCTCATCGTGCAACGTGATGGAAAAGAAATGATATTTGAAGCTGTGCTGCAGGACAGCCAAATCGCATTTAAAAATATTCCGCTGATAGCAGATACGGATCATTTTTTCCAGTTCAGAATCCGGGAAACTGAGCTTCAGATAACGTATGAAACCGAGTGCCGTGCTACAGAGTTGCTATTGAAAAATAACAACAAGCTGCGCGATTTCAGTCTGTTGGTAACCGATGATAAAAAACAGGTAATACTATCAACCAACCAATACAAAGAAAACTATACATTACCTACAGAACAGACTGTTTTCTATGATGTGAGCATCGGTTATAACGGCAAAAAACTACAACGCAGAATACCTGCTGCTTCAGCAATACTAAAGCAAAGCAGCCTGAAAGAATATTATATTCTGGAACGCGAACCGGTTCTTATTACCCTCAACGACAACACACGGGAAAATACAGAAAGGCATTACAGCTGGCTCAAAAACGGTAAAGAAATAGGTACGGGCACTTCAATACAACTTACAGAAGAAGGTACTTATGAGCTCATCACCTATCAGAGTGCAGATTGTTTTATAAAACAGTCTTTCAGCGTTTTCAAACAAAATAGTAAAGAAGCCTGGGACATCTATCCGAATCCGGCAACGGATACCGATGAAGTTTACGTGCGATTTGATCTCCCTGATACAGCACTTGTAGATATTGCCATCTATGAAATCAATGGTAAGCTGATACACAAAAAATCACTGGGTAGCCTTCAGCAGCAAACTCACTCTTTGGGAAGATTCGCAACAGGTACTTACATCGTAGTAGCTTATATCAACAAAGAACTACAAATAAAAAAAATACGTATCAAATAAAAACATACTTTCCTTATCTATTAAAAACATGATACAAAAGCGTTTAAATTTCCGCCATAGATTCCTGTACCATGTGGTATTAATTGCCATATTATTCAATTTTATAGGTTATCCGGCTTATGCCATGATAGAATACTATCCGTATTATGCGGTAAAATACCCCCCAACATTTTCTTTTTTCGATACAGATGAGTTCCTTTCAAAGGAGCTCTCTGTTGTCGGAAAAAGCATAACTGATCCAGAAAAACTACAGACCACTGTTTCAAATACGATGGCAGATAAAAAAGTGATATCTGCAAAAGAAAAAGAAACTGTCTTTGAAATATTCTCTACAGATAAATCCGGAATCATAGGATATGATGAAGAGCATACCAGCGACGATCCGTCAGACAATATTTTTAGCTTTTCGGTAGATAAAAATCTTCTCAACAATAAAGAAATCAGATTGAGCTATGATGTCTTTGGTATCGATAATCCATCGGGTATTTCAAGAAGTATTAATGAAAGCAATGCAATCGGGGGGTATATCATCCAAAAAAACAATCAGTGGAAAACCGTAGAAGAAGTTCTGGTTCCGGAACAATTAAAAAACGGTCTGAACCATATCATGTTTACCGTTCCCGAACATGAAAACATCCGTTATAAGGTGAAAAACCTTAAAATAACACTTAGCCCGGAAACAGATAAACAACCTGTTTATTTTACAGATGCTCATACACTGTATTTTAAAGGAAGTACTTCCTATATCAAAGGAACAGTGTCTGATAAAGACGCCGTTTTATCTATCAATGGCAAACCAATACGCGTTATTAATCATGAATTTGAAACCCTTTTGGAAGACAGCGGATCTGTAAATGAACTGCAGGTCATCCTAAAAAATAATTCAGGAGAAACACTGTATGCCCAAACACATCCTATTAAACATAAAATAGATGCCACACATCAGATCGTCTATAAAAAACCGGCAGCACTGCAAAAAATAGTCCGAACATCAGATGATGTATATGCTTTTGCTACTGACGCTATGGATTTTCAGATCAATCCGCAAGACTATAAAGACGCCCGGTATATTACAGCCCAGAAACTGCGATCGGTAGATATTGCCCCTTTGGGGACCAACATCATCAATGTAACACAGGATGCTGCTGCGTATCGCTTTTTGCCGGAAGGAGCCAGATTTGCACAAAAGGCAAAACTCGCACTACAATACAATACAGCACTGTTGCCAAAAGGATATAGTGAAAAAGACATACAAATACTCTACTTTGATCTGCAGCAAAGAAGATGGCTGGCAGTAGAAACAGACCGTATTGATACGGAGCATCAGAAAATCATATCGCTAACGGATCACTTTACCGATTATATAGCCGGAATCATACAGGCACCGGATTCGCCTGAAACCAATTCCTATACACCGACTTCCATATCAGATATTAAGATTGCAGATCCGACGGCTAATACCATGCAGATACAGCCGCCTGTTGCCAACCAGAAAGGAGACGGTACTCTTGATTTTCCGATTCAGCTGCCATCGGGAAGAAACGGATTACAGCCTTCTGTTTCCGTGTCATACAACAACAACGGATCCAGCGGTATTGCCGGTTTTGGTTGGGACATATCCATGGCTTCCATCACTGTAGATACCAAATTCGGAGTACCGGAATACGACGCATCAAAAGAAACGGAAAGTTACCTGCTCAACGGAGAAGAGCTGCAACTCAAAAACGGTATGAATTTGTATATTCCACACAGAAGTTTTACCACCATCAACAGAGTAAACGATGCCGTTTTTTATCCGAAAACAGAAAACAGCTTCTCTAAAATAGAACGTAAAGGAACCCATCCTTCCAATTACTACTGGGTTGTTTCGGATAAATCAGGAACAAAATACTACTACGGACAAACCGCATCCGGAAGATTGACATCGGGTACCAATTCCGGTAATATTGCCAAATGGATGTTAGAAAAAGTAGAAGACAAAAACGGCAATTATATACAATATAATTACTACACCAAAACCTACAACTCCGGAATCTTGTCGGGAGGGAAAGAGCTGTTGATAAATTCCATATCCTATACCCTGCATCCTTCCATAAATTATTCCGGAATGGAAAAAGGCATGCACAAGGTCAACTTTATTTATAATACAGAACAGCGTACCGATCAGTCGGTGAGTTACCGCTATGGCTTCAAAGAGGTAAGTGCTTCATCTGTAAACAGCATTCAGGTATTTAGTGCTACCCAGAGAAAAAAAGACGTAGAAAACTATCAGATCCATTACAACTTTAAATATAAAACAGGAGCGTTTGGAAAACAGTTGCTCGATGGCATAGAAACAAACAACATAAAAATACATAAAGACCAATCGCAGGAAACAACTTCATATGTGCATACGTTCGAGTATTATAATGATGTTCAGAACGGTTTGTTCGGACCGGATGTAAGGTTGAATTCATATGATGATTTCGAAGATGAAAAGCACTCTACGCTGAGTTCCGGAAAAGAATCGTATAAAACGTCAGAGTTTACTGTTGGGGGTGGTGTTTCTCCTTTATATAACGTTCCTTCCTGGTGGCCTTTCAGTACCGGTGGCACCTTTAATATGACATTTCCGTCAAATGTTTCGAGTAAAACATCTCCTGCTATGGTGCTCATGGACATCGATGGAGACGGATTGGATGACAAAGTCATGAAAATAGGCAATGATGTCAAATACCGAAAAAACCTTGGCGGGGTACTTTTTAGCGAACAGCTCTATAAAGTAAGCCATATGCCTGAATTGGGACTTACGGAAAACAGAAGCTCAACGGCTCCCGAAAAATCCATTTCCCTGATTGCTTTTAACCTGCAGACTTCCAAGTCCAATTCCAATTCCAGAGTGCGTACCTTTTTTACGGATGTAAACGGGGACGGTTTGGTAGATTATGTAAAGGATAAAATTGTATATTTCAACAGAATAGATCCGAATTCGGGTTTACCGTCCTTTACCAGTAACAGTGAACTCACACCCAATCTTATTTTTAAAGAAGGAGATGTAGATCCGGGTATTTCTGAACCACTGCCTGATCTCACACTGGGCAATGACCTCATGGATGTCGTTAAAGTATGGGTAGCACCTAAAGCCGGAAAAATCAACATCACAGGACAGATCAGCAAGCCTTTTGTCGCTTCTGAAAACGGAGTACGCTACTCCGTTGAAAAAAGCAGCTATAAAAATTTTGTGGTAGGACCTCCTGTAAATCTGAACGGGTATTATACTGCAATGTCAGAAACAGCAGAAAATACCTGGATGTCTGACCTGCTGGTAAATGAGCAATTAAATGAGACCGATAGTCTGTTTTTCAATCCTGCACTATCAGAAACAGCAGAAAATACCTGGATGTCTGATCTGTTGGTAAATGAGCATGTTAATGAAGCCGATAGTCTGTTTCTCAATCCTGAAATATCCGGTCTTACTGCCGATGCTGCGGTAGCATGGCCAATTGATGATTCGGAAGCATATGATCTGCCTTATGAGCAGGACTTTGCTGATTTGCCGGATAGTATGCAAACCCCAATGATGGCAGAACCCTTCAATAATATAGCAGCTGCTGCCTTACCGGTCATTCCGGGAGGGTCAATTGGCAGCCCGATAAATCAATATAGTACTACCTATATCAAACAACCGTCATTATTAGTTGTCAATTCAGAAACCACCAACTTTTCAAATATATCCGTAAGTAAAGGGGATATGATCTTTTTCAGAGTCAACAGCAGTCAGATCCCTACGGAGCCGGCAGCGGTAACATGGGATCCGAAAATTACCTATACCACTCAGGATTATACTTCTGTCAATCAGTATCCGAAATATGCTTCGGGTTTCAGCGAATCGTTTATCTATGGAGATGCCATCAGCGAACCGTATATGTTTACCAGTAAAGGCAGTTACCGATTGCAGTGGGATTCATTTACTATTAATAACAGCGGTACCAATGCACAGCTTTCTGATGATGTCTTTATCACCGTGACCGGATACCAGCTCAAAACCAATCCGGATAATTCGGTCAGCAAAGTACCCTTTAACGGTTATTCGTCTACACAGCTTCAGAAAAGGCATATCAAAGCCAATACAAGCAATAGCATACCGGCCATCAATCTGGCATTCAACTTTACGGACATCAACAGCAACGACCCCGATACCTATAAATACCTTGAAATAGAAGTAGAAACCACCTCGCAGATCAACTGGAAATTATTGGACGATCGTTTTAAACCCAGAGTGAGAAAAATCGATAACAACGAGCTTGCGTATGTAAAACCAAAATACAAATCGTATAACAAACAACATAATGATAATTATAAATCTACTTTTCCAACGGCTACTACTTTAAACATCAACCATAATTTCACTCTGGCTAATTGCAATGAACAGATCTGCAAAAACCAGACTATTTTTATGGTAGTCAAAAACGGAAACGGAAAAATTGTTTCTATGATCAACGGACGCCCGGCAAAATTCCGTTACGTGCTGAATCAAAATGGCGTTATTACTGAAAAGAGACAATTCAACGGTACAGACTTTGTTCCGTTTACAGGAAATTATTCTCAGGCAAGCCTGCCTGCCAATACCACTTTGTTTATAGAATACTACACCGACAGCGGAGCTGTAGCCACAAGATTAAACGCATTTCAGAACACAAACGGCAATAATCTGGTAATCGCCAATTCTCAGACCACAAATACCACATTTTATAAGCCGAATATTTTTTATGCAGATGAGATGAGTGGTTTCGGAACCTTATTCCGAAACTGGGGGGTGTTTGCTTATAAAGGCGCACAACCCGGAGAAGACTTTGTACCCATCAAACGATCGTATCTGGGAAGGCTTGCCATAGCCGGTTTGTCTTCTGCAGAAACACCGACACAAACGGAGATCAATCAGATGAATGATCTGGCAAACGCCAATATAGATGATATTGATTACGATTTTGACACAGATCAGTTTACGGGCGGCAGCCCGGGCGTAAACCTCAACCCGCAAAGTATTGAGGCTGCGAGACACTTTACACCATTGAGTCCCGATCGTGCCAATATGGCGTGGAGTGCTCATGAACGCCTCTACATAAAAGCAACGGAAATGAGTCCGTATCTTCGTTATAACAACGAAGACGAAATACAGATGCTTCCGATACCGGCTCCAACGGGCGTAGGACTATACGGAGCGGTTTCCATTACAAAAGAAAACACTTCTGAATCCAACTCACTTGGTAAAAGCATCTCTTTCTACGGTATCTCTCTGGGGAACACTAAAAGCAAGGCAACAAGCAGACAGCTCAACGAATACCGTGACGTCAACGGAGACGGATATCCGGATATCATAGGAAACAATAAAATACAGCTCACCTCAAAAAGAGGAGGGCTCACCAACTCGTCACTCAATATCAATATGTTGGGCAAAATCACCAGCAACGGAAGCGGAAAAGCAGCCGGAGGGTCTGCTGCCCATATTGTAGCCTTAACAGATCCTACCACACAAAAAACAAATGTGAAAATAGGTAATAGTGCTACCTTTTCAGGTAACATTGGCGGCAGTGAATTCATCACTAATTCCAACCACGAGCAGACCCTGATCGATGTAAACGGAGACGGACTGCTCGATATTGTAATGACCGGCGGTACCGTAAGGCTCAATACCTCAGGCGGATTTGTTCCGGCAACATGGCCGGGATACGGCGTTGCCAGACTGAGCCACACCATTTCAAAATCGCTTTCGGCTGGTTTTGGCGGAAGTGTTTCTGCTTTTCCGGAAACGGTCAGCACCATCAACGGAGAATCTATGGTTACTTCATCTAATCTCGATATTGCATTTGGAGTCACAGGCTCACGCAGTGTCACACAAGACAAAAATGATTTTGCCGACTTTAACGGGGACGGTCTGCCGGATTATGTAGACAGTAACAGCCGCATATATTTCAATACCGGTACGCGCCATATCGCTTCAGACTTATACCTTGCCAGACTTACAGAATCATCTTCTTCTTCTGTAGGAAACATCAAAAACCTTGGGGTTATGGTTCCGTTTCCCATCCCGTTCTTTGGCATCATCATCAAAGCAGGTGTAGGCGGCGGTCTTAATAAAGTAGACACCTTTAGTGAAGAAAACGTAAGCCTGCGCGATTTTGACGGAGACGGCTATTTAGACATTGTAAAATCGACTACTGAAAAAGAACTCGTCATCAATTACTCCAGAATAGCCCGTACCAATATGCTCAAAACGGTAAACAACCCAACCGGTTCCAGTATCGAACTTGATTATGCTACTAAAAACGTTATTTCAGGTACCGGATTCGGTAACAACTACAAAATGCCGTTTAAAAGATGGGTATTGAGCCGTGTACAAATAAACGATGGATTTGAATCAGACGGAGAAGATATACAAAAATGGGCATTTGAATATAAAAATGGCTTAAAAGACCGCAGAGAACGTAAATTCTTAGGTTTCGGAGAAGTCATTTCGCATCAGTTGCGCAAAGACGGTACAGTGTACCGCACCTCTGTTACCGAGTATATGCTCAACAGCATGCAGCAGCATGAAATCTATTTGCAGGGAAATGCTTCTGACAGCAGAAAATACCAATACATAGGACACCTTCCGATCAAACAAACAGTAAGCGATGCCGCCAACCGCATATGGAGCACCACAGACTATGAATACAGCATCTATTCACTTGGTGCAGCAGACAGCACCTCTGATTTTATAACCGCTGCTACCCCGGCAGTCACCTATACGGATCAAAGCAGAATACTGTCATTGTTAAAGAAAAACAAAAACGTTATCACGCATTACGAGGGTAACAGTACCAATGCCATAAACATGGAAAACCGTTATGCTTTTTTACGGTATGACCGCTATGGAAACGTTCTGGAACATCTGGATGAAACCATGAACCTGAATTCCAAAATAAAATACCACGATATAAACAACCAGACGGTATATATGGTTAACATCCCTAAAGAACATACGGTTACCGATGCTGCTTCGGGTACGGTTCTCCGAAAAAGCACCACAGAACTGAGTGCATCTAACAATATTGCCCGTATCAACAAAATCAAAACCTTAGAGAATCAGGGACAGACCGCATCAACGGATTTTGAATACAATGTGCTGGGCAATCTGATCAAAGTACGGCATCCGAAACCTCAGATGAATGCTGCGGAAAGCAGCCGTTTTTATCAGGAATATACCTATGATATCATGTTTGACCAGTTTATAACAAAAACCAAAGACGCATATGGTTATGAGAGCACAGCGGAGTATGTAAACTTCGGAATGCCATTGGTACAAACCGATATCAACGCTATACCGTTTCATTATACCTACGACGGTCAACGCCGTATGGTACAGTTTAAAGGACCATATCACAAAGAGTGGACCATACGCAACCAATACCGAATCACCGATAATAAAATGTGGTATGCGGTTACGCAGCACAATCTCAGCGATGAAATGGGCGATGCTGCAGGTGAAATCTTACATACCTCTGCTTTTGCTGATGGTTTGGGACGCATTGTACAAACCAAAAAACAACTGGAGGTACAGCAAACCTGTGAAAGTGAACCCGGTACGGGCTACCGTTTTGCCGTTTCAGGAGCGGTGATCTATGACGAATTCGGCAGAACCATAACCACTCATCTGCCACAGGAACAAAAAGACTGTACGGGTGATTTCATTCATGCATTGAGAAACTATACGCCATTGACCCATACAGCTGCAGAAAAAACAAGCTTCTTTTATGATATGCAGGATCGTTTACTGCAACAACATGTGTACGGCCTCAATGCCACCACCACCTATGAATACGGTTTTGGTTTTGACGGCACCTCTGGCGGGGCAAAAAGCAGGGAAAAAATACAACTTCCTGAAGGCAATATATCAGAAACCTACAAAGATCACAAAGGCAGAACTACGTCTGTAGTACAGACAGATTCGGGTACGGGGCAGAGTCTGGCTACTGTGTACGGGTATGATGCACTAAGCCAGCTCTTAAAAGTAACGGATGCGGAAAATAAAACCACCTCATATACCTACGATAGCTTTGGGCAAAAGAGCAGCACCAAACATCCCGACAACGGTACTACCGTATTTAAATATGACCTAACCGGAAAATTGATCACAACCGCCAATCAGAATCTAATCAATCAGGGGCAGGAAGTACAATACCAATACTATTATAATCAGTTAAGACAAATCCTTTATCCGAGTCATAAGGTACGCTATGATTACGGGGCTGCCGGAGAAGCCTTTAATACTGCCGGACGTCTGAAGAAGATAACAGACCTTACAGGAACCCGTGGTATGCAATACGGTGCTTTGGGAGAAGTGATCCGCGATATGCGTTATTTATCGGATCAGTCCGGAGAGCTTAAAACGTTTAATAGCAACTACCGTTATGATTCTTGGGGGCGTATCATGGAAATGACCTATCCGGATCAGGAACATCTGAGATACCGCTATAATGAGGTCGGGCAATTGTCAGGCATTTATAGTAATTCCGGAGAAACGTATCTCAAAAACGTACAGTACAACTACTTTGATCAGCCGGTTCGCATAGTATATGGAAACGATGTGGTCACCACTCAGGAATACGACATCACACAGCGCATCCGTGCGATGCAGCTCGACCGTCCGGATGAAAGTACTTTTATGCGCAACCTATATAATTATGATCGCAATCAGAACATTGTGAACATTAAAAATGACTATTCACAACATCAGATCATCCGAATGGGAGGTCAATATGAAAAAAGGTATAAATATGACGGATTCAACCGTCTTGCAAGTGCGGTTGGCGAATGGAAAGGATATCAGGAATCCCATCAGTACAAGCTCAATATGGAGTACAACCGTACACATGGTATCGTAAACAAAAACCAGTGGCATGTCACCGGTTCACCGCAGTATTCCGGCGAAACGGTACATTCTTACCAGAGCAAATATACCTATCAAAATGAGCAGCATCCGCATGCGCCTTCCAACATTAGCTATACTAATTTTGAGGGACAATACCGTGGCGAAGTTCTTTTCAGATATGATGCCAATGGTAATATGATCAATGCGAAAAATAAAGATGTTAAGGGTATAGAATGGGATAACCGCGATATGCTGTGGGATGAGCAAAACCGCCTCACAGCTGTGATTGATGATGACAAAAAAATCAGTCACTATGTATACGATCACAGCGGTGAGCGTACCTTTAAATCAGAAGGAAGCGTTTCTGAAGTTAATATTGCCGGACAAAACATATACCGTGTGCTTGATTTTAATCAGTATTTGCTATACCCTTCGGGCTATATGGTAGTCAATCCGGCACGGGATCAGATCACCAAGCATTATTACATCAACGGCAAGCGTTTTGCCAGCCGTCTGGGGCGTATCGGAAAATGGATGGACAATACAACGAATAAAAGAAGAACCCTTTCTTCAGAATCGGGTGATACCAATACAGCAGCTGATTTTAACCAGCTGGCCCAGGCAAACGGACTGAACCTGCCGTATGCAACCTACAGCATCAGTGTAGGCAACTCGGCAGCGAACTGTACCTCACAGTTGCAGTCCCTGTTGAACCTGTACAATACCCCGACAACGCAGCATTGCCGCAACTATATACAATCGGCAATGAACAACCTGCCGGCATGTGAAGCACTGGTATTGGTCAACAACTATATCTGCAGCCCGGTAACACCGCCTAATAAGCCGATCGATACCACACTTCCGGGATACACACCGGGGCAGTTGCAGGAGTTTGACTGTCTTACGGAACTTAACATCCTTATCGGAGAATATACTGCTATACTGATTCCAACACCTGATGAAAATGGCAGACCTGTAAAAAATCCAAAAGAGGCTTGTGCCAGAAATGCTTTATCTTACATTCAGACCCAGCTCACGTTCAATCCGGCACTCAATGCCTGTGAAGTATATCTGCATCTACAGGTAAACTATAGCTGTGATCCGGCACCCGGTACAATAGAAGGCCCGGGTACCCCCGGCACCTTACCGGATAACTGGACCGACAACGGCGGAAATGAAGGCGATCCAAAAGAAGAATATGATGAATCACTGCGCAAACCAATCTGGTGGTACCATACCGACCATTTA
>PJUE01000158.1_pt1 | contig 75559 bp, 62 predicted proteins | sample 1512171 | NCBI WGS metagenome assembly PJUE01 (sample SAMN08177674, study PRJNA422409) | Feces metagenome, whole genome shotgun sequencing project. | isolation source: Chicken feces (3) enriched on wood chips: alkali lignin treatment | host: Gallus gallus | place: USA: Madison | collected 2015-01-15
GGATGAGTACATTCACTACTACAACCATGATCGCATCAAGCTGAGACTCAATGGCCTGAGCCCTGTGGAATACAGGGCTCAGGCTGCAGCTTAAAACTGTCCAACTTTTGGGGGGCAGTCCACCCTGTGGGAGCGGGCGGGCCCGCGAAGGGGCCGGAACAGGCGACATCAGTTACCGGGCAGATACGGCCAGTCATCAGCCACCAGAAACACCCGCTCTGCCTCCTGCCAGGCACCCTCGGCATCAGGCACCAGTCGTACCAGCAACTGCGCCGGTGCCTGCTGCTCCAGCACATGCAGCCACGCCGCAAACTGCTCCGCCTGCCAGCACTCACCTGACGCCACCCTAGCCGGCGCCAGCCAGGCATGCCGCTGCAGCGGCTGCCAACGCTCGCCCTCGGCCATCACCCAGTCCCGCCGACGAAGCCAGCGCCCGCGCAAATGTTGCGGGTTGGCGCCCTCCGGCGCCTCGGCATGCCCAGGCCGTGGATAGAACAGGTAACCACCCAGCCACATTTGCGCCTGCACCTGCTCCACCCCTAGCTGGGCCAGCGCCTGACGGCTGTGCGCCCCCTTGGACATGGGCAACTGGTGCCCCGCCAGGTGCGCAAGCTTGGTCCCCAGCCGGTCATGGCAACCTGGCCCCAGCCAGGCATGGGGATCGTGCCCGGCGCCTTCCGGGCCCAAGTACAGCTTGATCGCCAGTTCCAGGTGGTGCACGCCGTCGCAGTCGCGCAACACCACGTCGAGCTCGCCCAAGGTGCGCCCGCCGTCGCGAATCGCCAGGTTGGCGGCCAGCAGCTCGATGCCTGGCGCCTGGCCCAGGGCAAATTGCCACAGGCGTTCGTAGTAATGCCCCAGGCGCCGGCTGCCCAATTGCGCCAGCCACTCGCGCAACGGTCGGTCATCGGCATCCAGGGCCCGCAACCATTGTTCAAGGCGTTGTGGCTGCTGCGCCCACAGGCTGCCCGCCAGCGGGTGTCGCTGGGGGCAGGGCGGGGCGCTGAGCAGGGGCGGCGACAACAGGGCCCATGCCAGGTCACGCACGGTAGAGTGCTGCAGTTGTCGGGGCAGGTCGTGAAGCTGGGCGAATGGCGTCATCCTGCGAGCATAGCCGGTTTGCCGCTGCCCGGTGGTTTCGCCCATAATCGGCGCATCGTCACCCGCCGCAGAGCCTCGCAGGAGCCCCATGGAGCAATTTCGCAATATCGGTATCATCGGTCGCCTTGGCAGCTCGCAGGTGCTCGACACCATTCGCCGACTGAAAAAATTCCTCCTCGATCGCCACCTGCACGTGATCCTCGAGGACACCATTGCCGAAGTGCTGCCCGGCCATGGCTTGCAGACGTCCACCCGCAAGCTGCTGGGCGAGGTCTGCGACCTGGTCATCGTGGTCGGCGGCGACGGCAGCCTGCTGGGCGCTGCCCGCGCGCTGGCCCGGCACAACATTCCGGTGCTGGGTATCAACCGTGGCAACCTGGGTTTTCTCACCGACATCCGCCCCGACGAGCTGGAACAGAAGGTCGCCGAAGTGCTCGACGGCCACTACCTGGTAGAAAACCGTTTCCTGCTGCAGGCCGAGGTGCGTCGCCACCATGAGGCCATCGGCCAGGGCGATGCGCTGAACGACGTGGTGCTGCACCCAGGCAAGTCCACGCGCATGATCGAGTTCGAGATCTACATCGACGGCCAGTTCGTCTGCAGCCAGAAGGCCGACGGCCTGATCGTCGCCACCCCCACCGGCTCCACCGCCTATGCGCTGTCGGCCGGTGGCCCGATCATGCACCCCAAGCTCGATGCCATCGTCATCGTGCCGATGTACCCGCACACCTTGTCGGGTCGGCCGATCGTGGTTGACGGCAACAGCGAGCTGAAGATCGTGGTGTCCAAGGACCTGCAGATCTACCCGCAGGTGTCCTGTGACGGCCAGAACCACTTCACGTGCGCCCCCGGCGACACCATCACGGTCAGCAAAAAGCCGCAAAAGCTGCGCCTGATCCACCCGCTGGACCACAATTACTACGAGGTCTGCCGCACCAAACTGGGTTGGGGCAGCCGCCTGGGGAGCAGTGACGACTGATGCTCGATCCGGCGCGAAGTTTTGACATCATCGGCGACGTGCACGGCTGTGCACTGACCCTTGAACGCCTGCTCGACGCCCTCGGATACAAGCGCGTGGCTGGCGTGTGGCGCCACCCGCGACGTCAGGCGCTGTTCCTTGGCGACATCGTCGACCGCGGGCCACGCATTCGTGAGGCGCTGCACATCGTCCACGACATGGTCGAAGCCGGCCAGGCGTTCTGCATCATGGGCAACCACGAATACAATGCCCTGGGCTGGGTCACCCCGGCGCTGCCTGGCAGCGGCAAGGCCTATGTCCGCGAACACACGCCGCGGCATGCCCGGCTGATCGACGAAACCCTGACCCAGTTTGCCCAACACCCCGGCGATTGGCACGATTTCGTCAACTGGTTCTACCAGCTGCCGCTGTTCATCGACGCAGGGCGCTTCCGTCTGGTGCACGCCTGCTGGGACCCGCAGCTGATCGAGCCGCTGCGCCGGCAATACCCCGACGGACGCATCGATGAGCACTTCATCCAGGCCTCGGCGGTCAGTGGCAGTTTTGCCGACACGGTGTGCAACCGCCTGTTGCGCGGTACCGACATGCGCCTGCCGGACGGGCTGACGCTGACCGGCGGCGACGGCCTGACCCGCGCGTTCTTCCGCACCAAGTTTTGGGAAGAAGACCCGAAAACCTACGGTGACATCGTGTTCCAGCCCGATGCCCTGCCCGAGGAAGTGGCCAGCACCCCGCTCAGCCACAGCCAGAAGAACGCCTTGCTGCGTTATGACGAAGACCAGCCGATGCTGTTCGTCGGGCATTACTGGCGCAGCGGCCGACCGGCACCGATCCGCGCCAACCTGGCCTGCCTGGACTACAGCGCCGTGCTCTACGGCAAGCTGGTCGCCTACCGGCTGGATGATGAAACCCGTATAGACCCACACAAGTTCGTCTGGGTCGACGTCGACCGCCCACAGGCCAACCAATGAACATTATCGAAGTGATGCGCCTGCCGCTGTCGGTCGACCTCAGCGGCTTCGTCCACCTGTTGCAACGCCTGCAGGTGCCGCACCGGGTCAGCGAGGAGGGTGATGCCCAGGTCCTCTGGGCCCCCGACACCCTGGCCGAAGATGTGCTGCAGCTTTACCAGCGCTACCCCGACGGCAACGCTGACCTGCCGACCACTGCCGACCCTGTAGGGGCGGGGTCACCCGCGAATGCCCCCACACAACCTTCCCTGGTAGCCCAGGCCAAGACCTGCAAGATCACCACCCTGACCCTGCTGCTGTGCTTCATCGTCGCCGGCCTTACGGGCCTTGGTGACAACTTCACCACCATCAGCTGGTTCACCTTCCTCGACTTCCGTGTCCAGGGCGACTACCTGTACTTCACCTCGCTGGCGCAAACCCTGGATGAAGGCCAGTGGTGGCGCCTGGTTTCACCCATGCTGCTGCATTTCGGCGTGCTGCACCTGGCCATGAACAGCCTGTGGTACTGGGAGCTGGGCAAACGCATCGAACTGCGCCAGGGCCCGTGGGCGTTGCTGGGCCTGACCCTGCTGTTCAGCCTGGTGTCCAACCTGGCCCAGCACTACACCAGTGGGCCGAGCTTGTTTGGTGGTCTGTCCGGCGTGCTGTACGGCCTGCTCGGGCATATCTGGCTGTACCAGTGGCTGGCGCCTGACCGTTACTTCAACCTGCCCAAGGGCGTGCTGGTGATGATGCTGATCTGGCTGGTGGTATGCCTGACCGGCGTGGTCGGCACGCTCGGCCTTGGCCAGATCGCCAATGCCGCCCACGTCGGCGGGCTGCTCATCGGATGCCTGACCGGGCTCTTGGGTGGGGCGCTGGCCCGGCGTAAACTGTCGGCTTGAATCAGGAGACACTATGTCCACTTTCGCGCAAATGATTGAAAACATTACCCCGGAAATCTACCAGAGCCTGAAACTGGCCGTGGAAATCGGCAAATGGTCCGATGGCCGCAAGCTCACCGCCGAGCAGAAAGAGCTGTCGCTGCAGGCGGTCATCGCCTGGGAGATGAAGAACCTGCCTGAAGACCAGCGCACCGGCTACATGGGCCCGCAGGAGTGCGCGTCGAAGTCCGCGCCCATCGCCAACATTCTGTTCAAGTCGGACTCGGTACATTGATCGAACTCGCACGTGGCTCGTTGAGCAAGATGGCGGTAAGCCTGCAGGCACCGGTGGTGCAGTACAGCTTCCGCCTGGATGACACGCAGGTGCCGGTCAACCCCATGATCGGTCAGCGCCTGCGCCTGGAATACCTCGGCGCCATTCATTGCAGCCATTGCGGCAAGCGCACCAAGACCAGCTTCAGCCAGGGTTACTGCTACCCGTGCATGACCAAGCTGGCCCAGTGCGATGTGTGCATCATGGCCCCGGAAAAATGCCACTACGACGCCGGCACCTGCCGGGAGCCGTCGTGGGGCGAGCAGTTCTGCATGACCGACCACGTCGTCTACCTGGCCAATTCGTCGGGGATCAAGGTCGGCATCACCCGTGCCACCCAGCTGCCCACCCGCTGGCTCGACCAGGGCGCCAGCCAGGCGTTGCCGATCATGCGCGTGGCCACCCGGCAGCAATCGGGCCTGGTTGAAGACGTGCTGCGCAGCCAGGTGCCGGACCGTACCAACTGGCGCGCGCTGCTCAAGGGCGATGCCGAGGTGCTCGACCTGCCGGCCATCCGGGAGCAGGTCTTCGAAGCCTGCGCCGACGGCCTGCGCGAACTGCAGGGGCGCTTTGGCCTGCAGGCGATCCAGCCGCTGCCGGACGCCGAAGTGGTGCAGATGAACTACCCGGTCGAGGCGTACCCGAAGAAGATTGTCAGCTTCAACCTCGACAAGGACCCGGTGGCCGAGGGCACGCTGCTGGGCATCAAGGGCCAGTACCTGATCTTCGACACCGGTGTGATCAATATTCGCAAGTACACGGCCTACCAGTTGGCCGTGCTCCAGTAAAAAGGACCTGCACATGCGTACCGAACAACCGCAAGTGATCTACCTCAAGGATTACCAGGCGCCGGAGTACCTGATCGACGAGACGCACCTGACCTTCGAGCTGTTCGAGGACCACACGCTGGTTCACGCGCAACTGGTCATGCGCCGCAACCCGGCACGCGGTGCCGGCCTGCCGCCACTGGAACTCGATGGCCAGCAGCTGGAACTGCTGCGCGCCTCCCTGGATGACCAGGAATTGCAGCCAGGCGACTACCGGCTCGACGCCGACAGCCTGACCATTCAGCCCAAGGCCGAGCGGTTCACCCTCGACACCAGCGTGAAGATCCACCCGGAAAGCAACACCGCCCTGGAAGGCCTGTACAAGTCGGGCAAGATGTTCTGCACCCAGTGCGAGGCCGAGGGCTTCCGCAAGATCACCTACTACCTCGACCGCCCGGACGTGATGAGCACCTTCACCACCACGGTCATCGCCGAGCAGCATCGCTACCCGGTCTTGCTGTCGAACGGCAACCCGATCGGCAGCGGGCCGGCCGAAGACGGCCGTCACTGGGCGACCTGGGAAGACCCGTTCATGAAGCCGGCCTACCTGTTCGCCCTGGTGGCCGGTGACCTGTGGTGCGTTGAAGACAGCTTCACCCGCCAGTCCGGCCGTGAGGTGACCCTGCGCATCTACGTCGAGCCCGAGAATATCGACAAGTGTGACCACGCCATGGTCAGCCTGAAAAAGTCCATGCGCTGGGACGAAGAAGTCTATGGCCGCGAGTACGACCTGGACATCTTCATGATTGTTGCGGTCAATGACTTCAACATGGGCGCCATGGAAAACAAGGGCCTGAACATCTTCAACTCCAGCTGTGTGCTGGCCCGCGCCGAAACCGCCACCGATGCTGCGCACCAGCGCGTCGAAGGGGTGGTCGCTCACGAGTACTTCCACAACTGGTCGGGCAACCGTGTCACCTGCCGTGACTGGTTCCAGCTGTCGCTGAAGGAAGGCTTCACGGTGTTCCGCGATGCCGAGTTCAGTGCCGACATGAACTCGCGCACGGTCAAGCGCATCGAAGACGTCGCCTACCTGCGCACCCACCAGTTCGCCGAAGACGCCGGCCCCATGGCCCACCCGGTGCGCCCGGACAGCTTCATCGAAATCTCCAACTTCTACACCCTGACCGTCTACGAGAAGGGCGCCGAAGTGGTGCGCATGGTCCGCACCCTGTTGGGTACCGAAGGCTTCCGTAAAGGCAGCGACCTGTACTTTGAACGTCACGATGGCCAGGCGGTAACCACCGACGACTTCATCAAGGCCATGGAAGACGCCAATGGCGTCGACTTTACCCAGTTCAAGCGCTGGTACAGCCAGGCGGGTACCCCGCGTCTGGAGGTCAGCGAGGCGTATGACGCCGCCGCGCAGACCTACAGCCTGACGTTCCGCCAGAGCTGCCCGCAGACCCCGGACAAGGCCGAGAAACTGCCGTTCGTGATCCCGGTTGAGCTGGGCCTGCTGGATGCCGCCGGCAACGATCTGCCGCTGCAGTTGGCGGGCGAAGAGGCCGCTCAAGGGACCAGCCGCGTGCTGTCGGTGACCGAGGCCGAGCAAACCTTCACCTTCCAGAGCATTCAGGCCAAGCCGCTGCCGTCGCTGCTGCGTGGCTTCAGCGCCCCGGTGAAGCTGAGCTTCCCGTATGACCGCGACCAGCTGATGTTCCTGATGCAGCACGACAGCGACGGCTTCAACCGCTGGGAAGCGGGCCAGCAGCTGTCGGTGCAGGTACTGCAGGAACTGATCGGCCAGCATCAACGCGGTGAAGCCCTGAAGCTCGACCAGCGCCTGATCACCGCCCTGGGCACTGTGCTGGGCAACGAATCGCTGGACCCTGCCATGGTGGCCGAAATGCTCTCGCTGCCAGGTGAGGCGTACCTTACCGAGATCAGCCAGGTGGCCGACGTCGACGCCATCCACGCCGCCCGTGAGTTCGCACGCCAGCAGATCGCCGAACACTTGTTCGACGCCCTGTGGGCGCGTTACCAGGCCAACCGTGCAGTGTCGCGCAGCACTGCCTATGTGGCCTCGGCCGAGCACTTTGCCCGCCGCAGCCTGCAGAACATCGCGCTGTCGTACCTGATGCAGAGTGGCAAGCAACAGGTGCTGGACGCGACCCTGGAGCAGTTCGAGCACTGCGACAACATGACCGAGCGCCTTACCGCGCTGGCGGTACTGGTCAACTCGCCGTTCGAGGCCGAGCGCGCCAAAGCGCTGGCGGCATTTGCCGAGCACTTCAAGGACAACCCGCTGGTCATGGACCAATGGTTCAGCGTGCAGGCGGCCAGCACGCTGCCGGGCGGGCTGGCGCGGGTCAAGGCGTTGATGCAGCACCCGGCCTTCACCCTGAAGAACCCGAACAAGGTGCGTGCGCTGATCGGTGCCTTTGCCGGGCAGAACCTGGTCAACTTCCATGCTGCCGATGGCTCCGGGTATCGCTTCCTGGCGGACCTGGTGATCGAGCTGAATGCGCTGAATCCGCAGATTGCCTCGCGGCAACTGGCGCCGCTGACCCGCTGGCGCAAGTATGACGATGCGCGTCAGGCGCTGATGAAGGGTGAGCTGGAGCGGATTCTGGCTTCTGGGGAGCTGTCCAGTGATGTGTATGAAGTTGTGAGCAAGAGTCTGGCGTAATTCTGGTGAATTGGGGCTGCTTTGCAGCCCTTCGCGGGTGAACCCGCTCCTACAGGGGGGCGTAACCTTGTAGGAGCGGGTTTACCCGCGAAGGGCCGCCCAGCGGCCCCGGCTTTCCCCGGCCGACAACAAAACATAACACCCCGCCCGTTGTCTTCCCGCAAACATCCCCGCTACGATCCCCTCAAGCGATTGCAGGCCTCTAGATCAGGCTTTTTGCAAAGCCTGCAATGCATTGACCCACCAACAAGAACACAACAAGGGGGCAGTCATGAGGGAACAGTTACGTACGCCAGCCAGGCGTGGTGCCTGGCCATGGGCAGCCAGCGCGATGCTGGCATTGGCATTGGGGGTGTGGGCCGACAGCGCCCAGGCCGCGGCCGCCGACGAATACTCCACCGAATCGGCCAAGGCCAGCCAAAGCCTGTTGATCGACGCCACCCATGCCGGCAAGCGCCTGGTGGTGGTGGGTGATCGCGGCCACATTCTGTTCTCCGACGACCAAGGCAGTACCTGGACCCAGGCCCGGGTACCCACCCGGCAATTGCTCACTGCCGTGTTTTTCCTCGACGACAAGCGTGGCTGGGCCGTCGGCCATGACGCGCAGATCCTCGCCAGCAGCGACGGCGGCGCCACCTGGAGCAAGCAGTTCGAAGACCTCGCCCGTGAAGCGCCCTTGCTCGATGTCTCCTTCCTTGACGCTCAGCACGGCTTTGCCGTGGGGGCCTATGGTGCCTTGCTGGAAACCACCGATGGTGGGCAGCACTGGCAGGATGTGGCCGAGCGGCTGGACAACCCGGACCAGCTGCACCTGAACGGTATCGCCCAAGTGCGCGATGCCGGCCTGTTCATCGTGGGTGAGCAGGGCGGCATGTTCCGCTCCACCGACAACGGCCAGACCTGGGCCAAGGTCCAGGGCCCCTACGAGGGCTCGTTGTTCGGCGTGATCGGCACCGCCAGGCCGCAGACCCTGCTGGCCTACGGCCTTCGCGGCAACCTGTTCCGCTCCAGCGACTTCGGTGACAGCTGGCAGCCGATCGAACTCAAGGCCGCGCGCGGTACCCTGGAGTTCGGCCTGGCAGGCGCTACGCTTGTCGATGATGGCAGCCTGGTGCTGGTCGGCAATGGTGGCAGCGTGCTGCGCAGCACGGACGACGGCCAGACCTTCAGCGTGTACAACCGTGCCGACCGCCTGGCCCTGGCCGGCGTCAGTGGCCTGGCCAACGGCGGCCTGCTGCTGGTGGGGCAGGGGGGTGTGCACCTGGCCAGCGCCGAAGGGGCTGATCAGGCGGCCCGGGAGGTGCGCCCATGACCAGCAGGGAGAGCATTGCCATGCACCCGCATCACCAGGATAAAGCCACGCTGCTCGAACGCCTGATCTTCAACAACCGCCCAGTGGTCATCGCCCTGTGCGTGCTGGTCAGCATTTTCCTGTTCTGGCAGGCCACGCAGATTCGCCCCTCCACCAGCTTCGAGAAGATGATCCCGCTGCAGCATCCGTTCATCGAGCAGATGATGGAGCACCGCAACGACCTGGCCAACCTCGGCAACACCGTGCGCATCTCGGTGGAGGCGGTGAACGGTGACATCTTCGACAAGGACTACATGGAGACCCTGCGTCAGATCCATGACGAAGTGTTCTACATCCCGGGTGTCGATCGGGCCGGGCTGAAGTCACTGTGGAGCCCCAGCGTGCGCTGGAGCGAGGTCACCGAAGAGGGGTTTTCCGGTGGCGAGGTCATCCCTAACACCTACAACGGGTCGCAGGACAGCCTCGATACCCTGCGCGACAACGTGCTCAAGTCAGGCCAGGTGGGGCGTCTGGTAGGCAACAACTTCAAGTCCAGCATCGTCGACGTGCCGCTGCTGGAGAGCTACCCCGACCCGCAGGACCCGGGCAAACAGGTGAAGCTGGACTACCAGCAGTTCTCTCACCTGCTGGAAGAGAAGATCCGTGACAAGTTCCAGGCGCAGAACCCCAATGTAAAAATCCACATCGTCGGCTTTGCCAAGAAGGTCGGTGACCTGATCGATGGCCTGGTGATGGTGGCGATGTTCTTCGGCGTCGCCCTGGTGATCACCTGGGTGCTGTTGTACTGGTTTACCTGGTGCATCCGCAGCACTGTCGCCGTGCTCATCACCACGCTGGTGGCGGTGGTCTGGCAGCTGGGGCTGATGCATGCGGTGGGCTTTGGCCTGGACCCGTACTCGATGCTGGTGCCGTTCCTGATCTTCGCCATCGGCATTTCCCACGGGGTGCAGAAGATCAACGGCATCGCCCTGCAGTCGAGTGACGCCGACAACGCCCTTACCGCTGCCCGGCGCACATTCCGTCAGTTGTTCCTGCCGGGAATGATCGCCATCCTTGCCGACGCGGTGGGCTTCATTACCCTGCTGATCATCGACATCGGGGTGATTCGCGAATTGGCCATCGGCGCCTCCATCGGCGTGGCGGTGATCGTGTTCACCAACCTGATCCTGTTGCCGGTGGCCATCTCCTACGTGGGCATCAGCAAGAAGGCCATCGAACGCAGCAAGAAAGACGCGACCCGCGAGCACCCGTTCTGGCGCCTGTTGTCGAACTTCGCCAGTGCCAAGGTGGCGCCGGTGTCGGTGGTGCTGGCGCTGCTCGCCTTCGCCGGGGGCTTGTGGTACAGCCAGAACCTGAAGATCGGCGACCTCGACCAGGGCGCACCGGAGCTGCGCCCCGACTCGCGCTACAACCAGGACAACAACTTCATCATCAGCAACTACTCGACCAGTTCCGATGTACTGGTGATCATGGTCAAGACGCCGTCGGAGAAGTGCTCGGTCCACTCGACCATGGCGCCGATCGACGAGCTGATGTGGACCATGGAAAACACCCCTGGCGTGCAGTCGGCGATTTCCCTGGTCACCGTTTCCAAACAGGTGATCAAGGGCATGAACGAGGGCAGCCTGAAATGGGAAACCCTGTCGCGTAACCCGGACATCCTCAACAACTCCATCGCCCGGGCTGACGGCCTTTACAACGGCGACTGCTCATTGGCACCCGTGCTGGTGTTCCTCAATGACCACAAGGCTGAAACGCTGGAGCGCGTCACCGCCGTGGCCAAGGCGTTTGCCGACAGCCATGACAAGGAAGGCCTGCAGTTCCTGCTGGCGGCGGGCAACGCCGGTATCGAGGCAGCAACCAACGAAGTGATCAAGTCGGCCGAGCTGACTATCCTGATCCTGGTGTACATCTGCGTGGCAGTGATGTGCCTGATCACCTTCCGCTCGTTCGCCGCCACGCTGTGCATCGTGCTGCCCCTGGTGCTGACCTCGGTGCTGGGCAACGCGCTGATGGCCTATATGGGCATCGGGGTGAAGGTGGCGACCTTGCCGGTGGTGGCGTTGGGGGTGGGCATTGGCGTGGACTATGGCATCTATATCTACAGCCGCCTGGAAAGCTTCCTGCGTGCGGGGCTGCCGTTGCAGGAGGCCTATTACCAGACCCTGCGCTCGACGGGTAAAGCCGTGTTGTTCACTGGCTTGTGCCTGGCCATCGGCGTGTGCACCTGGATCTTCTCGGCAATCAAGTTCCAGGCTGATATGGGGCTGATGCTGACCTTCATGCTGCTGTGGAACATGTTTGGCGCGCTGTGGCTGCTGCCGGCGCTGGCACGGTTCCTGATCAAGCCGGAGAAGATGGTGGGCAAGGAGGGGGGCTCGATTTTCGCCCATTGAATCGCAAGGGGGCCGCATTGCGGCCCAATCGCGACACAAGGCCGCTCCTCCACTAGGTTCGCGTGCCCTTGTAGAAGCAGCCTTGTGTCGCGATTGGGCTGCAAAGCAGCACCAGGGTTATAATGCCGCCACATCTTCCACAGGTACCCCCATGTCCCCCCTCGCCACCGCCCTGCAGTCCTGCGACATGCTCTTGATTGACGGCCTGCACGCCTTCGATTTCACCGCCGACGCATCCGGTCTCACCGTCGAATGCATGGACGGCCGCCAGCTTCGCCGCTGGTCCTTCACCCCCGAACAAGTCGCCGCCGCTATCGCCACCGGAGATGAATGGCAACTCAACGATGCCAACGGCGAGCATCGGCTAATCTGTATGAGTGCCTTTCGTGCCCCGGATGATGACCAAGATGAACCGGACCTGGACGAGCCTGCTGACCGCTAGCCTGATGAGCCTGACAATCTCTGCCCACGCTGCCACCTTGCTGGTGGGCAGCTACACCGATGGCGCCAGCCAGGGTATCTACCGCTACCATTTCGACGACAAGGCCGGCCAAATCGGCCCCACACCTCTGCAGGTGGTGAAAAGCGTCAGCCCTTCGTGGCTGGTGCTGTCGGCCGACCAGCGTCAGCTGTTCGCGGTGAATGAGACCCCGCAGGGCCATGCCAGCAGTTTCAGCATCAGCAGCAACGGCGAAATCAAGCCGCTCAACCAAGTGGTCACCCAGGGCGACGAGCCCACCCACGCCAGCCTCAGCCGTGACCAGCGCTACCTGTTCGTGGCCAACTACGCGGTCAACCCCGACCCCGGTGGCAGCCTGGTGGTGATCCCGGTGGCCAAGGACGGCACGCTCAAGCCCGTGGTGCAACAGGCCCGGCATAAGGCGAGCGGGGTCAACTCTGAGCGCCAGGCCGGCGCCCACGTGCATTCGCTGGTGCTGTCGCCGGATGGCCAGCACCTGTATGCCAGCGACCTGGGTGCCGACAAGGTGTTCATCTACCGCTACGACGGTGCCAGTGCGGACCACCCGCTGACAGCGGCGATACCTGCGTCCGTGGCCTTGCCGCCGGGCAGCGGTCCGCGTCACTTGCTGTTCGACGCCAAGGGCCGGCACGCCTACCTCACCCTGGAAATGAACGCCGAGGTGGTGATGTTCGATGTGCAGGACGGCAACCTGGTTGAACGCCAGCGCTTACCCCTGACCGAGCGCCAGGAGGCCGCAGCGAAGGCAGCAGGTGGCTTGCACCTGTCGGCGGACGGGCGCTTCCTGTACGTGAGCAACCGTGGCACGGCCAATGAAATTGTGGCGTTCAGCGTGGGCAAGCAGGACGGCCAGTTGACGTTCCTGCAGCGTCGCCCGGTGGAAGGCGATCACCCTCGGGAGTTTGCCCTGGACCCGAGTGACAACTTCCTGCTGGTGGCCAACCAGAAGAGCAACCAGATCGTGGTGATACGTCGCGATCCGCGCAGTGGCAAGCTGCTGGAGACGGTGCAGACGCTGAAGCAGGATGCACCCTCGGACCTCAAGTTCATCGAGTGATATCGATCAGCGTGATAATCGGTACTGCTGCAATGAATTTTTGCGTGCGGCCTCGGCGGCGTAAGTTTGACCCAAGGCCCAAAAGGGCCACCGTCAAACCACCGCCGTCGAGGTCAGCCCAGATGAACTTCAATCTCTTCCCGGTTATTGCCGCATCCGCCATTTCCGCATCGGTCGTCCTGCCAGCGCATGCCCATGCCGACAGCAGCAAGGCTTCTGCCACCCACAGCTACACCGAGCAGTACCTGCGCCAGAGCGCCCATTTCCATGCGGCCCTGAGTGGCAAGCACCACCACTGAGCCTTGTGCGGTGTCCTGTAGGAGCGGCCTGCGTCGTGACACAAGGCCGCTCCTACAAGGTATCGCGTGAACTCATTTGGCCATCACTGACCTGAACAGTTCCGAAGCCAGCCACCCCTCCAGCCAGCTCCGCACACGCGGATAAGCCGCCTCGGCGAACCACTGCGGTTCGACCCCGGCAAACTGGCGCATCAGGGGCAGCAACGCGGCATCGGCCATGCTCGGGTGGTCGGCCAGCAGGTAAGCCCGCCCCACCAGCAAGCCTTCGAGCTCCGCCAGCCAGGCCTCGGCCTGCTGGCGGTAATGCTCGCGGGAATGCTCCGGGTAACGTTCGGCATACTTGTACAGGTTCACGTGCGCCTTGAACGTGGTGTCATTGCGCGCAATCAGCGTTTCAGCCTGCTGCGCAGCCGCAGGGTTGGCCTGTAGCCGCCAATCCTGCGGGTCGTTTTGCGTCAGCGCCCAGCGCATGATGTCCAGGCTCTCTTCCAGTACCTCGGCACCGGTATCCAGCACCGGTACCGTGCCCTTGGGCGACAAGGCCAGCAGCTCTGCCGGCTTGTTCTTCATCGCCACCTCGCAAATTTCCACCTCGCAGCCGGCATAGCGCAGGGCCAGGCGCGCACGCATGGCCCATGGGCAGCGGCGGAACGAGTAGAGGATCACCCGCACACCTCCACGTCACTGAGGCCATTACCCTGGCGCCGCACCTGGATCTGGACCGGGATGCGCTCGTGCATTTCCTGTACGTGGGAAATCACCGCCACTTTGCGGCCCTGGGCTTGCAAGCCGTCGAGGGCGTCCATTGCCAGTTGCAGCGACTCGGGGTCGAGGCTGCCGAAGCCTTCGTCGATGAACAGCGACTCGATACGCAAGGTGCTGGACGCCATCGACGCCAGGCCCAGCGCCAGGGCCAGCGACACCAGGAAGGTTTCCCCGCCCGACAACGAGTGCACCGAACGCAGTTCGTCGCCCATCTCGGTGTCCAGCACCAGCAGGCCAAGGGCGCTGCCGCCGCGCTTGAGGCGGTAGCGACGGGCCAGCTGACGTAGCTGGGCGTTGGCGTGGTGCAGCAGCAGATCAAGGTTGTAGCCTTGGGCGATCTTGCGGAACACATCACCGGAGGCCGAACCGATCAGGGCATTGAGGCGGGCCCAGCGTTGCCACTGCTGGTGGGCCTGTTCGATTTCTGCCGCCAGCGCCTGGTGGGCCTGCTGGCGGCGCTGATCGTCGGCCTGTTGTGCACGCAATTCGGCGCATTGCTGCTCATGGTTGACCAGCCGCCCGCGCAGCTCGGTCAGGGCGTGTTCCAAGGCTTCGGCCGAGGTGTCCACGGTCATTTGTGCGGCGTGTTGTTGCAGGCGCTGCTCACGTTCCTGCAGCAGCACGCGGCCCTGCTCGATGGCTTTTTCCGCGCCTTGCAAACGCTGGCGCAATTCATTGACTTGCGCGTCATCCATGGCCAGCAGGCGATTGAGGCCGGCATCGTCCAGTTCCGGATGCTCGCTGCGCCACTGGGCGATCTGGGCCTGCAACTGTTGGCATTCGGCATCCAGTGCCTGTTGTTGCTGGGTATTGGCCTTGAGCTCGCTGGCCAGTTGCACGCCTTGGGTGCGCAGATCTTGCAGGCGCTGGGCGGTGTCGGCATCGAGGGCGCGGGCTTGTTCCAGCGTGGCTTCCATATGCTGCTGCCAGGCTTCGGCACTGGCATGTTCGCCTAGCAGCTCGCCGAGCGACGCCCGGGCCTGCTGGCGCTGTTCGTCGAGGGCCGCGAGCGTGTGTTGCAACTGCTGCAGGCCTTGCACGCGCGCCTGTTGCTGATCGCGCAGTTTGTCCAGCTGGGCTTGCCGGGCTTGCTGTTCTTCCTGTTCGTCCTTGCGCTGTTCCAGTTGCTGCAGGCGCTGGGCAATCTGCTGGTCGAGGGCGAGGAAGGCATTGGACGGGTCGTCGTTGAGGGCCTTGAGCGCTTCCTCTGGCAGTACGCCGGCCAGGTCGTTCAGGCCTTGCTGCAACAGCTGTTCGTCGTTGGCCAGGGCCTGGTGCTGTTGCTCCAGATGGCGCTGGGCCTGTTGCTGGGCGTCGTGGGCCGCCTGCAATTGCTGGTTCAGGCGGGCGGCGTCTTTTTGCAGGGCCAGCAGGGCGCTCTGGCGTTTCTCGTCCTGGCTGATTTCTTCATCCAGGCGACGCAGCTGGCTGTCGAGCCAGGTGCTACGGGCCTTGTCGTCCTGCGGGGCGAGGGCTGGCCATAGGCTGTGTGCCTGTACCTGAGCCACCAGCGGTTGCAACTGTTCGCCCAGTTGCTGCTGTTGCTGCTGGAAGTCCTTGAGCTGGGCATTGACCACACCCAGCTGGGTACGCAGCTCCACCAGCTTGTTGTTGAGCGTTTCGACCTGCTTCTGCGCGGCGTGCTCTTCGGCCTGGTCATGGCGACCCAAGCTCTGCAGCAGCGCTTCTGGCTGATGGAAGGGGTGTTCGGCGCTGCCACAGACCGGGCAGGGTTCGCCGTCACGCAGTTGGTCACGCAGTTCTTCGACGCTGGTGTTGCGTGCCAGGCGTTGCCGTTCCAGCAGTTGACGGGTGAGGATCAACGCCTGCTCGGCGGCCTCCAGCTCGGCCTTGGCGGCGGTGCCTTCGGTAATCAGTTGCTGGCGTTGCAGCATGGCCTGCTGCTGCCGTTCGCGCAGGGCATCCAGCTGCTGGCGCAGCTCCTGTTCCCGGCCGTGCAGGCGTGACATTTCTTCTACGGCGCGCTGCTGTTTGCGGTTGTCCTGCAGCATGCCGCCGAGCAGGTCGATCTGTTCGGCCAGGGCCTGGGGTTCGGCCTTGGCTTCACGGAACAACAGGTCGTAGGCGTCGCGCTCGGCCTGCAGGTGCGCATTGGCCTGGCTGGCCTGGGCCTGCAAGCCGGGTAGCTCTTCTCGGCCCTTGGTCAGGCGGCCACCGATCAGCATCACCTGCTTCAGTTGCGGCAGGTAGGCGTGCCAGGCATTGGCCAGGCCCGCCAGGTGCTGGCTGTCGGCAAGCGCGGTATCGATCTGCGCCAGTTGCTGCACGCTGCGCTGCTGGTTGTCTTCCAGCTGCTGCAGTTGCTGCTGGCCGTCAGCGACCTGTTGTTGCGCCTGTTGGCTGATGCTGCGCTGGGCGGCCAGCTCCTGGTCCAGGCGTGCCAGACTGTCCTGGGCGGCAAAGGCCTGGCGCAGGCGCGGCGCGTTCTCGCTGTGCTCGGCCTGGCGGTCGGCAAGCGCTTGGCGCGCAGTGTCCAGCGCCTGTTCGAGCTCGCGGGTGCGCACCTGCAGTTCGGCTTGCTGCTGCTGCTGTTCGGCCATTTTCGCGGCCACTGGCGCCAGCTGTGCGCTCAGGGCCTGTCGGCGGTGGAACTGGTGACGCTGTGGGGCCAGGCGCTCCAGGCGTGCCAGGTCCAGGCGTGGTTCGGCCAGCTGTTGCCAGTCCAGTTCGGCGGCCTGCAGCGTGGTGCTGGCTTCGGTGTGTTGGGCCTGTAGCTGGCATTGTTCATTCAGCCAGTTGCGTTGCTGCTCCAGCTGGCGCTCGCCGGCCTGGTCGGCCTTGAACTGCTGCTGCGCCTGCTCCAGGCGCTGGTCGAGCTCGGCACGGGCCTCGGCAGCCATCGGCAGTAGATGGCTGGCGCGCTCTTTCAGGGCGTTGTGCGCCTCGCCGGCTTCGCGCGCCTTGCTGAAGGCACGCTGGCCCAGGCGGGTGTAGATCGCGGTGTTGGTGAGCTTTTCCAGCAACTCGCTGCGGTCTTTGTCGTCGGCCTTGAGGAACGCGCCGAACTCGCTCTGGGCCAGCATCACCGCACGGGTGAACTGTTCGAAGTTCAGGCCCAGACGGGCTTCGACCAGTTGCTTGTATTCGTTCTTGCCACTGCCGAGCACTTGCTCGCTGTCGAGGTCGTAGAAGCTTTGACGGCTGTGCTGCAGTTTGCCGTTGGCCTTGTCGCGGGCGCGGTTGGCTTCCCAGCGGGCGCGGTAGCGGCGGCCGTCGATGCCGACGAAATCGACCTCGGCAAACCCGCTGCCGGTGCCACGGCGCAGCAGGTTGCGCGGGTCGGAGGTGGGGATGTCGCCGTCGGCGTCCGGCACCTTGGCCTCACGGCCAATGGCATTGAGGCGCGGCACGGTGCCGAACAGCGCCAGGCACAGGGCGTCAAGCAAGGTGCTCTTGCCAGCACCGGTAGGCCCGGTGATAGCGAACAGGCCAGCGCTGGCCAACGGTTCTGCGGTGAAATCGATGTCGATCGGGCCGGCCAGCGATGCCAGGTTCTTCAGGCGGATGGCGAGAATCTTCATGGCTGTTCCTCTTCCTGCTGCACGTCCTGCAACAGCAGGGCGAAGTCGGCCAGCGCCTGCTCGTCGGCGGGGTTGCCGTAGGCTTGCTCCCAGGCGCGGCTGAACAGGTCTTGCGGGGTCATCTGGGCCAGTTCGACAAAGGCCAGGTCATCGTCCTCGGCGTTGTTGCGGCCGGCGTACTCGGCGCTGATGCGGATCAGCCGTACCGCCTTGCCTTCAAGCGCGGTTTCGATCTGCTGGCGCAGGTCGGGTTGCGGCTCGTCGAGCATCACCCGCACCTCCAGCCAGGGCTGGCGGTTGGGGTCTTCAAGCAGGTCGATCACGGGCAGGTCGGCCAGTTGCTGCAACAGCTCGCCCAGCGGTGCCGGGCCCACCCGTTGCAGGGCCACGGCGCGTGGTACGGGGCGTGGCTCGACGCTGACCAGGCCGTTGCCGTCCAACTCCACTTCCAGGACCTGGTGCGGGTAGTTGATTTCGGCGAACGACAGCGGGATTGGCGAGCCGCTGTAGCGGATGCGTTCTTCGCGGTTGACCTTCTGCGGTTTGTGCAGATGGCCCAGGGCGACGTAGCTGATAGCCTTGTCGAACAGCTTGGCCGGCAGCGCCTCGGCGTTGCCGATGATCAGGCTGCGTTCGGAGTCTTCCGACACCGCGCCACCGGCCATGTGCGCGTGGCTGATGGCGACCAGCGCCTGGTCTTTCTTGCGTTTCTTCAGGGCGGCGGCGATCAGTTGCTGGTGCACCTGGGTGATGCCTTGCAGGTAATCGTCACCCAGCTGCGGGCCGGTGACTTCGGCCGGCCGCAGGAACGGCAGGGCCAGGCACCAGGCAGCGACCTTGCCCCGGCCGTTGGTCAGAGGGATCAGCAGGCGCTCGGCATCCAGCTGGCCCTCGTCCAGCCAGTGCACACGGCCCAGGGCATGGGTGCGCAGGCGGCGCATGAGTGCGGCGGGCAGCTCGATGCGCGAACCGGAGTCGTGGTTGCCGGCGATCATCACGATGTCCAGCTTGGGCTGTTGCTCATGGGCCTGGACGATGAAGTCGTAGAGGCGTTCCTGGGCTTTGACGGGCGGGTTGACGGTGTCGAAGATGTCGCCCGCAATCAGCAGCGCATCCGGCTGGCGCAGGCGCAGCTGGCCGAGCAGCCAGTCGAGGAAGCAGGCGTGTTCGAAGTCGCGTTCCTGGCCGTGCAGGCTTTGGCCCAGGTGCCAGTCGGAGGTATGAAACAGACGCATGGATGACCTGTTGGTGTCGAGTCGAGCAAGCGAGGGCTTGGCTTGGGTGATGGGTGTTGCGCAAGGGCGGTATGGTAACCCAAGCACGGGGCCGCTGTGCGGCCCGAAAGTTCAGCGCTTGATCTCATCGGCGCACGGTGCTGGTTGTCCTGCAGGCAAGCCCGCGCATTAAACCCCTTGTTCATGGATGGCATTGGCTTATCGCGGTAGCGTCCTGCGACTCCAGGCGTTGACGCGGGTTGCCACGTTGGTTCCATGAAAAGCTGACATTGATAGCAGGGTGTCGCTCATCTCGGTTTGCCCCACAAGACGTGTCGCGGCAAAGCAGCGAGCACACGCTCGGCCACTTCCGCCTTGAACGTTCTGTGAGCTGGCTCTCGCTTTGTACCAGGGATCAAGCTTGCCCTCAAAAGTAGGCTGATCTACCCTCCGAAACGGCCATGATCACGGCTATTCGAAACCCACGGACGACAATCACAGGAGTCACCAATGGAAGGCATCCCTCAGACCCAATCTTCCCCGGATAACCTCAAGCCAAAATGGCGGGAGCGTTTCGCCTTCTTCGATCAGTACGGCGCCCCCACCTCCGAGTCATACAAAGCCGCATTCCGCGCCTTGCCATTCGGGAAGAAGTTGCTGATCAACAACAATTTCATAGCCTTTTTCTTCGGCCCGATCTATTGGTTCGTGCTGGGGCTGTGGAAGAAGAACCTGGTCATGCTGGCCATCATCATCGGCATCGGGCTGCTGCTGAGCGTCTATGAGGTGGCGACGGGCAGCGAAATCCCGCGTCCTCTGGATAACGGTATCAGCATGGGGTTTGCGTTTCTGTACAGCTTCCTGACCAACCGGGCCTATTACCTGAAGCAGGCCAAAGGGCAGCAGAGCTGGAACCCGTTCGAGGGGCAGCGGTTCATCTGACTCGGCTGGTACATTCGGCAAGTATTGTCAGGGGCGGCCATGAGCTGAAAAATTCGCAATCAGCCACTGCGCATCACTTGGGATAGAGCGGCGGCAAGCTGCCGTTCTCACCCGCCGGCAGCAACACCTGCTCAGCTGGCGGAATGGTACCAATCGCCCGCCACAAATCCTCCCCCTGCCAATACTGCCCGCTCTCGCTGTACAACGCCCCGTTCAAACCATCCAGCGCATCCGACAACGGCACGAAGCGCGCCGCCATCTCGGCCAGGGTTTCCGGTTGCTGCCGGGCCCAGGCATCCAGCGCCTGGCGCGTAGCCTGGGGGTCGTTGGCCTGGCATGCGCGCTTGAGGTCGTCCAGCAAGGTGCGTGGGCTTGGCCCGTTCTGCGCCGTGCGCAGCACCGCTGGCCGCGAACGGGCGCGCCACCACAGGGCAAAGCCAAGCACAGTGCTCAGGGCGAACACCAGTGTGGACAGCTGCCAGGGCCACAGCAGGGTGCTGGCGCTGCTGTTGTCGCCCACCGGGGTGTCGGCGCTCAGTGCCGGGTTGTCCAGCACGTTCAGCGTGCGCGCCGGCAGGCTGCTGTGCTCCAGGTGGTCTTCGCGGGTGTTCCACCAGGCCACTTCCAGCGCCGGCAAGGCCAGCGTGCCGCTGTGGGTCGGCACCAGGGCCTCGCGCTCTTCGCGGTTGGCGGTCATGCCCCGTTCGCTGATTTCGTTGCGCAGCAGCGGCTGGTCAGGGTAGCGGCGCAGGCCGATGATTTCTGTGGCCGGCAGCGGCGGCAGTTGGGTGCTGGACAAGCCTTCGGCACGCAAGGTGATGTTGCGCGTCAGCGAGTCGCCAATCTGTACCTGCTGGTTGCTGGGGTCGGGGCTCCAGTGCTCTTCCAGGGTCAGGCTGCTGGCAGGCAACCACGGTAAGCCAGCCGGCCAGGCTGCCGGAATCGGCCGTACCGTGAGGCGCAAGGGCAGCGAGCTGACTTGCACCTGGTGGCCGGCGCGGGCCGTGCCATTGGCCTGTGCTGCTTCGTCGCTGCTGGCGGCTGCCGTAGCGGTGAACGTCAGTGGCGGGATGTCGAGGGTGCCACTTTGCTGGGCATACACCGCATAGCGGGTTTCGATCACGCCATGACGCACACCATTGATTTCCTTTTCATACGTGCGCGACTCGCCCAGCGGCTCGACCTTGGCGTTCTCCAGTTGCAGGGGGCTGAGGCTGCTGTCGTCGTACAGTGCTACCGAGTGGTAGATGCGCAGGGTCAGCACGGCTTGGGCCTGGACATAGACGTCATGGCTGTCGAGGGTCGCTTCGATGAAGACCTGAGCGTTGTCCTGGCGGCTGGCATCGGCCTGCAGCACTTGCAATTCGATGGCCTGGCTGTGTGACTGGCCCAGCCGCAGCTCGGGGATGCGCAGGCTACCGCTGCGCCGTGGCAGCAGGGTGATGATCCAGCGGGTGCTGGCGCGGGTTTCGCCGTCCAGGGTGTGCAGGCTATTCAACTGGCGCGTGCCGCGGACTTCGAAGTCACCTTCCAGGGCGCGCAGGTCGGGCTTGCCGAATTGGGTGACGTCCTGGCTTTCCAGGGTCAGTTCCAGGCTTTCGCCCGCTTCCAGGCGGGTGCGGTCGACGCTGGCCTGCAGCAGCGGCTCGGCCTGGGCCAGCACGGCCCAGAGCAGGGTGAGGAGAAAGACGCCGAAGCGACTCATCGTGATTTTTCCTGATGCAATTGCTGTTCATACCAGAATTTGCGTCGCAGCAGCTCTGCCGGGTTGTCGGGGATTTCCCGCAGCCATTGCTCCAGGGCTTGGCGCTGTTCGCCGTCGAGGCTGGTCGACACCGGGCGCTGTGGCGGCTGGATGACACTGTCGTCGCCCCCGGCCTGGTTGCCGGGTGCGGCCTGGCTGTTGCTGCTGCTTTCGCCGGGTTGTTCGGGGCTGGCCTGTTGGTCGTCGCCGGGTGTGCCTTGGGCCGGGCTGCTGGCCGAGCTGCTGTTGCCTTCGGTTTCGCTGCCGGGCGTGTCTTGGGCATCGCTGCCGGGCGGTTGTTCCTCGGCCTTGGCTTCACGTTGCTGCAGCAGTTGCTGCACCAGCGCCTGGTTGTCCAGCGCGGCCTGCAGGTCGGGCTGGCGCTCCAGGGCTTGCTCGTAGGCATCCAGGGCGGCGTCCAGCTCGCCACTATGGGCCAGGGCATTGCCTCGATTGTAGTGGGCTGCTGCAGTGTCGCCTTGGGAAAATGCCTCGGCGGCACCGGCATAGTCGCCGGCCTGGTACAGGGCCATGCCGCGCCATTGCGGGTTCTGGAAGTGACGCGCAGCGCTGGCCGGGCGGTTTTGCTCCAGCAGCTTCTGGCCTTGCTGGTCGGGGCGCAGCCACAGGTCGTTGAACTCGAAAGCCTGGCTAGGCTGCGGCAAGGCCAGCAGCAGCGGCAGGCAGAACAGCCAGCCGCGCCGGCCAGCGCAGGCGGCCAGCAGCAACAACGGAATCAGCAGCCAGTAACCTTGGTCGGCCCAGCTGTCCAGTTGCAGGGTCTGGCCATCATTGCGCCCGCTCCGCGGGTTGTCGAACAGGCCCAGGCCACGCAGGTCGAGGTCGTCGATGCGGGCGTGCCGGTAGCGCCCGCCCGTGCCGCTGATAAAACCCTTCAGGCTGGCACTGTCTAGGCGAGGCAAGAGGATGCCGCCTTGGTCGTCTTTAAGGTATTCGCCATTGGCCTGGCGCACCGGGGCGCCTTCGCGGCTGCCGATGCCCAGCATCAGCAGGCTTGGGCCTTGGCGGCCGAGGGCCTGGGTGATGCCCTGGCGCTCGGCGGCGCTGAGTGCCGAGCCTACCAGCAGCAGGCGGCCTTGGCCGAGGCCGCTCTGGGCCAGCAGCGCCAGGCCTTTTTGCACGGCCAGGTCGGCACGCTGGCCGGGTTTTGGCATGATCGACGGGTCGATGGCCTCGAGCAAGTTGCGGGTGGTGGCCAGGTCGTCAGACAGCGGCACCAGGGTGTGCGCGGAGCCGGCATACACCACCAGCGCCGTCTGGCTGTCGCGGCGGTGTTCAAGCAGGTCGAGGATCTTGCGCCGGGCCTGTTCCAGGCGGTTGGGCGGGCTGTCCTCGGCGAGCATTTGCGGGGTCAGTTCGAGCAGGATCACCAGGGGGTCGGCCGGGCGCTGACGGCTTTCTTCCAGCCGCTGCCAGCTGGGCCCGAGCAGCGCCAGGATCACCAGTAACCAGGCGAGGCCCAGCGCCACCCACGGCAGTTTGCTGGTGCTGCCGCTGCCGCCACCCAGCAGTACACCATGGAAGGCGGGCGGCAGAATCATCTGCCAGCGCCCGGCACGCTTGCGCCGGTGCCACAGCTTGTAAAGCAGCCAGCCGAGCACGGGAACCGCCAGCAGCCAGAGCGGGCGCAGCCATTGGGGCCACAAGTCGATCATCGCCGCCTCCTTAAACGCAGGCGCTTCAAGCGCTGGCGCCATTCCGGGTGCGGCTGCAGGAAGCGCGGCTTGCGCAGCAGGCGCTGCAACAGGTTGTCAGGCCACTGCACGGCTACCACCAGCAGCACGCTGAGCAGCAGCGCCAGCGCCAGGGGCCAGGCATACAGGGCCTGGGCTGTGCGCGCCTGGGTCGGTTGCTGGGCCACGGGCTCCAGTTGGTCGAGGGTATCGCCGATAGCGTCCAGTTCGGCGCCGTCATGGGCGCGGAAGTAGGCGCCGTGGGTGATGTCGGCAATTTCCTTGAGCGCGGCTTCGTCCAGGTCCAGGCTCGGGTTGAGGCCGAGCAGGCCTGGTGTGCCACTGGCTTCGGGGTTGGCGCCGATACCGATGGTGTAGATGCGCACGCCTTCTTGGGCCGCCAGGCGGGCGGCTGTCAGCGGGTGAATCTGCCCGCCGTTGTTGGCACCGTCCGTGATCAGCACCAGCACCCGGCTTTGTGCCGGGCGTTCGCGCAGCCGTTTGACCGCCAGGCCAATGGCGTCGCCGATGGCGGTGTTCTTGCCGGCGATGCCGATCTGCGCCTCGATGAGGAAGGTGCGCACGGTGCGCCGGTCAAAGGTGAGCGGCGCCTGCAGGTAGGCCTGGCTGCCGAACAGGATCAGGCCCACACGGTCGCCTTCACGGTCTTGCAGGAAGTCGCCCATCAGCGCCTTGACCAGGTCGAGGCGGCTGATGTCCTCGTTCTTCCACTGCATGTCGGGGAAGTCCATCGACCCGGACACGTCCACCGCCACCAGCAGGTCGCGGCCGCTGGCGGCGATCGGCACCGGTTCGCCCAGCCATTGCGGGCGAGCGGCGGCGCACAGCAGCAACAGCCAGATGATGACGAACGGTGCCTGCTGGCGCCAGGTGGGCAGGTTGAGCCGTGCGCGGCGCCCGGCCAGGCCTTCCAGCTCGCTGAGGAAGCCCACCTTGAGCACCGGTTCACCGCTGTCGGCGGCGGGCAGCAGCAGGCGCGCCAGCCATGGCAACGGCAACAGGGCGAAGACCCACGGCCAGGCCAGTTCAAACATGCTTGCGGATCCAGGTTTCGACGGCTTGGCTGAGCCCGGCGATGGCCTTGTCATCGAGCTTGCACTCGGGTTTATAGGCGCCTTCGACCAGTACCATCCAGCGGGTCAGGCCGGCGGCCGGGCAGCGGTTATCCAGAAAGGCCAGCCACTGGCGGCCGTTGAGGGTGTGGCTGTTGGCGCCTGGGTAGTGGTTGCGGCACAGGCGTTTGAGCAGGGCGTTGATCTGTTGCAGCCAGGCGCCGGCCGGGGCGCCGTCATACGGGCGTGGCAGGCGGGCCAGCTCGGCCAAGGCCTCCAGGCGTACCGGGTCCAGGGGTTGTTCGGCGCGCACGATGCGGCGTTTGCCCGGGCGCCAGCGGCGCAGCCGCCACAGGCCCCAGCCCAGGAGTGGCAGGACGGCCAGCAGCAGCCACCAGCCTGGTGCGGGTGGCCACAGGCTGACCGGTGCCGGGGCGATCAGTGGGTGCAACTGGTCGAGCGGGTTCATGACGCGCTCCGTGGCCGCTGGGCGTTCAGGTACTCGCGCAGTTGCTCGATCATTTCGCTTTGCGTGCTCAGTGGCATCAGGACCACCCTCAGCTTTTGCGCCATCAGCTCCCAGCGCTCGATGCGGGCCTCGGCCTGCTGGCGGTAGGCCTGGCGCAGGTTGGCGTCGAGGGTGTCGAGCTCCAGCTGGGCGCTGCGCTGGGCGAAGCGCAGCAGGCCGGCGGCGGGCAACGCGTGGTCGAGTGGGTCGGATACCGGCAGCAACAGCAGGTCGCAATGCCTTGAGAGCATGGCCAGGTGCTGTTCTACCTGGGCGCTGAGCGAGCGCTCATCGCAGATCACGATGGCCAGGCTGCCGGGGCGCAGCACTTCGCGGGCGCGGCGCAGGGCCAGGCCGAGGCTGTCGGCCCCGGGTATGGCTTCGGTGTGCAGTGACTGGTTGACCTTTGCCAAGCGGTTGAGCAGTTGCAGCAGGCTCTGTTTGCTGCGTCGGGGCTTGATCTCGTGGTGTTCGTTGTCGCCGAACACCAGGCCGCCGATGCGGTCGTTGTGGCCCAGCGCTGCCCAGCCGAACAGCGCCGCAGCCTGGGCCGCCAGCACGGACTTGAACATCAGCCCTGAGCCGAAGAAAAGCCGTTGGCTTTGTTCGACGAGGATGAAAATCGGCCGCTCGCGTTCTTCGTGGAACAGCTTGGTGTGCGGCTCCTGGGTGCGCGCAGTGACACGCCAGTCGATGTTGCGCACATCATCGCCGGCCTGGTAAACGCGCACCTGGTCGAAGTCCACGCCGCGCCCGCGCAGCCTGGAATGGTGCAGGCCGACCAGCGGGCTGCGCTGGCCGGGCTTGGAAAACAGCTGGATTTCGCGCACGCGGTGGCGCATGTCGATCAGCTCGGCAAGGCCAATGCGGATGCCGTGTTCGGCCAGCTGCGCAGTGGGCATGGGGTCAGGCAACGGCGACGACGTCGAGGATGCGCTGGACCACGCGGTCCTGGTCGATCCCTGCCGCCTCGGCCTCGAACGAGAGGATGATGCGGTGGCGCAGGACGTCGAACAGCACGGCCTGGATGTCTTCGGGGCTGACGAAGTCGCGCCCGGCCAGCCAGGCATGGGCACGCGCGCAGCGGTCCAGCGAGATGGAGCCGCGCGGGCTGGCGCCGTAGGCGATCCAGTCGGCCAGCTCGGTGTCGAACTTGGCCGGGGTACGGGTGGCCATGACCAGCTGCACCAGGTATTCCTCCACTGCGTCGGCCATGTACAGGCCAAGGATTTCCTTGCGCGCGGCGAAGATGGCCTGCTGGCTGACCCGGCGCTCAGGCTTGGTCTCGCCGCCGAGGGCTTCACCCCGGGCCTGCGCCAGGATACGCCGCTCTACGGCGGCGTCGGGGAAGCCGATTTTTACATGCATCAAGAAGCGGTCGAGCTGGGCTTCGGGCAGCGGGTAGGTGCCTTCCTGCTCGATCGGGTTCTGTGTGGCCATGACCAGAAACAGCGGCGACAGGTCATAGGTGCTGCGGCCCACGCTGACCTGGCGCTCGGCCATGGCTTCGAGCAGCGCCGACTGCACCTTGGCCGGTGCGCGGTTGATTTCGTCGGCCAGCACCAGGTTATGGAAGATAGGCCCCTGCTGGAACACGAAGCTGCCGGTTTCCGGGCGGTAAATCTCCGTGCCGGTGATGTCGGCCGGGAGCAGGTCGGGGGTGAACTGGATGCGATGGAACTGCGCTTCGATGCCTTCTGCGAGTTCTTTGATGGCTTTGGTTTTGGCCAGGCCCGGTGCCCCTTCGACCAGCATGTGGCCGTCGGCCAGCAGCACGATCAACAGCCGTTCGACCAGTTTCTCCTGGCCTAGGATCTGGGTAGAAAGAAAAGTGCGCAGCGCGATCAGCGCTTCACGGTGTTCCATCGGCGACGGTTCCTGGTAGGGGCCTGAGGCGGCGTGAGGCAGCAGCCTTGGCAAGGGGGGATACTTTAATCTATCCGGGGGGGCGACCACCAATGGCGGCGGGTAAATTTATCGTTGCAGCCGGGCATGCGGGCAAAGAAATGTCCCACGTATGGCTGGCCATTGCCTGATGTTCCGTGACGGCGTGCTGGCGCCTGCTTGTGCTTTTCGGACAAGCAGGAGGCACGATGATGAAAATGACCAGCGCCAGCACGCCAAACCTTACGCCGATCACCTTGCGGTTTGGCGTTTTCTTCGATGGCACCGGTAATAACCAGCACAATGCCATGACGATGGGTGATCAGGGCGACAAGGGCGGCAGCTATGGCAACGCCTTGAGCAATGTGGCCCTGTTGCATGCGTTGTATCCGGCTGATGCGGCCAATACCGACGGGCCGCAGGCGTTCTTGAAGCACTATGTGGAAGGCGTGGGCACGCTGGCGGGTGAAGCCGACCATGTCTACGCCTCGGCCACCGGGCATGGGCGCACGGGGGCCGAGGCGCGGGTTGCCGAGGCGTTGCAGGCGATGGCCGAGCAACTGCAGGCGTGGCGCCGGGCGCATCCGCAGGCAACGCTGGAAGGGGTCGAGTTCGATCTTTTCGGTTTCAGCCGGGGTGCGGCGGCGGTGCGGCATCTGGCCAACCTGCTGCACGAGGACGCGGGCGGGCTGTTATCGGTGGCGTGCGAAACCTCGATCAACTTTATCGGCCTGTTCGACACCGTGGCGGCGATCATCGCGCCCTTACAGGGTGACTTCGACCCTGCAGACGGCCGCCACGGTGGCCTGCGCCTGGGCCTGGGTGCGGGTATTGCCCGGCACGTGGTGCAACTGGTGGCCGAGGACGAGCGGCGGCATAACTTCCCGCTGGTACGCAGTGGCCACGATATCGTGCTGCCGGGTGTGCACTCGAACATTGGAGGTGGTTACCCGGAAACCACCCTGGAGCAGGTGCTGCTGTGTAAACCTCAGTCCCAGCGGGTGCCCGCAGGCATGCGTGTCGAGCAGTGCCGCGTCCATGCCAAGGTGAGTGCCTTGCTGGCTTCGACGTTTGCCGACGTGGGCGAACCCAGGCCGCGCGTGATGACCTGGGAGGAGCCGATTGCCGGTGGGCATCGGGACGAGGCGCAAAAGCAGGTCTATGCGGCGGTGTACCGGGAGCGGCAAGTGGCGGGGCACTTGTCCCGGGTGTACTTGAGCGTGATGCGGGCGTTGGCGGTGCGCGCGGGTGTGCCGTTTGCGCCGTTGGGGGCGCAGGCTGAGCATCGGCTGCCGGATGAGTTGTCGGGCATCAGCCGAAAACTGCATGCCTTTGCCTTGGGGGAAACTGGCCAGGTGGGGTTGAGCGAGGAAGAACAGCGGCTGTTGCGCGACAGATACATGCATGCGTCAGCGAACTGGAATGCACTGAAGGGTTTGCGCAACAGTGTGCTGGATGTGCTGTTCGTCAATCGGCCGGGGGCAGGCGGTCGAGTGGCGCATGCCAACCCGACGCAATGAATGACTGATCCTGGCCTGGCAATGCTGCATCGGGCCTACAGGGCGCGCGCCAGCTGTTCAGTCGCGCGCCTTCTGGCTGAATACGTCTCCTGTGCCAGGGTCAGCAGCACCGTCAGCAACATGAACACCACCGATGCGATGAAGATCCCGTTGGGCAGGCGCTGATCGAGCATCCAGCCGAACGCTACCGGCCCGATGGCGCCACCGATGTTGAACCCGGTCGACACCAGGCCGAAGGTTTTGCCCTCGGCCCCGGGTGGCGCCGCTGCCTTGACCAGCATGTCCCTTGATGGGGCGATGACCCCCGTGAGCAAGCCAATGGCGCCCAGTACGACCACCAATGCCCAGCCCTGCAGCAGCCCCAGTGCCACCAGAGCGGTCAGCGCAGCCGCCAGCGCGAAGGCCAGCGCCGCCACCAGGCCATGGCGCCGGGTACGGTCGGCCAAAGCGCCTCCGCACAGCACGCCGACTGCGCTGCTCAGCAGGAAAGCGGTGAGCGCGGCGTTGGCCCAGGCCAGTGTCAGGCCTTGGCCCTGGACCAGGGCGGCTACGGAGAACTTCTCGATGGCACTGGTGCTCAGGTTGAGCAGGATGAACAGCACCGTCAGCACGCCGATCATGGGGGTGAACAAACGTACACGGCCTGTTGCTGCGGCCGGGCCTGTGTCGTGTTTGTTGGCAGGCCTGGCGACCCGGTAAACGCCACTGCCTGGTATCGATATCAGCAGTAGCGCGGCTACCCCGAATACCGCGCCCGCCGCCAGGGCTGCCCGCGTGCCGAGCGCCGCGGCGATGCCGAGAAATACGGCTGGGGTAACGGCTGAACCGAGGAAACCGGCAAAGGTATGAATAGAGAACGACCGCCCCAGGCGTGCGGGCTCGATGCCGTTGGCCAGCAGCGCATAGTCGGCCGGGTGGTACACACCATTGGCCAGGCCAGCCATGGCCATCGCCACCAGCAATACCGCATACCCGGGGCTGGCCGCCAGTAGCACGAAACTGAGGCTGCCCAGCAACAGCCCAGCCTTGAGCACTTTACGTGCGCCATAGTGATCGACGGCGTAACCCAGCGGGGCCTGTACCAGCGCGGAGACGATGTTGAACACCGCCAGGGCTACGCCCAGCTCTACGAAGCCCACGCCCAGCAGGCCGGGCAATACGGGCAGTAGCGCCGGGATCAGCATGATGTGCACGTGGCTGACGAAGTGCACGGCAGCAATTTGGGTCAGCAGCTTGGGGCCAGCGTGGGGCATGTCGATACCTGTTGAACAGCGTGCGCCCCTGGCGCACGGCAAGGTGGTGGAAAGCTCGTTTAGCGGGAGGCGCCGCGCAAACCGGGCAAGCGACCGTTCAGCACAACATGGGCCAGCAGACCAATGACCAGGCCCCAGAAAGCCCCGCCAATGCCCAACAGGCTGATGTTGGCCGCCGCCGCCAGGAAGGTGATCAGTGCTGACTCGCGTGAACGGGCATCGGCCAGGGCGCTGGCCAGGCTGGCGCCGATGGTGCCCAGCAGGGCAAGGCCCGCCAGGGTGGTGATAAAGGTGCCCGGCAGGGCCATGAAGACACTCGCCAGCGTGACCCCGAACACCCCGACGAGGATGTAGCAGACACCGGCAGCGATGCCCGCCACCCAGCGCTTGTTCGGGTTTTCATGGGCTTCCTTGCCGGTGCAGATGGCCGCGGTGATGGCAGCGATGTTGAACGCGTGTGAACCGAAGGGCGCCATCAGCAACGAGCCGATGCCGGTGACGGCGACAATCGGGTTGGCGCTGGTCTTGAAACCATCGTTGCGCAGTACCAGCATGCCGGGCATGTACTGGCCGGTGAGGGTGATCAGGAACAAGGGCAGGGCCACGCTGAGGGCCGCGTTGAGGGAGAAGGTGGGCGCGGTGAAAACCGGTGAGGCGAATTCCAGCCGCAACGTCGTCAAGCCCACTTGCCCCTGCAGCAACAGGTAGCCCAGGCCCAGCAGCAATATGGCGACCACGGCGTAACGGGCGGTGAAGCGTTTGAAGGCCACATAGGCTGCAATCAGCAGCCCGGCGAGGGTAGGGTCGACCGACAGGCTGGCAAAGGCACCGATGCCAAACTGCAGCAGGATGCCGGCCAGCAGGCCGGCGGCAATGCCGCCGGGCACGACGCGCACCAGGCGCTCGAAGCACCCGCTCAGCCCCAGCACCACGAAGCCGGCGGCCGACAGCAGGTAGGCACCTATGGCCTCGCTGTAGGGCACGCTGGCCAGGGCGGTGACCAGGAACGCGGCGGCTGGCGTGGACCAGGCTGTGATGACCGGCTCGCGGCTGTACCAGGACAATGCCAGGCCGCTGAGGCCGACGCCGATCGACACCGCCCAGACCCACGATGACGTCAGCTCCGGGCTCAGCCCGGCCACTTTGGCCGCCTGGAACACCAGGATGAACGTGCCGCCGTAGTTGACGATCACCGAAACGAGTCCGGCAATCACCGGGTGAAGGATGTCTGTCAGCCTGAGCGGGGTGGTAGAGCTTTGAGCAGGCGCGTCCATGGTTGCCTCTGGTAATGGTCAGATGAGGAGCAGTTTTGTGCGGCGAAGGGGTAATCCGACTGCAGCGTCATTGGCCCTTTCGCAGCCCAAGGCTGCTCCTGAAGAAAAAGACTGCCCGACAGCGACAGGCTGCCGGGCAGGTTTGGGCGTCAGTTGGCCAGCGCCACCAGCAGGTTTTTCAGGTGGTTGCTGCCTTGCGCATCCAGCGGCTGCAGGGGCAGGCGTGGGGCGCCGACCTCCTGGCCGAGCATTTTCAGGCCGGCCTTGATGGTGGTCGGCAGGCCACGGCGGGTGATGTACTCCAGCAGCTCGTACTGGCGGTAGAACAACGCACGGGCTTCGGCCAGATCGCCTTGTTGTACGGCGTCCCACAGTGCCAGGTTGAGTGCAGGGATCAGGTTGGGCGCGGCGGTACACCAGCCCGTGGCGCCGGCCACCAAGGCTTCCAGGGTCAGCGGGTTGCAACCGTTGTAGAACGCCACCTGACCATCTGTAGCCGTGAACAGGCGGTGCATGCGCTGGATGTCACCGGTGCTTTCCTTGACCATGGTCACAGTGGGCACTTCGCCGAGGATACGCAGGATCAGCTCCACCGACAGGTCGGTGCCGCTGGTGCCCGGGTTGTTGTAGAGCATGATCGGAATGTCGATGGCGGCGCCGACCGCCTTGTAGTGGGCGATCACTTCGGCTTCGGTGAGCTTCCAGTAAGAGATGGGCAGCACCATCACCGCCGTAGCACCGCAGGCCTGTGCCAGGCGGGCACGCTGCACGGTGCGGGCGGTGGTCAGGTCGGAGACGCTGACCACGCTGGGTACGCGCCCGGCAATGCGTACCTGGCTGAAGCGCACCACGGTTTCCCATTCGCTGTCGGACAGGTAAGCCCCTTCGCCGGTGCTGCCCAGCGGCGCGATGGCGTGCACGCCGTCTGCAATCAGGCTATCGATGGACGTGCCCAAGGCATCCAGGTCGAGTGTGCCGTCTGCCGTGAAGGGAGTGATGGTGTAGCCGATAACGCCGCGAATTACAGGTGTAGACATGACCAGGCACCTTTGCCGTTGTTGAGGGAAGAGTACAGCTTCGATCAGCCCAGGCAGTCGCCATGGGCACGCAAGGCACGGCGCGCGTAGTAGCTGAAGGCAGCACCGTGACGTTTGGGGGTGGAAATCCAGTCGTGGGCCTCTTTGCCCAGTGCTTCGGGGATGGGGCGGATGTCACCGGCGCCCATGGCCAGCAGTTGCATCTTTGCTGCCCGCTCGAACAGCAGGGCGAGCACGCAGGCTTCCTCGATCGAACGCCCAGCGATCAGCAGGCCATGATGGGAAAGCAGGATTGCGCGCTTGTCGCCAATCGCGTTCGCGATGATTTCGCCTTCTTCGTTGCCCACCGGCACACCGGGCCATTCCTTGAGGAATGCACAGTCGTCGAACAGTGGGCACAGGTCCATGTGCGAGATGGCCAGCGGAACTTCCAGCATCGACAAGGCGGCGCTGTGCAGCGGGTGGGTGTGGATGATGCAGTTGACGTCGGGGCGGGCGCGGTACAGCCAGCTGTGGAAGCGGTTGGCCGGGTTGGCCATGCCACGGCCTTGCAGCACCGTCAGATTTTCGTCCACCACCAGCAGGTTGGAGGCAGCGATTTCGTCGAAGCCAAGCCCCAGTTGTTGGGTGTAGTAGGTGCCAGGTTCCTGCGCACGCGCAGTGATCTGCCCGGCCAGGCCAGAGTCGTGGCCGCCGTCGAACAGGATGCGACAGGTGAGGGCGAGCTTTTGTCGTACGGTGTAGGTGTTGTCGGTCAGCGCCGTCAGCATCTGTTGCTGGGCGAGTTTGACAAGCTGGTCCTTGGGGGTGTGCATGGTGGTCGTCATGGGCGGTACCTGCAGGGGTGGAGACTAGGGATGGCTGATCGGCGCGGAGGCGACGCCAGGACACGGCGTTGATCATAATGACACAAAGTGTCATATGCAAGCGATGTGTCATCCTTACCTCAGGGCCACAACACATCAGTGCCAGCGCAATCTGTTATGGCGTGCATACGCAACTGGTATTACTTGCCCCGGCTTCACGCTGTTTAGCATCGAGCGGGTCTTAACCGTCGACGAGAACAACAACGTGAACCTTGGAACCCTATCCAGTCGAAGTGCCAGATACTGGCCTGAACGTCTGGCGGTAATCGACCGCCACACCCGGCTGACCTTCGCTCAGCTCGAACAGCGGGCCAACCAGCTGGCCTCGGCCTTGCTGGCACAGGGCATCGCCACGGGCGAGCATGTCGCCATCCTGGCGCCAAACCGCGCCGAACTGGTGGAAGCAGAGGTGGCTTTCTACAAGGCCGGCCTGGTCAAGGTACCGGTCAATGCGCGTCTGGCACCGGATGAAGTCATTCAGGTGCTCAACGACGCCTGCAGTGTCGCGCTGATCGCCGATGCGCAACTCGCCCAGGCGTTGCTGGACCGCAGGCAGGAGGTACCTTCATTACGCTTGATCGTGACCTTGGGTGAGCGGGGCGGTGACATCACCTATGCCGCGCTGCTGGCACAAGGCAGTAGCCAGCCAATCAGCTGCGACCTGCCTGACGACGCCCTTGCCGTTTTGCATTACACCTCTGGCAGCTCTGGTGTGCTCAAGGCTGCGATGCTCAGCGTGGGCAACCGCAAGGCGCTAATCCGCAAGAGCCTCGCCAGCCCGACCCGTCGCGCCGCCCCGGGCGACGTCATGGCTCACGTCGGCCCTATCACCCATGCCAGCGGCATGCAGCTGATGCCGCTGCTGGCGGTCGGTGCCTGCAACCTGCTGCTGGAGCGCTACGATGACCAGCTGTTGCTCGAGACCATTCAGCGCGAAGGCGTGACCCGCTTGTTCCTGGTGCCTGCCATGATCAATCGCCTGGTCAACTTCCCTGATGTCGAGCGCTACGACTTGAGCAGCTTGCGCCTGGTCATGTACGGTGCCGCGCCGATGGCACCAGCGCTGGTGAAACGGGCCATCGAGGTATTCGGGCCGATCCTGGCCCAGGGTTACGGTGCTGGCGAGACCTGCTCGCTGGTAACCGTCCTGACCGAACAGGACCATCTGTGCGAGGGCGGCGACTACCGGCGCCTGGCCTCGTGCGGACGTTGCTACTTCGAAACCGACCTGCGCGTGGTGAACGACCATTTCCAGGACGTCCAGCCGGGAGAGGTGGGCGAAATCGTAGTCAAGGGCCCGGACATCATGCAGGGCTACTGGCGCGCCCCCCACCTCACCGCCGAGGTAATGCGCGACGGCTACTACCTGACTGGCGACCTGGCCACGGTGGATGAGCAGGGGTATGTGTTCATCGTCGACCGCAAGAAAGAAATGATCATTTCCGGTGGCTTCAACATTTACCCCAGTGAGGTCGAGCAGGTGCTCTACAGCATGCCGCAGGTGTTCGAGGCGGCGGTGGTGGGGGTGCCTGACGAGCAGTGGGGCGAAGCGGTGCGGGCGGTGATCGTGCTCAAGCCGGGCATGGCGCTGCAGGAGCAGGACGTCATCGAACATTGCGCCCAGGCCCTGGCCGGTTTCAAGAAACCACGTGCCGTGGACTTCGTCAGCGAGCTGCCGAAAAACCCCAACGGCAAGGTGGTGCGCCGGTTGATCCGTGACGCCTACTGGCAAAACAGCGAACGCCGTATCTGACACGAGGAACGACCATGTATCAGCCAAGCGAAAAGGCCCAGCAGATCATCGAGGCCATCAGTGGCTTCGTTCGCAACGAAATCCTGCCCCTGGAACAGCAAGCCGGTCTCAGTTGGGCAGAGCCGCACCCGCGGGCGGTGCTGCAGCAGGTATGGCAGCGCTCGTGCGAGCAGGGCTTCTACAACATCATGCTGCCCGAGGCGATAGGTGGCGCCGGGTTGAGCGTGTCAGACCTGTGTGCGGTCAAGGAAGCCACGGTGCTCACCGGCTCGATGCTGGCGCCGCACATTCTCGGTGAGCTTTCCGGACCGCCCCGTATCGGCCATCTGTTCAAGGTGGCGAGCCCGACCCAGATCGAGGCGTTCCTGCAGCCGGTGTGCCGTGCCGAAAAGGCCGTGTGCTTCGCCCTGACTGAAAGCGAAGCCGGCTCTGATGCAACGGCGATCAAGACCTCCGCACGGCGGGAAGGTGAACACTATGTGCTCAATGGCGCCAAGCGCTACATTTCAGGGGCGCCCTATGCCGACATCGCCGTGCTGCTCGCGGTGACGGATCCCGGGCGCGGTGCCCAGGGGATTTCGGCGTTCTTCGTCGACCTGAGCGCATCGGGGGTAAGGGTTGAAAGCGATTATTCGGTCATGTCCGGCGGTGGTGCGCATGGCGACATCATTCTTGAGGACGTACGGGTGCCGGCGGCCAACCGCATCGGTGAGCAAGGGCAGGGCTTCAAGTTGGCGATGGGGCGCATCACCCTCAACCGCCTGCTGCATTGCCCCACCTTGCTGGGGCTGGCCGGCCTGGCACTGAACCTCTCGATCGACTATGCCCGCACGCGCAAGCAGTTCGGCCAGCCTATCGCCATGTTCCAGTCGATCAACCACATGATCGCCGACATGGCCACCGAGCTGCATGCTGCACGCAGCATGGTCTACGCCACGGCAGCGGTGAATGACGCCGGTGGCAATATCCGCACCCAGGCCCCGATGTGCAAGCTGTTCGTTTCGGAGACGGCCTTCCGCATCGCCGATCGCGCCGTGCAGATACACGGCGGTGCCGGGCTGCTGCGTGGCAACCCGGTGGAGTGGATATTCCGTGCGACACGTATGATGCGCATTCTCACGGGAACCAGCGAGATCCAGCGCAACACCATCGCCAAGGGCGTGCTCATGCCTGAGCAATGACGCGGTATGCCCGGCCCGTGGCGGCCGGGCTCTCCAGACAAGAACAATAACGAGAGATCATCATGACTCATACTGACACCCCCGCGCGTGCAGGCACGGCCTGGATGATTGCGGTACTGCTGGCGCTGTTGATGCTGGTGAATTTCCTGGACAAGGTGGTCATTGGCCTGGTGGCGGTGCCGATGTCCAGGGAACTGGGCTTGTCCCCTGCCGAGTTCGGCCTGGTAGGGGGCGCACTGCACTGGTTCTTCGCCATCTCGGCGGTGATAGGCGGCTTCATGGCCAATCGCCGGCCAACCCGCACCCTGCTGCTGGGGATGGGCGCGTTCTGGGCGCTTATCCAGTTGCCCATGTTGTTCGTCAGCTCGCTGTGGGCGATCGTCGCCTGCCGGGTGCTGCTGGGTATTGGCGAGGGACCGGCCTCACCGGTGGCTACACATGCCTTGTACAAGTGGTTCCCCAACGACCGTCGCAACCTTCCCGTGGCGCTGTTGCATACCGGCAGTGCGCTGGGGCTATTGGTAGCGGGTGCCATGATCCCATGGATCAGTGTGCACTACGGCTGGCGCATGAACTTCATCGTGCTGGCGGTGATCGGGGCGGTGTGGTGTGTGCTGTGGTGGTGGCTGGGCAGCGAGGGCAACCTCGACCGCATTCGCCCGGGCCAGCGTGAAGAAGGGCAGGCCCCTGTTCCCTATCGTCGGCTGCTCGGTGACCGCACGGTACTGGGCAACTACTTGTGCCACTTCGCCGCCAACTGGTCCCTGGCGTTGACCCTGACCTGGGTACCGAGCTACCTGGAAACCGGGCTGGGGATCGACCCGATCATGACCGGCCAGGTGTTCGTTCTGTTCGTGGTGGTTACCACGCCGCTGAGCCTGTTCATGGCCTGGCTGTCACAGCGAATGATGCGTGCCGGGGTTGCCACGCGCTGGTCGCGCGGTGCGTTCGTTTCAGTGTGCCTGATCGCCAGCGGGCTGCTGTCAGCGGCGTTGTTTCTGCCCGGTCTGAGCAACGTCGAGCGGATCGTCAGCCTCACCTTCAGCGGCGGGCTGGCGCTGGTGATGTACTCCGTGGGGCCTGCCATGCTGGCGGAGTTCACGCCCAGCGGGCAGCGCGGCGGCATTCTGGCGATCGGCAACGGTATCGCCTCGTTGGCCGGGCTGTCGGCACCGGTGGTCACCGGTTTGCTGGTGCAGGGCGCCGGGGCCGGGCACACGGCAGGGTTTGGCCAGGGATTTCTGGTATGCGGCGCGGTGCTGGTGATTGCCGGGCTGATCGGGCTGGCCTGGATGGACCCGCAGAAAACCCGGCAACGTCTGATGCAGGTGGGCACGGCTGCGCCAGCCCAAGCGTGATGTGCACAGCGCTCAGAGGCTCTGCTCCGCCAGGGCCTCGCGCTCGATCAAGGTTCCTTTCCAGCGCTCGTTGCGCACCGCATCCACCAGCAGTGCGCGCACCAGATCGCGCATGCAGGCGGCGGCGAACGACAGCGGCTTGTGCTGCGAGTGGGCCAAGGCGATGGTGCGGGTGATGCGCGGTTCCACTATCAGCCGCGCGCTGGCAGGCGCGGCCAAATCCAGCAGCGGCGGCCAGTTGCTGATGGTGGCCGCCAGGCCAGCACGGACCAGGCTGGTGATACCGGGGGCGGACTGCTGTTCGTAGCTGGAGTCCAGGGTCACACCGGTCTCCATGGCAGCCTGCTCGATGCGCCTGCGCAAGTGCAGGCTACGGGGTGGCATTACCAGGCGGCTCGCTGCGGCTTCAGCCAAGGTAATGGGCGACTCGTCAGGACCGTGCCCAGGCAGGCCGACCCAGTACAGGTCTTCGGAAAACACGGGCTCGGCGACCACATGGACAAGTTCTTCGGCGTTGGGCACTACGCCGAAATCCACCTTGCCCAGCTCGATCGCCTGGCCACCTTCGCGGCTCAGGCCATCCCATACGGTGAGCTTGATCCCCGGGAAGCGTGCCTGGGCCTGGGTAATGATGGCCGGCAATAACAGTGCCGAGGCCGTGGCGGGAATCGAGATGGCCACGTGCCCCTTGGGGTTGCCGCGGCTGGACTTCAGCTCATCCTTCACCGAATCGAGTTGCTGCACGACCGATCGGGCCACCTCGTACAACTGCCGCCCGGCATCGGTCAGTTCGATACCGTCATGCTGGCGCGCCAGCAGTTGCATTTCCAGTTCGCTCTCCAGCAGGCCTATCTGTCTGCTCAAGGCCGGTTGGGCGATGAACGCCTGGCGTGCGGCATTGGAAAAACTGCCGGCTTCGACAATGGCGATCAAATAACGCAGCTGTTTCAAAGTCATTGTGGTTCTCAGGCTATGCCGAAGTGATATGGCAACCATCGGGAGACGCTATTTGTTCAGCCCCGGTGGCCTACTTAGTATCGGTAAGCAGCAAAACGAGGATAACAGAAACGTTCGAATAATTACCCAAGCCCTTGCCTGCAGGCCTTTGCGCCGTACTTAAGCATTAACTCGCAATTCACTCTCTAATAAACACAATAAGAGGTTAAGAGTGATGGCATCTCGTATTTTCGGTCGCTCGGGACCGTTGTCGGTACTTGCCTCATCAGTACTTTTTTCTGCGTCTGCCTGTGCCGCTCAGTTTCACTGGGGTGAACTTGAGGGGCAATTCGACTCGGCGCTTTCCTTTGGTACCAGCCTTGCGACTGCCAACCCTGACCCGGCCCTGCACAACAGCGCCAACAGCGATGACGGCCGCCTGAACTTTGCCTCTGGCGATGTGTTTTCAGCGGTGTTCAAAGGCACCCATGACCTGGAGCTCAAGCACGACAACCTGGGGGTGTTCCTTCGCGGTAGCTACTGGTACGACACGGCCCTGCGTGATCACGATCAGCGCTTCAAGCAGGTCGAGGACAACAACCGCAAGCGTTCGGCCAAGACCGCAGGTAGCCAGCTGCTCGATGCCTTCGGTTACTACCTGTATGACATCGACGGCCAGCCGGGCTCGCTCAGATTGGGCAAGCAGGTGGTCAACTGGGGTGAGAGCACCTTCATCCAGGGCGGACTGAACGTCATCAACCCCTTCAACCTGGCGGCCTTGCGCCGCCCCGGCTCGGAAGTGAAGGACGCGCTGGTGCCGGTGAATCTGTTCTACTTCACCCAGAACCTTACCGAAGCGCTGTCGGTCGACGGTTTCTATCAGCTGGACTGGGAACAGACCCAGCTCGACAACTGCGGCACGTTCTTTTCGAACAACGACTTTTTGCCCGATGGGTGTGATGGCCTGGACGTGGGCGCCAAATTGCTCGGCAACCCCACAGCCGTGACCGGGCTTGCCCCGTTCGGTGTGAACCTCACCAGCGAAGGCGTGCGCATACCTCGCGGCAGCGACCAGGATGCCCGCAACAGCGGGCAGTGGGGCGTTTCGCTGCGCTGGTACGTGGCGGCGCTGGACACCGAGTTTGGTGCTTACGCGGCGAACTACCACAGCCGCACGCCTTACCTGGGTACGGTCAGCAGCCCGTATTTCGACAACCGCCGTTTCGCCCCGCAGTTGTGCGCCAACCTCGCTATCGGGCTTGCAGACTGTGCCGCTTTTCTGGGTTCCAGCGCAGGCCAGTCGCTGGTCGGCGCGCTACGCCTGGGCACCTCGCAGTACCGGGTGCAATACCCCGAGGACATTCGCCTATACGGCCTTTCGTTCTCCACTACCCTGCGCACCGGCACGGCGCTGCAGGGGGAGCTGAGCTACCGGCCGAACATGCCCATGCAGCTCAACGGTACCGACATCATCCAGTCGTTGTTGAACGTCGATGGCCGCTCGCCCTTGCTCGGCGACGGCCTGCGGCCAGACAGCGCCAGTACGCTGTTCGACGGCTACCGCCGTAAAGAGATGACTCAGTTGCAGATAACCGCTGTTCACGCTTTCAGCCAGGTGATGGGGGCCAACCAGTTGCTGTTGATAGGCGAGGCTGGCGCCACCTACGTGGGCGGTCTGGAGGGCGCCTATGGCCCCCGTTACGGGCGCTCGGGCACGTTCAACAGCGGCGAACTGGCGGACAACAGCGTGTGCGTGGCCATTTCCAAAACCCCTGAGCATTGCAACGACGAAGGCTTCATGACCCCGTTTTCCTGGGGCTACCGGCTGCGTGCCACCTGGGCCTACCCCAACGTGATTGCCGGTTTCGACCTGCGGCCGAACCTGTCCTGGGCACATGACGTGCACGGCACCGGCCCGGTGGAGGGGTCGGCGTTCAGCGAAGGCTCCAGGGCCATCAGTGTCGGGTTGGATGCGACGCTCGCCAGCACCTACAGCCTGAGTGTGTCGTACACCGACTTTATCGACGGCGACTATGGCACCCGCGGCGACCGGGACTTCATCTCGCTGAGCCTGGGCGTCACTTTCTGAGGGCATGACAATGAAAATGCGCATGGTGATGATCGGCCTGTTCTGGGCGAGTGGCACGCTGGCAGCAGCCGGCCTGCCCGACAACCTGACCCCGGTGGGAGCCGAGCGTGCTGCCAGCCCCGACGGGCGCATCCCGGCCTGGCAAGGTGGGTTGAGTACAGCCCAGCAACGCCTGGGCGACAACGGCACGCCGCTGGATCCGTTTGCCGATGAGCAGCCTCTGTACCGGATCACGGCCGCCAACTACCGGCAGTACCGAGGTCAGCTTACCGACGGCCAGGTGGCCTTGCTCAAACGCTTCCCAGCCAGCCTCAGCTTGCCGGTGTATCCCACCCACCGCAGTGTTGCGGTACCCGACGCGGTCGCGGCATCGGCCGCCCGCAACGCCGAGCAGGCGCAGCTGGATGACCAGGGCAACGGTGTGCGAGGTTTCACTGGCGTCATCGCCTTTCCGCGGCCAACCAACGGCCTGGAGGTGATCTGGAACCACCTGACCCGGCATCGCAACGAGAGCTACAGCCTGAGCTCCGACAGCGTCACGCCGCTGAAGAATGGCCGCTTCGTGCTGATGAGCGCGCGTCAGGAAGTGGCCCGGCCTGAAGGCTTGGCCAGCCTGGGGGCGGGCAATGTACTTTATTACTTCACCTACCGCATGACGGCGCCCTCGCGGCTTGCCGGCGATGCGATGGTGGTGCATGAGACACTGGACCAGGTCGCCGAGCCGCGCTTGTCCTGGGTGTACAGTGCCAGCCAGCGCCGGGTACGGCGGGCGCCGAATATCGCCTATGACACCACCGGCCCGGGCACCGCCGGCCTGCGGACCGCCGACAGCCGCGACATGTTCAATGGCGCGCCAGACCGGTACGACTGGAAGCTGCTGGGCAAGCAGACGCTGCACGTGCCCTACAACAGCTACCGCTTGGCCTCGCCTGAGCTGCGCTATGCGGACCTGATCAAGCCAGGTCACATCGACCCGGCACCAACCCGCTACGAACTGCACCGGGTATGGGTCGTGGAGGCGACGTTGAAGCCCGGGGCGCAGCATATCTACGCCAAGCGCCGGTTCTACCTGGATGAAGACACCTGGGCCATTCTCGAAACAGACAGCTACGACGCGCGTGGCGAGCTGTGGCGCACCTCACAGGCCCATGGTTTCTTTCACCCCGGCGGCCAGGTGGCGGTCAACGCCATGGAGGTCACCTACGACCTCAAGAGTGGCCGCTACCATGCATCGGGCTTGATCAACGAGCAGCGTCGGCCCTTTGCCTTCAATGTGCGCACCAGCCTTTCGTACTTCTCGCCCGGCGCCCTGCGCAGCTTTGGTGTGCGCTGATGGGCGTGCCTGAACCACGGTCTGACTGGTCGCGGCGGCTGTTGGGCCAGGGTGAAGCGCCTGATCCGCGCTTCACCCTGGCCAACGAACGTACTTTCCTGGCCTGGATTCGCACCGCGCTGGCGCTGCTGGGTGGCGCTATCGCCATTGAAACCTTCGCCGGCCACGTCCTCGAGACACCCCTGCGGCTGTGGCTGGTCGCTGGCCTGATGCTGCTGAGCGCATTGCTGAGCGCGGGCGCCTGCCTGCGCTGGCTGCGGGTAGAGCGGGCATTGCGTCATCGACGTCCATTGCCGTTGCCGGCACTGGTGCCCTTGTTGGCGCTGGGCTGCCTGGTCGCTGTACTGCTGGCAGGTCTCGTCCTGTGGCCACGCTGGCATGAGTGATCCGGGCCTGCAGGCAGAACGCACCGAGTTGGCCTGGCGGCGCACTGTGCTGGCGCTGATGGCGGTGGCGGGGTTGGCCTGTCGTCAGGGCGATGTGTACGTGCTGGCATTGGCGGGCGTGGCCGCGCTGGCGCTGCTGACCCGCCAAGGGCGGCGTTACGAACGGGGCCTGGCGATGTTGCAGGCCGAACGCGGCCAGCCTGCGCCGTGGGGAGTGCTGGCACTGGGTAGCGTGGTGTGGCTCATGGCATTGGCAGGCTTGTGCCGGTTGGCGAAGGGCGGCTGAGCGCAGTGCCGGCGCCGCCCGCTGCCGCTCAGGGCGTGACGATATTGAAGCGTGAATCAGCCTCTTCCAGCCCGCCCATGAATTGCAGGAACTTTACCCGCTCGCCTTTGATGTCGATTGCCCCTGCTGTGGCTTCCTTGAGAAAGCCTGTCTGCTTCAAGGCAATGCTGTCCAGCGTCTGCTTGCGCATGGTCACCTCTACATCGGCCTTGGCGTGGCGCGCCAGGTCGCGGTGGGTGAGGACGCCGTTGCGCAGGGTGAGCGCGTAGTCTTCGCCCAGGTCGGAAAACCGCCAGTTGATGGTCAGGTCGCTATCGGCAGCCTTGTAGGCATTCACCCGCACGCCCAGGTAGTCGAAAAACAGGCTGGGTGTCAGGGCCCGCACCATGTCATCGGCGTTGCCGCCGCTACCCGCACCGGTGGCAACGCCTGAGCGCAATTCCTGCGCGCCACTGAGGTAGGCATTGCGCCAGGTGGCGTTCTCACTCTGGTAACCCAGTTGCTCCAGCGCGTCGGCCTGCAGTTCGCGGGCCTCGGTGTTGTCTGGCTCGGCGAATACCAGGTGGTTGACCAATTGCGCCACCCAGCGATAGTCGCCCTCGGCGAAGGCCTGGCGGGCCTGGGTCAGCACCTGATCGGCACCTCCCATCGCCGTCACGTAACGCTTGCCGGCCGCTTGCGGTGGCAATGGGTCGAGGTTGGCCGGGTTGCCGTCGTAGAACCCCATGTAGCGTTGATAGACGGCCCTGACGTTATGGCTGAGCGAGCCGTAGTAGTCGCGGCTGTACCATTTGCTTGCCAGGCGCGGCGGCAGGCTGGCCAAGGTCTGGGCAATTTCCATGGGCGTCTGGCCCTGATTGATCAGGCGCAAGGTCTGGCTATCGATGAAGGCATACATATCGCGCTGGTCGGCCAGGTAGTCGCGGATGGCCGCACCGCCCCAAGTGGGCCAGTGATGCTGGGCGAACACCACCTCGGCCTGGTCGCCATAGCGCGCCAGCGATTGGTCCAGGTAATGGGCCCACACTTTCGGATCGCGCACCAGTGCCCCGCGCAGCGTCAGTACGTTGTGCTGCACATGGGTGGCGTTCTCGGCCATGCACAGTGCCCTGAGCACCGGGAAATAAATGTTCATTTCCGCCGGCGCCTCGGTGCCCGGGGTCAGCTGGAACTCCACCTCCACGCCGCTCAGGGTCATGCGTTGCAGCGGTTGGCTGATTTCGAGCGTCGGCGCGATGAGGCTGACAGTGGCATTGGCCGGCACGCCCTTGCCCAGTCCGGCATCCACCTGGCCTCGCGGCCCACGGGGCAGGGGGGCGCCGTACATGTACTGGGCGCGGCGTTTCATGGCCGGTCCGGCCAGCACGTTTTCGCCGATGGCATGTTCGAAGAACCCCTCGGGCGCGATGACCTGGACTTTGCCAGCCTTGACGTCCGCCTCGTTGATCACCCCGCGCACGCCGCCGAAATGGTCGACGTGGGGGTGGGTGTAGATCACCGTGGTCACCGGCTTGCGTGGACGGTGCTTGAAGTACAGTTCGAGGCCCGCCTTGGCGGTCTCCACGGCAAGCAGCGGGTCAAGCACAATCAGCCCGTCCTTCCCTTCGACGATGGTCATGTTGGCCAGGTCCAGACCGCGAAGCTGGTAGATGCCCTCGGTGACCTTGAACAGCCCGGCGATGTTGTTCAACTGAGCGATGCGCCACAAGCTCGGGTTTACCGTGGCAGGGGATTGCGCCGGTTCCAGAAAAGCATACTGGGCCAGGTTCCACACGGTCTTGCCATCGGCTGTCGCGACTGGCCCGTCAAACCGCTCGACCAGCCCACGCCGGGCTGTTTCGTAATCGACGCGATCCTCGAAAGGCAACCGTTGCAGCCACTGCTGGTTGCTGGTCAGGGTGGCCGCGGAGGCATCCTTGGCCGCTGTTGCGGCCAGGCTCGGAAGGGGGGCCAGCAGGGCAAGCGCCAGCATCGACAGTGAAAAGCGCATGGGATTTCCTTGTTGTTCTTGAGGCAGAACACTCTAGGGGAGGGGCTTGCGCACCAGCCAATACCAGAGCGGCATGGCCGCTATCGCGTTTCCTGATGGCTTCAGGCGGGGGGAAGCGTGAGGATCTGTTCGACCAGCCAGGCCAGGGCGGGGTCGTGCTGACGGTGGCTCAGGTGTACCAGTTCCAGTTCGAAAGGCTCCAGGGCAAAAGGCAGTTCGTGCACCGCCAAGGGCAGCAGATGCGCGAACTGCTGGGCCAGTTGCCGCGGCAGCACCACACACATGTCGGTGGCTGCGGCCAGATGGGCGGCCTGCAGGTAGTTGGGCGTGGTATAGGCGATTTGCCGGGTCAGGCCTTGCTCGGCCAGCCACTGGTCGACCATGCCCCGGGTCTGGCCGCCGTGCACCCAGATGTGCCGCAAACCCAGGAACGCGTCGAGGTCCAGTGCCTGGCCCGGCACCAGGTGCGGGTGCTGCTGGCGCAGCGCGATCTGCAGGGTTTCACGGCGCCAGGGGTGGCGGGTGAAGCGCGCCGGCACCTCGTCGAAACGGCCCAGTACCAGGTCGAGGTCGCCCCGGTCCAGCGCCTCGGCCGGCAGGTTGGGGGCCAGGTGCACCACGTCGATGCGCACGTTGGGTGCCAGTAGCTCCAGCCGCGCCAGGAGTGGCGGCATGCACAGCTGTTCGACGAAATCGGTGAGGGCGATGCGCAACTGGCGATGGCTGCGCTGAGGCTCGAAGCCATCGCCGGTGCCCAACGTCTGCTCGATCTGCTGTAACGCCGCACGTATTGGCCCCTCCAGTGCCAAGGCCCGTGGCGTCGGGCGCATGCGCCGGCCCACGCGGACCAGCAGCGGGTCGCCCAGCTGGTCACGCAGGCGCGCCAGGGCATTGCTCACGGTCGGCTGGGTGAGGGCCAGACGCTCGGCTGCCCGCGATACGTTCTGTTCACGCAGCAACATGTCGAAGACGCGCAGCAGGTTCAGGTCGAAGTTCGAAATATTCATGCTGAAAATATATGGCATACGAAATGGAAATTTCAAAAATACCTTCAGCCTGCTTAGGGTGATCACAGTCCTCATACCTACAAGAAAAGCAGGAGCGTTGCGCGTGAATACTCCCTTCCCGATCAATCAGGTGGCTGTGATAGGTGCAGGCACCATGGGCCGCGGCATCGTCATCAGCCTGGCCAACGCCGGGCTGTCGGTGCTGTGGCTGGACTGCAACGCGGCAGCGCTCGAAGCCGGGCTGGGCATGGTCAGCCAGGCCTGGGCCCAGCAGGTGGACAAGCAGCGCATCACCCCGGCCCAGGCCGACGCTTGCCTGGCGCGTGTGCAGGCAGTGGACGGCTATCCGGCGTTGGCGGAGGCCGACCTGGTGATTGAAGCGGTGTATGAAAACCTGGCGCTCAAGCAGGAAATCTTCCGTGCACTGGATGCACACCTCAAGCCACGTGCGATCCTGGCCAGCAACACCTCGGCGCTGGACATCGACGCGATTGCCGCCGTCACCCAGCGGCCGTCCCAGGTCCTGGGGCTGCATTTCTTCAGCCCTGCGCATGTCATGAAGCTGCTCGAAATCGTGCGTGGGACGCACACCGATCAGAAGGTGCTCGATGCCGCCAAAGCGCTGGGCGAGCGCATGGGCAAGGTGGCGATAGTGGCAGGCAACTGCCCTGGTTTCATTGGCAATCGCATGTTGCGCAGCTATGTGGGCGAAGCGCGCAAGTTGCTGCTTGAAGGGGCGTTGCCACATCAGGTGGATGCGGTACTGCAGCAGTTCGGCTTCGCCATGGGGCCGTTCCGCATGTACGACGTGGTGGGCATCGACCTGGAGTGGCGCGCCCGGCAGTTGGCCGGGCAAGGCATGCACGACCCGCTGGTGCAGGTCGATAATGCGCTGTGCGAGCTCGGCCGCCTTGGGCAGAAGACCGGGCAGGGCTATTACCGCTATGCCCCCGGCAGCCGGCAGGCCGAGCATGACCCGCAGGTCGACGCGTTGGTGCTGCAGGTGTCCCAGAACCTTGGCTACCGACGTCGGGGCATCAGTGCCGAGGAAATCCTCGAACGGTGCCTGCTGGCACTGGTCAACGAAGGGGCGAAGGTTCTTCAGGAAGGTATCGCCGCCAGCAGCAGCGACATCGACCGGGTCTGGCTCCACGGCTATGGCTTCCCGGCTGCCACTGGCGGGCCCATGCGCTGGGCTGACGAGCAGGGGGCGCCGTTTATCCTGGCCCGGCTGGAATACCTGCAGGGCGTGCTTGGCGAGCATTGGCGCCCGGCAGGGCTGCTCTACTCACTCGTGGCCGGTGGCAACCGTTTCGAACCGCGCGGGGAGGTTCAGGCATGAACTACCAGGCGCCCCTTCGCGACATGCGTTTCGTGCTGCATGAACTGTTCGACCTGAGCGGACATTGCCAGCAACTCGGTATCGAACTGGACCGCGACACCCTCGACGGCATCCTTGAGGAGGCCGCACGCTTCACTGGCCAAATCATCGCACCACTCAATCGCAACAGTGACGAACAGGGCTGCCAGTGGGTGGGCGGCGAGGTCACCACCCCGGACGGCATGCGGGACGCCTATCGGCAATACGTCGAACATGGCTGGGCCAGTATGACCGGGCCGCAGGCCTACGGTGGCCAGGGTTTGCCGCAGATGGCATCGGCCAGCTTCCATGAAATGCTGATGGCAGCGTCGTTGTCGTTCCGCATCTACTCCGGCCTGACCGAGGGCGCGGTCCTGGCGTTGCATCGCCATGGCAGCGAGCCACTCAAGCAGGCCTACCTGAGCCGTATGGTCAGTGGCGAGTGGGCCGGCACCATGTGCCTGACCGAGCCGCAGGCCGGCACCGACCTGGCGTTGCTGCGTACCCGCGCCCAGCCGGAAGCGGACGGCAGCTATCGCATTACCGGCAGCAAGATATTCATCAGTGGTGGCGAGCAGGACCTGACCGACAACATCGTTCATCTGGTACTCGCGCGCCTGCCTGATGCGCCGGCCGGTGTCAGGGGCATCAGCCTGTTCCTGGTGCCCAAGCTGTTGCCCGGTGGCGAGCGCAATGCGCTGGGCTGCGGGGCGCTGGAGCACAAGATGGGCATCAAGGGGGCATCGACCTGCGTGATGAACTTCGACGGTGCCCAGGGCTGGCTGGTGGGGGAGGCCAACCAGGGCCTGGCCTGCATGTTCACCATGATGAACGATGCCCGCTTCCAGGTCGGCCTGCAGGGGCTTGGTATTGCCGAGGCCGCTTTTCAGGGAGGGCTGGCCTATGCCCGGGAGCGTCTGCAGTCGCGCTCGCTTGCCGGGCCGGTGGCAGCGGAAAAGCCTGCCGATCCGATCATCGTCCATCCAGACGTGCGGCGCATGCTGCTGACCCAGAAGACCCTTACCGAGGGCTGTCGCATGCTGGGCATCTACACCGCTCGGCAACTGGACCTGGAGCATGCTGCGAAAAGTGCACCGGCGCGCCAGGCCGCAGCTCGGCGGGCGGCGTTGCTGATCCCTATCGTCAAGGCGTTCTTCACCGACGTCGGTCAGGAAGTCGCCAGTCTTGGGGTGCAGGTGTACGGCGGTCACGGCTACATCCGCGAGTGGGGGATGGAGCAGTTGATGCGCGATAGCCGCATCACCCAGCTTTATGAAGGCACCAACGGCATACAGGCCCTCGACCTGATACGCCGCAAGGTCCTGGGGGACGGCGGGGCCGAGCTCAATCTGCTGATCGACGAAATGGCGCCGCACGTCAGGGCTGCCAATGCGCTCGACGGCCTGCAGGCCATGGCGACGGCCGTGGGGCAACGTTTGCAGGAATGGCGCGTCTTGGCCGCCCATGTGGTCGAGGCCTGTCAACGCGACCCCCAGGAGTCAGGGGCAGTGTCGGTTGATTTTCTTGCCTACTCGGCCTACGTGCTGTTGGCGGCGATGTGGTTGCAAGCGGCGGTGTGCGCTGAAGCGACGCTTGCCGCCGGCAGCGCGGAAACAGCCTTCTACAGGGCCAAGCTTGACGCCGCGACGTTCTACTGGCGGCGGCTCCTGCCCCGCGCCACTGCTCACCGCGAGGCCCTGCTGGGTGGTGCGGACTGCCTGATGGCGCTACCGGCGAGCGATTTCGCGTTCTAGCGCACGGCAAACCACACGAATAAGGAGAGTGCGATGCAGCCTTTCAGCTTTGCCACCACTGCGCAGATCCTCTGCGAACCCGGCGCGGTGCAGCGCCTTGCAGGTCTGTGCCGTGAGCGCGGTGCCAAGCGTGTTTTGATTATCAGTGACCCGGGTATCGCCCGCCTTGGCATGCTTGATGACCTGCTGCCGGGGTTCACGGCAGCCAAGGTCGGTGTGGCGATCTTCAGTGAGGTTACGGCCGACCCTAGCGAGGCATGCGTGCTGGCGGCCGCCCAGCGCGCCCGGCATATCGGCGCCGACCTGGTGGTGGGGTTCGGCGGCGGCAGCTCGATGGATGTGGCCAAGCTGGTTGCGCTGCTGGCCCACCGCGACTGTTCGCAGCCCATCGCCGAGCTGTACGGCATCGACAGGGCCAAGGGCCGCCGGCTGCCGTTGATCCAGGTGCCCACCACGGCAGGTACCGGTTCGGAGGTGACGCCGATCGCCATCGTCACCACCGGTGCCACCACCAAGATGGGCATTGTTTCGCCGTTGCTGTTGCCAGACCTGGCAGTGCTCGACGCCGTCTGTACCCTCGGCCTGCCATCGGCGGTGACGGCTGCTACCGGTATCGACGCCATGGTACATGCCATCGAAGCCTATACCAGCCGCCTCAAACGTAACCCGCTGTCCAGCCTGCTGGCCCGTGAGGCGCTGCGGCTGCTGGCGGATAACCTTGACCAGGCTGTGCACAATGGCGGCAACCTGCAGGCCCGCCAGGCCATGCTGCTGGGGGCTTGCCTGGCCGGCCAGGCCTTTGCCAATGCACCGGTGGCGGCGGTGCATGCCCTGGCCTATCCGCTGGGTGGGCACTTTCATGTTCCCCATGGCCTGGCCAACGCGCTGGTGTTGCCGCATGTGCTGCGCTTCAACCTGCCGGTGGCGGCCGTGGACTACGCCGAACTGGCCGTGCCGCTGCTGGGTGCCCGTTTGCAGCCCGGTGATCAGCGCCAGCAGGCAGAACAATTCGTGGCGGAGCTGGCCGCGCTGGGTAGCCGCTGCGGGTTACCGGACCGCCTGCGCGACGCCGATGTACCGCGTCATCGGCTTGGCCAGCTGGCCGAAGACGCGATGCAACAGCAGCGCCTTTTGGTCAATAACCCGCGTGAAGTCACCCAGGCCGATGCGCTGGCCATCTATGAGGCAGCCTACTGATGAGCGACCTCCGGCAACGTGAACACTATCGGCACTTCACGCCTATAACCAGCCGGTGGCACGACAACGATGTCTATGGCCACGTGAACAATGTGGTCTATTACAGCTTTTTTGACAGCGCCGTAAACCGCCTGCTGGTGCGGGAGGGCGGGTTGGATATCGACCAGGGGAGGGTGATCGCGCTGGTGGTCAGCTCCGCCTGCGACTACCAGGCGCCGGTGGCCTTCCCGCATGACATCGAAGTGGGCCTAGTGGTGGGCCGGTTGGGCAACACCTCGGTGCACTATCAGTTGGCTGTGTTCCTTGCCGGTCAGCCATTGGCCTGCGCCACCGGCCGCTTCGTCCATGTATTCGTCGACCGCGAAGGGCGGCGCCCGGTGCCGGTACCTGACTGCCTGCGGCGCGTGTTGAGCGAACTGCAGCCCCTATCCCCTGAGGAACAGCCATCATGAAAGACGCCGTGATCGTCGCCACTGCTCGCACCCCTATCGGCAAAGCCATGCGTGGCGCCTTCAACGACCTGAAAACCCCCAGCATGACGGCTGTCGCTATCCGCGCCGCGGTAGAGCGTGCCGGTATCGAACCGGCGCAGGTCGATGACCTGGTGCTGGGGACTGCCATGCAGAGCGGCACTGCCGCGATCAACCCGGGTCGGCTGTCGGCGCTGGCCGCCGGCCTGCCCCAAACGGTCAGCGGTCAGACCGTCGACCGCCAGTGCGCTTCAGGCCTTATGGCCATTGCCACGGCGGCGAAGCAGATCATGGTTGATGGCATGCAAGTGACCATTGGCGCAGGCCAGGAGCAGATCAGCCTGGTGCAGCAGGTGCACAACCAGCTGGCCAGTGAGGCTTACGACCCCGCAGTGCTGCGCATGAGCGAGCACGCCTACATGCCGATGTTGCAAACGGCCGAACGGGTGGCCCGGCGTTATGGCATAAGCCGCGAAGCACAGGATGTCTACGCCCTGCAGTCTCAGCAGCGCACGGCGGCGGCGCAGGCGGCAGGGTTGTTCGCCGCTGAAATCGTGCCGGTCACCGCACGCAAGAAGGTGGTGGACAAGCTGACAGGTGTTGTCAGCCATGAAGAGGTGCGCCTGATCCAGGACGAAGGGAACCGACCGGCGACGACCCTGGCCGATCTACAGGGGCTCAAGCCCGTGGTCGAAGGCGGTTGTGTCACGGCCGGCAATGCCAGTCAGTTGTCCGATGGCGCCAGTGCCTGCGTGCTGATGGAGGGCGCGCTGGCGGCGCGCTCGGGCATCGCAGCCCTGGGGCTTTACCGCGGTATCGCCGTGGCTGGCCTTGCCCCCGAGGAAATGGGCATCGGCCCGGTATTGGCGGTGCCCAAGCTACTGCGCCAGCAGGGCCTGACGGTAGACGATATCGGGCTATGGGAGCTGAACGAGGCGTTTGCCTGCCAGGTGCTGTATTGCGCCCAGCAGTTGCAGATCGACCCGGCGAAACTGAACGTCAATGGCGGCGCCATTGCTATCGGCCACCCCTACGGCATGAGCGGCGCGCGGATGGTCGGCCATGCCTTGCTGGAGGGCAAGCGACGTCAGGTGAAGTACGTGGTCGTGACGATGTGCGTGGGCGGCGGCATGGGCGCAGCAGGCCTGTTCGAAGTGCTTTAGGCCGGTATCCAAGGCCAGCCCATGGCGCTGACCGGGACGCAGGCGCAACCCGCGCCCACGGTGTCCCGGCCAGGGCTGGTTATGAGCCTACAGCAACCGCGTGGCGCGAAGCTGGCTGTGGCAATTGGCGGAAGCCTTCACGGATGGCAGCGATCAGTTCCGCGTCCTTGACGGGGCACAACCCGGGGAACGGTTTGTTGGCATGGGTGAGCACGGCTTCGACGCTTTCCTGGTTATCCAGGTAAACCTGCCTGATTGCCTCGCTTTCCAGGTCCTTGCTGTTGCTGCAGTTCAGGGCGTGGTGAATGGCGAGCCCGGCGCCAAACGCCAGGGCCGGGGTTGCAATACCGTGCTTGCGGGCAAGGTCGATGCTGCTGAGGATGCGTTCGTTGCGTTGCAGCTTGCGCAAGGGGTCGCGGCCTACCCGGGCGCAAGGGTCTTTGAACGAGGTTTTGCAGCGCTCGAGGAATGCCTCGGCAAAGCGGCTGACCACCTCGGCCATCTGTGGGTATTCGGCCACCAGTGCGGGCGCGACCTCCTGGCGAATCAGGCGCTCGGCCAACTCACTCACCCGCGCATCGCCCATGCCCTGGCCGACCCAGGCATGGCCCAGCAGGCTAGCGTACCAGGCCACGATGGCGTGCGGGCCGTTCCACAGGCGGTTCTTGATGATCTGGATCTGGGCAATGTCTGGCACTGTCTTCACCTGGCGCAGGCGTTCGAGCAGATCGCTGCCGCGCTCCGCGTAAAGCGGCATGTCGGCTTCACTGTTGAACAGCACCAGATGCAGCTGGCTCATGGCGCTGCTGGGCTGTGCAAAGGGCCTGAAGTGGCCGATCAGCCGTTCGTACTCCGGTAGCGGCGCTGAAGGTTTGCAGGTGCTTGCGGGCTCGTCTTCCAGGCTGTTCTGGAACATCTGCGACTTGATGCGCAGTTGCCGCACCAGCGCGTCATTGCCCAGTTTGGACACGATGCGGCTGACCACCGTTTCGGCGAAATGGGTCTTCTGCAAAACCTGCTCGCTGATCGCAGGCGGGCACAGTAACGCCAGCTCGGCTTGCACATGACGCTGCACGAATGCCGCACCGCCAACCTTGTTCAGCACGATCAGCAGGGTCAGCTCGCGGCCTCGGCGCTCGAAGCGTTGCAGCAGGCCTTGGGCGATCACCCTGGCCTGGCTTCTGATGGCCTGCTCGGGCAGGCTCAGGCCGATGATTTCGGCAGTGGTGTACATGCTGATGACCGCGTCGTCATCGTCCATGTCGATCATGCGCACGTTGTCGATGGTCTGGTCGAACGATGTGGCACCGTAGCGCACGCTGTAGCGGCCGAAGGCGCTGACGCTTTCGCGCAGCATGCGCGAGCGGGTTGCGGCAATGATTTCACGCGGTCGGGTGTAGCCGTCCCAATGGGAAAATACCTGCGTCAGGTAACCGCCGCCGATGGCGCCGAAACCATGAATGCCCACGCTGAACTGGTTCATCGAGGCCGGGAACGGCTCGCTCAATGCAGGCATGCCCAGGTCGGGTACGCACTCGCTCAGGTCGGCGAGAAACGCATGCATGCTGCGGTAGGCTTTGAGCGCGCCCGCCTTGATTTCGGGCGCAGGCGGCTTGATGTCCTCGATCAGGATCGCCTGCCCTTCGGCGCGCATCGCTGACAGCATGCCGTTTTCCGAGTCCTCGACCATGAAGCACTGGCCTGGCTCGCAATTGAGCGCGCGGGCGGCTTTCAGGAAAATCTCGGGGTGGGGTTTGCCTTGGCTGACCTCATCGCCACAAACGGTGATGTCGAAGTACTTCAGCACGTTGGCGTTGATCAGGTATTCCTCGGCGATGGCACGGCGGCTGGAGGTGGCCACTGCCATGGTCAGGCCCGACTTGCGCAGGCGCTCCAGCACCTCCAGCAGGCCGGCCTTGATCGGTACGCCGTGATTGCGCACGTACGCCAGCTCAAGTTCATCGGCGCGTTGGCGGATTTCGGCGTACGGGAAGTCGTCGCCGTTATGCGCCTTGGCAAGGGCTTCGGCCTTTTTTGCGCTCAGGCCCAGCGAGCCAATCAGGGTCTGCTCGCTCAGCGCTTTGCCGAAGATTTCCAGAGACGCTTGCTTGAGTGTCTTGAAGCGCAGGCGCTCGGTGTCGAAGAGGGTGCCATCCATATCGAAGATGGCGCTGAAAATGTGTTTACCGTGAAAGAAAAGCATTGGCTGTTGCCCCTTGTCGTTGCGTCAGGCATCCCGCCTGCAACAGGCGAGAACGGTGTGTGAGCTGCAGTGGAGGCAGTCAGGTCGGGGGCACACGTTCGACAGGGGGACGCTCAGGAGTGACGCAGAGGTAAGGCGGGGCGGAGCGGGGCGTGCAGAGGAGGTTGGCAACCGTTGAGGTGAGGCGGGTGGCGCGTTTGGCCTTGAGGTCACGCCCACTGGCTGCAGTCGGTTTTGCAGGCAGTGGGCGCAAATAGCGATGGATACGTGTGATTCCAAGCATGAGGTGCTTTGCTTCCTTTTCGTCATGGGTGATCCTTTTTCAGCCTTGCACGTATGCGCCGCGACATGCAAGGCTTGGCCTCCCGCTCGCATTGCGCAACAAGGTGAACCCCAATGACCCAAGCTACCGACCAGGCCTTTTACGATCGCGCGGATGCGCACATCGAACTGGCGAACCAGCAGATCGAAAAGTTCGAAGACCTGGGCAAGGTAAGCGCCTCGCTGACCTTCGGTGCCGCGCGCTTCAGCGCCTGGATGAGCGCCCGCAGCTTCAAAAGCGGCGCGGAGCTGGGCGCGGCACGGGAAGAGATTCTGAAGTACTTCTGCGATCAGTACCGGATGATGCTCGAGGACAACCTCGATGAGCATATCGAGCATTTTGACCGGTACATGCTGGGTAAGAACGACTAGGTTCTGTGCGCGATCTCGAAAGTTCCATCCAATGAAGCGCGTGAATTATCGCCGCATGATGGCAATTTGATGCGTACTTTTGCTTTGTGCCTTATGGAGCTCCACGTAGAGCGGGAACCAATGATTCAGCGGATTCGCTCTGTTGTGGCTGCGCAGGGGCGGCGCTTATGAACCGTTTACGAGGGTAGGTAACCCTTTCAAAACCATACTTTTTAAAGTGGGCATCAGTACGGTCATGGTTTCTGTTGCGACCGTCATCCAGCCATAGGTCGATTCTTAAATCATCTTTCTTGAAAACAGTCTTGCCCGCAAGATCATCGCGCAGGACAGGGTGGGGAAGATAGTCATATGTCCCGTTTTTGCCGTTTTCCTTTATCAAGAAGTGATTGTAGGTCCCATCTTCCTGCTTCTTGTACACTGACAAGCTTTTTCCCCAGGTTTTTAAAAATGGTTTGAGTGGCTCCTTAGGTATCCCATGTTGTTTCAGAAATTGAGTAAGACCTGTTTTACGCCAAGGCATCATTAGCTTAATGATGCTTATCCGGCCTGATGGGTCATGCCTGTTTACCGGATCGCCCAGGCAATAACAGTATGTATTTACTCCACCCTGCCCAAACGGGCTCAACGCGTCTGGACTGAGAAATCGCATCAAGGCAGGGCTATAGTAGCGATGTCCCTGGCCAAGACTATACGATTGTAAAATCTCGTCCTTCCACTCGCCATTGTACCCTAAGCACGCGTCTGGCCTGGCCCACAGTTCCCCGTAAGCTGTATACGACAGCGGCTGTTTCTTCATTCGCCTCTCGTCGACAAATATTCGGTAATTAAAGTGTTCACCTGTGTGTTTCACGTCAGAAGGCTTCCTAACAGTGCGCCTGCACATAACCTGCTGCAGACAGCCTTTATTAGCAACTGGCAGTTTTACTAGGTTTTGTGCGCGCCGCTTCCTTCAGCGATTTGGCCATTTCTGCAGCAGGATCGAAACGAATTTTTCCGCAGCCGGCGACAGCGATGCGCCGCGCCGGTACACCAGCCCTAGCGTGCGGGTGACTTGCGGCTCGATCAACGGCACGCTCACCAGCGTGGGGTGGTCGGCATTGGGCATGGCCAGGCTGGGCATGGCGGACACGCCCAGCCCGGCCTCGACCATGCCCAGCGACGTGGACAGGTGTTGCACTTCGTAGAACCACTTGGGCCGCAGGTTGAGCCCGGACAACGCATGGTCCAGCAGCATGCGGTTGCCACTCAGGCGGCCGACGCCGATCAGGCGGTAATCAGCCAGCTCTGTCCAGGTAACGGAGGCGCGGTTCGCCAGTGGGTGGTCACGCCGGCAGGCGAGTACAAAGTGCTCCTGCACCAGCGAGACAAACTCGATGTCCGGGTGCTGGCCGCTCATCATGTTGATGCCGAAGTCGGCCTCGCCGCGCAGCACGGCTTCGAGCCCGTCGTTGGCGCTAAGGTCCAGCAGGCGAATGCGGATTTTCGGGTATTGCTCGTTGTAATCGCGGATCACCGACGGCAGGAAGTAGAACGCGGCGGTAGGGATGCAGGCGAGGGTAACCTGACCGGTCTGGCGCTCGGCCAGTTCGCGGATGCTGAGGATCGAGTCTTCAAAATCATCCAGCAGGCGCCTGGCCTTGGGCAGGAAGTCGCGGCCCACGCTGGTCAGGCTGACCCGGCGAGTGGTGCGTTCCAGTAGGGAGGTGCCCAGGCCTTCCTCCAGCTTCTTGATCCGCCGGCTCAGGGCCGGCTGGGACAGGTGAAGCGCTTCGGCGGCCTCATGAAAACTGCCAAGTTCGGCGATTTTCACGAAAGATCTGATGTCTTGCAGCTCATATTCCATAAGAAAACCTTCGACTGGCCTGGTGCTTTATTTATGTCTGAATCGCAATAATAGCTACGATATTTGCATTGGATTGATTTATCTATCCCTGTCACTCTTTTGCTCACAGCATCAATGATGTCCATTGATCAACAAGAGTGCGAAATCATGCAACGAATTCCTTGCGTACTCATGCGCGGCGGTACCTCCAAAGGGCCGTTCTTCCACGCCTGGGACCTGCCTGCCAATGTGGTCGAGCGCGACGAGTTGCTGATCAACCTCATGGGCTCTGGCCATGAGCTGGAAATCGACGGCATCGGTGGCGGCAGCCCTCAGACCAGCAAGGTGGCGATCATCAGCCCGTCATTGCACGCCGACGCCGACGTCGACTACCTGTTCGTGCAGGTGATGGTGGCACAGCGCCGGGTCGATACGGCCCCCAACTGCGGCAACATGCTGTGTGCGGTTGGGCCATTCGCCATCGAACAGGGGTTGGTAAAAGGCCAGGAAGGCAAGACCTTGGTGCGCATCCGTAACCTCAACACTGGCACCTTCGTCAATTCGTTGGTCGAAACGCCCGGCGGTATCGTGCGCTACGAAGGCCGCACGGCGATCGATGGGGTACCGGGCACTGCCGCCCCGGTGCACCTGACCTTCCTCGACGCGGTCGGCAGCAAGACCGGCAAGCTGTTCCCCACGGGCAAGGCCCAGGATGTGATTGATGGCGTGCCGGTGACCTGCATCGACATGGCCATGCCGATGATGGTGGTGGAGGCCAGCCAGTTGGGTGTCAGCGGCTCGGAAACCCCGGCTCAGCTGGACGCCAACAGCGCGCTGCTCGAACGCCTGGAAGCGTTGCGGCTGAAGGCCGGAAAGGCCATGGGCCTGGGCGATGTCAGTGGCATGGTCATCCCCAAGCCAGTGCTGGTGTCCAAGCCGCGCTACGACGGCACGCTGCAGGTTCGCTATTTCATGCCGCACAACTGCCATCGTGCCTTGGCGATCACGGGAGCCGTGGGGCTGGCGACTGCCTGCGTCAGCCCTGGCACCGTGATTGTCGACCTGTTGGGCGAAGGCGCGCAGCAACTGGCCGAGGTCCGCCTGGAGCACCCAAGTGGCGGCATCGATGTTGCGCTGACGCGCAGCGGTGCCGAGGGCCAGACGATCCAGGCTTCGGTGGTGCGAACCGCCCGGCGGCTCTTCTCAGGGTTCGTCTACGCCCCTACATTCCGCAGGTTGGCCGGGTAGTTCCAGGCACCAATCCAGACCTGCACATTCGTAACAAGCGCATCCGCACAATTTCAACAATGGGTGATGCCATGAGACTCGCCAAATCGCTGTATTTCCAGATTCTCTGCGCCGTCCTGCTGGGCGTGGTGGTCGGACACTTCTGGGCGCAACAGGCCGTGGCCCTCAAGCCGCTGGGTGATGCGTTCATCAAGCTGATCAAGATGATGATCGCGCCGGTGGTGTTCTGCACCATCGTAACCGGCATCGCCGGCATGACCGACAAGCGTTCCCTGGGGCGCTTGATGAGCAAGACCCTGCTGCTGTTCCTGGGCCTGACGGTGGTCAGCCTGGTGATCGGACTGGCGGCGGTTTACCTGTTCAAGCCAGGTGCCGGCATGAACATCGATCCTGCTACCTTGAGCACAGCGGGCCTGAGCCAGTACACCGCGTCGGCCGCCAAGCTGAGCGTGGTGGACTTCTTCATGCACATCATCCCGGACACCTTCATCGGTGCCTTCAACAAGGGTGAGGTCTTGCCGGTGCTGTTCATCGCCGTACTCAGCGGTTTCGCCCTCTCGTCGATGGGCGAAAAGGGCAAGCCGGTACTGGACGTGCTGGAGTCGGCCTCGACCATGGTGTTCCGCATCTTCGGCTACCTGATGCGCTTTGCCCCGGTCGGCGCTTTCGGCGCGCTGGCATTCACCGTGGGCCAGTACGGCATTACGTCCCTTGGTGCGCTGGCCAAGCTGGTGGGGACGTTGTACATCGCCTGCGCCTTCTTCGTGCTGGTGGTGCTCGGTGGCATCTGCCGCGCCCATGGCTTCAGCCTGTGGAAGTTGCTGCGCTATTTCCGCGAAGAGTTCCTCGTGGTGCTGGGTACTTCCTCCACCGAGCCGGTGCTGCCGCGCATGCTCGAGAAACTCGAGAAGCTTGGGTGCAAGAAAGGCGTGGTTGGCCTGGTGCTGCCCACTGGCTACTCGTTCAACCTGGACGGTACTGCGATCTATCTGTCGTTGGCAGCCGTGTTCATCGCACAGGCCTGCAACATCGACCTGAGCCTGGGCCAGGTGGTCACCATGCTGGCGATCATGCTGCTGTCCTCCAAGGGCGCGGCAGGTGTCACCGGCAGCGGTTTCGTGGCCTTGGCCTCGACCCTTACCGTGATCCATGACATTCCCCTGGCCGGCCTGGCCCTGTTGATCGGGGTCGACCGCTTCATGTCGGAAGCCCGTGCGCTGACGAGTCTTGCCAGCAACGCTGTGGCGACGGTGGTGGTATCGCTGTCGGAAAACGCCTGTGACCGCCAGACGTTGCACAGCCGCCTGAACGGCGAGCCGGTGGCCACCCCCGTCGCTGAATCGGCCGACTGGGTCGCCGAACCACACCGCCACGGCTGAGCCTCGACACCCTCAAGCTTTTCACAGGCCCCCACCAGGCGTTGCCGGGTGGGGGTCAGGGGGCCGTCTGCGCTGCAGGGGGCCACATAGACAATAAAAACAAGAGAACAAACCATGCTCGCACTTCTGGGCCTGATCATGGTGGTGACCTTCACCTACCTGATCATGAGTAAACGCCTGTCACCGATCGTCGCGCTGACCATCGTGCCGATTGTTTTCGCCCTTATTGGCGGTTTCGCGCCAGACCTGGGCAAGATGATGCTCGATGGGCTGAAAATGGTCGCACCGTCTGCCGCGCTGCTGCTGTTCGCCATCCTGTTCTTCGGCCTGATGATCGACGCCGGCCTGTTCGACCCGCTGATCCGCAAGATTCTCAAGCGGGTGAATGGTGACCCGATCAAGATCGCTATCGGCACCGCTCTGCTGTCGCTGCTGGTGGCGCTGGACGGTGATGGCACCACGACTTACATGATTACCTGCGCTGCCATGCTGCCGCTGTACAAGCGCATCGGCATGAACCCGATGATCCTGGCGACCGTATCGATGCTGTCATTGAGCATCATGAGCGGCATGAGCCCTTGGGGTGGTCCCGCCACCCGCGCCATTGCCGCGCTCGGTCTGGATGCGACCGAGTACTTCATTCCGATGTTGCCCACCGTCATCGGTGGGGCGGCGTGGGTCGTGTTCACCGCCTACCTGCTGGGCCGTGCCGAGCGCCGGCGTATCGGCAATATTGCCCTGGAGTCCGGTGGCGGCAACTGCTACATCAAGGAAATCCTTGGCGACAACCCGCACAAACGCCCGCGCCTTGCCTATGTGAACCTGGTGCTGGTGATCGCCGTGATGACCGCGCTGGTGCTGGGGCTGATGCACGCGGCCATCCTGTTCATGATCGGTTTCGTCGCCGCACTGATGATCAACTACCCGCAGCTGGACCTGCAGAAAGAGCGCATCCTCGCCCATTCGGGCAACGCCATGACCGTGGTGCTGCTGGTGTTCGCCGCAGGCATCTTTGCCGGCATTTTCTCGGGTACCAAGATGGTCGATGCATTGGCCCAGACGCTGGTGGACTGGATTCCGGATGCGTGGAGCCACTGGTTCCCGCTGGTGGTGGCGCTGACCAGCATGCCGCTGACCTTCGTGCTGTCCAACGACGCGTACTATTTCGGCGTTGTGCCGATCCTGGCCAATGCCGCGGCCGCGTACGGCATCGACCCTGTAGAGATCGCCCGCGCTTCGGTGCTGGGGCAGCCGGTGCACCTGATGAGCCCATTGGTAGCCTCGACCCTGCTGCTGGTGGGCATGGTCGACCGCGACATCGGCGACTTCCAGAAAGCCACCGTGAAATGGGCCGTGCTCACCTCGTTGGTGATCACAGCGCTGGCGCTGCTGACCGGCGCCTTGTCCTTCATGGTTTGAAGCACCCAGGGCGCCGCTCGGCGCCCCCTGACTCACCCAAGAACAACAACAGAGTAACCACTATGTCCCGATTTCCTCTCCGTGGGGCCACTTGTGGCCTGCTGTGCGGCTGGCTGCCTGTGGCCGGTGCCGCCGGTTTCATCGAAGACAGCAAGCTCAAGCTGCAGCTACGCAACGTGTATTTCAACGAGAACTTCCGCGACGAGCAGGGCATGAGCGCGCGCGCCGCCGCCACTGCCAAAAGCGAACGGGTGGAGTGGGCTCAAGGCTTTCTGCTCGACTACCAGTCGGGTTTTACCCAAGGCACCCTGGGCTTGGGCGTCGACGCCATGGGCCTGCTGGGCGTACGCCTTGATTCCGGCCGTGGGCGCAGCGGTACAGGGTTGTTGCCGGTGCATGACGATGGCCGCGCGGCGGATGAGTTCGCCAGCGCCGGTATCACGGCCAAAGCCCGCCTGGGCAGCACCGTGGTCAAGCATGGCACCTTGCTGCCCAAGACGCCGGTACTGGTGTACAACGATGCGCGCCTGCTGCCGCAGACCTATCAGGGCACTCAGCTGACCAGCACCGACATCGACAACCTCACCCTTACCGCTGGCCACCTGGACCGCTTCAAACAGCGCGACTCATCCAATAGTACCGGGTTGTACCTGGACGGGTATGGCGGCCCAGCGTCTGGCGACTTCAGCTTCGCCGGTGCTGACTATGCCGTCAGCAAGCAACTGCGCCTGAGTTATTTCCATGGCGAGCTCGAGCATTTCTACCGCCAGGACTTCGCCGGGCTGGTGCACGACCTGCCGCTGGGCGGCGGCGTGCTGACCACCGACCTGCGTTACTTCAAAAGCCGCGACAGCGGTACGGCGTATGGCGGTGGCATCGACAACGACATGTTCAGCGGCCAACTGTCGTACGCCCACTCCGGGCATACCGTCGGCGCAGGTTACCAGGTGCTCGATGGTGAAGCGGGGCTGCCGTATATCAGTGGGGCAACGGTCTATTCGTTCAGCAACGTCGGCATCGGCAAGTTCATCGAAGAGGAAGAGAAGACCTGGATGGCCAGCTACGCCTACAACTTCGCTGCCGCCGGGGTGCCGGGGCTGACCTTCATGACGCGCTACCTGAGTGGCGACAATGGCCGCTCAGGTGGCGAGGGCATCAAAGAATGGGAGCGTGATGCCGAGATTGCCTATGTGGTGCAGGGCGGGCCGCTGAAAGGGCTGGGCGTAAAGCTGCGAAACTATGTGTATCGATCAGATTTCGCCCGCGGCCGAGACAGCAATCGCCTTTACCTGACCTACGATATCGCCATCTGGTGATGGCGCAGGCCGGACAAGATATCCGGCCCTGAAACGCCTGAGGCGCCGTGGTTCAGCGGCGTAGCAGGCGAGACACCACCAGTGTGACGGCGGCGGTGATGGCCAGTGCGGCGAAGGGCTTTTCCTTGACGAACGAGGACACCGTGTCCAGGGTGTCGCCGTAGGACTTGGTCAACTGGCCTGCGGCCTGACGCGCATCGCCTTCGGCTTCCAGTGCCGGGTCTTCGACCAGGCGACCTACGGCGCTTTGCGCCTTGCCAGCCAGGTCCTCTGCTACACCTTCGATCTGTTCGCGTTTCATGATGGCTTAGTTCCTTCCTGTGAGCGGCTTTGGGTTAACAGCACAGGGTTAGGGCGGTGAATCGCCGCAATGGTTCAAAGCGACTGTTTGTCACCTGCAGGTCATGCGCGCCGGCAAAGGGGCGCACCTGGCATGAGCGCGCGAGGCTAGCGGGCCTTCTTTTCGAGGATTCGCGCCCCGGTCCCTTCCTTGCCCAGCACATCCTCGGGGTTGCGCAGCGGGCAGTCTTCCAGCGACAGGCAACCGCAACCAATGCAGTTGTCGAGGCTGTCGCGCAGTGCTTCCAGTGTGCGAATGCGGGCATTCAGGTCTTCGCGCCAGGCCGTGGACATCTCGCCCCATTGTGCTGCCGTGAGCTTGCTGTTGGGGGCATAACGGCTGAAGGCCTGTTTGATTTCCTCCAGCGCAATACCCGTGCGCTGGGCCACTTTGATGATCGCCAGGGTACGCAGCACCAGCGAGGGATAGCGGCGCTGGTTGCCTGCCGTGCGGACGCTGGCGATCAGCCCCTTGGTTTCGTAGAAGTGCAGCGCAGACACCGCCACGCCGCTGCGCTTGGCCACTTCACCCACTGTGAGCATCCGTGTGTTGTCCGCTGCCATGCCTGTTGACCTCAAGTAAAGTTGAGCTTTTATAGTCCTGCCCGATCTTCCCTGCAACCGCTTTCCCTGTAATCGGAGCTGTGCATGAACAAACGGACGTTACTGGCCTGGGCTGGCGCTGTTGCCGGTGCGCTGGCCGCTGCCTATGCGCTGGTGGGAAGCGGCTCGGCGCCACCCGCTGCGGCGGTGTGGCCGGCGACCAAGGTGGCGCTGGCCACGGCCGAGCAGGTGCAACTGGCGCGGCAGCGCTTTGCTTCGGGGGAGTTGCAGGCGGTCAATCAGGTGCAGGTGGCGGCCGAGATGCCAGGGCGTGTTACCCGCATCGCCTTCGAGTCGGGGCAGACAGTCGCGGCCGGGCAGTTGCTGGTGCAGCTCAACGACGCGCCCGAGCAGGCCCTTCGCGTGCAGTTGCAGGCCAGGTTGCGTAACGCTGACGTGGTGCTGCAGCGCAGCCGCAAACTGCGCGCGATGAATGCCGTGTCGCAAGAGCTGCTGGACAACGCCGCCACTGCCGTGGACGTGGCCCGTGGTGAGCTGCAGCATGTCGAGGCGCTGATCGCGCAGAAGGCCATTCGTGCTCCGTTCGCCGGCAAGCTCGGCATCCGCCGTGTGCATCAGGGCCAGTACCTGGGCGCTGGCGAGACCATCGTCAGCCTGGCCGACATCAGCCAGTTGCATGTGAACTTCGCCTTGGGCGAGCAGGCCGCCCCCGAAGTGCACGCCGGGCAAGTGTTGGCACTGACGGTAGACGCGGTGCGTGGGCAAGACTTCCAGGCGCGGGTGGTGGCGGTCGATCCGGTGGTCAGCACAGCACGCCTTGTGCAGGTACAGGCGGCCTTGCCGAACCCGCAAGGGCAGTTGCAGCCGGGTATGTATGCCGGCGTGCGGCTGGATGCTGCGCAGCCGTCGACCGTGCTGGCCGTGCCGGAAACCGCGATCACCTACACCGCCTATGGGCAGACGGTGTTTGTCGCGACCCAGGACCCGCAGCATGGCACCCGGGTGAGCCGGGTGCAGGTAACCACCGGTGAGCGTTGGCAGGGGCGGGTGGAAATCACCTCCGGCCTGACGCCCGGTGACCGTGTGGTGGTTTCCGGCCAGCTGAAACTGAGTGATGGCATGCCGGTCGAGCCAGTGGCGCAGGACAGCCTGCAGGCCAGCCAGGGAGGGCGGCAGTCGTGAGGTTTACCGACGTCTTCGTGCGCCGCCCGGTGCTGGCGCTGGTGGTCAGCAGCCTGATCATCCTGATGGGGCTGTTTGCCATGGGCAAGTTGCCGATCCGCCAGTACCCGTTGCTGGAAAGCTCGACCATTACCATCAGCACCGAGTACCCCGGTGCCTCCGCCGAGTTGATGCAGGGTTTCGTGACGCAGCCGATCACCCAGGCAGTGTCGTCGGTCGAAGGCATCGACTACCTGTCCTCGTCGTCGCAGCAGGGACGCAGCCTGATCACCTTGCGCATGGTGCTCAACCGCGATTCGACCCAGGCGCTGGCCGAAACCATGGCCAAGGTCAACCAGGTGCGCTATCGCCTGCCGGAAAAAGCCTACGACCCAGTGGTGGAACTGTCGGCAGGTGACTCCACTGCCGTGGCCTATGTGGGGTTTGCCAGCGACAGCCTGTCGATACCGGAACTGAGCGATTACCTGTCGCGGGTGGTGGAACCGCAGTTCTCCGGTATCGACGGCGTGGCCAAGGTGCAGTCGTTCGGCGGGCAGCGCCTGGCCATGCGCCTGTGGCTGGACAGTGAGCAGATGGCTGGGCGCGGGGTGACGGCGGCGGACGTGGCGCAGGCGGTACGTGCCAACAACTACCAGGCAACGCCGGGCCAGGTGCGCGGGCAGTACGTGCTGGCCGATATCCAGGTGGACACCGACCTGACCCGGGTCGAAGACTTCCGGGAGCTGATCATCCGCAACGATGGCACCGACCTGGTGCGCCTGCGCGATATCGGCACCGTCGAGCTGAGTGCGGCGGCCACGCAGACCAGTGCAACCATGGACGGCAAACCTGCCGTGCACCTGGGGCTGTTCCCTACGCCCAGCGGCAACCCTCTGGTGATTGTCGAGGGTATTCGCCAACTGCTGCCACAGATCCAGCAGACCTTGCCGCCTGGCGTGAACGTGGCGCTGGCCTATGAAACCGCACGCTTCATCGATGCGTCGATCCATGAAGTGCTGCGCACCTTGGTGGAGGCGATGCTGATCGTGGTGTTGGTGATCTGGCTGTGCCTGGGTTCGCTGCGCAGCGTGCTGATTGCGGTGGTGGCCATTCCGCTGTCGATGCTGGGGGCCGCGGGCCTGATGTTGATGTTCGGTTTCAGCCTCAACCTGCTGACCTTGCTGGCGATGGTGCTGGCCATCGGCCTGGTGGTGGACGATGCCATTGTGGTGGTGGAAAACGTGCATCGGCATATCGAGGAGGGCAAGTCGCCGGTCGCGGCAGCATTGGCCGGGGCGCGGGAAATCGTCGGGCCGGTGATCGCCATGACCCTGACCCTGGCGGCGGTGTATGCGCCCATTGGCTTGATGGGCGGGCTGACCGGCACGCTGTTCCGTGAGTTTGCCTTGACCCTGGCGGGGGCGGTGATCGTGTCCGGCATTGTGGCGCTGACCTTGTCGCCGGTGATGAGCTCGCTGTTGCTGCAGCCCGGTCAGCAGCATGGCGCCATGGCCACTCTCGCCGATCGGTTGTTTGGTACGCTGAGCGGGGCCTATGGACGGGTGCTGGCCTACACACTGGCACACCGCTGGATCAGTGGCGGCGTGGCGTTGCTGGTGTGCCTGAGCCTGCCCTGGCTGTACCTGCTGCCACAGCGCGAGCTGGCGCCACCCGAGGACCAGGCGGCGGTGCTGACTGCCATCAAGTCGCCGCAGCATGCCAGCCTCGAATACGCAGAACGCTTTGCGCTGAAGCTCGACCAGGTGATGAAGTCCATTGCCGAAACCACCGACACCTGGATCATCAACGGTACCGACGGCCCGGCCGCCAGTTTCGGTGGCATCAACCTCAGCGCCTGGCAGGCGCGCGAGCGTTCCGCCGCACAGGTGCAGGCGCAGTTGCAACAGGCCGTTGCGGATATCGAGGGCAGCAGCATCTTCGCCTTCCAGGTCGCGTCGCTGCCGGGCTCCAGCGGTGGCCTGCCGGTGCAGATGGTGCTGCGCAGCGCCCAGGATTACCCCGAGCTGTTCCAGACCATGGAAGTGCTCAAGCAACGCGCCCGCGACAGCGGCCTGTTCGCCGTGGTGGACAGCGACCTCGACTACAACAACCCGGTGGTCAAGGTACGCGTGGACCGGGCCAAGGCGGCGAGCCTGGGCATCAGCATGCAGGCCATTGGTGAGTCGCTGGGGGTGCTGGTGGGCGAGCAGTACCTCAACCGCTTCGCCCTGTTCGGGCGCTCTTATGACGTGATCCCGCAGAGTATCCAGGACCAACGCCTGACGCCTGCGGCGCTGAGCCGCCAGTATGTGCGCGCCGAAGATGGCAGCCTGGTGCCGCTGGCTACGTTGGTGCGCCTGGATATCGAAGTGGCACCCAACCGCCTGTTGCAGTTCGATCAGCAGAACGCCAGTACCCTGCAGGCAATCCCGGCCCCGGGTGTATCGATGGGCAACGCCGTGGCATTTCTGGAACAGCTCACCGCCGAGCTGCCACCGGGCTTCAGCCACGACTGGCAATCGGAATCGCGCCAGTATGTGCAGGAGGGCTTTGCCTTGATGTGGGCATTTCTCGCCGCCCTGGTGGTGATCTATCTGGTGCTGGCGGCGCAGTACGAAAGCCTGGTCGACCCACTGATCATTCTGGTGACCGTGCCGCTGTCGATCTGCGGTGCGCTGCTGCCGCTGGCGCTGGGCTGGGCCACGCTGAACATCTACACACAGATTGGCCTGGTAACGCTGATCGGCCTGATCAGCAAGCATGGCATTCTGATGGTAGCGTTCGCCAACGAGATTCAGGTGCGCGACAACCTTGATCGTGCCGCCGCCATTGTTCGTGCGGCGCAAATACGCTTGCGGCCAGTGCTGATGACCACGGCGGCGATGACTTTTGGCGTGCTGCCACTGCTGTTCGCCAGCGGCGCCGGCGCCAACAGCCGTTTTGGGTTAGGGGTGGTGATTGTGTGCGGGATGCTGGTGGGGACCTTGTTCACCTTGTTCGTGCTACCGACGATCTACGCCTGGCTGGCACGCGATCACCGGGTGACCACGGTGCGGGGGCAGCAGTTGATCGAAGCCGAAAGACAACTGGGGGCGCTTTAGGCGCAACGGCCTGTTCATTAGCTGAAAGTTGCACCATCCCTGTACGAGCGGGTTCAGGCGGGGGAGCGGTCGCGGCGCATCTGGGTGACCAAGGTAAAGCGGTCATCCGGGTGCACGGTCTCTGAAACCGCCATCAGATCACCATTTTCCTCGCGGTATTGGCGGATGATCTTCAGCCCCGGTGAGCCCGCCTCTGCCTTCAGCGCCCTGGCCATTTCCGCTGTCAGCAACACCGCGCGCACCTGCTGGTCGATCGCTGCGATTGCCCGGCCATAGTGCTGTTCGATCAACCCGACAATGAGTTGGTCGGGGTGCTCGCGTGCCAGTTCGATGACCGCGGTGTAGTCGCGCTGCGCATATACGTCGGTCCAGCCCAGCGGCGCGGCAGGGTGCTGCCTGTCGACGCGGAGGCTCGATACGCAGAAGTAATGCTCCCCCGGCACCAGCCCCAGCCTCGCCGCCTCGCTCAGGTCGGCGACAAAGTGGCGCACGTTCTGGATTTCCCGCTGCTGGGTGTCTGCCAGGTGCGCCAGGTCAGCCACACTGGCTAACGACTGCGAATAGCCGCCGCGCGGGCTGCTGGCCTCCACCCGGGTGCCCACACGCTTGCGGCGCGACACCAGCCCTTGGGTGAGCAACTGGTCGATAGCGGCACGCACCGTGTGCCGGCTCACATTGTAAAGGTCGCACAGCTCGAACTCGGTCGGCAGCAGGCTGCCTACTGGGTAGCGACCGCTGGCAATCGCTTGCATCAGGTCCTTTGCCACGGTGGAGTAGCGCGTCGGGTTCATACCTTTGCTCGGGCTCGCCAATTTCATCGGTTGACAGTGTAACAGCGGCCGAATGCCGAACGCTTCGGTCGCCCACAGAGGTCGATAGTGCCTTCAATGCTGCTGTCTGGCCCGCAGCAGCAACGCTGCAAGGGCACACCCGACCAATGCCAGGCACGCCAGGTAGAACGCATCACTGTAGGCCATCAGGTAAGCCTCTCGTCGAATGGTCGCCGCCAACGCTTCCAGCATTTGCTGCTGAGGCGGCAGCCAGCTTTGCACCGTCTGGTTGATACGCGCCTGGACGCTTGGCTCGAACAGCGTCACCTGCTCGTGAATGCGCTCACTGTGAAAGCGTTCACGGGTCGCCACCAGTTGCGTCAACCCGGCCGTACCGATGGCGCCACCCAGGTTGCGCAACATCGAGAACACCGCCGAGGCTGAGCCGGCTTCACGCTTGTCCAGCCCGGCCACCGCCAGCACCGATAACGCAACCATGATGAAAGCCTGGCCAATACCGCGCACCACCGTGGACGGGATGATCACGTTGTCGGCACTGTCGGCGCTCAGGCCAGCCCCCAGCCAGCAGCCCAGCGCCATGATCAAAAAGCCGCTGGCGACCATGAACTTGGCACTGGTCCAGCCCATCAGCCGGGGCATCAACGGCGCCAGCAGCAACTGCACCACGCCATAGGCGATCAGCGCCACACCCACGTCGTGCGCGCTGAACCCCTGCAACTGCGACAGGTAGTTGGGCACCAGGAACACCAGGCCGAACGTGGCAGCGCCAAAGATGAACATCGCCACGCTGGCAACGCCGAAGTTGTAGTGCCCGAGCAAGCGCAGGTTGATGAACGCGCGCTGGCCGAACAGCTGGGTCACCACGAACACCACCAACGCAATGGCAGCGACCACGCTCATGCCGACAATGAGCGGCGAGCCGAACCAGTCCAGCCGACCGCCTTCTTCCAGCACGATCTGCAAGCCGCCCAGGCCGATCACCATGGCCGCGATACCCAGCCAATCACCTTTGCGTAACAGTTCGAGCTTCATCGGCTTGGCTTCGATCGACCAGGCGATGGCCAGCAGCAGCGCAATGCCGGGGAAAAGTTGCAGATAGAAGATCCAGCGCCACGAATAGGCATCGGTCAGCCAGCCGCCAATCGACGGCCCGGCGGCCTGCGCCACGCTGTTGGCCAGGCTGAATAGCGCCATGCCCATGGCCATCTTGCTGGCCGGCAGTTCGGTGATGATCAGCTGGAACGACAGGGGAATCAGCACCGCGCCCGCAGCCCCCTGGATCACCCGGATTACGATCATCGCCTCCAGGTCGGGCGCCCAGGAACAGGCTACCGAGGCGATCAGGAATATGAGCGAACCGGTCCACATCACCCGTCGCAGCGAGAACACTTCCACGAGCCAGGCCGTCAGTGGAATCATCACGATTTCCGCCACCAGGTAGGCGGTGGAAATCCATGAGCCTTCCTCGAAGCTGGCACCCAGCGAGCCGCGGATTTCCGGCAGTGCGGCGCTGGTGACATGCACGTTCATACCCGCCATGAAGCAGCCGAACAGGCCGCCAAGCACCGCTACCCAGGCACGCAGCGAGACCGTTTGCTCAGTGCGCATCGGTAACCTCTGCGGGGCGTGTGTCGACTGTACTGACCACCGACATGCCGGGCAGTACCTGCGGGCCATCCAACGGTTTGTCGAGCAAAATGCGCACCGGGAAACGCTGGACGATCTTGGTGAAATTGCCGGTGGCATTGTCCGACGGCAGCAAGGCGAAGACATTGCCCGAGGCTGGCGAGAAACTGGCCACATGGCCATGCAGTGGCTGGCTGGCGAAGCTGTCGACATGTATTTCTACCGGTTGCCCAGGGCGCATGCGGGCCAGTTGGGTTTCCTTGTAGTTGGCCACTACATAGGCCTGCTGTAGGGGCACCACAGCCAGCAGCGGCTGGCCCGGCACCACGTACTGGCCGGTGCGTACGCGGCGTTGGCCGACCACGCCGGTGATCGGCGCGCGGATCACCGTGTCCTGTTCGTCTTGCTCGGCAAGCTGTTGGTGGGCCAGGGCGCGTGCCAGGGCCGCTGCCCGTTGTTGCAGCTCGGCCTCGGCCTGGGCTGCCCGGGCCTTGGCCATGGCCAGTTGTGAGCGTTGCTGGCGCAGCGCGGCCTGGGCACCTTGCAGCGCGGCCTGTGCCTGGCTGGCATGGGCACTGGCGGTTTCCAGGCGCTGCACGGTCGCTGCGTCGTCACGCACCAGGCCACGGTAGCGTTGGACATCCAGTTCACTGCGGCGCTGTTCGGCGGTGGCGCTGCGCACGACAGCCTCGGCCTGCAGGATGGCTTGCTGTTGCTGGTCGATGCGCTCGGTCGCTACCTGTTGGCTGGCCTGGGCGGCGGCCAGTGCCGCCTGTGCCTCGGTCACGCCAGCCCGGGCCTGGTCGAGGCGGGCGCGGTAGTCGCGGTTTTGCAGGCGCACCAGCACATCGCCGGCTTTTACCGGCTGGTCGTCAGCCACCTCGACCTTGGCTACGTAGCCCGCCACGCGTGGGCTCAGAGCCACCCAGTCGGCGCGGACGTAGGCATCGTCGGTGGTTTCCAGGTAGCGGCCGGTGCTTAACCAGTAGCAGGTGAAGGCCAGCAGGGTGATCGCGGCCAGGCTGCCGCTGGCGATGACTGCCAGGCGGCGACGGGTTTTTGCGCTCGGCCGCTGTTCAGTTTCGGCGGGTGAGGGTTTGTCTACGGCAACATTCATGGTTGGTTTCCATTCTCGAATTGGGCCTGCTGGCTGTCCGTTGTGGGAGCAACTGTCTTGCTCAATTTCTAAAAGCTGGCGCGTATGGGAGCGGGCTTGCCCGCGAACACGGGCGAAGTCCGTGCCATCCACCGCGGTGTATTCTTCGCGGGTAAACCCGCTCCTACAGTGGGCGGTGCTCGCTGTTGGTTTTGCTTCTCGCTACCATCGCCCGCCCAGCGCGCGGAACAGGTTTACCTGCGCTTGCGCCAGGCGCCCTCGGGCTTCTGTGTGGCTGGCCCGCAGGCTGATCATTTCGCGCTCGCTCTCGAGCAGGGCCAGCCCGTCCACGGTGCCGGCACGGTAGTTACCCTGTGCCAGGGCAAAGCTGTGCTGGCTGTGCGCGAGGGCTGCCTCCAGCGCCTGCAAGCGTTGTCGCTCGCCGTCGTAGCGGGCCAGTGCCTGGCGTACGTCTTTCAGCGCGCTCAGCGCCACGCCGTGGTAACGGGCGACCTGCGCCCGCTGCAATGCCTCGGCTTTGCTCACCCGTGCGCGGTTGGCCTGCAGGTTGGGAAATTCCCAGCGGATCAGCGGGCCAATCCCGAACATCACCGCGCGGCTGGCGCCGAGGTTGGCAAGGTGATGGTCCGAAGACGTCAACGAAGCGCCGAAGCTGACCTTTGGGTAAAGGTCAGCCCGCACGATGTCGGTCTCCAGGGTGGCCGCCTGCAGTTCCCGTTCGGCCTGGCGCACATCTGGCCGGCGTTCGAGCAAATGCCAGCCATCGCCAGCCGGCAGCGGCGCCGACAGTGTGGGGATGGCTACGCAGGTCCTGGCTTCGGCCACCGAGGCCTGGCCACTGAGCATGCTCAGTTCGTAAAGCGCCATCTGCCGCCGGGCTGAGAGCATCGGCAGTTGCGCACGCACCTGTTCCCGCAAGCCCAACAGGCGCTCGCTGTCGAGGGCAGTGGCCACACCGGCCTGGCGCTGACGCTGGCTGAGTTGCACGCTGTGGTCGAGGGTTTGCAAGGCCTGCTTCGCTGCCTCCAGACGCGCCGCGTAGGTGCACTGGTCGATGTAGGCGCGGGTGGTCTGGGCGACTACCTGCAGGCGTACCAGGTCTAGTGCCGCAGCGCTGGCTTCGGCTTGCACCCGGGCACGTTGGATGGCGGCGCGTACCTGGCCCCAGATATCCACCTGATAGGCCAGCTCGATGCCCGGGTTGAATTGCCATTGTGACGGCGCGTTGCTGTCGGTCGCCTCGGCCAGCGTCTGGTCATCGGCGCTTCTTCCATAGGTAGCGGCAACGCCCATCGCGGTAGACGGCCAGCGCCTGGCGTCGAACACGCCGATGCCGGCCAGCATGGCCTGCACGTTGGCCTCGGCCTGTGCCAGGCCTTGGTTGTGCGCCAGGGCTTGCTGTACCCAGCGGTTGAGTTGGGGGTCTTGATACAGTGCCCACCAGCGTTCGGGCAGGGGCTGTTTGCTGACGCTGGCCGGCATGTTCGCCAGCGGGTCTGCCTGCAGCGCTGGAGGTGGTTCGGCAGGCGTGGGTTGGTGGCCGCACGCCGCGAGTGCAGCGAGCATGCCGAGGGCTGTGGCAAGCCGGGCAGGGCCTGGAAATGAGTGCAGTAAGGGCATCACGATTGTCGCTCAAAGGTCGTGATGCGAGGTTAACGAGGGTTGCATGGGCGTCGCTGTCGCAAGCGGGACAACCCTGCGCGCAAGCGGGACAACCTGAGGCTCAGTGCTCGCGCGCGGTACCGTTTTGCCAATCACTCGGTGCATGGCCGAGGATGCGCTTGAACATGGCAGTAAATGCGCTGGCGCTCTGATAGCCGTGCTCCAGCGCAACGTTCAGGATCGGCTTGCCATCGGCCAGGCACTGCTGGCTGAGCATCACCCGGGCACGGGCGCGCCATTGGCCATACGACATGCCCACCTCGCGCTGGAACAGCCTGGCCACACTGCGGGCACTCATGTTCAGTTGTGCGCCGCATTGTTCCAGGGTCAGGTCCTGGGCCGGGTCCTGCAGGAAGCCCTCGCACCAGGCACGCAGGCGTGCGTGCTGCGGCGTAGGGACGAAGGCATCGATGCGCCGGGCGGCGGCGAGTTCGTGCAGGATCAGCGCACGAGCATGCGCGCCGTCGCGCAGGTTCAGCACCCGTGACGCCGCCAGGATCAGTTCGCGCAGCAGGCCGGACACGACGATGACCTGGCAGCGTTCGATGTGGGCATCGAGCAGCAAGGTGCGCAGGTAGACCACGCCCTCCATGCGGATGGCATGGCTGACCCCCGCAGGCATCCACAAGGCATGCCCGCCGGGGATCACCCAGCTGCCGCCCTCGCTGCTGACCCGCATCACGCCGCTGGCGGCGTAAATCAGCTGGTCTTCGGCGTGGCAGTGGCTGGCCACTTCATCGCCGTGTCCGTAGTCCATTTCCAGTGCTTGCATGCAGGTTACCCTCGTTATTGGATCCAATTATATCGAGGCGAACCTGTGCCGGGTTGCGAAGTGTGGGCGGCGAGTGAATTGCCATGGTTACAAATCGCAATAAGGCGATTGTTTATGGCTAATTATTGCTGTGAAGTTAGAGACCTTAGCTTGAAAGTGGTGAATGTTGTTAAATCCAGACATCGCTCTGTGCTGTGCGATCCCCCCTTTCATGACCGGTATTCAGAATGCCCCGCGGTTCGATCATCATCAGTTTCGTTTCGCCTTGCGCGGCGGTCCGGTGCTCGACGCCGCGTGGCACCACATAGAGTTCCCCTGGGTTCACATGCACGCAGCCATCCGGCAGGTCGATACGCAGCGTGCCTTCCAGCACCAGGAATGCTTCGTCGGTCTCCGGGTGCGCGTGCCAGATGAATTCGCCTTCGATGCGCACGACCTTGAACTGGTAATCGTTCATCTCGGCAACGACCCTGGGGCTCCATTGCTGTTCGATAAGCGCTGCCTTGTGGACCAGGTTCACTGGCAGGGAGGGGTGTGGGTGACGGGATTCAGGCATGACAGTTCCTCGGAAAGTGGAGTGGTCAGCCTATCGCGCCGGGCGAGTCCGGTTCTTGTACGATCCTGCAAGCCTGTTCTCACGGGGTGCGCGGGCGCCTTCGATAACTCAGCGTGACGCTCGCAAACGCTCCAGCCAGCGTAAGGGCGGTACGCCATAGCAGCGGGTGAAGTGCCGGGTCATGTGGCTCTGGTCATGAAAGCCTGCGGCAAGGGCTGCCTCGACCAAGGTGAAGCCGTCCAGGATCATTCGGCGCAAGCAGTCGAGGCGGCGCAGGGTGACAAAGCGATAGGGGCTGGTGCCGTACAGCGTGCGAAAGTCCCGCGACAGGCTCCAGCGTTCGCGGCCGCTGGCCTGTTCCAGCATGTCCAGTGTTATGCCCACATGCAGGTGTTCCATGATGAAGGCCCGGGCGCGTTCGGCTGCCTGGTAATCCAGGCGCTTGCGCCCGCGCGGCGTGCCGCCGACGGCCCGCAAGGCGATCGCCAGGTCATACAGGGCGTCCTGTTCTTCCAATGGCTCCAGCGCGTGGTCCACTGCCTGCACGAACGCTTCGCTGGCGTGGTACAGGCGTGGGTCGCTGGACAGCCCGCCAGCGATGAAGGGCAAAGGCTGACCACCCAGCACGTTCTGGATCAGTGCCGGGTCGACGTAGGCCATGCGGTAGCGAAAGCCTGCGTCGGTGCCGGCCATGCCGTCATGCAGTTCGTCCGGGTGCAACACCAGCGTGTTGCCCGGTATGCCGTGGCGCAGCGAACCCTTGTAGTGGAAGCTTTGCACGCCGGCCAGCGTGCGGCCGATCGAATAGGTATCGTGGCGATGCGGGTCGTAGCCGTGGCTACCGAACCAGGCTTCGATACGCTCGATACCGCCCGGTTGGGCACTACGGATGACCCAGTCGGACGGCGGTAGGGGCTTCGCTTTACGGGCCATCGCGGTGAGTGCCTCCTGCTCACGCCCGGGTGGGCAAGCTCATGTGCAGCAAAGGGAACGGGCGACCTTCGCCATCCAGCGGTGAACGGCCGGTCTGGACGAAGCCATAGCGCTGGTAGAACGCTGTTGCCTGTGGGTTCTGCTCGTTGACATCGACACTCATCGCACTGCGTGACTGGCGGCCGAAATCCAGCAGTGCACGGCCAATGCCCTGGCCGTGGTGCGCTGGGTCGACGAAAAGCATTTCCACATGGTTTTCATTGAAGCCGATAAAGCCCAGTGGCTGGTCATCGGTGTCTACCGCAACCCACAGCTCGACGGCCGGGAAGTACACGTCGCGCAGCTGTGGCAACAGTGCGTCGATGTCGGAGGGTTGCAGGAAGTGGTGCGTCGCGCGAACAGCGCGCAGCCAGATGTCGAGCAGCTGCGGGTAGTCTGCAGCGATGCCTTGGCGAATGATCATGGTGTCATCCTGAGTGTATTGATGGCGGATGGGCGCGCCAGTGAGCGGCGGCCATGCAAGTGTCGGCATCATGAATGACCGCTTCGCGAGTCAACGCCTGGGCGGTGCACGGCAGGGGAGGCCGGAAGGGAAGAGCGCGGAAGATTACCCCGGTCGCGCAGTAGGGGGCAATGGCGATCGCATAGGGTGCAGTGCAGGTTTCGACTCGGCTAGGATGCATGTCGATGCCGGAATTGAACCCGAACAACAAGCACGGCCCGGGAGCACCCATGAACCGCAACGAACTGCGCAAAGCCGATATCAACCTGATGGTGGTGTTCGAAGCGCTGATGCAGGAACGCAACCTCACCCGTGCCGCGGAGAAGCTGTTCGTCGCCCAGCCCACGGTCAGCGCCGCGCTGGCCAGGTTGCGTGCGATGTTCAACGACCCGTTGCTGGTTCGAGTGGGCAACCGCATGGAGCCCTCGGCCAGGGCCGAAGAGGTGATCAAGTACCTCACGCCAGCCTTGGATGCGATGTCTGTCGCCCTCAGCATGACCCATGATTTCGACCCGCTGATCAGCAAGATGACCTTCCGCATCGGCTTGTCCGATGATGTCGAGTCGGGCCTGCTGCCGCCGCTGTTGCGGGCGCTGCGGGTGGAGGCGCCGAACGTGGTGGTGGTCGTGCAGCATGTGGACTATTGGCGCATTCCGGACCTGCTGGCGGCGGGCGACGTGACGGTGGGTATCAGCCAGACCAAGGGCCTGCCCGCCAATGCCAAACGCAAGGTGCTACGCACCCTGCAAGCCAAGGTAGTGCGGGCCGACAAGTCCAGCACGCCGCTTTCACTGGATGAGTTTTGCCAACGCCCGCATGTCCAGGTTTCGCCAACCGCCAACACCCAGGGTGTGGTCGATGACTGGTTGAAAGACATCGGCCGTGAACGCAAGGTGGTCTTGTCGGTGCCGCAGTTCAGTTCGCTGCCGGCGATTCTGGCCGGTACCGACCTGCTGGCCTGTTGCCCGGACTATGCCGCACAGGGTATGGAACGCTGGGGCAACCTGCAGGCCGAGACGCTGCCGTTCGAGACTGCTGCACTTGAGCTGGCCATGGTCTGGTTGAGCACCACCGACAGCGACCCGGCCGAGCGTTGGCTGCGTAGTCGCCTGGAGCATTACATGGGCGGACTACGGGAAGCGGTCATGGGATGATGGCTTTGCATCGTGCTGCAACTGGCTGCCGATGAAGTGAAGGTGTCGCAAATGTACCCGCGCACCGGGTGCAGTTTGATCAGTCACTTTCGTTGGCCTGTTGAGGTGCAGAGCGCTTGCGTGGTTTTCTCGCCGGCCGCTTGCCGGGCTTGAGCTGCCAGCGGTCGGCGTTGGCGAGCAGGCGTGCCTGGATTGCGGGTGGGTAGTCGCTCAGGGTTGTCACGGGGGGGACCGGCTTGCCGGGCATGCCGGCCTCGCGGATGACCTTCGGCCAGCGCGGTCGCCAGCACAGCAGCAGGCTGAGCCAGTGGCCGGTGCCGATGATGACGAACGCGGGCCAGACAAACAGCAGCGCAACTTTGAACAGCCA
>PJUE01000160.1_pt1 | contig 73393 bp, 46 predicted proteins | sample 1512171 | NCBI WGS metagenome assembly PJUE01 (sample SAMN08177674, study PRJNA422409) | Feces metagenome, whole genome shotgun sequencing project. | isolation source: Chicken feces (3) enriched on wood chips: alkali lignin treatment | host: Gallus gallus | place: USA: Madison | collected 2015-01-15
CGTGGCGACGAAGGTACCGATGACGTTGGCGCCACCGCACATGTCGTACTTCATTTCCTCGATGCCGCCCTGGGTCTTCAGGTTGACGCCACCGGTGTCGAAGGTGATGCCCTTGCCGACCAGCACGTAGGGCTTGGCGTCACCGCCGTTGTTCCACTTCAGCACCACCAGCTTGGGGCGGTTGGCCGAGCCACGGGCCACGGCCAGCAGCGAGCCCATGCCCAGCGCTTCCATCTGTGCCTCGTCCAGGATCTCGGCCTCGGCGCCTTCGTGCTCGGCGGCAAACTTGACCGAGGATTCGGCCAGGTAGGCCGGGGTGCAGTAGTTCGGCGGCAGGTTGCCCAGCTCGCGGGCGTATTCCACGCCGGCGGCGATGGCCTGGCCCTGCTGCAGCGCGGTTTCATCGCTGCTGGCGATGGCCAGCGATTCCAGACCCGCGGCTTCCGGCTTCTTCTTGCCCAGGGTGGCGGTGTAGCGGTAGCTGGCGTGGTTGGCGGTGATCACCGCCTGGCGGACGTTCCAGGCCGCATCGCGGTCCTTGACCTGCAGTTCGTTCAGGGTGAACAGCGCGCTGCGGGTATTGCCGCTCTTCAGGGCGCGGGCGGCGTCACCGGCGGCCTTCAGGTACTGGGCCACGCCGAACTTGGCCGGGTCGCCCAGGCCAACCACCAGCACGCGCGGGGCGTTGACGCCGGCCAGGTCGTGCAGCAGGGTGGTGTTGCCGGTCTTGCCGCCAACGTCGCCACGCTCGATCAGGGTGGCCAGGCGGCCGCCGGAGGCTGCATCCAGGGCCTGGGCAGCCGGCGACAGCGACTTGTCAGAGAAGGCGCCAACGATGACGCAATCCACCGCGGCGGAGGCCGGGGCGGCGTGGTTCAGGGTGAATTCCAGAGACATTGATCAGATTCCGTTGCCAAATCCGTACAATCGCAGGCTGTTTACGCCAGGCCACCAGGCCGGGCGCGCCGCGGACTAAACCGAGAGTTTAAACCACCGACCCTATGGCAAAGCTTGACCGCTACCTTCTGAGCGACTTCGTCCAGAGCTTTCTGGCCACTTTGATCATCCTGTTGGTCGTCAGCGTAGGCGGTGTGCTGGTGGATGTGCTGGGCAAGGTGGCCGATGGCCGCATCCCGGCCGGCCTGCTGCTGTCCCAGCTGGGCCTGCAGTTCATCGTCTACCTGCCCATCATCCTGCCACTGGCGCTGTTGCTGGGCATGGCGCTGGCCATCGCGCGGCTGTACCGGGACTCGGAGATGGCGGTGCTGACCGGTGTCGGCGTCGGTCCCAAGCGGCTGCTGCGGCCGATCCTGATGCTGGTACTGCCGGTGGTGGGACTGGTGGCGCTGTGTTCGCTGTGGCTGGGCCCCTGGGCTGACCGGACGGCGGAAGAAATGGTGGACGACGCCAGCCGCAGCATGGTGGTTGCCGGCCTGGAGCCAGGCAAGTTCACCACTTTGTCCGGCGGCGGCATCGTCTATCTGTCCTCGCTGAGCGAGGACGGCACCAAGATGGGCCAGGTGTTCATGCAGCGGCAGAAGGACGACCGCATCGACGTGGTGTCGGCCAACAGCGGCGCGATGTTCTTTGAGGGCGAGCGCCAGCGCTTCCTAAGGCTGGAGGACGGCTACCGGGTCGAAGGCCCGGCCAACGGTGAGCTGGATTACCGCCTGATGCGCTATGCCAGCAACGAGGTGGCCTTGCCGGACCGCGATGAGGTGCGGGACAAGGACGACCCCGAGATGATGCCTACCAGCCAGTTGTTCAGTGACCCGCGGCCGGAAGCCAAGGCCCAGCTGCATTGGCGCATTACCCCGCCGCTGTTGGCGCTGGCTTTTGCCTTGCTGGCCCTGCCGCTGGCCCGCAGTGCTCCGCGCCAGCAGCGCTACGGCCGCATCATGATGGCCTTCCTGGCCTATATGGTCGGGGTCAACCTGAGCATTCTCGGCCGCCAATGGCTGGCTGACGGCAAGATCCCGATGGGCATCGGCATGTGGTGGTTGACCCTCCCTCTGCTGGCGTTCGCGCTATGGCTGTATTTCCGTGATGGGCGCCTGGTTCGCCGCCGTGCAGGAGCGAAGGCATGAGGCTGACCCCGCGTATCCATGATGTCTACGTTGGCCGTACCGTGCTGGCGACCGTGCTGCTGGTGTGGCTGGTGCTGCTGGGCCTGGACGCGATCATGGCCTTGTCCGGCGAGGCCAAGAACATCGGCACCGGCAGTTACTCGTTCGGCCACGCACTGGCGTGGACGTTGTACACGGTGCCGCGCCGCGCCTACACGCTGTTCCCGATGGCCGCGGTGATCGGCGCGCTGATGGGCCTGGGCCAGTTGGCGGCCACCTCGGAGCTGACCGCACTGCGCGCGGTGGGCCTGTCTCGCCGTCGCATCGCGGTGTCGGTGGCCATTTCGCTGTCCCTGTTGACCGTGCTGATGGTGGTCAACGGCGAAACCCTGGCGCCATGGGCGCAGAACCGCGCCGACGTCCTCAAGACCAGCGCCCGCTTCAACACCGACATGGCCAGCGCCCGCTATTCGGGGCTGTGGGCCCGCGAAGGCACCACCTTCCTCAACGCCCAGACCGGTGAGGAGCAGGTGGACCAGGATGGCCAGTCGCGCTTGCTGCTGCACGAGGTCCGCCTGTATACGCTGGACCAGAAGGGCAGCCTGACCAGCTTGACCTATGCCGCCACCGCCCGCCATGACGCCCGTGGCTGGGTGCTGGAGAACGTGCGTACCGATACCTTCGGTGAGCGCTCGGCGAGCCGTCAGGTCGTGGCCAGCAAGCCCTGGGATTCCAAGCTGGATGCAGCCGCACTGGCATCGGGCCTGGCCAAGCCGCGCAGCCTGAGTGCCGCCGAGCTGAAGACCAGCATCGACTACCGCAAGCGCAATGGCCTGGATGCCCGCGACTACGAAGATACGTATTGGAGCCGCTGGTTCTATCCGTTGAACGTATTGGCGCTGTGCCTGGCGGCGGTTCCGTTCGCGTTCGGCTCGCTGCGCAGTGGTGGCATGGGCAAGCGTCTGTTCCTGGGCATGCTGTTCGCCATCGGCTTCCTGCTGTTGCAGATGTTCTTCGGCCGCATGGCCGGTGCGCTGAAGTTTGATTACCGCATCGCCTATGCGCTGCCGCCGATCGTGATGCTGATCATCTCAAGCTGGTTGTCACGACGCAGGGTGGGGTGATTGCGGTAGTGCTGAGCCATGCTCGGCAGCTGCTTTTGCTCCCTCCATTTCGCGCTGTGAAGGGCAGGGCCGGGGTAAGCCGTTGGCGGTTTGCAGCAGCGAATCGCGCGCCGTCTGCGTAAGCGGGGTGGGGGGAGAGCCGTCGTTTGCCGGTAAAGCCCCTGCCGAGCATGGCTCGGCACTACAGTTTCATCGGCCTTGTGCTTCTCAGACGGTCGTGCAGGGTCAGCTGTTTGTGGTCGATTGCCGGTAAAGCCCCTGCCGAGTATGGCTCGGCACTACAGTTTCACCAGCCTTGTGCCGCTCAGGCGGTCGTGCAGGGTGAGCCGTTCGCGGTCGAACAGTGCCCAGACAAAGCCTGAACCGGCCAGCAGCAGTGACAGCGTGGCCAGTGCATAGCGTTTCCACAGCAGTGCCCGGCTGGCGGGCTGCCCGTCGGCGGTCTGCAGACGCAACCGCCACGGCCGCATGCCCAGGGTCTGCCCACCGCGCTTCCAGCTTTCGGTGGCATACAGGCCGGCAACCAGCCAGCAGCTGAGCCACAGCAGCCATTGCAGCGCACTGAACGGATGGATGTTTTCACGGCTGGCATGCCCGGACAGGGTGTAGCCCACGGTGAACAGGGCCGAGACCAGCATCCACAGCGCCAGCACCGGCCACAGGTCGTAGAACAGTGCGGCCAGGCGGCGCAGCAGCAGGGCGGAGGGTCGCGGGGTGTCGGCAAGGGCGGGTGCGCTCATGCCCCGAGCATACGGCCTGTCGGTGTCCGGCGGCATGGGCAGCGGCCGGTGCACGGCCTATCCTTGGCGTGATGCCTGCTTCCATGACCCCCGCCGAACGCCGCCAACTGGTACAGCAACTGCCCCCCCTGGGCGATGCCGATGGCCGCCATATCCAGCGTTTTCTTGATGCGATCTGGGCCGAACAAGGCCTGGCGCGGGCCTCATTGGACAGCTATCGGCGCGATCTGGAAGGGCTGGCCCGCTGGCGCGATGGTGCCAACGGGGGGTTGGCAGGCGTGGACAGGGCGGGGCTGTTTGATTACCTGGCCTGGCGTACCCGGCACGGCTGGTCGGCGCGCAGCAACGCGCGCCTGCTGTCGGCGCTGCGCGCTTTCTTTGGCATGGCGGTGAAACGCGGCGAGCGCGCGGACGACCCCGCCGCACTGCTGGAACCGCCCAAGCTGCCGCGTTCCCTGCCCAAGGCCCTGGCCGAAAGCCAGATCGAAGCCCTGCTGGGCGCACCCGATACCGCCACCCCGCACGGCCTGCGCGACCGCGCGATGCTGGAGTTGATGTATGCCGCAGGCCTGCGCGTCAGCGAGCTGGTCAACCTGCCGGCCAATGCGGTGAACCTGCGCCAGGGCGTGCTGCGGGTGACCGGCAAGGGCAGCAAGGAGCGGCTGGTGCCTTTGGGTGAGGAATCCCAGCATTGGCTGGAGCGCTACCTGGCCGGTGCGCGCCCGCTGCTCACTGCTGGCAAGGCCGTGGCTGCCACCCCGGATGGGCAGGTTCCGCTGTTCGTGGATGAAGCGCGCAAGCCATTGACCCGGCAACAGTTCTGGCTGTTGGTGAAAAACAGCGCGGCGGTTGCCGGGATAGATCCGGGCAAGATCAGTCCACATGGGCTGCGGCACAGCTTTGCCACCCATCTGCTGAACCATGGCGCCGACCTGCGCGCGCTGCAGATGCTGTTGGGTCACAGCTCGCTGTCCACCACCCAGATCTACACCCTCGTTGCCCGCGAACACCTGCAGAAGCTGCACCGCAAGCACCACCCACGGGGCTGACCCGCGCCATCGGGCGATGGCGGCGGCGCAGGCCGCAGCAGGCCCGCAAAGGTGCTGTCTCTACGCCTGCACGGGGGGTGTGCGAGAATCCGTGGGTTCTCTTCCGATGGGTCGCCATGTTCCGATTTGCCATTGCCGCGCTGTTTGGCGCGATCAGCCTCACCGCCTGTGCGCAGCAGCAGGCCCCTGCGGCCGCCGCCAGCGCCGCTGCCCCGGTTGCCGATGGCCCGGTCGAAAAGCACGTGCGCGACGCCCTCAAACAGCTGGACCCCAACCTGCAGCCCGAGTACATCGGCGCAGCACCGTTCCCGGGTTTCCGCGAGGTCCTGGTATCCGGGCAGGTGCTGTACGTGACCGATGATGGCCGTTACCTGCTGCAGGGCACGCCGTACGACATCGAGAAGAAGGCCCAGGCCACCAGCGCGGGCCTGCTGGCCTATCGCCAGCGTCTGCTGGCGACCCTGCCGCATGCCGACCGCATCGTGTTTGCGCCGCCGAATGCCAAGCACACCATCAGCGTGTTCACGGATATCGAGTGCGGCTACTGCCGCAAGCTGCACCAGGACATCGCCGAGCTGAACCGCAATGGCATTGCGGTCGAATACCTGGCGTTTCCGCGCATGGGCCTGGCCAGCAAGGACGCCACCGACATGATCTCGGTCTGGTGTGCCAGCGACCGCAAGGCCGCGCTGACCGCTGCCAAGACCGGCCAGCCGGTCCCGGCCAAGAACTGCACCAACCCGGTGGCCATGCAGTACAACCTCGGCCAGCAGCTGGGCATCAACGGTACGCCGGCAATCTTCGCCGCCGACGGCACCCAGCTCGGTGGCTATGTGCCGCCGGCACAGCTGAAGGCGACCCTGGATCGCATGGAAGGCAGCCGCTGAAGGCTGCGTCCTGACGCTGCGTAGTTGCAGACAAGGCCCCCGCCGGCAACGGCGGGGGCCTTGTGGTTCTGGCGGCGCTTATTTCAGGCCGTTGCCGATGCTGTTGACCAGGGTGCCCTGGGCGTCATCACCACTGAACTCCCAGAAGAAGGCACCGCCCAGCCCCTGCGCTTTGACGTAGGCCATCTTGCGGCCCAGCATTTCCGGCGTATCCACGCTCCAGAAGGTGTTGCCGTCGTATAGCCAAGTGGCCTGCGCCAGCGGGTCGGTATGGACCGGCCAGCCCAGGTTCTTGAGCACCTTCCAGTCCTCGATGCCGGCCTCGTACTTGCCTGCCGCAGGCCGCCCGCTCTGGTACAGGCCGTTGTTGGTGCGTGCCACGTTGGTCCAACCGCGGCCGTAGAAGCCGACGCCCAGGTTCAACTTGGCCGCTGGCACGCCGCGCTGCAGGTAGGCCTCGATGGCGTCGTTGCTGTTGTACAGCGCGGCGTCACCGCGCGATGGATCGGCCGGTGAGTTGAACAGGGCGCTGTGGTGGTTGGTGGTGCCAGCCCAGGCACCATGGAAGTCATAGGTCATCACGTTGATGAAATCCAGGTAGCGGTGGTACGCCGCCGGGTCGGTTGGGCGGATCTTGTCGATGCCGGCGCCGACCGCCACGGTCAGCAGCAGGCCGGGGCGCACCGCATCCAACTGGCGGCGGAACTCGGCCAGCAGGGCGGTGAAGTTGTCGCGGTCCGCCGGCGTGCCGCAGCCCAGGCCGCAGGCGGCCGGGTACTCCCAGTCGATGTCGATGCCGTCGAAGACGCCCGCGGCCACCCCCTTGCCACCGGCGTTGTCGGTGAACGGCAGGTTGCCCTTGATGTAGGCGTCAATGCAGGACGCGACGAAGGCCTGGCGGTTCTCCGGGCGCGCGGCGCTGGCAAAGCCGCGTGACCAGGTCCAGCCACCCAGCGAGATCAGTGTCTTCAGTTGCGGGTATTTGGCTTTGAGCTGCTTGAGCTGGTTCCAGTTGCCGCGCAGTGGCTGGTTCCATTGGTCGGCGACACCGCTCACGCTTTCGCTGGCGCCAAAGCTGCGGGTGTAATCGGCATAGGCGTCGCCGCCCGCGCCGCTGGCCGGATCGGCGGCCTGGGTGATGCCAACTTCGCAGCGGTTGTTGCGGACGTTGCCGAAGGCGTAGTTGATATGGGTCAGGCGTGCCGCCGAGCCGCTGCTGTCGATGTTCTTGACCCGGTAGTTGCGGCCATAGATGCCCCACTGGGTGAAATAGCCGATCACCCGCTTGCCGCTGGCGGCCGGGGCGCCAGGATCACCGGGATTGCCGGGATCACCGGGCTCACCGGGTTCACCGGGCTCAATTGGCGCTACCGGCTCGCCGCCGTTGTCCTCGGCCAGGGTGTGGGCGCTGATGGCGGCGCTGACTGCCGAGGTATTGCCGACCTTGTCGCGGGCGCTCAGCGCATAGCGGTAGCCGGTGGCCGCCTGCAAGCCATTGTCGGTAAAGCGGGTAGCCGCGACCGTGGCGATCTGGCGGCCGTCCCGGTACAGCAGATAGGCGGCCACGCCGCTGCCGCCGGGGTTGTCGTGGGCGGCATTCCACTGCAGGGCGATGCTGTTGGGGCTGCGCGAGGTCGCTGCCAGCCCGTCGGGGATGCTGGGCGCGGTGCTGTCCGTGGCTGCGGCGGTGACGTTCACCTTGATGGGCGCGGAGGTAGTGCGGGCGCCGCGGTCGTCGGTCGCCACTGCCGTCAGCTGGTACTCGCCGGCCCCGGGGCTGGACCAGACCACTTGGTAGGGCGCGTTGCTGACGCTGCCGAGGGACAGCGCATCGCGGAAAAATTCGACCTTGCCGATGCTGCCGTCACGGTCGCTGGCCTCGGCGATGACGGTGATCGGGCTGCCGGCGGTGAAGTGGCTGCCGTTGCCCGGGGCGCTCAGGCGCACCTGCGGGGGGATGTTGGCGGCTGGCGGGCCGGCCTCACAGCGGCCCAGGCTGTCGTAATAGCGCCGGCCGGCAGGATGGTCGGGCGGGGCGTTCCAGATGGTCTGGCGTGCCTGGTACAGCACGTCGGCCTTCTGCAAGGTGTCGCCGGGCTGGTAAATGGTGCTGCCCAGCCACGGTTTGACCCCGTTGCAGTCCGCAGCCTGTACCGCAGGTATGGCCGCCACGGCCAGGACCAGGGCCAGCCCTGTGCTTTGGTGGGCACGCGGGCGGATGAACCGGGGGCGGCGAGAGGGCTGGGGGTGTTCCGTCACGATGGGGCTCCTTTGATGGAATGAGGTGCGCGCAGGGGCACGCCTTCGGCCGGCCAGGCAAGCGGCGGCCTGGCCTGACGACCGTGCAAGGGGGATCAAGTGCCCGCGGAGGGCCGGTGTACCGGCACTTGGCTGCCGGCCGATCGAGGATAACGTTGTCAAATTGGCCGGTACGATTTGCCCGGCCTGGGCAGCTGTCGGTGTGACCCGCGTCGTTGCTGAGGACTTCCGGTAGGGGCAAGGCTGAGGCTTGGGGCGGTCGAGTCCGGTACAATCGCGGGCCGATTCCCACCATGGTCTCCCGGACATGATCGTCCTCGAGGGCGCAGCTGCCCTTTCGCCGTTCCGCCGCGAACGTCTTGAATCCCGCCTGCAGTCCATTGCCGCCGATCTGCGCATTACCGGTGCCTGGCACGTCTATTTCACCCAAGCTGCCGATGCCGGCGCGGTCGACCAGACCACGCTGGGCCGCATCCTGCAGGGCCAGCCACAGGCCGCCGAGCGCGCCGCTGGCGCCATCTCGCGCTATGTGGTGCCGCGCCTGGGCACCTTGTCGCCGTGGTCGAGCAAGGCCACCGAGCTGGTGCGCGGTGCCGGCCTGCCGATCCAGCGCGTCGAACGCGGCACCCGCATCGACCTGAGCGGCTGGCCGACCGATCCGGCCCAGCAGGCTGCGCTGGCCAAGCTGCTGCACGATCCGATGACCCAGTCGCTGCTGGACGACATCGGCCAGGCCCAGGCGCTGTTCAACAACGTCGGCCGTGGCAGCCTGGAGCGCATCGCCCTGGATGACCTGGAAGGTGCCAACAAGCGCCTCGGTCTGGCCCTGGCCGATGACGAGATCGATTACCTGCGCCAGCGCTACAGCGAACTTGGCCGTGATCCGTCCGACGTCGAGCTGATGATGTTCGCGCAGGCCAATTCCGAGCACTGCCGGCACAAGATCTTCAACGCCAGCTGGACCATCGACGGCAACGCGCAGGACCGCTCGCTGTTCAAGATGATCAAGAACACCCACCAGCAGACCCCGCAGCACACGCTCAGCGCGTACAGCGACAATGCCGCGGTGATCGAAGGCGAACCGGCCGCGCGCTATCGCCCGGACCCGGCCACCGGCAAGTACCGCAGCGAAGCGGTGGTACCCAGCGCCTTCCAGATCAAGGTGGAAACGCATAACCACCCGACCGCGATCGCGCCGTTCCCGGGAGCCGCAACCGGCGCCGGCGGCGAGATCCGCGACGAAGGTGCCACCGGCCGCGGTGGCAAGCCCAAGGCCGGCCTGACCGGTTTCTCGGTCTCGCACCTGCGCATCCCGACCCTGCCGCAGCCGTGGGAAGCGCCGCGCGCGCTGAACCCGCGCATGGCACCGGCCCTGGACATCATGCTGGACGGCCCGCTGGGCGGCGCTGCGTTCAACAACGAATTCGGCCGCCCGAACCTGCTGGGTTATTTCCGCAGCTTCGAGCTGCCGGAAGAGGGCATCACCCGCGCCTACGACAAGCCGATCATGTTGGCCGGCGGCCTGGGCGCGATTGATCGCGTGCAGGTCGACAAGTTGCAGCTGCAGGCCGGTGACGCGGTGATCGTGCTCGGTGGCCCGGCGATGTTGATCGGTCTGGGCGGCGGTGCGGCCTCGTCGGTGGCCTCGGGCGAGAGCGCCGAAGACCTCGACTTCGCCAGCGTGCAGCGTGACAACCCGGAAATGGAACGCCGCTGCCAGGAAGTGATCGACCGTTGCGTGGCCATGGGCACCAATAACCCGATCAAGTTCTTCCACGACGTCGGCGCCGGTGGCCTGTCCAACGCCATCCCCGAACTGCTGCACGACTCCAAGGTTGGCGGCGTGATCGACCTGGGCAAGGTGCCCACCGACGATCCCTCGCTGTCGCCGCTGGAACTGTGGTGCAACGAGTCGCAGGAGCGCTATGTACTGGGTGTGGCGCAGGAGCGCCTGGCCGAGTTCGCCGCCATCTGCGCGCGCGAACGTTGCCCGTTTGCCGCGGTCGGCGTTGCAACGGCTGAGGAACACCTGGTCGTGGCCTATGGCGCGACCCCGGGCAACACCCCGGCCGATGCACCGATCGACCTGCCGATGGACGTGCTGTTCGGCAAGGCGCCGAAGATGCACCGTGACACCGCGCATCCGCCCGCAGCGCCGTGGCCGCAGCTCAAGACCGCCGGCATCGACCTGCGTGAGGCGGGCCTGCGCGTGCTCGCGCACCCGACCGTGGCGTCCAAGAACTTTCTGGTCACCATTGGTGACCGCAGCGTTGGCGGCCTGACCGCACGCGAGCAGATGATCGGCCCCTGGCAGCTGCCGATGGCCGATGTGGCGATCACCCTGGCTGGCTTTGACACCTATGCCGGTGAGGCGATGTCGCTGGGCGAACGTACCCCGCTGGCCCTGCTGGATGCCGCCGCATCGGCACGCATGGCGGTGGGCGAAGCCATCACCAACCTGTGTGCGGCACCGGTAACCGCGCTCGATACGGTCAAGTTGTCGGCCAACTGGATGGCCGCCTGCGGCCACAACGGCGAAGACGCGCTGCTGTATGACGCGGTCAAGGCGGTGGGCATGGAACTGTGCCCGCAGCTGGATATCAGCATCCCGGTGGGCAAGGATTCGCTGTCGATGCAGGCGCAGTGGCAGGCCGATGGCCAGACCGAGAAGTCGGTATCGCCGGTGTCGCTGGTGATCTCCGCCTTTGCCCCGGTCAGCGATGCCCGCCAGCAGCTGACCCCGCTGCTCGACCGCGAAACCGACAGCGAGCTGTGGTTGATTGGCCTGGGCGCTGGCAAGCAGCGTCTGGGCGGTTCGATCCTGGCGCAGACCCAGGCCGACCACAGTGCACTGCCGGCCTTTGCCGGTGAAGTGCCGGACCTGGACGATCCGCAGCGCCTGCGCGCGTTCTTTGAATTGATCCGCGATGCGCGTGCGTCCGGCCTGTTGCTGGCCTACCACGACCGCAGCGATGGCGGCGCGTTTGCCGCCCTGTGCGAAATGGCCTTCGCCTCGCGCCTGGGCCTGGACATCGTGCTCGATGCCTGGGGCGATGATCCGTTCCGCAGCCTGTTCAACGAAGAACTGGGCGCCGTGGTGCAGATCGCCAAGGAGGACCGCGCCGCCTTCGCCGACCTGGTCGAGCGTCACGCCCTGACCGAATGCGCGCAGCGCATTGCCCGCCCGACCACCGCACCGGTGGTGCGCGTGCAGCTGGGCGGCGAGAGCCTGGTCGAATGGCGCTGGGAAGAACTGTTCGATGCCTGGTGGTCGGTGACCCACGCCATGCAGAAGCTGCGTGACAACCCGGATGCCGCCGATCAGGAACGTGCGATCGCGCGCAACTTCAACGCGCCGGGCCTGAAGCCGAAGCTGGTGTTTGACCCGGCCGAGGACGTGGCTGCACCGTTCATCGCCAGCGGCAAGCGCCCGAAGGTGGCGATCCTGCGCGAGCAGGGCGTCAATGGCCAGATCGAAATGGCCAACATCTTCGAACGTGCCGGCTTTGAAGCCTACGACGTGCACATGAGCGACCTGATCGAAGGCCGTGTGCAGCTCGCCGACTTCCGTGGCATCGCTGCCTGCGGTGGCTTCAGCTACGGCGACGTGCTGGGTGCCGGCCGTGGCTGGGCAACCTCCATCCTCGAGCGCCCGGCGCTGCGTGAGGCCTTTGCGGCCTTCTTCGCCCGCCCTGACACCTTTGCGCTGGGCGTGTGCAACGGCTGCCAGATGATGAGCCAGCTCAAGGACATCATCCCCGGCGCCGAGCACTGGCCGAAGTTCCTGCGCAATGCCGGTGAGCAGTTCGAAGCCCGCACGGCGTTGCTCGAGGTCGTCGAATCGCCGTCCATCCTGCTGCGTGGCATGGCTGGCTCGCGCCTGCCGGTTGCCGTGGCACACGGCGAAGGCCGTGCCGAGTTCGACAGCGCGGTGGACCAGGCCGCGGCCAGCATCGCCCTGCGTTACGTTGATGGCGATGGCCGCGTGGCCACCCAGTACCCGCTCAATCCGAACGGTTCGCCGGACGGTATCACCGGCCTGACCAGCAGCGATGGCCGCGTCACCATCCTGATGCCGCACCCGGAACGTACCCCGCGCACGGTCAACCTGAGCTGGGCACCGGCGAGCTGGGGCGAAGATTCGCCGTGGCTGCGGATGTTCCGCAACGCCAGAGTATGGTGCGGCTGAATGCGCTGTGGCGCATAAAGTGTAGATCGGCACATCGATGTTTGAAGAAGCCCGCAGGCCAAGGCCTGCGGGCTTTTTGTTTGTACCCGGGTACAGATTGTGGGGCGGTTTGGCGTTTGTACCCAATGCAAGAAGGACAGCTTTCAAACGCAAGGGAAACGGTGCTTTTTTCCTTGCGGGTTCTGCGAATTCAATGCTGTTCCCTTTGTAAATGTGGGTCAGTAACGGATTTGACTCACATGAAACCAATCCAGAAAACTCCGGCCACCTTGCAGATGCCTGACGTTTTCGAACGGGGAATCAGGCATCCGCGACAGGCATGAGCCTGGCGCGCCCATGAGGATCCGGGAAGCAAGCATCCATCGATCAGTAGGCAACCGAACGCTCTGCGCGTGGCGGCATGGCAACGCCTGCGCGCAGGCAAACAGAACAATCTGGAGCAGGTTTCGATGAACCGCATTTATCGCAAGGTTTGGAACAGAGCGCTGGGGCAGGTGGTAGTTGCATCGGAGCTGGCTACATCGGCGGTCGCAGGAAAGCTTGTGGACGCCCGCAAGGACAGTACTGGCAAGAAATGCGCACTGCTGGCGATGATGGGCATGGTGCTGACCGCGCTGGTCCTTCCCGCCGCCCATGCACAGCAGGCTGCAGATCCTGCACAGGCCGTAGCCAGTCACGGGAAGGGTGACGATGCCGGCCCGGCCGCAGGCCAGTCCGTTGCCAGCTCGGCTACAGGGCCGGCGTCGGCCGGTTTTCCGGTGCTGTCGCAGCTGATTGGCAGGGCAATCGTCACGGACAATTACTTCCTGGCCAATGGTGCAGCCGATGGCAGCGACGACGCACAAGCCAGTGGTCAAGGCGCCACTGCCGCCGGTGTTGCCTCGGTGGCCAGCGGTGAAGAAAGCACAGCAGTGGGTAATGGCAATGTTGCCGAAGGCGTATCCAGCAGTGCTGTGGGCCATGCGAACATCGCCAAAGGCCTCAACAGCTCGGCAATGGGCAGCGCCAATCAGGTGGATGGCGAGAACGCTAGTGCGTTTGGCTTCGCCAATCTCGTGGAAGGTGCCAACGCCATTGTGGTTGGCAGCAACAGCACTGCTTCGGGAAACAGAAGCCTTGCAGTTGGCGACGTGGCGTCGGCCACTGGCGAAGGTGCAGTTGCGCTGGGAGCAGACGCTGTTGCCATCGGCATCAGCGCCACCGCAGTGGGGCAGGCTGCACAGGCCAGTGCGGACTATTCATCTGCGCTGGGAACCCTGGCCAATGCCAGCGGAGAACAGGCACTGGCGGTTGGTGCCATGGCCGAAGCCAGTGGCGATGTTTCCACCGCGCTGGGCGGCTTCTCCGTGGCGGCTGCTGATCGCGCCTTGGCTGCTGGCTATCTGGCAAAGGCAATGGGAACCAGCAGCTTGGCGGTGGGTGACGAGGCGCAGGCTGCCGGTGTCTCCGCGATTGCCATCGGCCAGGTCGCGATGGCGACCGGCAGCGAATCGGTTGTGGTTGGCGGTCTGGCGATGGGCCAGATCTATGCGATGGCAGAAGGTGACGGAGCGGCCGCATTTGGCAGCGGAGCCTGGGCCACGGGGGAATTGACCACCGCTATTGGCTACAGCAGCTGGGCCGAGGGTGACAGCGCCACCGCCGTGGGCAGGCACGCCTATGCTGCGGCCGCGAATAGCGTGGCCTTGGGGGCGAGCTCCTTTGCGGATCGGGAAAACAGTGTCTCGGTGGGTGACGCCGGTGCCGAACGACAGATCACCCACGTGGCTGCAGGTACCGAAGCCACGGATGCGGTGAACAAGGGGCAGCTGGATGAAGTGGGCAAGTATTTCCTGGCCCGGCCCAGTGATGAAAGCGATGCTGGGGCGTTCGCCGAAGGAGACGCTGCAGTTGCCATTGGCGAAGCCTCCAATGCCTTGGCGCGGCGAACGCTGGCGATTGGCAATGGTGCTACCGCTATCGGTGACAGTGGGACGGCGATTGGACCGAATGCGTTTGCCGAAGGTGCCGGAAGTGTCGCGTTGGCCGATAGCGCGACAGCCAGTGGTGCCAACAGTCTGGCGCTGGGTGTGCGTGCTCAGACAGGTGGATTGAACGCACTGGCGCTTGGGGTAGGTTCTTCGGCTTTCGGTGCCAACGCTACTGCTGCCGGTACCGGTGCACGGGCAGGTGAGGATGGTGTCGCACTGGGCAGGAATGCCAGCGCCAACGGCCAGAAATCCATTGCGATAGGCGCACAGTTCGAGTTGGAAGATGTTGTCACGCCGACAAACGCACGCGGGCTGCGGTCCATTGCTGTAGGCGCCGGCGCGGCTGCGGCAAGTGACGACAGCGTAGCGATGGGGGTGATGAGCAGTGCGTTGGGCATGGGGGCCGTTGCTATCGGGACGGCAGCCAAAACCTTCTTCAGGTACAGCGTTGCGCTTGGAGAAGGAGCAGCGGCGCTCGCTTACAGCAGTGTGGCGCTGGGTGGGAAATCCGTGGCCGAGCGGGAGTATTCGGTTTCCGTGGGTGATTTCGGCCAGGAGCGGCAGATCATCCATGTGGCGGAAGGAACCGAGGCCACCGATGCAGTGAACAAGGCGCAGCTTGATGCATTGGCAGATGCTGCCGATCAATCCATCAAGTACTTCAAGGCCAATGGCGATCCTGATGATGTGACGGCCTACGCTGAAGGTGCTGGCGCATTGGCGGCGGGTGAGGCCAGCAACGCCATTGGCATCGGCTCCCTGGGCATGGGTCATGGCGCCAGCGCGCTTGCTGATGGGGCGATCGCGCTTGGCGCCGATGCCTTGGCACTGGGCATCGGCAGTGTCGCGCTCGGGCAGGGGGCGGTGGCAGAGCGCGATGGCACCGTATCCGTGGGCAGTGCGGGCATGGAGCGGCAGATCGTCAACGTGGCAGCAGGCAGCGAGGCAACCGATGCGGTCAACAAGGCGCAGCTCGATGCCGTCGCCGCGCAGGCGGCGGGCACCAGCAAGTACTTCCAGGCCGCCCGCGTTGGTGCCGATGATGCAGGCGCGCTTGCAGAAGGCACAGGTGCGGTAGCCGCAGGCGAGGCGGCAGCTGCGAAGGGCTTCGGAACCCTCGCGCTCGGATACAGCGCGATGTCGCTGGCCGATGACGCTGTCGCCCTGGGTTGGGGCGCTTCGGCAACGGCTGCCGGTGCCGTTGCACTGGGCGCTGGTTCGGTAGCGGACCGCGAAGGTACGGTGTCCGTCGGCAGCGCCGGAGCCGAGCGGCAGATCACCAATGTCGCGGCAGGTACCGAGGCGATGGAGGCGGTGAACAAGAGCCAGCTGGATGCGCTCGCAGCTGCGATGGATGCAAGCAGCGCCAATCGCTACTTCGTTGCCAATGGCGCCGGTGATGGCAGTGATGCCGCCACGGCAACCGGCGAGCGCGCACTGGCGGTGGGCGCAGGTGCGCAGGCGTCAGGCATGGACAGCACCTCGATAGGCCAGTTCAGCGTGGTCAACGGGAGTGCCAGTCTGGCGGTGGGGGGCTTCAATACCGTCGAGGGCAGCGCCAGCAGCGCGTTTGGCTACAACAACCGGGTGCAGGCCGACCAGGCCCTGGTGTTGGGCAGCAACGCCGTGGTGGCCGGCAAGGGATCGGTAGCGCTGGGCTTCGGCTCCCAGGCCCTGGACGAGAACGTGGTGTCGGTGGGTAGCGGTAACGGACAGGCCGGGCCGGCCACGCGTCGGATCATCAATGTGGGTGAGGGGCGTGTTGCCGGCGACAGCACTGACGCGATCAATGGCAGCCAGTTGCACGAAACCAACCTGCGCGTCGGCGAGGTGGAGTCGCGGGTGGATACCATCGACTTCCGCATGCAGGGCGTTGAAACCCTTACCGCCAATGCGGTGTCCTACAGCGACGAGACCCATGGCGAGATCACGCTGCAAGGCAGGGGGGGCACGTTGATAAGCAATCTGTTGGCCGGTGACGTCACCGCCGGCAGCATGCATGCCATCAATGGGGGGCAGCTGTATGACGCGCTGGGTTCGCTGGCAGGCATGCTGGGCGGTGGTGCCGCCATGGGCCTGCAGGGCGCCTTCGTAGCACCGAGCTACGTGGTGCAGGGGGTGAGTTTCAGCAATGTGGGCGATGCCTTGGCGGCGCTGGACAAGCAGGTCAGCGGTATCAATACCGTGTTGAAGGATGGCAGCGTGGTAGTCGGGCAGAAAGGTGGCGGCGTCACCCTGGGCGACGATGCAACTGCGCCGGAGGCCAGTGGCACCGGCATCGGCCACGATGCGCTTGCCAATGGCGAAGGTGACACGGCGCTGGGAAACAACGCTCGCGTCCTGTCCGACGGCGGCACCGCCGTGGGGGCCAACACGCTGATCAGCGCGGATGCGGGCAATGCAGTGGCGGTTGGCGAAGCAGCGGCGGTGAGTGCGAGCAACGGCACGGCGCTGGGCCAGGGGGCCAGTGTCACTGCAGCCAATGGCACCGCTGTCGGTCAGGGGGCCAGTGTCACGGCGGCCGGCGCGGTTGCATTGGGCCAAGGCTCTGTCGCCGATCGGGAAAACACGGTATCGGTGGGCAAGGCAGGGGGAGAGCGTCAGATCACCCATGTGGCTGCCGGCACCGCGGATACCGATGCGGTCAACAAGGGCCAGCTGGATCAGGGACTGGCATCGGCCAATCGCTATACCGACAGCCAGGTTGCAGGCTTGAACGACAGTTTCGACCTGCTGCGTGGTGATGTTGATCACCGCCTGCGCAACATGGACCGCCGTATCGATCGGCAGGGGGCCATGAGCGCAGCCATGTTGAACATGGCCACCAGTGCTGCCGGCGTACGTACCGAGAATCGAGTCGGCGTTGGTGTCGGCTTCCAGGGCGGGGAGTCCGCGCTTTCGGTTGGCTATCAGCGCGCAATCAGTGATCGCGCAACGGTCACCGTGGGCGGGGCCTTCAGCAGCGATGACAGTTCGGTTGGCATAGGTGCCGGATTCGGCTGGTAGTGGCGCCGATGAAACCAATAACCGGGTATCGCATGCGACGCGCTTCTGCCAGGCCGAACGTGCACACCCCAGTCACAGGACTACGCAGCCGCCTACCGACAGCGCGGCTGCCAAACAGCAGGGAAAGGATATGAAGCACCTCGTTGCGAAATGCATGTTTGCTTGTGCCGGCACGATGTTGGGTTCGGTTATGCCGCCGGCTGCAGCAATGGAATCGCCCTCCCGGTTGGAAGCCCCCACCACTGCACCGCAGTTGGCGCCGCGGCTTCTTGTGAAGTACCGCCAGGGCAGTATGGAACTGAGTGATGTGGCGGCTGCCAATCGCAGCCTGGCCTCGGCGGTATCGCGCGCCGGCCTTCATCGGGCGGTGCCGGCGACGGCAAGCAACGTCGGTAGAGCGGCGATAAGTGCCAGTCTGCAGCGCCGTTCTGCAGTATCGCGGTGGAGCGTGGTCAAGGCGTCAGCGCCGATGCAGGCACAGGACCTGACGGCCCTGACCCGCGAGATCACGGCCAATCCCGCGGTGGAGTCGGTCGAAGTCGAACGGCGTTTCACTGCCGACCTGGCTGTTGGCAGAGCGGGAGAGGTCATCCCATCGGACCCCGGTTACGCCAGGTATCAGTGGAACTTCAGTGATCCGCGCTTTGGTGTTCGTGCGCCTCAGGCCTGGGGGTATTCGCAGGGCGAAGGTGTGGTGGTGGCCGTGGTGGATACCGGCATAGCCCTCGACAACCCGGACCTGAAGGCCAATGTCCTGCCCGGCTACGACATGATCGAGAGCAGGTTCGTTTCTCGGCGCCCTGCAGACGGTCGCGTGCCGGGGGGCTGGGATGTTGGTGACCGGGAGGAGCTGAACTACTGTTCCGATGGCATCAGCGAGGGACGTCCCATTGTCTCCCCCAGTTCCTGGCATGGTACGCATGTGGCCGGAACCATCGCCCAGGAGACCCACAACGGCGTCGGAAATGCGGGTTTGGCCTACAAGGCCAAGGTTCTGCCCGTGCGTGTGCTGGGCTCATGCGGTGGCGGCATGTTGGACATATGGGAAGGCGTGCTGTGGGCTGCCGGCGTGGAGATACCGGGGTTGCCGATCAACCCCAATCCTGCAGATGTCATCAACATGAGCCTGGGTGGATCAGGCACGTGTGCTGGCTTCATCCAGGAGGCAATCGATCAGGTTACGCGGATGGGGGCGATAGTCGTTGTGTCCGCCGGTAACGATGACGTACCCGCCCTGCAGCAGACGCCGGCGTCCTGCAACAACGTGATCACCGTCGGCGCTACCGATGAAGACGGGCGCAAGGCAACCTACTCCAATCATGGGGCCCGTGTCGATGTCTCAGCGCCGGGTGGTGGTGTCGTATCTCCTCTGGATGGACGGCCATTTGGCATCTGGCAGATGGTGAACGGCGGTAGAGGTGTCGTCGAGCCGACGAATTGGCGCGTCGTGGGGTATAGCGGCACGTCGATGGCATCGCCGCATGTGGCGGCCGCCGCGGCAATGGTGCAGAGCGTTGTCGACACGCCGCTGACGGTTACGCAGATGCGTGATCTGTTCAAGCAGACTGCCAGCCCGCTCGGCGCGCCGGTGGTGGGCGGGCGGACGATGGGGGCGGGAATCCTCAACGTGGAGGCCGCCCTGGTCAAAGTGATGAATCCCGCGTGCCATCCGAACTGCACCGTGGTCGCCACCCCGCTGACCAACAAGGTGCCGCTGATCATCACGGGTGTGGCCGGCCAGGAACAGTTGTTCCGCTTCGACGCCGTGGCGGGAAAGTTGTTGACCATCATGACCTATGGCGGCAAGGGCAACGTATCCCTGTTTGCAAGCATGGGCAGGGTTCCCACCGTTGAAACTTCCGACGCACGTTCGCTGGCTGCGACCAATACCGAGACGGTCAGGTTCACGCCCGCCACCACAGGTACCTACTTCATCAGGGTGCGCGGCGAAGCAGCGTTTACCGGTGTGAGTGTTGTTGCGCGGCAGTGACCGCAGAAGGTGTCCATGAAACCCTGCCTGCAGGGCCGGGCGGCTGTTGCGTCGTGGTGGAGCGTGGCGTGCCGACAATGGCGCGTGCCGCTTCACGACAGCCATGCCAGCCGCTCTCCCTGCAGGTGCCTCAACAGAGAGAACCAACAGTGAACAAGCACAAGATCCTTGCGTCTGCGGTAGTGGCTGTTATTGCGGGCAGTGCCCATCTTCCCGAAAGCATGGCCGCTACGGTGGTCAAGCCTGCCACAAGCAGAACAGTTGAAAATGCGGCGCCGGTTGGGCCGTCGCGCTTCATCGTCAAATACCGCAGCGGTGCGGTGGAACGAAGCAACAGCACGGCTGCAAATCAGGGCATTGCCCAGGCGGCGACGCGTGCGGGCCTGCAACGGGCATTGCCGGCAACCGCTGGATCGGCTGCGCAACCCGCTGCGACCGCCGCGCTGATGCGGCGCATGGGCGCACCAGGCTGGAGCGTAGTCCGTGCCTCGCGTGCATTGAATGCCGTACAGGCCGAAGCCTTCATGCGCGAACTCAGGGCCAACCCCGCGGTGGAGCGGGTGGAGGTGGACAGCTGGATGGTGCCGACGATCAGCGGCCGTGCAAACGCGCTGGTTCCGAATGATCCGGACTATGCCAAATACCAGTGGAACCTGCTGAGTACTGCCAGCGGCGTGCATGCGCCTGAGGCCTGGGCGCGGTCGCAGGGTGAGGGGGTTGTCGTGGCAGTAATCGATACCGGCGTCGCACAGGGGAACCCCGACCTGCAAGCCAATCTATTGCCAGGCTACGACATGATCAGCGAGAAGCTGGTATCCCGACGGGACAGCGACGGCCGCGTCGCCGGTGGATGGGACCAGGGCGATTGGGTCGAGGAAAACTATTGCACGCAGTTGGGGTTGCGGGCGCACCCCGCCAAAGATTCCAGTTGGCACGGGACGCATGTTGCGGGAACCATCGCGCAGCAGACCAACAATGGACAGGGCTTGGCGGGGCTGGCCCATAAATCGAAAGTGGTTCCGATCCGTGTGCTTGGCTCATGTGGCGGCCTGACCAGCGATATCGCCGATGGCATCGTGTGGGCGGCAGGTGGGCAGATCGCGAACATGCCGGTAAATGCCAACCCGGCCGAGGTGATCAACATGAGCTTGGGCAGCGAAACGCCGCAAGCCTGTCCCGCGTTCTACCAGGATGCTATCAACTTCGCGGTCAGCAAGGGCGCCATCATCGTTGCTGCCTCGGGTAACAGCAGTGGTGACGCCGATACCTACACCATGGGATCGTGCAGCAACATCATCCTGGTGGCGGCAACCGGCAATACCGCCAAGCCGGCAGGCTTTACCAACAAGGGCTCGCGGGTCACTTTGTCGGCGCCGGGTGGCAGTGAGTTCGGAAAGGGGACTCTCTCGTCCTTCAAGCACGGCTATATCTGGCAGATGATCAACGGGGGAAAGACCCGGCCGGAATCTGCAAATTGGCTGGCAGAAGGCTATTCCGGGACATCCATGGCAGCACCGCATGTAGCTGCGGCCGCCGCCATGGTACAGAGCGTGGCGGCCACGCCATTGACCCTTGCACAGATGCGCAATCTGCTGGCGCGCACCGCCATGCCGATAACGATCACGGGTACTGTGCCGCCGCCGGGTTCGGTACTCCCCCCGGGGCCGCCCGAGGGCTTCAACGCGGTGGGCATGGGTGCCGGCATTCTGAACATCGATGCTGCGCTGGTCGAGCTGGCCAACCCTGGCTGCTCACTGGACCTGACAAGCTGCGAAAAGCCCTGTGATCCCGTCAATGAGGATTGCGGCCCGGTGCTGACGCCGGTCGCGCTGACCAACAAGGTGGAATTGAAGGGGCAGGGCGGGGACGGCGGATCCGAGGCCTTGTACAGCTTCGACGCGGAGGCGGGCAAGGTGCTCAGCTTCATGACTTACGGTGGCAGCGGCGATCTGTCGATGTATGTGAGCCATGGCAAGGCGCCGACCGTCGCGGTATCAGATGCCCGTTCCACGCGTAGCGGTACTCCGATTGAAACGGTGAGGTTTACCGCACCGAAGGCGGGCAAATATTTCATCAGGCTGGTTGCCCCAGCGTCTTTCTCTTATTCCGGTGTCACGGTGGTAGCACGCCAATGAGCCAAAGCGCCCATTCGGGTGCTGCAATGCAACCATGACGCTCACCACCAGCGGGTGACAGCCCGCTGATCTCGCGGCGCTGGATGATGTCCCGAAAAGCCCGCAGGCCAAGGCCTGCGGGCTTTTTTGATGGCGCGGCCCGTACTGCTGAACGGCAGCGACGCTGTTGGTCCAATCGAGGGTCTAGCCGTTTGTTTCAAAAGATAATTTTCTGAAAATCTCGCTTGCTCGCGAGATCTGTGCGGTTGCTCTCAAAAACAGTCCGCGACGCCGGAAATTTGACGAACCATGAATCGTCGATTAAGACTCCATCCATCCCGTAGTCGCCCAACAGGTATGGAACCGATTGGGTAGACCACGACAGGCGTGAGCCTTACGTGCCCGGTTCGACCGGGAGCTGGACCACAACACCTCAGGGGGATCGTTGGGCACGACAGTCCAGCGATGGCGCGTTTCTGCAAGCGAACAAACCGTCCACTTGAGGAGCAGCAGCGATGAACCGGATCTACCGCAAGGTGTGGAACAAGGCGTTGGGGCAGTTGGTGGTGGCGTCGGAGTTGGCATCGTCCAGCTCGGCCGGTGTGGTCATGGATGAGCGTCACAGCTCCGGTTTCCGCCTGCAGGCCTTGTCGGTTGCGGTTGCCCTGGGACTAGGCGCCAGTACCTGGGCAACAGCGGTACAGGCACAGTCGGTGGAAGTGGGTGGCAATGCGCAGTGCATGGTGCTCGGCAGCGCGACCCTGGTGGACTGCGCCATTGCCAACGACGCTGATGCGTCCGGTGCCAATGCGGTCGCCATCGGTGCCGGTACCGTTGCTTCGGCGGACAACAGCGTGGCACTGGGCGCCGGCTCGGTCGCTGATCGCGCCAACACCGTGTCGGTGGGTGCCACCGGTAGCGAGCGTCAGATCAGCAATGTTGCCGCGGGTACCGCTGGCACCGATGCCGTCAACGTGGATCAGCTCAACGCTGCCGCCGAAGGCGCGTTGCTGGCGGGCCGCTACTTCAAGGCCAACGGTGCGGCCGATGGCAGCGACGACGCGGTGGCCAGTGGTACCGGGGCGATGGCTGCGGGTGTCGGGTCGCAGGCCACCGGCGTGGAAAGCACTGCGGTCGGCAACAACAACGTTGCTGCCGGCGATTACTCCAGTGCGGTGGGGTACGTGAACACTGCCAACGGCAGCAACAGTTCGGCGGTGGGTAATTTCAACCAGGTCGACGGCGACAACAGCAGCGCGTTTGGCTCGGGCAACCTGGTCGATGGGGCCAATGCGATCGCACTTGGCAGCAACAGCATCGCCAGCGGTGACGGCAGCGTGGTGATTGGCGATGGCGCCTATGCTGCCGCCGACGACAGCACGGCGGTAGGCTCCGGCAGCGTCGCCAGCGAAGTGGGCAGCACGGCAACCGGCAGTGGTGCCGAGGCGTCCGGCGCCTATGCAAGCGCACAAGGCAGCCAGTCGCTCGCGTCGGGCCAGCAGGCCACCGCCAGCGGCTTCCGTGCCGAGGCCAGTGGCCGTGGCGGTACCGCATTGGGCAGCTACAGCGCCGCCTCGGGCGACCTGGCATCGGCCGTTGGCTATGGCGCGCAGGCCAGTGGCGACTATGGCGTGGCGATGGGGCTGGGCGCCGAAGCGTCAGGTATTAGCACCACGGCGGTCGGTGATTCGGCGGTGGCTTCCGGTGAGGAATCCACGGCGGTTGGCGGCACCACATTCGGTGGCTTCATCACCACGCGTGCATCCGGCACCGGTGCGTCCGCATTCGGCAATGGCGCCTGGGCGGTTGCGGACTACGCCACCGCCATCGGCTTCAACAGCTGGGCAGATGCCGACGACGCCACGGCACTGGGTCAGAGCGCTACCGCGGCTGCAGCCAACAGTGTCGCCCTTGGCGCGAACTCTTTTGCGGATCGCGAGAACACGGTGTCGGTAGGTGATGCAGGTGCCGAGCGCCAGATCACCAATGTCGCCGCAGGCAGCGAAGACACCGATGCGGTGAACAAGGCGCAGTTGGACGCGGTGGCAAGCGTGGCTGAAAACACCAGCAAATATTTCCAGGCCAGCGGCAGTGCCGACAGCGATGCCGGTGCACTGGCTGATGGTGATGGCGCCGTTGCTGCCGGTGAAGCGAGCAATGCCACCGGTGACGGTGCGTCGGCTTATGGCAACGGCGCCAATGCGGTTGCCAACGGCGCTACCGCGGTTGGTCAGAACGCCTTGGCCACTGGTCAGAACAGCGCCGCCGTGGGCCAGAATGCCGAGGCTACCGGCCCGGCAGCAGTGGCTGTCGGTGGCAACGCGGTGGATGCTGATGGCAATGCGCTGATCACCTTTGGTGGCCAGCCGGTCACTACCGGCGCAACCAGTGCGTCGGTCGGCGGTACCGCAGTCGGTGCCAGTGCCAGTGCGGAAGGCTTTGCCGCCACCGCCGCCGGCGTAGGTGCGTTCGCCCAAGGCGCGCAGTCGTCAGCGTTTGGTGCGGTGGCCAATGCCACCGGCGACTACAGCACCTCGGTGGGTACGCAGAGTGCGGCATCCGGCACCAGCAGTGTCGCCATTGGTGGGCCGGCTGATCTGATCCCGGGTTTCGGCTTCTTCGTCGACACCCAGGCCAGCGGTGAAGTGTCCACGGCGGTGGGTGCAGGCGCGATCGCCTCGGGCGACTACGCGCTGGCATCCGGCGCCCTGAGCGAAGCCTCGGGTACCGAGGCAACGGCGGTGGGCTACTTTGCCTACGCACCGGGCGACAACGCCAGTGCGCTGGGTGCGGAAAGCTGGGCCAGTGGCGCCAACAGCACGGCGGTGGGCTTCTACAGCACCAGCCGTGGTGCCAACAGCACCGCCTTGGGCGCCGGTGCAACAGCGGTGGCCGCCAACAGCGTGGCGCTGGGGGCGGAATCGGTGGCCGACCGCGAGAACACGGTGTCCGTGGGTGATGTGGGTGCCGAGCGTCAGATCACCAATGTCGCAGACGGCACCGAAGGTACCGACGCAGTCAACAAGAACCAGTTGGATGCAGTAGCCGCCGTGGCCGAGAACACCAGCAAGTACTTCACTGCCACCGGCAGTGACGACAGCGATGCCGGTGCCTATGCCGAAGGCGACAACGCCACCGCCGCCGGCGAGGCTACCAATGCCATCGGCAATGGCGCATCGGCATTTGGCAGCGGCGCCAACGCGATTGCCGACGGGGCAACCGCCGTTGGCATGAACGCACTGGCCAGTGGCCAGAATGCGGCGGCCTTCGGCCAGAACGCCCAGGCGATGGGCCCGGGCGCGGTGGCCGTGGGTGGCAATGCGGTGGATGCCAATGGCGATCCCTTGATCACGGTTGCGGGCGAGCCGGTGCAGTCCGGTGCGACCAGCGCCGGTGTGGGCGGTACCGCCCTGGGTGCCAGCGCCAATGCCGAGGGCTTTGCCGCCACCGCCACCGGTGTGGGTGCACTGGCACGCGGTGACCAGTCCACCGCCAGCGGTGCGGTGGCCAATGCGCTGGGCGACTACAGCACTGCGACGGGCTCGCAGAGCTACGCCGAAGGTGCCGGGGCAACGGCGGTGGGCTTCAATGCGGCAGCCTATGAAGACGGCAATGTCGCGGTTGGTCGCAATGCCTCGGCATTGGGCGCGGGCAGCCTGGCCATCGGCGATGGTGCTGAAACCGGCTTCGGCTTCTTCGGCATCGGTGCGACCAATGCGGTCGCCATCGGCAGTGGCAGCTGGGCCTTCGGTGACGATGCCACGGCAGTCGGTGCAAACGCCTGGGCATTTGACCAGCGCAGCACCGCGATCGGCACCGGCAGCCAGGCTGGCGCCGAAAACTCGGTGGCGTTGGGCGCGGATTCGGTTGCCAACCGGGACAACACGGTCTCGGTAGGCGATGAAGGGGCCGAGCGTCAGATCACCAATGTCGCAGCAGGCACCGAAGCCACCGATGCGGTGAACAAGGGCCAGTTGGATGCGGTGACCGGCTCGACCAAGTACTTCGCAGCCACCGGCAGCGCCGACAGCGATGCCGGTGCCTATGCCGAAGGCGACAACGCTACCGCATCCGGTGAAGCCACCAATGCCATCGGCAACGGTGCCTCGGCCTACGGCAGTGGTGCCAACGCGCTGGCGGACAACGCCACGGCACTGGGCACCAATGCCCTGGCCACCGGTGCCGGCAGCATCGCGCTGGGCATGAACGCCAGTGCGTCCGCACAGGACGATATCGCCATCGGCACCAATGCAAGTACGTCGGAGGGTGCCTTCCTCGCGATTGGCGCCGGTGCCAATGCGCAGGGGCTGTTTGCCGCGGCCATTGGTGCCGAGGCGCAGGCCGCCGGGCTGGCAGCCACCGCGATTGGCAACGCGGCCTGGGCAACCGGTCGCGAATCCACTGCAGTCGGCTTCGGCGCCACCGCCGATGCATGGCAGGCAGTGGCGGTGGGCAGCGGGGCCTATGCGACCTTCTTCGGCACCGCAGTGGGCACCTCGGCGCAGGCGGCGGAAGTGGCCACGGCGATGGGCCAGAACGCCATCGCCGGTATCGCAGGCTCGGCGTTTGGCGTACAGACCCGCGCCGGTGAGGGCGGTGTGGCCGTGGGCAACAACGCCGCCACCGGCCAAATGGGCGTGGCCGTGGGTGTGAACGCGCTGGCCGGGCAGGACTTCTACAGCGTCACCGAGGGCAAGAACACCACTGCGGTAGGTGCCGAAGCCTGGGCCACCGAAGATGGTGCGACGGTGGTGGGCTACAACAGCTACGCGCAGGCCCTGAACTCGACAGTGCTGGGCTCCAATGCCTGGACCACGAAGGAGGCGGAGAACAGTGTGTCGCTGGGTGCCGGCTCGCTGGCGGACCGGGCCAACACGGTGTCGGTTGGCGCGGCGCAGGAGTGGACCGATGCGGCGGGCGAAACGCACGCGGCGATCGATCGGCAGATCACCAATGTCGCAGCCGGTACCGAAGGCACCGACGCGGTGAACGTGGATCAGCTCAACGCAGCTGCCGAGGGTGCCTTGCTGGCTGGCCGCTACTTCAAGGCCAACGGTGCGGCCGATGGCAGCGACGATGCGGTTGCCAGTGGCGAAGGTGCCACGGCGGCGGGTGTGGGGTCGCAGGCCAGTGGCGTGCAGAGCACCGCCGTCGGCAGCTACAACGTTGCCGCCGGTGACTACGCCAGTGCGGTTGGCTACGTGAACACCGCCAATGGCACCAACAGCTCGGCGTTCGGCAACTTCAACCAGGTCGACGGCGAGAACAGCAGTGCCTTCGGCATGGGCAATCTGGTTGACGGTGCCAATGCGATTGCGCTGGGCAGCAACAGCGTGGCCAGCGGTGATGGCAGCGTGGTGATTGGTGATGCGGCGTTGGCGGATGCGGACAATGCGGTTGCGGTGGGCTCGGCCAGTGCCGCCACCGGTGACAGCAGCACCGCCCTGGGCGCCGGTGCCGAGGCATCGGGTGCATTTGCCACCGCGCAGGGGGCCGAAGCCGTGGCATCCGGGCAGCAGGCCTTGGCCAACGGCTTCCGTGCCGATGCCAGCGGCCGCGGTACTACCGCCGTGGGCAGCTACAGCGTCGCCTCCGGCGATCTGGCGTCGGCCGTGGGCTATGGCGCGCAGGCCACGGGCGATTACGGTGTGGCCATGGGTCTGGCCGCATCGGCGTCTGGTGCCAGCACCACGGCCGTGGGTGAATCGGCCATTGCTTCCGGTGATGAAGCAACCGCAGTCGGCGGCACCACCTACGGTGGCCTGATCAGCACCGAAGCGTCGGGCACCGGTGCCTCGGCATTCGGCAACGGCGCCTGGGCGCTGGGCGAATACGCCACGGCGATCGGCTTCAACAGCTGGGCCGATGCGGACAACTCCACCGCGCTGGGCCAGAGCGCGGTTGCCGAGGCTGCCAACAGTGTTGCCCTGGGTGCGAATTCCTGGGCCGACCGTGAGAACACGGTGTCCGTGGGTGATGTGGGTGCCGAGCGCCAGATCACCAATGTTGCAGACGGCACCGAAGGTACCGACGCGGTCAACAAGAACCAGTTGGATGCAGTAGCCGCCGTGGCCGAGAACACCAGCAAGTACTTCACTGCCACCGGCAGTGACGACAGCGATGCTGGTGCCTATGCCGAAGGCGACAATGCCACCGCTGCCGGCGAAGCCAGCAATGCCATCGGCAATGGCGCATCGGCGTTTGGCAGCGGCGCCAACGCGATTGCCGACGGGGCAACCGCCGTGGGCATGAATGCACTGGCCAGTGGCCAGAATGCAGCGGCCTTCGGCCAGAACGCCCAGGCGATGGGCCCGGGCGCGGTGGCCGTGGGTGGCAATGCGGTGGATGACAATGGTGATCCCTTGATCACGGTCGCGGGTGAGCCGGTGCAGTCCGGTGCCACCAGCGCCGGTGTGGGCGGTACCGCCCTGGGTGCCAGCGCCAATGCCGAGGGCTTTGCCGCCACCGCCACCGGTGTGGGTGCACTGGCGCGCGGCGACCAGTCCACCGCCAGCGGTGCGGTGGCCAATGCGCTGGGCGACTACAGCACCGCGACGGGCTCGCAGAGCTATGCCGAAGGTGCCGGGACAACGGCGGTGGGCTTCAATGCGGCGGCCTATGAAGACGGCAATGTCGCGGTCGGCCGCAACGCCTCGGCATTGGGCGCGGGCAGCCTGGCCATCGGCGACGGTGCTGAAACCGGCTTTGGCTTGTTCGGCATCGGTGCGACCAATGCAGTCGCCATCGGCAGTGGCAGCTGGGCCTTCGGTGACGATGCCACGGCAGTCGGTGCCGGTGCCTGGGCGGTTGGCCAGCGCACCACTGCCATCGGCATGGGCAGCGAAGCCAGTGGTGAGAATGCGGTGGCACTGGGTGCAGGCTCCATCGCCAGCCGCGACAACACGGTCTCGGTAGGTGATGAAGGGGCCGAGCGCCAGATCACCAATGTCGCGGCAGGCACCGAAGGCACCGACGCGGTAAACAAGGACCAGTTGGATGCGGTTGCCGCCGTGGCCGAGAACACCAGCAAGTACTTCACCGCTACCGGCAGTACCGACAGCGATGCCGGTGCCTACGCGGAGGGCGACAACGCCACCGCCGCCGGCGAGGCTGCCAATGCCACCGGCAATGGTGCGTCTGCCTTCGGCAGTGGCAGCTCGGCGGTAGCCGACAACACCGTGGCCGTGGGCCAGAACAGCACCGCCAGTGCCAATGGCGCGGTGGCGGTGGGCGGCATGGGCCAGGCCTATGATGAGTACAACTTCGCCCTGCAGAACCCGGACGGCTCGCCGATGCTGGTGGGTACCCAGGCTGGCGAAAACGGAACTGCCGTGGGTGCGGGTGCGCAGGCCACCGGCATCAGCAGCTCGGCGTTCGGCAGTGGTGCACAGGCCTATGGCAACGACACCTTTGCCGCCGGCATGAAGTCGCGTGCCGCTGGCGACTGGTCCACCGCGGTGGGCAGCAATGCCTGGGCCAAGGTGGACAACGCCACTGCGATCGGCGGCTACTCCTGGGCGCTCGAAGACGGTGCCACCGCCCTGGGCGCATCGGCGTGGGCCACCGGCGCCAATGCGACCGCACTGGGTGTGGGCTCATGGGCCGATGCAGTCAATGCCATTGCCATCGGCCCGAACACCTGGGCCAATGGCACCAGCTCGATCGCGATGGGCGTTGGTGCACTGAGCACCGGCAACAACGGCATCGCCATGGGCAACAGCAGCCTGGCCGACGCGACCAACTCGATGGCATTGGGACGCGCCTCGATGTCGCTGGCCAATAATGGTGTTGCGCTGGGCTTCCGTGCATCGGTGTACGAGCAGGGCAGCGATGCGGTGGCTATCGGTGCCAATGCCAAGGCAGACGCCGCCGGCGCCGTGGCGCTGGGTTCGGGCGCGCTGGCTGATCGTGCCAATACCGTGTCGGTCGGCGCCGCGCAGGCCTGGACCGACGAGTACGGCGTGACCCACGCGGCCAATACCCGGCAGATCACCAACGTGGCTGCGGGTACCGAGGCCACCGACGCGGTCAACAAGGCGCAGCTGGACGCGGTGGCCGATGTCGCCGGTGAAACCAGCAAGTACTTCCAGGCCAGCGGTGACGGCGTGGCGACTGCCAGTGGGACCAATGCGGTGGCATCCGGCGCCGGCGCCGTTGCCAGTGCCGAGCGCAGCACCGCGCTGGGTGCGGCCAGCACTGCCAATGCAAACGGTGCCACCGCGGTGGGTGCCGATGCCTCGGCGCGTGCCAGCAACAGCACGGCACTGGGCCGGCAGACCTCCATCACGGCCACCAATGGTGTGGCCATCGGCTACGGCGCATTTGCCAGCAATGGCGCCAACAGCGTGGCCATTGGTGCCGGTGCGGGTGTATCCGGGGCCAACTCGGTGGCGCTGGGTGCGGGCTCGCGGGCGGTTGAGGCCAACGTGGTGTCGGTGGGTGGCGGCAACGGCAGCAACGGGCCGGCCACACGCCGTATCGTCAATGTGGGTGCAGGCCGTATTGCCGAAGGCAGCACCGACGCGGTGACCGGTGGCCAGCTGCATGTCACCAACCAGCGCGTGGGTGCGGTGGAAACCCGCGTGACCGACATGGACGGCCGCCTCGGCAGCATCGAGGGCGTCACTGCCAATGCGGTGACCTATGACGATGCCAACCGCGACACGCTGACCCTGGCCGGTGCCCAGGGCACCCGCCTGGACAACGTGGCCGCAGGCAGTATTGCTGCCGGCAGCATGCAGGCCATCAACGGCGGCCAGCTGTTCCAGTCGCTGGGCAACATGGCCAGCTTCCTGGGCGGCGGTGCCGGTGTCGGCATGCAGGGCATGTTCGTCGCCCCCACCTATGTCATCCAGGGCAAGAGCTTCAACAACGTAGGGGCCGCACTGACCGCATTGGACAAGCAGGTCACGTCGATCAACAACCAGTTGGCCAGCAAGGGCAATGGCAATGGCCAAGGGAATGGCAACGGTAACGGTAACGGTAACGGGAACGGCAATGGCAACGGTAATGGTCCACGCAACGGTACGACCGATGCGGGTACCACGCCGGTAACGCCGGCCGCGACCGGTGGCCTTGCTATGGGTGACCAGGCCGCTGCCAACCATGCAACCGGTACGGCAGCGGGCAATGGCAGCTATGCCCATGGCCCGAACGATACGGCGCTGGGCAGCAATGCCCGTGTCGATGCCGATGGCAGCACGGCCGTGGGTGCCAACACCCACATCACCGCAGCGGCCACCAATGCCGTGGCGGTCGGCGAGGGCGCCAGCGTGTCTGCGGCATCGGGTACCGCCATCGGCCAAGGCTCCAGCGTAACCGCGCAAGGTGCGGTGGCCCTGGGCCAGGGCTCGGTTGCGGACCGTGCGAACACGGTGTCGGTGGGCAGCGTCGGAAGCGAACGCCAGATCACCAACGTGGCGGCAGGTACCCAGGCGACCGATGCGGTCAACAAGGGACAGCTGGATAGTGGCATCGCCTCGGCCAACAGCTACACCGACAGCAAGTTCGGCAGCCTCAACGACAGCTTCAGCGGCCTGCGCAATGACATGGACAACCGTCTGCGCAACGTCGATCGTCGCATCGATCGCCAGGGCGCGATGAACGCCGCCATGATGAACATGGCCACCAGTGCGGCGGGCATCCATACCCAGAACCGCGTCGGTGTGGGTGTGGGCTACCAGAGTGGTGAGTCGGCGCTGTCGGTGGGCTACCAGCGTGCGTTGAGCGAACGCGCCACCCTCACCATCGGCGGTGCTTTCAGCAGTGACGACAGCTCGGTAGGCGTGGGCGCCGGCTTCGGCTGGTAACCACACGCAGGTTCGGGTCGGTGCCGGCTGCGGCACCGGCTTCCGGTTGCACGGCCTGCTGTGGCGTCGCCCCCGCGGCGCCACAGCGGTCAACCGGAGGGTTAGTAGATGCAGCAATGGAGTTCCATCCCTGTTTCACCAGACGAGAGATCGAACATGAAGAAGACCAAGCTTGGAATGGCAGTTGCCGCTGTTGTGCTGATGGCTACCGTTGGTGTCACCGCTGCATCGGCGGCAACGCCGGGTAAGCTGCAGACACGCCCGCTGGATACGGGCATTGGCGGCGGCGAAGGTGGTTATCGCTTCATCGTCAAATACCGTGCTGGCTCCAGCGAGCTGCGCGACGCTGCTGCGGTCAACCGCGGGCTTGGCAGCGCTGCCTCCCGGGCGGGTCTGAATCGCGCCGTGGCGGCATCCGCGCGCTCCGCTGCCCGTCCGGCGGCCAGTGCGACGATGCTGCGGCGCATGGCCGCGCCTGGCTGGGCAGTGGTGAAAACCTCGCGTGCGCTCGACAAGGCCGAGGCCGCCCAGTTCATCCAGGAGATGAAGGCCAATCCTGCAGTGGAACGTGTCGAGATTGACCGCATGTACCGCAGCATGGCGACCGATGCTCCCAAGTTCACGCCGAACGATCCGCAGACCTTTGCGCAGTGGAATTTCTACAACGCCAAGGCCGGCGTCAACGCAACTGCTGCCTGGGATATCTCCCAAGGTGAAGGCGTGGTGGTGGCGGTGGTCGATACGGGCATCACCCAGGGCAACCCGGATCTGCAGAACAACGTCATTCCCGGTTACGACATGATCACGGACAAGCGTGTGTCGCGCCGCGCCAGCGACGATCGCGCAGCCGGTGGCTGGGATACGGGTGACTGGATCGAGCAGAACTACTGCACCGGCTGGGCCACCAATGATCCGCACCCGGCCAAGGACAGTTCCTGGCATGGCAGCCATGTCGCCGGTACGGTGGCACAGGAAACCAACAACGGCTTGAACATGGCCGGCCTCGCATTCAAGGCCAAGGTGCAGCCGGTGCGTGTGCTGGGCTCCTGCGGTGGCTTCGGTAGCGATATTGCCGACGGCATCGTCTGGGCAGCCGGCGGCAGCGTGCCCGGCCTGCCGGCCAATCCGACCCCGGCCGAGGTCATCAATATGAGCCTTGGCAGCGTCAGCCCTTCTTCATGCCCCGCCATGTACCAGGACGCCATCGATGAAGCCATCGGCCTGGGCAGCATCATCGTGGTGGCCGCAGGCAACGACAATGCGAATGCTGGCAGCTACACCATGTCGTCCTGCAACAACGTGATTTCGGTGGGCGCTACGGGCATCAATGGCGGCCGTACCTATTACTCCAACTACGGTGCGCGCGTGGATCTGTCGGCACCGGGCGGCAACGCCGAAAACAGCAACGATGGCTGGATCTTCCAGGTGATCAACGAAGGCACCACCACGCCGACGGCCAGTTGGGCACCGCTTGGCCTGGTCGGTACGTCGATGGCATCACCGCATGTGGCTGCGGCAGTGGCCATGGTGCAGAGCGTGGTGGATACACCGTTGACCTGGACCCAGATGCGCGATCTGCTGACTTCCACTGTCAAGCCGTTCGGCACCACCATTCCCGCCAGCACGCCGATTGGCGCGGGCATCCTGGATATCAATGCCGCGTTGGTCAAGGCCACCACGCCGCCGTGTGATCCGGCTGTCGATGATTGCGGGCCGGTGGCTACGCCGTTGACCAACAAGGTGGCCGTCACCGGTCTGACCGGCGGTGCTGGCAGCGAGACGGTCTACAGCTTCCAGGCCGAGGCCGGCAAGGTGCTGACGTTCATGACCTACGGTGGTACCGGTGACGTATCGCTGTACGTCAGCTATGACGCCGAGCCCACCAGCAGCGCGTTCGATGCCAAGTCCACCCGTGCCGGCAACAGCGAGACGGTGCGCATCAACAAGCCGCAGGCCGGTACCTACTACGTCAAGGTGGTGGGCGCGACCTCGTTCGCAGGTGTCAGCCTGGTTGCGCGTCAGTAACCACGCCGTTCGCCGTTGAAGGAACCCCGGCCATGCCGGGGTTCTTTTTTTGACGTAATGCGTGTTCATGTGCACGGCTTGGCAGGTTGAACTGCTAAAGTCCGGGCAACACAGGAGGAATGCGTGAACGCGGTAGCCCACGACGCCCAACTTGCGCCTACGCCTGCCGAGCGCATCGTCGATGCGCTGCTGGCGCAGGGCCGTCTGAAGGATGCGGACCTGCTGCGCGCACGCCAGTTGCAGCGCGAATCCGGTGGTGACCTGCTGGTGCTGCTGGCCCGTCTTGGGCTGGTGTCCGAACGTGATCACGCCGAGGCCAGCGCCAAGGTGTTGGGCCTGCGCCTGCTGGGCGCACGCGAGGTGCCCGAGCATCCGCCGGAACTGGTGGAAGGCGTGGAGCCCATCCCGCTGCGGTTTCTCAAACAGTATCTGGTGCTGCCACTGGGCGAACAACGCGGTCGCATCCTGCTGTGGATGGCCGATCCGCACGACAGCTATGCCATCGACGCGATCGCGCTGGTCACCGGTTGCGGCGTGGCACCCGTGGTCGGCGTGCGCAGCGAGGTGGACGAGGCGATCGAGCGTTGGCATGGCCAGGGCCGCAGCGCGATGGGTACCATCCTGGAGGCCACCGACGGCGAGGCCGTGCCCCTGGACGACATCGAGCACCTGCGTGACCTGGCTTCCGAAGCACCGGTTATCCGGCTGGTCAACCTGGTGATCCAGCGGGCGGTGGAACTGCGCGCCTCGGACATCCACGTGGAACCGTTCGAGAACCGCCTGAAGGTGCGTTACCGCGTTGACGGCGTGCTGGTGGACGGTGAAAGCCCACCGGTCAACCTTACCGCCGCGGTGATCAGCCGCATCAAGATCATGGCCAAGCTCAACATCGCAGAGCGACGCCTGCCGCAGGACGGTCGCATCATGCTGCGCGTGCAGGGCAAGGAGCTGGACCTGCGCGTGAGCACCATGCCCACCGCGCATGGCGAAAGCGTGGTGATGCGCCTGCTGGACCGCGAGGCGGTGGTATTCGATTTCCAGCGCCTGGGTTTCAGCGAGGATTTCCTGCCGCAGTTCCGCAAGGTGCTGGAGCAGCCGCACGGCATCCTGCTGGTGACCGGCCCCACCGGCTCGGGCAAAACCACCACGCTGTATACCGCGTTGAGCCAGCTCAACACCGACAAGGTCAAGATCATCACGGTCGAGGACCCGGTGGAATATCAGCTGGAAGGCATCAACCAGATCCAGGCCAAGCCGCAGATCGGCCTGGATTTCGCCAATGCGCTGCGTGGCATCGTCCGCCAGGACCCGGACATCATCATGATCGGCGAAATGCGTGACCTGGAAACCGCGCGCATCGCCATCCAGTCCGCGCTTACCGGCCACCTGGTGCTGTCCACCCTGCATACCAACAACGCCGCCGGTGGCATCACCCGCCTGCTGGACATGGGGGTGGAGGACTACCTGCTCACCTCCACCATCAATGGCATCCTTGCCCAGCGCCTGGTGCGCAAGCTGGAGCCGCGGCATGCCCAGCGCTACCCGGCCTCGGCCGAAGAGATCGCGCGTTTCAACCTGCGCCGCTACCAGCCGCAGGGCGAGATTTTCCTGTACCGCGCGCAGCCCTCGGCGCTTGCGCCAACCGGCTACAAGGGCCGCACCACCATCGTCGAGTTCCTGGTGATGGACGATGCGCTGCGCAATGCGGTGATGCGCAAGGCCGGCATGGGCGAGATCGAGCAGTTGGCGCGTGCCAACGGCATGCGCACCATGTACGAGGATGGCATCGCCAAAGCGTTGCGCGGCGAGACCACGCTGGAGGAAGTGCTGCGGGTGACGGAGGACGCATGAGCCTGCACCCGTTTAAGGAGTACCTGCGCTGATGCCGCTGTACCGCTACAAGGCGCTGGACGCCCGCGGTGAGCTGCTGGACGGGCAGATGGAAGCGGCCAGCGATGCCGATGTCATCGCCCGTCTGCAGGAGCAGGGCCACCTGCCGGTCGAGGCCCGGCTGGCCACCGGCTCGGCCTTCGAAGGTGCCAATTGGAAACAATGGCGGCAGCGCCCGTTTGCCGGTGCCACGCTGGTGCAGTTCACCCAGCAACTGGCGACCCTGCTCAGTGCGGGACAGCCCCTGGACCGTGCATTGTCCATCCTGCTGGAGACGCCCGAGGATGAGCGTTCGCGGCGGGTGATCGCCGATATCCGCGACAGCGTGCGCGGCGGTGCGCCGCTGTCGCAGGCACTGGAACGCCAGCATGGGCTGTTCTCGCGCCTGTACGTGAACATGGTGCGCGCCGGCGAGGCCGGCGGCAGTCTGCACGAGACCCTGCAGCGCCTGGCTGATTATCTGGAGCGCAGCCAGGAGCTCAAGGGCCGGGTGATCAACGCGATGATCTATCCGGCCATCCTGCTGCTGGTCGTGGGCGGTGCACTGTTGTTCCTGCTGGGCTACGTGGTGCCGCAGTTCGCGCAGATGTACGAAAGCCTGGATGTGAGCCTGCCCTGGTTCACCAGCGCAGTGCTCAGCGTGGGGCTGCTGGTGCGGCAATGGTGGATCGTGCTGATCGCCGTCCCGGCGGTGCTGTTGCTGTGGATGGAGCGCAAGCGCCGCGATCCGGCGTTCCGCTTGGCCTTCGATGGCTGGCTGCTGCGGCGGCCGATGGTGGGCGGGCTGGTGGCCAAGCTGGAGACCGCACGGTTGGCACGCACCCTGGGGACCTTGCTGCGCAATGGCGTGCCCTTGCTGGCAGGGCTGGGTATCGCCCGCAATGTGCTGGGCAACCGCGCCCTGGTAGGGGACGTGGCCGAAGCCTCCGAGGCAGTGAAGAACGGTGCGGGGCTGGCCACCTCACTGAGCCGCAATGGTCGGTTTCCACGCCTGGCGCTGCAGATGATCCAGGTGGGCGAGGAGTCGGGCACGCTGGAAAACATGCTGCTCAAGACCGCCGACACGTTTGAACAGGAAAGCGCGCGTGCCATCGACCGCATGTTGGCCGCGCTGGTGCCGGTAATCACCTTGTTGTTGGCGTCGGTGGTAGGCGTGGTCATCATCGCGGTGCTGGTGCCGCTGTATGACCTGACCAATGCCATCGGCTGAACCTGCCGTAGTCGTGACCAAGGAAACATTTTGATGAAACGCAGCTTTAAACAACCGTCGTTCCGCCACCATCAGACGGGCATGAGCCTGCTGGAGATCATCATCGTCATCGTCCTGATCGGTGCGGTCCTTACCCTTGTCGGCAGCCGTGTGCTGGGGGGGGCCGACCGTGGCAAGGCCAACCTGGGCAAGACCCAGATCCAGACCCTGGCGGGCAAGGTGGAGAACTACAAGCTGGATACCGGCCGGTTGCCCGGCAAGCTTGATGACCTGGCCACGCAGCCTGCCGGCGTAGGTGGCTGGTTGGGCCCCTATGCCAAGCCCGCCGAGTTCAACGACCCCTGGGGCAACCCGGTGCAGTACCGGGTGCCCGGTGAAGGTCGCCCGTTCGACCTGATCAGCCTTGGGGCCGATGGCCAGCCCGGCGGTGACAGTTACAACGCCGATATCCGCTACGAGTAAGCACGTGCTGCATGCTGCTCCTGTCGCCTTGCAGCCGGGCGCGCGCCGGCCGGTGCCCATGCCTGCGGGCGTGGCCGGCATGTCGCTGCTGGAGATGCTGCTGGTGCTCGCACTGGTGGCGGCCATCGCCTTGATGGCCGCGATGGCCATGAACGGTGGCCTGGAGGGGCTCAAGCTGCGCTCGGCCGGCAAGTCAGTGGCAGCAGAGCTGCGTTATGCACGCACCCGTGCGATAGCCACCGGGGTGCCGCAGCAGTTCGAGTTGAACCTGCGCCAGCACCGTTGGCAGGGCCCGGATGGCCGCCAGGGTGACCTGCCTGCCGCCTTGAAGTTGTCCTACACCGGCGCCGGCCAGCTGCAGAGCCGCGCCGATACCGGCGTGGTGCGCTTCTTCGAGGACGGCGCGTCCAGCGGTGGTCGCATCGACCTGTCGGCGGGTTCGGCAGTGTGGCGCGTCGACGTGGCCTGGATCACCGGCGAGGTGCGGTCCGGGCCGTTGCGCGGACCGGGCCAATGAAGCGCCAGGCGGGCTATTCACTGATCGAGGTGATTGTTGCCTTCGCCCTGTTGGCGTTGGCAATGACCTTGTTGCTGGGCAGTCTGTCCGGTGCCGCGCGGCAGGTGGGCATGGCTGATGGCTACGGGCGTGCGGCCCTGCATGCGCAGTCCCTGTTGGCGGTGGCCGGGGTCGAGGCGCCGCTGGTGGCTGGTCGGCAGCAAGGCCAGTGGGAGCAGGGCCGCTACCGCTGGAGCCTGCAGGTCAGCCCATACAACGCGCCGCGCCAGCCGCAATCGCGGCTGTGGTTGCTGGACCTGCAGGTCAGTTGGGGCGATGAGGCCCAGCAACAACTGCGCTGGCGCAGCCTGCGCCTGCGCAACAACGCGGTCGGCGAGGCGCTGCCATGAGCGTGCGCTCGGCGGCAGGTTTCACCCTGATCGAGGTGCTGTTGGCAACGGTGTTGCTGGCCGCGGGCATGGCGCTGGCATTTGCCGCGGTACGTTCGACCCTGGCCATCAGTGCCCGTGGCGAGGTGATCGCGGCCGACAACGAGCGCATGCGGGCGGTCGAGGGCTTCCTGCGCCGGCGCCTGTCCACGGCGATGGCGCTGCCGATGCAGCGCGATGCACTCAACGGCGTTGCCAGCGCATTTGAAGGCGGTCCGGCCGAACTGAAATTCGTTGCCGAAGTGCCAGATTATTTGGGCCGTGGCGGCCCCTACATCCATCACCTGCAGGTCAGTGGCAGCGGCGACCAGCAGCAGCTGCGTTTGGGCCTGGTGCTGCTGCAGGCCGGGCAGGCGGTGGAGGAAACCCCACCCCGTGGCAGCGAGTTGCTGGCCGGCGAACTGAAGCAGGTGCGCCTGCGCTATCGCGGCATCGACCCGAGCAGCAACGCCTTGGGTAGCTGGCAGGACCGCTGGGAGGTGCCAGGACGCATGCCCCTGCTGGTGAGCATCGAGGTGACCCCCAGCCGGGGCAGCCCGTGGCCGCCCTTGCTGGTGGCCTTGCCGCAGCAGCACCTGCAGGGGGGCTGGCAATGAACAGTCGCGGGGCTGCGCTGGTACTGGTGCTATGGCTGGTAGCCCTGCTGACCACCACCATTGCCGCATTCGCACTCACCGCCCGCGTCGAACACCTGCAGGGGCGTACGATGGGTGACATGGCAGCCGGCCAGGAACTGGCGCATGCGGGCGTGGACTATGCGTTGTCACGCATGCGCGGCACGCCTGGCCAGCCCGCCTGGCATGCCGATGGTCGTCCGTATCATTGGCAGTTTGCCGACCACCGGATCACGCTGCGGATCATCGACGAGACTGGCAAGGTCGATCTGAACCAGGCCAGCCCGGTGTTGTTGCAAGGCCTGCTGCGCGCTGTCGGGGCGGAGCAGGCGCGGGCCCAGCAGCTGGCGGGGGCGATCATGGACTGGCGCGACAACGACGACCTGAAGCAACCCGGTGGCGGTGCAGAAAGCAGTGACTATGCAGCCGCCGGTTATCCCTATGGCGCCAAGAACGCGCGCTTTGACAGCATTGGCGAACTGCAGCGCGTACTCGGCATGGACGCTGCCCTGTATGCGCAGCTGGCGCCGCATATCACCGTGTTTGGGGTCGCCCAGCCGAACCCGCGGTTTGCCCAGGGGCCGGTATTGACCGCCATGGGGCTGGATGCGGCAGTGCTGCTGGCGCAGCGCGAGCGTGAAGACGCCGCAGCGGCAATCGGCGACACTGCCGGGGGGGTGATGACGGCATCTGGCAGCGGTACCTACAGCGTCGACAGCCGGGTGATGCTGGTGGGCGAACGGCAGGCGGTAACCCGCGCCGTTGTGCGTCTGAATCCGGAGGGAAGCGCCGGTGCGCCCTATACAGTGTTGCGGTGGGAACAAGGAGCAGCAGCAAAATGACGGTGTTGCAGGACAAGCTGGGGCAGTGGAGTGCGCGCATTGCGCCGGGGGCCGGGGGCTTCTGGGCGTGGTGGCGGCGCGCACTGCTGTCCTGTCTGCCGCCGTCCTGGCGGACATTGCTGGGCTATTCCGATGCGCGGCTGCTGTTGGTGCCGGTTGCTGACCAGGTGCGATTGGGCGTGGTGCAGTCCGGGCAGTTGCAGCCACTGCAGTCCCTGCCGGCCCCCTTGACGCCGGCAGCGCTGGAGCAGGCCTTGCCGGCGCGTTGCTCGCGGCTGCCACGTTTTGCGCTGTTGGCACCGACCTCGGTGCTGTGCAAACCGATGCGTCTGCCTGCTGCCGCCGAAGCCCGCATGCGTGACGTGTTGGGTTTCGAGATCGACCGGCAGACGCCGTTCACCGCCGCGCAGGTCTATCACGATGTCCGGCTGCTGCAGCGGCGGGGCGATGGCCAGCTTGACGTCGAGCTGGTGGTGGCACCGCGTGCCCTGGTGGAGGGGGTGCTGCCACCTGATGCTTGGCAGGCACAGCTGGATGGTGTGGACGCCACCAACGCCGCCGGTGAACCCCTCGGCGTGAACCTGTTACCGCCTGCCTTGCGCCGCCAGCGGACCGATCCGATGCGGCGCCTGGATCGCATGTTGATGCTGGGTGGAGTGGTGATGCTGGTGCTGGCGGGGTGGCAGGTGCTGGACAACCGCCGCCAGGCGGCCGCCGAGCTGTCTGCACAGGTCGAGTCGGCGGCGCAACGCGCACGCGCGGTGGCGGCACAGCGCCAGCAACTGCAGGATCTGGTGGACGGGCAGCGCTTCTTTGCCGAGCAGCGTGCCGCGCAGCCGCGCGCTACTGTCGTAATCAACGAACTGAGCAAGCGCCTGGGCGATGACACCTCATTGGAGAAACTGTCCATCGAGGCAGGGCGCATGCAGTTGATCGGCCTGAGCAGCAGCGCCTCCTCGCTGGTCTCCACGCTCGAGGGCTCGACGCTGTGGAAAACCCCTTCCTTGACCGGGGTGTTGCAGACCGGCAGCGGCGGTGGCCAGGAGCGCTTCACCCTGACCGCGGAACTGCGCGGTATGCAACCGGAGGCCGCCAATGGCGCAGCTGCCGGATCGCCGTGATCGCCTGTTGGCCGTAGGGCTGTTGCTGGCCGTGCTGGCAGTGGTGTATCTGCTGCTGGTGCACCCCCTGTGGACCCAGCCCATGCGTGAGGTGGAAGCACAGATCCGCGCGTTGCAGGAACGTCAGCAACGCGTGCAACAGCAGTTGCGGCAGGCACCGCAGGTGAGCCAGCGCCTGCAGCAGGCGCAGCAGGTATTGGCCGACCAGCCCGGCTTCATGCCCGAGGGCTCGATGGAACTGGCCACCTCGCGCTTGGTGCAGCGGCTGGAGGAAGCCGCGCGCCAGGCCAGCCCGGATGGGCGCAGTTGCGCCATCAGCGACCGTTCGCCGTTGCCGCCCGATACCACGGGCCGTTTCGTGCGGGTGGCGGTGCAGGCGCGCCTGCGCTGTGGCATGGGCGAGTGGATGCAGGTGCTGCAGAGCCTGGAAACCGGCGCGCCGCAGTTGCAGGTGGACCGCCTGGACATCCTGTCGGCGGCGGGCATGGGTGAAGTGACTGGCGGTCTGGATGTGAGCTTTGAATTGAGCGGCTATCTGGCACCCAGCGTGGCGGCGCCGGCCAATGCACAGGCGGAGGTTGGCAATGCGCCGTGATGCCGCCGGCCTGCGTACCTGGTTGCTGGCCGGCATGGGAGGCTGGGCATTGCTGCTGTGGGCGGCCAGCCTGTTTGGCCTGGGCAGCCGCTTGGGCAGTGGTGATGTGGGCGCCAGCGCGGCGCCGCTGCCGCAGGTGCCCCAGGCACCGGCACCGGTGGTGCTGGACAATGCCGAAGCAATGGCACGGCCGTTGTTCGCCGGTGATCGGCGACCGCATCCGTTCTCCATCGGGCAGCCCGCTGAAACCGACAGCACCGGCAGCGTACGCCTGACCGGCGTGCTGATGACGCCCAGCCTGGAGATGGCGACGTTGACCACCGAGCAGGGCCAGTCGCTGCGCCTGCGGTTGGGCGCGGAACCTGAAAATGGCTGGCAGCTGTTGTCGTTGCAGCCGCGCGCTGCTGTGGTCAGCGGTCCTGCTGGGACGCTCAACCTGGAGTTGCAGGTCTACAGCGGCAACGGTGTCGCCCCGCAGTCGGGTATCCCCGGCGATGCGGCGGCCCCCCTCGGTGGCGGCACAGCCGGGGCGGCGCCACCGCCACCACCACCGCCGCCAGCAGATTCCCCCAGCGCCCGCGCTGCGGCGGCGGCCCGGGCCGCCAATGCCGCTGCCGAGGCGGCCAGTGACGCGGCCGGCCCATCGGCCGCGCAGATCCAGGCCATCCGCGAACGCATCCAGGCCCGCCGCCGGCAGGCGCAACAGAACCAGAACGGCCGCTCCGGCAGCCCGAAACCGTAGAGTGAGCGCATGACGTCACGCATAGTCCCCATCACCTTGCTGATCGCCACCCTCAGTGGTTGCGTCACCACCCCGGTGCCCGAGATACGCCGCAAGGCCGCCGACGATGTCACCACACCGGTGGCGGGCCAACCGGCCCGCACCGCTGCGCTTGGCGAGGTGGATGCACCGGTCGCCGACGATGCTGGCAGCCGCGCGGTGATCCGCCGTGGCAACGGCACCGTGATCAACCGCGCCGCGGCGGCCGCGCCCGCGCCGTCGCTATCGGCCGCAGGCAATGGCACTGCCGTGTTCAACTTCGAGGGTGAATCGGTGCAGGCCGTCACCAAGGCCATCCTCGGTGACATGCTGGGCCAGAACTATGTGATCGCCCCTACAGTACAGGGCACGGTAACCCTGGCCACGCCCAAGCCGGTGTCGCCGGCGCAGGCCTTGAACCTGCTGGAGATGGTGCTGGGCTGGAACAACGCCCGCCTGGTCTATAGCGGCGGGCGCTACAACGTGGTGCCTGCCGACCAGCCGTTGGCTGGCACGGTGGCACCCAGCACGGCACCGGCATCGGCCGCGCGCGGTTATGAAGTGCGCGTGGTGCCGCTGCAGTACATCTCCGCCAGCGAGATGGAGAAAGTACTCAAGCCTTATGCGCGGCCCAATGCCATTGTCGGCATCGATGGTGCCCGCAACGTCATCACCCTGGGCGGTACCCGCACTGAACTGGAGAACTACCTGCGCACGGTCGAGATCTTCGACGTGGATTGGCTTTCCGGCATGTCGGTCGGTGTCTTCCCGATCCAGTCCGGGCGTGCCTCGCAGGTGGCCAGCGACCTGGAGAAGGTGTTTGGCGAAACCAGCAAGACGCCCAGTGCAGGCATGTTCCGCTTCATGCCACTGGACAATGCCAATGCGGTACTGGTGATTACCCCGCAGGCACGCTACCTGGACCAGATCCAGCAATGGCTGGATCGCATCGACAGCGCGGGTGGCAGTGCGCGTCTGTTCTCCCATGAACTGAAATACATCAAGGCCAAGGACCTGGCTGATCGGCTGGCCGAGGTGTTCGGTGCCGGCAGTGGCTCGCGCGGGGGACAGGACAGCGCGGCCTCGCTGGCACCGGGAGCCAGTGCCATCAGCCTGCAGGGCGGTGGCACGGTGGATCCTTCAGCCAGTGCCGATGATCAGTTGGGTGATGGCGGCGGCGCCTTCGGCAAGAGCGGTGGAACCGGTGGTGGTTCCGGTAGCGGCGGCATGGGGGAAGGCATGGCCTTGCCGCAGCGCAGCTCGGGCAACGGCAGTGTGACGCTGGAAGTGGAAGGCGATCGCGTGGGTGTGTCAGCGGTCGAGGAAACCAACACCCTGCTGGTACGCAGCACGCCGCAGGCGTGGCGTTCCATCCGCGAGGTGGTGGAAAAGCTCGACGTGATGCCGATGCAGGTACATATCGAGGCACAGGTGGCGGAAGTCGCCTTGAGCGGCGATTTGAGCTACGGCGTCAACTGGTACTTCGAGCAGGCGGTGAATGCCGCCGTCGACAAGGGCGGCGCTGGCCTGCCCTCGGCCTTGGGTCGCGGCATCTGGGGCGATATCGCCGGCTCGTTGATCCCCGGTGATGGCAAGGGCGGTGGTGGCCTGAGCTGGACCTTCCTGGGCAAGAACGCCGCCGCGGTGATCACGGCCCTGGACCAGGTCACGGATGTACGCCTGCTGCAGACCCCATCGCTGTTCGTACGCAACAATGCGGTGGCCACCTTGAACGTGGGCAGCAAGATCCCCGTGTATTCGGTTTCGGTCTCCGGTATCAGCGACAACCAGTATTCGCAGGTGCAGTACCTGGAAACCGGCACCATCCTCAAGGTGCGTCCGCGCGTCACCCGTGATGGCATGGTGTTCCTGGACATCGTCCAGGAGGTCAGTTCGCCGGAAGGCGAGCCCGATGACAACGGCAATGTGCGCATCAACACACGGCGGATGAAGACCGAGGCTGCGGTCAACGCGGGGGACACCGTGATGCTGGCGGGTTTGATTGAGGACAGTGCGAGCAAGGGCTCATCGGGTTTGCCGGGGCTGAGCCGGCTGCCGGTGATTGGTGGCCTGTTCGGGCGCAAGACCCAGACCAGCCGCCGCAGCGAGGTGATCGTGCTGCTGACCCCGACCATCGTGCGCAACCCGCAGGAAGCGCGCAATCTCACCGACGAGTACGGCAGCAAGTTCCGTGCGCTGGATCCGCTCAACAAGCCCAAGGCAGGCCACTGAGCCATGCCCCTGCCGGTCATTCTGTTGCCAGTAGGGGTGGATGATGCCGCGCTGGACGCCTGTCTGGCAGCGTTGGAGGCCAACACGCCCGCCGGCACGCCGGTGTGGCTGGCCGACGATGGCCAGGCCGGCCCCCGCGGCCTGGCGGTGATCGAACACTGGTTGGCGCGTACCGCATTGCAGGCCGAGTACACACGCAGGCCGCGGCCGATCGGCGAGCCCGCGCACCTGCAGGAAATGCTGCGGGCATGTGGCGACGCCGATGTGGCGGTGCTGGCCCCGGACGCATTGCCGGGCGTGGGCTGGCTGCAGCAGCTCAGCGACTGCCTGGCGCGTGATGCCTCCATTGCCACCGCCACACCGTGGAGCAACGCCGGCGAAACCGTGGCCTGGCCGCGTGCGGCCGAGCTCAATGCGTTGCCGGACGACGGCGCGCGTCTGGCCCTGGCGCTGGCCGCGATGCCGCTGCTGCAGCCCGAGTTGCCGTCGGCCATCACCCATGCGGTGCTGATACGCGGCAGTGCGCGCAGGCGCGCCGGTGGCCTGGATACCGACAGTTATGGCTCCTGGTACGCGGCGCTGGTGGATCTGAGCCTGCGCATGAGCGGGCTGGGCTGGCGCAATGTGCTGTGTGACAACGCCTTTGTCGGCCGCAAGCATGAGGGCCAGCCGGCCGATGGCGACATGGAGGTGTTGGCCAACCGCTGGCCGGCGTGGACTGCACGCTTGGCCGCGTTCCTGATGAACGACCCGTTGTACCTGCACCGCCAGCAGCTGCAGCAGTTGTATGCGCAGGCGATAATGCCCGCCGCACAGCCCGATCTTTTCGATGCCTGTGACACCCCGCAAGGCACGGAGCTGCAGTGAACGAAATGATTGCCGTGGTGGTGGTCAGCTACCAGAGCGCCACCACGTTGGACCAATGCCTGCAGCACCTGCGTGCAGCAGATGATGTGGCTGAAATACGCGTGGTGGACAATGCCTCGCGCGATGGGTCGGTGGAAATCGCGCAGCGCCATGCCCTGGCCGATGCACGGGTGCGTTTCATCGCCAACCCCGACAATCCCGGCATGGCGACGGCGTGCAACCAGGGCGCCCGGGATTGCCACGCGCCATGGCTGGCTTTCATCAACCCCGACCTGATGGTGCAGCCGCAGACCCTGTCGCGCCTGCGTGCGTTGGGCCAGCCCCTGGGGGATTGCCTGCTGGGGGTGGAACAGGTGGATGAGCAGGGCGTGGCCGACCCAGCGGTGCGCCGGCGCGACCCGGATTTTGCGGCGATGCTGCGCAACCCGGGGGCAGGTTCGCGGCTGGCGGTGGAGGTGGACCGTTCCGTGCCTTTGCAACGGGTGCAGGCCTTGTCCGGCGCCCTGCTGTTGATGCCGCGTGGCCTGTTTGACCGCCTGCACGGCTGGGATGGTGGCTACCGCCTGCATGCAGAGGATCTGGACCTGTGCCGCCGGGCACGCGAGGCGGGGGCCGTGGTTGCCATCGCCAATGAACTGCAGGTCGTGCATGTGCGGGGTGTCTCCAGCCGCTCGCGGCCTTACTTTGTCGAGTGGCACAAGCACCGCGGGCTGTGGCGCTACTTCCGCAAGTTCGAGGCGTCGACGCGCAGCCTGCCGGTGAAGATCGGCGTGTGGTGCGCGATCTGGGCGCATGCGGTGCTGCAGGTGCCGCGTCTTTTCCTGAGGCGGTAGGCCGCGCCGGCTGACGCACGTGGCGCGGGGTCATGCACGGCCGGGCGCAGGCAAGTCGTGCCTGTCGGTCGACGGCGCTCCCGGCCGTTCAGGGGCGGTAGGTGGGAGCGTGGGCAGCTCCAGCGCATAATGCGGCCATGATCATCCAATCCCTGCTGGACACCGACCTCTACAAATTCACGATGATGCAGGCGGTATTGCACCAGTACCCCGGCGCCCTCGTCCAGTACCGGTTCAAGTGCCGCACCCCGGGCATCGACCTGGCGCGTTACATCGACCAGATCAACGTTGAGATCGATCACCTGTGCAGCCTGCGCTTCAGCAGCGAAGAGCTCGAGTACATGCGCCGCCTGCGTTTCGTGAAGGCGGACTTCATCGATTTCCTCGGCCTGTTCCACCTGGACCGCAAGTACATCGACCTGCGTCCCTCGCAGACGGTGCCGGGCGAAATCGAGTTGGATATCACCGGCCCCTGGCTGCACACCATCATGTTCGAGGTGCCGCTGCTGGCGATCATCAACGAGGTCTGGTTCCGCAATACCACCACGCCGGATTTCGCCGAAGGTGAGCGCCGGCTGCAGGCCAAGACCGCGCTGCTGCGCGACACCCCGGGGTTCGAGAACTGCCGCATTGCCGACTATGGCTCGCGCCGGCGTTACTCGCGGGAGTGGCATGGCACCATGCTGCCGATGCTGCGCGATGCCCTGGGGTCGCAGTTCGTCGGCACCAGCAATGTGCATTTCGCACGTCTGTATGGCATGACCCCGCATGGCACCATGGCCCACGAGTACCTGCAGGCGTTCCAGGCATTGGGGCCGCGTCTGCGTGATTCGCAGGTGGCGGCGCTGGAGTCATGGGCGCGCGAGTACCGCGGCGACCTGGGCATTGCGCTGTCGGACGTGGTCGGGCTGGATGCGTTCCTGCGCGACTTCGATACCTATTTCTGCAAGCTGTTCGATGGTGTGCGCCACGACTCGGGCGACCCGTTCTCATGGGGTGACCGCATGCTGGCGCACTTCAAGGCCAACCGTACCGATCCCGTCAGCAAGATCCTGGTGTTCAGCGACGGCTTGAACATCGAGAAGGTGATGCAGTTGTACGACTATTTCCGCGGCCGCTGCCAGGTTGCGTTCGGGGTTGGTACACATCTGACCAATGATCTGGGCCCCACGCCGCTGAACATCGTAATAAAGATGGTCCGCTGTAACGGCCAGCCGGTGGCCAAGTTGAGTGATTCGCCGGGCAAGAGCATGTGCGACGACCCGGGCTACCTCACCTATCTCCGGCAGGTGTTTCAGGTAAATCAGTAAGTTGCGGATAATGGGTCGGTGACGGTGCGCACGTGGTTGCGCGCCTCGGCGGCACATAAGTGAGTCTTACGTTTGTGACGTAGTTCGCAGTTTTCACATTTCCCGGGTACAGCCGTGTAAAATCTGTGCCAGCGTACACAGGGGTACGCATTGTCTCTGGCGAGGGGACCATGGGAATTCCGTTGTCGGGCATCCGTCCCGGGGGAGTCAAGGGCGGTGCATTTTCTTACCCGTCGTTGGGCGTGATCCCCGGCGGAAACTGCCCCAGCAATCTCTATAGTCAGGAAGCAGGGCCGTCGGCGCCCTCGCTCCTCCAGGGCCGCAGCATCCGCTACGGTGCCGCGCCCGCGCATGGGCGCCAGTGTAATCGGCCCATAACAGAACCTGCGCCCTCACTGGCGCCGCCTGCGGCGGCGTTGTCCTTTGCATCTCATCCATCCGAGCTGGCCCGATGAACCTGACGCTTCGCAAGTCCGGCAGCCTGCTGCCGTTGCTGTCCCTTTCCCTGGTGCTGTGCGCCCCGGCGCTTGCTGCCGATACGGCAGGCGGCCAGTTCCGCGAGTGGAGCGCCAACGCGCTGGTCTCGCGCAACATGACCCTGCGCGATCTGGGCTTCAGCCAACCCATCAGCCTGCGCGGCCAGGACAACCAGCGCGAGCTCTACCTGCCGGTGCCTGCAGGCGTGGCCACCCAGAACGCGCAGTTGCAGTTGGATGCACGCTACCTGCGTGGACATCCGGGGCGTACGTCCAACCTGTTGAGCATCGATGACGATGCCGTGGCGGCCCGCACCATTACGGATGCCTAGGGCGACCTGAGCCAGCTGATCGGTATTGACGGGGAGCCGCGTTCCACCGGCTTCGTCCGTTTTGGCGTGGGTTGGTGGTCGATCGTCTCGGATTATCAGTGTGCCGACCAGAGCGCACCGGCCAACGTGCTGCGGATTGGTCCGGATACGCGCTTCAGCTATCAGTTCGATGGGCGTGCCATCGACACGGTTGCCAAGGCCTGGACGGCGTTGCCGCGCCAGGTGCGCCTGCTGGTGGACGGGCGCCAGCTTGATGCCGCCAGTTATGACACGGCATGGCGCGTGGGCGCGGTGCTGGAGACGGCGGGCAAGCGGGTCAGCGTTGCGGCACTGCCCAAGGTGGGCGACAGCATCGACCTGCGCGGTACCCAGGTGCCAGCCAGCCTGATGGCGGTGCCGGCTTACGCGGCATTGGCGGCGGGCGAGGCCCAGCACCGCATTGGCAGTGATGCCGAAGTGGGTGCGCTGCTGTCGCTGGGCGGCAACAGCGCGCTGCCGATGGACGTGGTGGTTGCCAGCCCGGCGTTGCGTGTATCGGTAAAGCGCGCGCTGGACGCGTTGGCAACGCAGGTAGCGGCTGCCGATGCCGATGGCGCCGCGGCGTTCGCCGCCTGGCGCAAGGGCGGCATGGCGACCCTGGAAACCGCGGTTGAAGGGCGCAACGTCAGTACCGCCGTGGTGGCAGGGCAACCGCTGCTGGTGGTCACGCCCGGCGCTGCGGGTGAGGTAGCTGGCCTGCTGAGCGCACAGTGGCGTGCCTATGCCCTGGGCCAGAACCTGCAGGTCAACAAGGCGCAGCCACTGGTCAATGAAAAGGGCATCCTGCTGCTGGATCGGCTGGGTGCGTTCTCCGGCACGCAGGACATCATTGCCCGTAGCGACCGCATCGCCAATGCCGACCTGGGCCTGATCTCCAGCGACGGCAAGCTGCCTGCGGAGGTCGTGATCGATGTATCGGCCGCACCCAACGGGGCGGGCGAGGGTGCAGTGGCGTCCATCTTCTTCAACGATTACCTGCTCGGTGCCAAGGTGCTCAATACCGATGGCAAACCGCAGCGCATCACCGCCAAGGTGCCGCTCTATGCGATCGCCGCGCGCAACGAGGTGCGGGTGTCGTTCCTGCGCCAACCCGCCCGCCCGCATTGCCATGACCCGGCCACGCCGTATCCGGTGTCGTTGCTGCCCAGCAGCCATATCGTGATGGCGGAACGTGGCACCGCCCCGGATTTCGTGGGGGCGACCGCACAGCTGTCAGGCCCGCACCAGGTCGTGGTGCCCGAGGCGTGGTTGCAGAATGCGCCGACCACCCTGCAGACCGTCATCCGTGTCAGCAACGCGGTGGGTGCCTCGGTGGAGCGCGCTACCCTGGACGTGGCCAAGGGCAAGACGGTGCCTGCACCGGGGCAGCCCTATCTGGCATTCAACGTACAGCCTGAAGGTATCCAGAGTGCGGCCGTGGCCGAAGGCGGCCAGTTGCGCATCAGCGGCAGCAAGGATGAAACCCTGCTCGACCTCGCTGGCCTGGACAACGCAGCCCTGGTCGAAGTGGCCGGCGGCAGCGGCAAACAGGGTGTCATCTATCGCGAACTGGGCAACCGTATCCCGAGCATCGCCGAGCCGTTCCGGCTGATGCGCGGCTCAGTCGCGGTGCTGGATGGCAGCGGCCTGGTGCAGGACTTCGACCGCAACGACCCGGAAGGCCTGCGGGTGGCGGTCGATGGCAACCCGCAGCCGGCATGGCAGCGGCACATGGTGTGGTTGTTGTTGCTGGTGGGCGTGGTCGTGTTCCTGCTGCTGGCTGCCCGCGTGGCGCAGATCCGTCACCGCCGCAAGCTCGAGAATACGCACTAAGCTGCCATGGATGCCGTCACCTGGAATGTGATGCTTGCCAACTACTACGCCCTTCTGGAGAAGGGCGCGGTGGTGCTGGCGGTGTTGATCCTGCTGTCCAGCCTGGATGATCTGTTCATTGATCTCTGGTACTGGATCCGTTTGGTATGGCGCAAGCTTACGGTGGTAAAACGCGCGTCCTACCGACCGTTGACGGCCAACGACCTGCGTAGTCGGGACGAGCAGCCGCTGGCGATCATGGTGCCGGCCTGGGCCGAGTACGACGTGATCGCGCAGATGGTGGAGAACATGATCGACGTGCTCGATTACCGCGAGTACGTGGTGTTTGTCGGCACCTATCCCAACGACCACCAGACCATCGCCGAAGTCGAACGCATGCGTCGTCGCTATCGGCGCCTGCAGCGGGTGGAAGTGCCGCACCCCGGGCCGACCAACAAGGCCGACTGCCTGAACTGGCTGGTGCTGTCCATCTTCGACTACGAGAAGCGCAACGGCCTGGAATTTGCCGGCGTCATCCTGCACGACAGCGAGGATGTGCTGCATCCGCTGGAGCTGCGTTTCTTCAACTACCTGTTGCCGCGCAAGGACATGATCCAGCTGCCGGTCACCTCGCTGGACCGTGAGTGGTACGAGCTGGTTGCCGGTACCTACATGGACGAGTTTGCCGAATGGCATGCCAAGGATCTGGTCGTGCGTGAAAGCATGGCCGGAACCGTGCCTTCGGCCGGCGTCGGCACCTGTTTCTCGCGGTGCGCGTTGCTGGCGCTGAGCGCCGAGACCGACAACCAGCCCTTCAACACTGACAGTCTCACCGAGGATTACGACATTGGCGCCCGCCTGGGGCGCATGGGCATGCAGTCGATATTCGCCCGCTTTCCGGTGGAATTCCGCGTGCGCCGACCATCGGCATGGTTTGGCTGGGGCGGCGTACGCGAGCGCAACCTGAAGATGGCCCTGTGTGTGCGTGAGTACTTCCCCGACAATTTCCGCGCGGCCTATCGGCAGAAGGCGCGTTGGGTACTGGGCATTGGCCTGCAAAGCTGGGAGACCCTGGGTTGGGGTGGCAGCATTGCCAATCGCTACCTGCTGATGCGTGACCGCAAGGGCATCGTCACTTCCTTCGTCAGCATCCTGGCCTACCTGTTGTTCCTGCAGCTGATGCTGTTCTGGGTGCTGAAGATGACCGGCGTCTGGCACATGGAGTTTCCGACCGTGTTCCAAGCCGGCTCCTGGCCCATGGTTGTCGCCTTGATCACCACCGCGGCACTGGGCACCCGCGTGCTGCAGCGCATGTACTTCGTCAACCGCCTGTACGGCTGGGAGCACGCGGTGATGTCGGTGCCGCGCATGGTGGTTGGCAATGTCATCAACTGCGCCGCCACCGGCCGCGCCTGGCGCATGTTTGCCGGCTATCTGCTGTTCGGCAAGCGTCTGGTCTGGGACAAGACCATGCATGACTTTCCCACCAACAACCAGTTGGTGCAGACCCGTCGTCGACTGGGCGAGTTGCTCAGTGTCTGGCAGGCGGTGGAGCCTGAACGGCTGCAGCAGGCGCTTGAGGAACAGCAGGGCGGCCGCCAACAGCCGCTGGGGCGGATCCTGGTGGCGCAGGGTTGGCTGGACGACGAGACCCTGGCTGAGGCGATCTCCTTCCAGGAAGAACTGCCCCGTGCCAACGTCGATGTGGCCTATCTGAAGGCCGGACGCTTCCCCTTGCCGGTGGAGGCCTGCGTGCATTGGCGTGTGCTGCCGTTGCCTGACAGCGAGCCCGGGGTCCTGCGCCTGGCCGTGGCCAGCGCATTGCCCGATGAAGGGCTGCTGCGGCTTGCCGAGCTTGCCAGGGTTGACCGCGTGGAGCAGCAGGTGGCGCGCGAGAGCGAGATCAACGCAGGGCTGCGGCTGATGTGCGGCGCCGACTACAGGATCGATGCAGTGCCACTGCTGGGCGATTTGCTGGTGGAGATGAAGCTGATTTCGCGCGAGCACTTCCAGGCAGCGCTGGATGACTATCGTCCGCACCGTGACGGGCGTATTGGTGACTACCTGGTGCGCCGCGGTGTTGCCAGCGAGCAGGCCATCACCCTCGCCGTGGAAGAACAACAACGGCGTGCGCGTGAAGCGCGCCTGCATCCGGATGTATTTCTGGCATGAGCATGAAACTGTTGAAGCCCTTGGTTGCCTTTGTCCTCGCCGGCGCGTTTGTGCCGGTGGCGATGGCCGAAGAACTGCCGCTGTCGGGCGCCGCATATCGCATCGCCGAGCAGGCCTATGCGTCCTATGCCCGTGGCGACTATGCACAGGCCGCTGCCCAGGCCCGCGAGGCGGTACGCCTGCGTCCCGACTTGCAACGCCTGCGCGACCTGCTGGCGCAGGCGCAGGCGCGTGCCACCGGTAGCGGCGCCGGCGCGCCGCGTCCCTCGGGCCAGGGTCGATCCAATGCCGCAAGGCCAGCGCCTGCCACGCGCGCGCCATCCAGCACGGCAACGACTGGGCAGACCCCGTTCGAGAAGGGCTATCCCCTGGCAACCGAGGCTTACGCCAGCTACTACCGGGGCGAGATGGCACTGGCCGAGCAACAAGCCGAACAGGCCTACCGCATCGACCCCAGCCAAGGTACCTGGGCCATGTTGTGGGTGGACTCGCTGGAGGCCCAGGGCAAGGCGGACGCCGCCCTGCAGGCGCTGCAGGCCGCGGTGGACCTTGGCGCCAAGAACATCACCGATCTGGAAGCGCGCAAGCTGCGCATCAAGCGGGCGCAGGCGGTCGCGCCGGCGCAGGCCGGTTACAAGGCGATGATGGAGTTCCGCCCTGCCGATGCGGTGGAGCCGGCGCGCGAAGCCGTCGCGCTTGCACCGGAGTCGGCCAGCCATCGCCTGTTGCTGATGACCGCCTTGGTGCTCAGCGGCCGGCTTGAGGAAGGCGTACAAGCGGCCACCGACGCCATCACCAATGACGGGGAGGACACCAACGCACTGGTGCTGCGGGCTTACATGCTGCAGCGCCTGGGGCGCGACGCCGGCGCCAACGCGGACTACGACCGCGCGCTGGCGCAGGACTGGCTGGATGAGCAACAGCTCCACAACATCCGCCTGCTGGCCGTGGATGCGGCACTGGCGGCAGGGGATGCGGCGCGTGCCAACCACCTGCTGGACGCCATGGATGCTACCGACGCGCAGGTGGTGAGCCGGCGTGCCGCTGCCGGCAAGCGCTCGCTGGCACGCGCGCTTGACGCCACAGCCTACCCGCCGCCGCTGCAGGCTTGCCGCGATACGCCCTATGGCACGCAGTGCGAGATGCAACCGACCGATCAGGTGCCGGAGACCCCGGCCGCGCGTGCTTACGCTGCCTATGGCCGCCAGCAGTGGGGCGAAGCCATCGAGCAGGCGGAGTTGGCGGTCAAGGCCGCACCGGACGATCCGGCCATGCAGCGCCTGCTGACCGCCACGTTGTCGGCCGGCGATGCCGGCCAGCGTGCCGAGGCCGTGCAACGTTTGAATGCCGGCCTGCAGAAGGAGCCGGACAACGTCGACATGTTGATGCAGCGTGCCAACCTGCACCAGCGTGCCGGCGAGGCCAGCCTGGGCCTGGCCGACCTGGAGGCGGCTGCGGCCACCGGCAAGGCGCCGCCGACCATCGGCCTGGACCAGGCCTATGCCCGCGCCGGCATGGGGGCCAGCGAACGTGGCGAGGCCTCACAGCAGATCCGCGAGGCCTTGCACGAGGCCGATCAAGGCAACTTGTCCTTGACCCCCGAGCAGCGCCGCTATGCGCGCAGTTCGTTGACCGAGCTGGAACGCCGTTGGGGCATCACGGCCAGCGTCGGCTGGCGTGGTGCCCGCCAGACCACTGCCACCTTGGGCGGCGCCGCATTGAGCACGCCAGGCGATGCCGCCTTCAGTTCGGTCGAAGCCTATTGGCGTCCGATTGCCTACCAGCCCAACATCGAGCTCTACGGTCGCCTGACCAATGTGCTGTATGACGGGGGTGGCCGTTACGAAACACTGCGCAACGTTGATCCGTGCACCGGCCAGGATCTTGGCGGCGTGGATGCCACGCAGGGGGGCGCCACCACCCGTACTGCGACCGGCTGGCCCAGTAGCATCGCCGCTCTTGGTGCGCGTTTCCGGGTGCCGGGCACTGGCCTGGGCTTTGGCATCGAGCGCCGCCAGTTCATCGGTTCGGCCAACCGTCATGGCGGCCTGTACGCACAGTCCGCGGCCGAGCAGTGCCGGTTGTCGCAAACCGTGTTGACCGGTGAAGGCGTGCAGGGGCGTTACCAGCTGGACGACAGCGCCGGCGGCTGGATGACCTACCTGTCCTATGGCTGGTACCACGGTGCTGCCACCGGCCCGGACGACCGCAGCTGGCCGAGCATACAGTTGTACGCCCAGGGCGGCTATGCCTGGAGCAACAATGACGCCGATTTCCATGTGCAACGCATCGCCACTACCGGCCTGCCGGCCGAGGAGCTGCGTTCAAGCGGCCATCTCAAGCGCAGCCAGCTGTTCGCTTCCAGTGAGTTCCGCTATGGCTGGAGTTTCCGGCCGCATACCGCCAGTGACAACTGGACGCTCAATCCGTTCGCCGTGGTCGGCGCTGATTGGTACCGGCAGCGCGACCGCGCACAGGGCGTTCTCTACCCGGATGGTTCGCGGCAGAGCTTCCGTCTGGCGGCCGAGGATGGCGATCTGGCCCTGGGTGCTGGCGTTGGCTTCGCGGTACGTCGGGTGTTCCGCGAAGACAACCTGCACGGCCCGCGTTCCTCACTCGACGCCAGCGTGCAGTACCGCTTCGCACTCAACGGTGACCAGGCCGAACGCAACCGTGGCCTGTTCGTCAACGTAACCCTTTCTTACTAAGCCGAAAGGCTGCATGGGAAACCCAAGCATGAGCACAACCGGATGGATCAAACAGGTCGGCGCAGGTCTCGCGTTGACAGTAACGATGGCTATTGCGTCGGCGCAGCAGGCCCCGCAATCCGACGTGGTGATCGTCGGCAAGGACGGTTGGTTGTTCCCGGCCTGGGGTAGCCTGAGCGAGGTGGACACCGCTGGTGTGCAGGCGGCCACGGCCTTGATCGCCGAAACCCAGCAGGTCCTGGCCGCGCGTGGCGTGCGCCTGGAAGTACTGGTGCTGCCGGACAAGGTGACCTTCTATGAAGATCGCCTGCCCGAAGGGCGTGTCGTCAGCGATGCGGTGAGGAAGCGCTATGACGTCATCCTGGGCTCGCTGCAGGCGGCCGGGGTGGATGCACTGGACGCGCGCAAGGTACTGGCCGATACCCGCGCCGCGGGCAAGGACGTGTTCTACCGCAGCGATCAGCATTGGACCCAGCCGGCCGCCGATGCGGTGGCAGATGCGGTGGCTGCGCGCATCAAGCAGAAGGTGCCGGTACTGGCCGGCGAGCCCGGCACCGGCATGGCGCTGGGCAGTGAAACCCGCGAGCGCCGCTATGGCGATCTGGCCGAGTTGTTCCTGGACCCTGCCGCGCGCAGCGCCGTCGGCCGCGATACCTTCGTGGTGCGCCGCGCCGCCGAAGGCCAGTCGCTGCTCGATGACGGCAAGGCACCGGTGCATATCACCGGCCACAGCATGGTGCAGGCCTATTTCGGCTTCCCGCAGAAACTGTCCAACGACATCGATCGGCCGGTGACGGTGAACTGGAAGTCGGGCAACGTCGGGCCGTGGGTGGTGCTGCTGGACTACCTGGAATCGGCGGATTTCCGTGACAACCCGCCGCAGGTGCTGGTGTGGCAGATGTTCGAGCCGGTCTACGGCTTTGGCCCGTCCGCGCAGGGGCAGTGGGACAACGCCTCGATCATGAGCAACGCACAGTGGCAGCAGCGCCTGCACAAGGCTTTGGGGCACTGAGTCGATGAATGTCCGTCCTGGTGCGCCGGCTCCGCTGCCGGCGCCGGCTCCACCGCGTGCGCACCGTGCCAGCGCACTTGTCATCACGCTGCTGTTGCTGGTGGGGCTGTGCGCGGGCGGCTGGATGCTGGCCCAGGCGCAGCTGCCGGCCGACAAGCTGGCACCGGCGCAGTGGGCTGATGGTGCCGCTGGCAAGGCCATCAATGACGCCTTGAAGCTACCGGGGCAAGCGCGCGCGGACACCTGGAATGCGGCCCTGCGCTACCGGCTGCTGGGCGACACCGGCGCACAGGTGGCGCTGGGTTGCCCGGGATGGTTGTTCTACCGGGATGGCCTGCGTCCGCAACCCGGTGCCGGCAGCACGGTGTTCGCCCAGCGCATCCGGCTGATGCAGCACTGGTCGCAGCAGCTGAAGGCGCAGGGCGTGCAGCTGCTGGTGGTGGCGGTGCCGGACAAGTCACGCATCGAGCAGGCGCATAGCTGCGGCCTGCGCTACTCCGCGCCCATGCGCGAACGCTACGGCATGTGGCAGGGCGCCCTGGCGGAAGCCGCCGTGCCTTACGTGGACCTGCTGCCGGTGCTGCAGGCCGGTGAGGTGCCGGTGTTCTTCAATACCGACGTGCACATGAACCGGATAGGCGCGCAACGTGCAGCCGACGCCGTGGCTGCACGCGCGTTGCCTTTGCTGGGCGGGCCGGGTGGCCAGGCGTTCGAGCAGGGGCCCCTGAGTGCGCCCAAGCCGCGCATGGGCGATCTGATTGTCCTGGCCGGGCTGGAGCACGCGCCGCAGGCATGGCGTCCGGCCCTGGACCAGGAGCCGGAGCAGGAGATCACGCCGCTGCGTGGCGGTGGCCTGCTGGACGAGACACCGCCGGTGGAGGTGCTGTTGCTGGGCAGCTCCAACGGCCGCCGCAGCCTGTTCGGCGAGCGGCTGGGCAATGCGCTGGGGCGGGAGGTATGGAACCAGAGCATGGATGGCGGGCAGTTCTCCGGCGCCTTGCTGGCGGCCTGGCCGCAGCGCCAGCAGTGGCCGCCCAGCCTGAAACTGGTGATCTGGGAATTCTCCGAGATGGCGCTGTCCTTGCCGTTGACCGACGGCGAGCAGGCGGCATTGGCCGATATCGACTGAGCGCCTGACGACGATGCTGTTCAACTCTTTCCTGTTCCTGCTGATCTTCCTGCCCATCGCCTTGGGCGTGCATTACCTGTTGGGCGCATTGCAGCCCCGGCTGGCGGCGCTGTGGCTGTGCGTGGCCTCTCTGCTGTTCTACGGCTGGTGGAACCCGCAATTCGTGGTGCTGCTGTCAGGCTCGATCCTGTTCAACTACCTGGTCAGCCTGGCCATCCTTGCATTGGCCAAGCGGCCGCGTCTGCAGATGCTGGTGACGGGCCTGGGTATCGCGGCCGACCTGTTGCTGCTGGTGCACTACAAGTACTTCGCGGCGATGGTGAACTTCGTCCACGACCTGGGCTTCGCGGTCGGGCCGATGGATGCGCTGATCCTGCCGCTGGGCATTTCGTTCTTCACCTTCACCCAGATCGGCTACCTGCTGGACTGCCGCGCGGGTGTGGTCAACGATCGCAGCCCGTTGAGCTATGTGCTGTTCGTGACCTTCTTCCCGCACCTGATCGCCGGCCCCATCCTGCACCACAAGGAGATGATGCCGCAGTTCAGCAAGCCGGAAACCTATCGCTTCCACGCCGACAACCTGTCCGTCGGCGGCATGTTGTTCGTCATCGGGCTGGCCAAGAAGGTATTGCTGGCCGACAGCATCGCGCCCTATGCCGATGCCGGCTTTGCCGGCACCGGTGAGCTGCAGTTCTGGGGCGCATGGGCGACGGCCACCAGCTATGCGCTGCAGCTGTATTTCGACTTCTCCGGTTACTCGGACATGGCGCTGGGGCTGGCGCGGATGTTCGGTATCCGCTTCCCGCTCAACTTCAACTCGCCGTACAAGGCGACCAGCATCATCGACTTCTGGGCGCGCTGGCATATCACCCTCACCCGTTACATCACCGCCTACCTGTACTACCCGGTGGCGATGGCGGTGACCCGCTGGCGCAGCCGCCACGGCCGGCCCAATGGGCCGGGCGCAGTTGCCACACCGGGCGGCTTCGCCTCGATGATCGTGCTGCCCACGGTGTTTGCGATGGGTCTTGCCGGTATCTGGCACGGCGCCGGCCTGCAGTTCCTGATCTTCGGCCTGCTGCATGCCGCTTACCTGGCCATCAACCATGCCTGGCGCATTTTCCGTGGCGGTCGCGGGCCAGCGGCCAAACGCAGCAACAGCCGCCTGCAGCAGTTCGGTTACCTGTTGCTGACCTTTGCCGCAGTGCTGGTGGCACAGGCGTTCTTCCGCGCCGATGGCGTGGCCCAGGCCTGGCAGCTGGTACAGGGCATGGCTGGCGTGCACGGTTGGGAAAGCATGGAAAACCTGGGCTACCTGGGCGGCATGGGGCTGGCCGATGGCTGGCGTCTGCTGGTGGGCCATCACGTGCAGGTGCTGTACGTGGCGGTATTGCTGGCCATTGTCTGGCTGGCACCCAACGCCCACCAGATCATGGGGGTGTACTCGCCGGCGTTGGCCAAGCCGGACCCTGCCGCACGCAGCTGGATGCGTTGGCAGCCCAACGTGGCATGGCTGCTGGTGATGCTGGGCATGCTGCTGGTGTGCCTGCTGAACCTGCACAAAGAATCGCGTTTCCTCTATTTCCAGTTCTAACGAAAAGGTGCAAGCAACATGGACATGCAGACCCTGCAGAACCAACTGATCGATACCGTCGAAGCCGTGATCGGCGTGCGCGTGCAGGCCGACGAGTACATGGAGTCGCTGTTTGACTCGATGTCCAAGGTGCAGCTGATGGTGGAGGTCAAGGACCGCCTGGGTGTGACCCTGCCGGTGGATGAAATCGACGCGCTGGTCGAATCGGTGCAGGTGCTGGCCGACTACGTCGCATCGCGCCAGAGCGCCTGATACCACGCCACGGGAGCGGCAGCCATGCGTTTCGATTTCGATCAATGCCAGTTCGTGGAATGCGATGTGGCCACCACCGCGCCAGCGCTGTACAGCAGTGCGGGGGTGATGGATTGGGGCAGCCTGCAGGCCGCCACTGATGTCTGGATCGAGCGGGCGCGGGCGGCTGGGGTCGCCCCCGGCCACGCGCTGGTGATCAGTGGCCACAAGCAGGCCGCGTTCGTCGTGGCGATGCTGGGCTGCCTGCGCATGGACGTGACGTATGTGCCGGTGGACACCATCAATCCGGCTGCGCGACTGCACAAGATCACCCAACTGGTACATGCGGCCGCCGTGTATGACGCTGCCGCCGATGCGTTCATGCCGGGCGCGGAACAACCAAAGCCACTGGCCGAGCCCGGCCTGGCCTACATCATGTTCACCTCCGGCAGCACCGGTGATCCCAAGGGTGTGCAGATTGGCCGGGACAGCGTGGCGCTGTTCACCGGCTGGATCCGGGATTGCCTGGCCTTGGGGCCGGCACCGGCCTTCATGAACCAGATGCTCTTCAGTTTCGACTTCTCGCTGTTCGATCTGTGCGGGGCGTTGGGGTTGGGGGGCAGCTGCGTGCTGTGCCCGCGCGAGGTGATCGCCGACAGCGCCCAGTTCATCGAGCACCTGCGTCAGGCGCAGGTGGCGGTGTGGGCGTCCACGCCCTCGTTCGTGCGCCAGCAGATGCTCAACCCGCTGTTCAATGCCGAGCATCTGCCGGCACTGCGCGTGTTCGTGTTTGGCGCCGAGTCGTTGACGCCGCGTGTGGCCGAGGAGCTGTGGGCGCGCTTCCCGCAGGTGCGCATCATCAATTCCTACGGCCCGACCGAAGCGACCTGTTCCACCACCTGGGTGGAAATCGATCCGGCGCTGCGTGCGGCCGCGCCCAATCCATTTCCGATCGGCGTCGGCAAACCGTATGCAGAGGTGTTCATCGATGATGGTGAGATCTGCATGGCAGGTGACCATGTGATGCGTGGCTACCTGGAACGCCCGGACCTGGATGCCGGCGTGCTGTTCCAGCACAACGGCAAGCGCGCCTACCGCAGTGGCGACCTTGGCGACATGGATGCGCAGGGCAGGGTGTACTTCCGGGGCCGCAAGGATGACCAGATCAAGCTCAATGGTTACCGCATCGAGCTGGCCGAGGTGGATGCCGTGCTGTCGACCCTGCCTGGGGTGATTGCGGGCGCCACCGTGGCGATGCGTCGGCCGGATGGCACCCTGGTGCGGATGGTGGGCTTTGTCGAACTGGCCGAACCGGGTGAGGGCGCGGTGCAGCCGCTGCCGCCCGCGCTGCACGATTGGAAGGCACTGCTGGCCGAGCGGGTGCCACCGTACATGATTCCGTCCGAGCTGCTGGCAGTGGACAGCTTTCCGTCCACCATCAGCAACAAGGTCGATCGCAAACAACTGGAGCAGCGCTACGCCCTGGCGCGCACGCTGCGTACGCAGGAGCCGAAATGAAGATCACCTCCCCCATGCTGCTGTTGAGCGCCGCCCTGGCGCTGTCCCCTTTCTGCGCTGCGGCCCAGTCTGCGCCCGCCGAAGGCCGCCTTGCGCAGTTGTATGCTGCGCGTCCGCCCGCCGGCTCCGCTTTCGTGCGGGTGGTGAATCCGGGTGCCAGCGCGCAACGTGTTGCCGTTGGTAGCGGCGCCGAGCAGAGCATCGGGCCCGCGCAGCGGGCAACACGCTACGCCATCGTTGAAGGTGGCAAACCCTTCAACCTGCGCGTGGCCGGTGCCGCCCGCAGCCAGCCTGCGGTGGCCGCAGGCAGTTTCACCACCCTGGTGTTGAACCCGGCGGGTGCCGCACGGCCGCTGCAGGTGATCGCCGATGGCGCCGGCAACACCGATGCGCTCAAGGCCGAGATCCGCTTCTACAACCTGGCGGCCAGCTGCCCCCAGGCCAAACTGGCAATGGCCGGCAACGGTACGGCGGTGTTCAACGCGGTGGCCGCTGGCACCGGCACCGCACGTGCGATCAACCCGGTCAAGGCAAGCCTTGTGGCCGGCTGTGGTGGTCGCGACAGTGCACCCTTCGCCTTGCCCGCGCTGCAGCCAGGCGACCGTTACAGCCTGTTCCTGACCGGCAGCGCCAGCGCGCCGGTGCTGCAGGGCCAGCCTGCCACCACCGATACCGTGGGCCGCTGAGCAATGTCGGTGCGCAGCGTTTTCCGCGAGGACCACGAGTTGTTCCGCGCGCAGGTACAACGTTTCATCGCCGAGCAGATCCTGCCGTACTACGATCGCTGGGAACGCGAAGGCATCACCCCGCGCAGCCTGTGGCGAGCGGCCGGTGCTGCCGGCCTGCTCAACTGCCAGTTGCCTGAGCCTTATGGCCTGGGCGGGGACCAGGGCCATGCGGCCTGTGTGATCGAGGAGCTGGCGCGCGCCAACTGCCTTGGCATTGGTTTTTCAATCCACTCGGACATGGTGTCGCCGTACCTGTTCCATTACGGCAGCCCGCGCGTGCGCGACACCTGGTTGCCAGCCATGGCCAAGGGCGCGGCCATCGGTGCCATCGCCATGACCGAGCCCGGGGCCGGCAGCGACCTGAAGGCGATCCGCAGCCGTGCCGAGCTGCGCGGTGACCACTACCTGCTCAACGGCCAGAAGACCTTCATCACCAACGGGGTAAATGCCGATGTGGTGGTGGTGGCGGCCACGGTCGCGCCGGAGCTGGGTGCGCGCGGGCTGACGCTTTTCTGCGTGGACATGCGCCTGCCCGGCGTCAGCAAGGGGCCGCCGATGGCGAAGATCGGGCAGCATGCGCAGGACACCGCCGAGCTGTTCTTCCAGGATGTCCAGGTGCCGCTGGACTGCCTGCTGGGCGAACCGCAACGCGGCTTTGATTACATGGCCGAGCAGTTGGCGGGTGAGCGCCTGGCCATTGCCCTGCGCGCAGCCGCCTCCGCCGAAGGCATGCTGGCGCAGACCCTGGATTACGTGCGCCAGCGCAAGGCGTTCGGGCGCCACCTGATCGATCACCAGAACACCCGTTTCGTGCTGGCCAGCGCCGCCTCGCGCCTGGCCATGCTGCGCGCCTTCCTGGACCAGTGCCTGGGCCAGCAGATGCAGGGCACGCTGGATGCGGACACTGCGGCCATGGCCAAGCTCAACGCCACCGAGATCCAGGGCCAGGTGCTGGATGATTTCCTGCAGCTGCATGGTGGTTACGGCTATAGCAGCGAATACGGCATCGGTCGTGCGTGGGCCGACGCGCGTGCCTTGCGTATCTTCGGCGGCAGCAGCGAAATCCTGCGCGAGATCATCGGCCGCGCGTTGTAGCGGCTACAGCCGCCAGGCGCGCCGCAGCGCCTGCGCCTGCGGTGTGTCCTGGGTAAGCCAGGGCTCCAGCGCATACACCAGCACGTTGCCGGCGCCGCTGGCACGCGCCCACTCCAGCTGCTGCTGCACGCGCGCGAAGTCAGCGCTCTCACCGTGGAACTGGGTGCCATCGCCGCCGACTGTCGGTAATTCACGGAACAGTTCGACGATGGCATCAAAGGCCACGCCACGCTGCTTGAACAAGGCCAGCAGCGGCGCCAGCGCCAGGTGGTTGTCCTGGCCGGCCACGCCGATACCGTCCTGCACCATCGGCCGCAGAGTGGTGCCATCGAGTACCTGCTGCCACAGGCCGACCAGGCTGCCTTCGGTCTGCAGCCGGCTGAAATAGGTGGAAATGGCGCAGTCGCCGCCGCGTGCGATCGCCGCCTGTTGCAGGTCGTGCAACCAGCTGACCAGCAACTGCAGGCGTGCCGGCTCGGCCCAGTGGTATTGCTCCAGCTCGTAAGGCAGGTACCAGCCGGCAAAGCGCCGCTGCCGGGTCAGGCTGCTGGCGGCCAGCCAGCTGCGCGCCCGTTGCAGGCTGTCGGCAAAAAAGCCACGCAGCTGCGCCTCATCGTCACCGATGGCCTGCCACCAGCGTTGCTCGAACGGTAGGCCCACCCGCACATTGATGCCGGCATGGTCGGCGGCATTGAACAGCATGGCAAAGCTGGCATCGGACAGTTGCCAATCGCCCTCCGGGCCGCCGAGGATGCCGCTCCATTGCACAACCAGTTGGCGGCAGCCGGCGCGCTGGGCCAGTTTCATCGAGCGCTGCCAGTCCGCTGCGGTCCAGTTCTGGTGGTCAAGCCAAGGCTGCAGGAAGGTGCCGTCTACCTGTTCCGGTAGCGAACAGCCCGGCAGGCTGGCCAGCGCCGCCAGGGTCGGGGCCAGCAAGGCGGCCTGCAACAGGCGCCGGCGGCTGTAGGAAACGGGCGGGGTAGCGGTCATGGGTACGCAGGCGCCGTGGGCGGGGACCCTTGCATGATCCCAGAGCCAGCCCATGTTGTGCAGCATTCAAGCCAAAAGCCGCTGGCCGGTTCAGCAATGCGCCGCTGGCCTTTACCTGCGCAGCCGCTTGCGGCCACGCAGGTGGGTTGGGGACCTACAGGTAATTGATCGCAACCAGGTAGCTGCCATGGAGAGGATGCTGGGTGGTTGCCAGGTTGTAGTGCTGCGAGAACTGCCTGATGTCTGCCTGCGCAGGCGGCATCAGCACATCCCGCTCCAGCACACGGCTGCTGGTATGCAACGCGACGGTGTGACCGCTATCCAGTGACACAACGCTGACCGTGGCCCCTTGTACCGCGCGCGAACAATCATCCAAACGCAGTTGCTGATCTGCTTCGACAAACCCGGCCGCGCATACAGGATCGGAAATGCGACCACTGAAGCTGATCGTGCCGCCGTCGGCGTGTGCCAGGGCGGCAATCGAAAACAATGCAACGCCTGCAAAGAGAGAACCAATCATGGCCGCGCTCCTCGTTTGGGGATTTCAGTAGGCGCTCGCATGTCGTGTTGTGAAAGGGGCAAAACATCGTTCTGCCCGCAGCCATCACGCAGCGAAAGTGATCGATTTCATGTTGTTGTGTGACACGTTCTGAAGTGTCTTCCGGCGTTGATTGTGTGCCTGCGTTACATGGGTACAGAAGAGCGGATGAACCTGCTGTTCGGTTCCGCGGCCCACTGTGGAAATTGCTGACATCTGCGTCTAAGCAAGTGTGCGGCGCCAATTCGCAATTTTTGTGGAGAACATCACATTTGCGATTGCTAACGTTCGCACCCAGACCTGACAGGGAAGCGTCTGGTCGCATGCAGGAGGTGAGACGGGAACGGTCCTGGAACCATGCCATTCCATGTTTCGAATCCAAGAAGTCATTCCAATCACTAGGGCAAGGTAAACGCAATGCGCACTATCAATATCCTCGCAGCACTGGCGCTGGTCGCCGCTCCGTTCGCCGCAAATGCCGTCGATGGCACCATCACCTTCAATGGTGAAATCACCGACAAGACCTGCACGGTAAGCACGCCGCAGGGCAAGGACTTCGCTGTCACCCTGCCGACCGTGGCAGCAAGCGCGCTGGCTGCTTCCGGCCAGGTGGCCGGCCGTACCCCGTTCTCGATCGCGCTTACCCAGTGCGATGCAGGTGACGTAGCCACCTACTTTGAGCCGGGTGCCACCGTTGACCTGGCCAGCGGCCGACTGAACAACACCGCCGCCACCAACGCCGCCACCCAGGTGAAGCTGCAGCTGCTGGGCAGCAACAGCCAGGTGATCCCGGTGGTTGCCGCGGGTGCGGGCAGTGCGCAGACCAATTCGCAGTGGGCGACAGTGGCTGCGGATGGCTCGGCCAACCTCAACTACTTCGTCGAGTACTACGCCACTGGCGCGGCCACCCCGGGTGAAGTCACCAGCAGCGTGAAGTACACGATCATCTACAACTGATCCGAGTTGCCCTTGCCCCGATCGGCATGGCCGATCGGGGATGTTGAATGTCCCAATGCAGTGACCGCAATGAAACCAAATCTGTCCAAGGCGCTGTTGGCGGCAGCGTTGTTGCTTGCCTGCGGCCAGCAGGCCATGGCCGGTATCGTGATCAGCGGTACACGCGTCATCTACCCGGCACAGTCGCGGGAGATCACCGTCCAGGTGCAGAACGTGGGCGATGGCCCGTCCCTGGTGCAGGCATGGATCGACAGCGGTGATCCTGAGCAGACCGCGGAAAGCACCGATGCTCCGTTCGTGCTGACACCACCCATTGGGCGTGTGGAACCCGGCAGGAGCCAGGCGCTGCGGGTCATCTTTACCGGCAAGCAGTTGCCGTTGGATCGCGAGTCGCTGTTCTGGTTGAACGTGCTGGATGTCGCGCCATCGCCGCAGGCCAACGCCGAGGAGAAGAACTACCTGCAGGTCGCCTTCAGGTCAAGGATCAAGCTCTTCTACCGCCCGCAGGGATTGCCTGACAACGCCAATGACGCCGCTGCCAAGCTGCGGTGGCGGCGGGTGGGTGCACAACTGCAGGTCGACAACCCGACGCCTTACCACGTGACGTTGGCAGAGGTGCATGCGCTGGCCGGAACCGCCAGTACGGTGGTCGAGGACAAGGGAAAGATGGTGGCGCCGTACCAGCAGTTGCTGCTGGACGTTGCCGGCAGTGTCGACAAGGTGCGCTTCGTCAGCATCAACGATTACGGCGGGCGCGTGGAGCGGACCATCAGCCTGGATGCAGGTGGCTAGCAGCCACGTACCGGCGAGGCAGCGCTATCGGGTGCAATCGTTCTTAAGGAAAAGAGTGTGATTGAGCGTCATCTTTCATCATCGATCCGGAGGTGCCTGGTTGCTGACGCGCGGGATCGCGGCGTTCTTGTTCCGGTGCTGCTGTTTGCTGTCGGCTTGTTGCTGACGCAGCGCGCATCCGCTGCCCCGGCGCCAGCCCCCGAGCCGTCACCGAATCTGGGTGAGCAGATATTGCAGGGCCAGAATGGCCAGACGCGGTTCAAGGCGCCGGAGTTCGCGGAGTTCGATTCCAGTTTTCTTTCCGGATCAGGCCAGAAAGTTGACCTGTCCGTCTTTCGGAACGGCAACCCGATGGTCGCGGGCGACTATCGGGTCGATATCTATGTAAACGGCACCTGGCAGGGGCGCCGTGATTTACCGTTCCGCGCCAACAGCGCCGGTGAGGTGGGGGCGTGCATCGACCTGAAGTTGCTGGAAGAACTGGAGGTGGACACGGCCCAGTTGCCGGCAGGTGATGGGGCAACAAGTGACTGCCTGCAGGTGCAGGAACGCCTGCGCGATGCGTTTGGCGTGTACGACAGCGGCAACCTGCGCTATGACCTGAGCATTCCACAGGCTTTCATCCGCCGCCAGGCGCGTGGCTACGTCAACCCGGACCTATGGGACCGTGGGGTCAATGCCGGCTATATCGGCTACAGCTTCAATGCCGTCGATGGACAGACCCGCGGCGCGTTCGGCAGCCGCAACCGAAGCGCCTATCTTGGCCTGAACATGGGGTTGAATGTAGGGGGCTGGCAGCTGCGCCAGAACTCCAGCCTGACCTGGAATGAAGGCGATGGATCGCATTGGCAACGGATCGATACCTATGCGCAGCGTGGCATCGCGCGCGTGCGCGGCCTGTTGACCTTGGGGGAGACGTACACCAATGGTGAGCTGTTCGATTCGATCGGCTACCGCGGCATCAGTCTGGCCAGCGATGACCGCATGTTGCCCGACTCCCTGCGTGGCTACGCGCCGGTGGTGCGCGGTATCGCCGAAACCAACGCACGGGTGGAGATCCGCCAGAACCAGCAGCTGATCTATTCCAGCACGGTATCGCCGGGTGCCTTCGTCATCGATGATCTGTATCCCACCGGTTATGGTGGTGATATCGAGGTGAGCGTGATCGAGGCCGATGGTCGCGTCCGCAGTTTCAAGGTGCCGTTCGGCGCGGTGGCGCAGATGTTGCGGCCGGGGCAGGCGCGCTATGCATTCGCGGTTGGCCAGGTGCGCAACGATACGCTGCTGGACAATCCCTGGTTGGCGCAGGCCACCTATCAGCGCGGTGTTGCCAACCGGCTGACCCTGTATGCAGGCAGCCTGCTCAGCCGGGACTACGGCGCGGTGCTGTATGGCGCGGGGTTGAGCACGCCGGTGGGTGCAATCTCGATGGACGTCACCCACGCACGCACCCGGCTGCGGGATGGGACCGATCACCAAGGCGCGAGCCTGCGCCTGAGCTACAGCAGCCAGCTCGCGTCGCTGGGGACCAACGTGACCCTGGCGGCGTATCGCTACTCCACGCGCAGCTATTTCAGCCTGCAGGATGCGCTGGCCGCCAACGACGCCATCGAGCGCGGATTCGACACGCAGTTCTCCACCCGCCAACGCAGCCAGTTCCAACTGACCCTCAACCAACCCTTGGGCAGGCGCGCGGGGGCGTTGTACCTCACCGGCTCGGTGCGGGATTTCTATGGCCAGCCCGGTACCAATACCCAATACCAGTTCGGTTACAACAACAGCTGGCGGGCGTTGAGCTTCGGTCTGTCGGCAATACGCACCGAGAACGGCTTCGGTGGCCCGCACGATACCCAGTATCTGCTGAGCATGAGCATGCCGTTGGGCCGCAGCAGCCGACCGATGTCGCTCAGTACCGATGTCGGCCTGCGCGATGGTGGCAGCGGACGTGACAGCGGCCTGCGTTATGGCAGCAGCCGTGTCGGCATCACCGGCAGCACCGGCACTGATGACAACATCAACTATGGGCTGACCCTCACCGATGCGCGTGATGCGGACACCAGTGCCGTTGCCACTATCAGCTATCGAGGGCGCTACGCCACGCTGGACGGCTCCTATGGCTACTCGGACAGCTTCCGCCAGTTGTCTCTGAGCGCCAGCGGTAATGTGGTTGCCCATGCCGGCGGCATCACCTTTGCACCTTACCGCGGTGAAACCATGGTGCTGGTACACGCACCCAACGCACAGGGGGCGGCGGTGCTCAATGCGCCCGGTCTGCGCGTGGATGGGCGCGGCTATGCGGTAGTGCCCTATGCGTCGCCTTACCGGCTGAATGCAGTGACCTTGGATCCGGCCGGCATGGCCCAGGACGTGGAGCTGGAGAGCAGCAGTCAGTCGATTGCGCCTTATGCAGGAGCCATCAGCCTGCTGCGATTCCAGACGCATAGTGGGCGCGCCTTGCTGATCAGCGTGCGAGGCGCAGCCGGACAATCACTGCCCTTGGGAGCCGCGGTCAAGGATGAGCAGGGGCAGTTGGTTGGCCTGGTTGGGCAGGGCGGGCGCCTGTATGTGCGTAGTGAGCACGACAGTGGGCGGCTGCGGGTTGAATGGGGCGCGCAAGCCTCGCAGCGTTGCGTGTTCGACTATCAGGTGGCGGCCGTTACTGGGCAGGACCAGCTTGGAATAACTTCTACGGAGACGGTATGTCGGTGATCCATCCAACGGTACGCCTGCTTGCTGCCGTCCTGCTTGCAGTGTTGGGACTGGCGTGTTGTCGACATGCTTCAGCCAATTGCATCGTCAGTCCATTCGCGAGCTTTTCTGCGCAGAATATCGATATCAATCTTGGCGAAATCAGTGTTCCATCCAGCTTGCCGGTTGGTGGGGTTGTACTCGCACGGACCTTCAGCATCAGCGCGAAGAGCGCGACGACCTTCATCTGTGATCCGTTTGGACCAAACAGCTCTTCATTGGTGATTTTTCAAGCTACTTCCAATGCCTATGTCCCAACGCTGCCAGGGGTGCTTACTACTGCGGTGCCCGGGATTGGAATTAGAATGACGCAGACCTTGACCGGTAATGGTGGCGCATTTACATCGGTCAACTATACGGCGGATATATACTACCGGCCTGGGCAGGTTCTGGGTATTCCAGCATCCACTGTAGTCGTCGAGCTGATAAAAACTGGCGCGACGGTAGGCAGTGGAAAAATCGGAAATGACGGGCTTTTTGCCGGACAGGTGCTGAACAATGCAAGAATTCCCATGGTCACGCTGAACCTTCGCAACGGAGGCGCGGTCATCAAGGCGCCTACCTGCAAGGTCAGTGCGGGCAGCCAGAACATCGCGGTGAATTTTGGCCCGGTGTCGAGCACGGCGTTCTCTGGAGTTGGGGCCATTGCCGCGAATCGGGACTTTGATATCGCGCTTGATTGCCAAAGCGCCGATGTAGCCAATGCCACCGTGGGGATTCGTGTGGATGCACTTCAGGATGCTTCCAATTTTGCCGGTGCTTTACAGTTGGCTGCTGCTGCGGACGCAGCCTCGGGTGTTGCGATTCAGGTGGTGCGCCGTGAAAACCAGGGCGAGCAACCTGTGCGTTTCGGTGAGAACATCGTGCTCGCGACCGGCGCCATGAATGCAGGTACGCTGGTTCTGCCACTGCGTGCCCGTTACATCCAGACCCGGGCGGGTGCGGTGCTTCCTGGCAAAGCGGCAGGTTCGGCGACGTTTACCATCCAGTACAACTGAAGAAATCGGTTCTTCCGGACAGCCCAATTGCCAACCCTCTGGCGCAACTGTGTCGTTGGATATTCCGCGGCGCTTGGGTGTGTAATAGCTTCATCGAGGACGTTGGCCGCATGCCAGTTTGCGAGGCATCTGCATCAAAGGAACGGATTCAATGTGGTTTTCATGTCTCGCTTTGGATGCGGTAGCTGATATGCGCGTTGGATGGTGCCGCCAGGGCGGCGCCAAGATGCTGTCAAAGCCATCGCGCTCGAGTAGTACCAGCAGCAAATGGAGGTGCTTGCCTATGGATTCAGTTCTGCTGATGCAGTTTGCGTCGGTCCCCTGACTTGTCTGCGGTCCCCGCGACAAATGTGCCGACCGCTGTGCCGTCGGCGAAGGCATAGGGTGTCAGCGCTGAGGCCTTGCGCGCTGAAGATTTTGCCCGCTGCCAACGATGATGCAGGGAGGCTGTCTGTGCTGCATTCGCGCCAGCCTGCGCATGCGTAAGTGATACCTGTTGAACATGTTCTGCCGCGCTGGGTGTACAGCGGGGGCAGCGCAGGCTTGTTTGTAATCAGCAGCGACGCCCCGTGGATCGGGGCGTTGCGTTTGACGTTGCGGCATCGCTGATCAATTGCCCGCATCGCGGCTGCGCTGCGGGCTTTCACGACGATGGAGGCAATATGTCATCGATTCAGAGACGTGTCCGTGCATGGCGGGCACCCGTTGTGGGCATGGTGGGCTGGGTACTGCTGCCGGCGGCACATGCCGCGTGCACGTTGAATGCGGGTGCCTTCGTACCGCAGGACGTGCAGATGGACATGGCGCAGGTTGTCATCCTGCCCAGCATGCCGGTAGGGGCGGTGATCAAGGAACTGGTGGTGGGCATCAACCAGCGTGACCGTATTGGCCGGTGCAGCGGGGGGGGCAGTGCCATTGGCCGGTTCATCAATGCCGCACAGCAGCAGCTTGTGCCGGGTTTCAGCAATGTCTATGCCACCGATGTGGCGGGTGTGGGCATACGTGTCTACCGCGACTCGGGCACGGTGCAAAGCTATTACCCGCATACCTTGTTGGTTGGGGCAACCGATGCGGCGAGCCTGGCCGGTGGTACGTTCCGGGTGGAACTGATCAAGACGGCGCAGGCAACCGGGTCGGGACCGATTGCACCCAGTGGGCGCTTCACCACTTACTATCTTGATGGCGACGGCCCGATCAAACCGGTGCTGGTATCCACGTTTCGAGGCACGGGCACGACGGTGGTCAGTGCAACCTGCGCCGTGCAAGCGGGCAGCCGCAATATCGTGGTCGCGTTTGGCGCCGTGCCTGCAAGCACCTTCACCGGGGTGGGCAGCCGAGCGGACAATCGTGATTTCGATATCCGTCTGGACTGCCAGGGCGGCAATCTTGCGCAATACCAAAGCCTGATCGGCATCCGCCTGGACGCGTTGCAGGACAGTTCCAGCCTGCCCGGGGTGCTGCCGGTGACTGCCGCGGCCAATGCCGCCGCGGGTGTCGGAATCGAGCTGGTGCGGCGTGTGGGGGCCACCGAGAGCCCGCTGCGCTTTGCCGAGGCCATCAGCCTTGGCAGCACCGTGGTGGGTGCCAGCACGCTGAGCTTGCCGCTGCGTGCGCGCTACATACAGACCCGGGCCGGGAGGGTGACGCCGGGCAGGGCGGATGGGGCGGCAACCTTCACCATTCAATACAACTAGCGCTTCGCTACGACAGCGGTGCCCGGCCATCCTGACGATGGTGCGGGCACCGGTTGTGAAGGCCCGGTAGCTATTGGCATGGATTGACGCCCCTCCCGCAGGTCGTTCTATGATGCCTGCCTTGCCAAACAGGGGGCTGTGCGTGGGGATGCACGCCAACGAGATCTGTATCAATTGTGATCGCAGGGTTGCCGAGCCTGCGCAGAAGTACTGCCCCGGCTGTGGCCAGCCCACGCCGGTGCACCGCATCGATTGGCATTTCCTGGGCCATGAGCTGGAGCACAGCGTGCTGCACATGGACCGGGGCATCCTGTACTCGCTCAAGCTGCTGATGCTGCAACCCGGCCGACTGTTGCGCGACTACATCGAGGGGCGGCGCGGCAACCAGGTCAAGCCGCTGTTGCTGATCACGATGATGTCGGCGGCCGTGGTGTTGCTGAACAAACTGGTCAGCGGTGGCAGCCTGATGGACGGTGGCGCTTCCCAGGCCGTTGCCACGAACCAGGCGGTGCCCGCGCAGCTGCAGCAGTTCATGCTGGCCTCGGCTGCAGTAGGGGAGTGGGTGAGCGGGCACTTCGCGGCTTTCACACTGATGCTGCTGCCGATCGAGGCGCTGGTGTTCTGGTTGGTGTTCCGCCGCTTCAGCCGGTTGAACTACCCCGAATGGCTGGTGGTGACCACGCTGCTGACGGTGCAGACCTTTGTCATCTGGTTGCTGCTGATTCCGCTGCACCGCTGGTTGCCCTTTGTGCAGTCGCTGGCGGGCTTGATGGGCATGATCTATGCCGCGGCATCGCTGATGCATTTCTTCGCCGCGCGTCCGTTGTGGTCCACGCTGTGGCGCACGCTGCTGGCGTTCGGCGTGTTCTCGGTGATCAGCTCGATGCTGGTGCTGGGTGCAACGCTGGTGGTGATGTGGGTGGCGTGAGCCACCCCATCACCGCTGCGATCATTCCAACGCGTAGCGCAACACGAACAGTCCGGCCACCAGCCAGACGGCAGCGCGAACCTCGCGCCAACGGCCGGTGCCGGCTTTCAATGCCGCGTAGGCAATGAAGCCGAACGCCAGGCCATTGGCGATCGAATAGGTGAACGGCATCGCCAATGCGCACAGCGCGGCGGGCACCGACTCGGTCAGGTCGTCCCACTTCACCTCCACCAGCTCACGCAGCATGAGCCCGGCGACGAACAGCAGGGCGGGGGCGGTGGCATAGGACGGCACCATTTCCGCCAGCGGCGAGAACAGCAGGGCGGCCAGGAACAGTGCTGCCACCACCAGTGCGGTGAGACCGGTGCGGCCGCCAACCTGCACACCGGAGGCGCTTTCGGCAAAGGCGGTGGTGGAGCTGGTGCCCAGCAGCGAGCCGGCGACAATCGCGGTGCTGTCGGCCAGCAAGGCACGGCCGAAGCGCTTCTTGCCATCGGCGAGGTTCAGCAGCCCGGCGCGCCCGATCACCCCGTACAAGGTGCCGGTGGCATCGAATACTTCCACCAGCACAAACACCAGCACCACCTGCAGCAGCACCGCCAGCGGCGCGCCGCCGTCATGGTGCAACAGGCCGGGCAGGTCCAGCTGCAGGAAGGTCGGGGCCAGGCTCGGCGGCAGCGAGACCAGGCCCTGGTATTGCACCGAGCCAATGGCCCAGGCCACGGCAGTGACCGCCAGGATGCCGATCAGGATCGCGCCGCGCACCTTGCGTGCTTCCAGGATGGCGATCAGCAGGAAGCCGCCCAGCGCCAGCAATGGCGGCGCGGTATTGAGCGGGCCCAGGGTGAGCATGGTGTCGCTGTTGGCGACGATGACGTTGGATTTCTGCAACGCGATGATGGCCAGGAACAGGCCGATGCCGGCGACGATCGCCGAGCGCAGCGAGGCGGGAATACCGGCCACCAGCCAGGCGCGGATACCGGTGAGCGAAAGCACCCAGAACACCACGCCGGAAATGAATACCGCTGCCAGCGCCTGCTGCCAGGGCAGGCCGGCGGCACCGACCACGGTGAAGGCGAAGAAGGCGTTCAAGCCCATGCCCGGGGCCATGCCGACCGGGAAGTTGGCGGCCAGCGCCATCACCGCCGAGCCAATCGCCGCCGCCAGGCAGGTCGCCACAAACACCGCGCCGGGGTCCATGCCGGTGGTACCGAGGATCTCCGGGTTGACGAAGACGATGTAGGACATCGTCAGGAAGGTGGTGATACCGGCCAGCACTTCGGTGCGGACGCTGGTGCCGTGCTGTTGCAGTTTGAAGATTCGATCGAGCAGGGACATGGGGGAATTCCGTGGATTGCAGGCTGTGCCTCTCGCTGGGTTGGAGAGGCGGCCGGAGGCAGGAGCGGGGCGTGCTGCCATCTGTCGCAGGAACCGAAAACGGAGTCCTGCCTTTTCTTCTCCCGCGTGCGGGAGAAGGTGCCCCGAAGGGGCGGATGAGGGGGGCTTCACCCGCTCTTGAGCTCTTCCAGCTCTTTAATCAATGCAAGGCGATGTCGGTTTCCCGCGCAGAGCTTGCCCTCACCCCAACCCCTCTCCCGTAAACGCGAGAGGGGCTAAAGCGGTGTCCCGCGCCTGCTTTGGGCACCGCAAAAGCAGACGGCCGCACTGGGCGGCCGTCTGTCGGGTATTACTTCAGCGCCTTGAAACGCAGGCGCTTGGGACCGGCATCGTCGCCGAGGCGACGCTTCTTGTCCTCTTCGTACTCGCGGTAGTTGCCCTGGAAGAACTCCACGTGCGAGTCGCCTTCGAAGGCGATGATGTGCGTGGCGATACGGTCCAGGAACCAGCGGTCATGCGAAATGACGAAGGTGTTGCCCGGGAACTCCAGCAACGCATCTTCCAGCGCACGCAGGGTTTCGATGTCCAGGTCGTTGGACGGTTCGTCGAGCAGCAGCACGTTGCCACCCTGCAGCAGGGTCTTGGCCATGTGCAGGCGGCCACGCTCACCACCGGA